>Ga0099824_1002373_pt1 | contig 27500 bp, 18 predicted proteins | sample SiratrowhiteBW_FD_76837 | JGI IMG/M metagenome (GOLD analysis project Ga0099824, IMG submission 76837) | Root nodule microbial communities of legume samples collected from California, USA - Siratro white BW | ecosystem: Host-associated > Plants > Roots > Nodule | place: USA: California...
AAAAAAAAATATATAAATAAAAAAATATATATATATATATATATATATATATATATATATATATATATATATATATATATATATATAAAAGTAATTCTGTAGTTTTTTATTGAATTAAAAAGTATAATATTAGTATGTGTTTGTTTATAAATTACATATGAATGAAATGAAAAAAAGTATAAAATATAAATGGTTTGTTAGAATTTTTTAAGTTTAAAAAAGTTCGAAAATCACAAATCAATGGAATAATTAAGTGAATATTGTATATATTGTTTAATTATTTTTTGAGATATGGAAATGTGGACAAACAAGATTTATATATGTGATAAAAATGGCGAAAGACATTATTTTTGGAGATCTCACATCGATTAGTGATATCATATTGATTAGAGATGAGACCGTTTAAAAATTTATAAGTGAGTGTAAACTCCATCTTATAAACTGGATTTGTAAGATTGAGTTAGACTTAAAGACCACTCTTACATATAAGTTTCACGCTCGAATCTAAAGTCTTGACGTGAGTAGAATATGTTGAAGATCTCACATCAAGAGTCATTTCAATAATTTATAAATAAAAATTATAAATATAAAATATTAAAAAATGATGATACGATGATTTTGTTTTAATTAAAATAATAATAATGTCAATAATAATTTAAATAGAAATAAATTATGTAAAAAAGTAGAAGTTCAACACAAATAAATTGATAAATTTAGAATTTAAGTAGAGGAACGTGTATAGTAAATGATCAGTTGATTCATCGATAACATAATTACTTATGTGAATAAATTAGTCTCTTTTGAATAATTATTTATAAAACACTTTTTCCATTTATCAATATTTTATTTGTGTTATCTACTTTTTACAATTCAATTATTTCAATTATATCAAACACTTACTATTATTTTTTTACAATTCTTTCATAATTTTTTCTTTTTTACATTTTGTAATTTAAATTTCTTTAAAACATGTGTATTTCTAAATTATTATTTATTCAAATGTTTACTCCTCCATATTAATATATTCTATACGCTTATTTTCTAAAGTACATATAATTTTTACAAGTCAATCATTTATACCATATCAAACACTATCTATTATTTTTTTTCACAATTATTTTTTTTCTCTCTTTTTCTTGATAAAATTTCCTTATTTATATCCTTTTGTCATTTAAATTTCCCTCAAATATATGCATTTTCTAAATAATTATTTATTCAAACTTTTACTTCTCTAAATTATTATACTCTAAACAATTTTTTAAATAAACATATTTTTTACAATTCAATAATTTCAACTATATCAAACACTTTCCATTATTTTTTTTACAATTCTTTCTTTTCTCTTTTTGTTGATACATTTTTTCTTATCTATATATTTTTTGTAATTTATATTTCCTTAAAATATATGTATTTATAAATATTTATTTTAATATATGTTTTTATTCGTTTTTGTAACATATATTTATTTATTTATACACTTATTTTTTTTAAAATAAATCTGTTTTTTTACAATTTCTTCCAAACCAATTTTTATTACAAAAATAATATTTTCTTCAACAAAATCACCCATCTCTTATTTTTAAACGAAAAAATAATAAAAAATATAAATCAGCTCATAATTTGATTTTTCAATAAATTCTAACTGATTTCAGCCAAACTACACCCAATCACATTTCAGAATTCGACTTCCAGAACAGAATTCTAAACTTCAACGATGAACCATGTTATTTTTATAAATAAAGGGAACAATGTGCCAATTGAGAAGAAAAGAAGAAGGAATAGTGATATTTTGGTGAAAATTTTCTCTTTCTATCTCACTCACCACTTTCATGGATCAATTTCATTCAAGGGTCTTTTCTAACATTTTTATCAACCAAACTTAAATTCAAAATCTTGATAAATCTAGTTTAGTATTCAAACAAATTAATGTTGAAATATCTTGTTTTTATATATATCACAAGGTCCGATAAAATCCGTCAGTTGATACATTCTCTTTTTATTTTTATTTTTTTATGAATTTTGAACTGGTCTATATGTAAATTAGAACTGGTAATGAATAATAAAAGTCTGAAATTTACGAAAGTGCAGAGCAATTAGCAAAATGTTTTCTATTGTCCTGTTCAAATTCCTGCTTCGTTTATATTGACGCTTATGCTCAAGAATCTTATTGTTGGTTTCCAAGTTCCACCCCCTTGTTTCCATTATAATCACAAGTTGGTCCCAACTTACGTGGACCTAAAACAAATTTTAGAAGGGGGTACTTTTGAAAATATACATATTAAATATAAAATTTATCTTTGGAGCTTCTAGAAAGCAAAAGTGCTTATTGCATCATACTTAATTTAATTTTTTTATACCCTGATAATCAATTTTATTTAGCAATTCCTTCTCGATCAATAATTAAATTAATCTATTTTAATTATTTTAGACATTTTAAATTTATATAAGATTTTATAGTATGTAGTTCTGAATTCTTCTCTTTTAAAACAGTAGTTACTACATGTAATTGCTCTTTTATTAGTAATACATCCATTGTATTTGAAAATTTTAATGCTGAAAATGCCTACTATTGCTATTTTGTTCACTTATTCAAAAGACAAAGAGTATTGAGAAAAAAAAAAAAAAAAGAAGGAAATTAGACAAAGACCGCTTCAATACTATTTTGTTACAATTTTGAGAATATTTACAAGGCTGATTCTTGAAGTTTACCATTAAATACTCTAAATAATAAAAATTATTAAGATTTTATAAAACTTGTATATTTCAATTAAGATTCTAACAATCAAGATTATTTTTAATATTAAAAACTCAACTAAGGAAATAAATAGAATAATTACTAACAATAAGAGAGGAAATAACAAAATGAAATTCAAAGGGAAAAGAATCTTCACTTCAAATATTATTTTTAACTGATGAATAATATTTATTTATTAAAAAATATCATGGCCAAGGATCGAGGCGTGTATACTCTCTTCTCAGACCCAAGTTTGTCTCTAAGTGTGTAGTCAAAGCTGCATAATTGACCAAATCAAACTCAAATCAAGCCCCAATGGAAGAATCTTGGGGCCAAGTCCATTGCTATATATTTTCTCTTCACATTGCACCTTTCTTCATAACTCTACTCTTATATTGCATTGCATGAAACTAAGCTTGCACACAAAATTTGCCAACAAATGAATGCTATTTTACTAAGTGAAGCAAAATGAATTTCCCACCCACAATTCCTCTAGCACTTCCAACAATTTGGCTCTCTTATTTACTTGTTTCCTTTCTTCTCATTACTTGTTACCAAGTTGAGGGTAATGATGGAGACAGCCAAGTGATATCTATAGGTGCAATAATTGATGTTAACTCCCGCATTGGGAAAGAACAGCGTGTAGCCATGGAGCTTGCTGCTCAAAGTTACAATACCACTTCTAACAACTACAAGCTTGCTCTTCATTTTCAGCAACCCACCAGAGATCAATTCAGACCCACTTCCCTTGGTTAGTAATTTCACTCATTTGCTATCAAAATTTTCATGCTTTTTTTGGTTTGGACAAAATTCAGATATGAATTCTTAAATGCTTTTAATGTTATTGTCAAGTTAGAATTAGAATTTCATCCTAATAATAGGTATAGCATTTAAAGGTTACATAAGCGTGTGAGGTGAAACTCTAAATTTATCCTTTTGGTTTAGCCTTGCCAAGCATGTGAAGTATTGAATGTGAACCTATTTCTTGCAGCTAGAAGAATGATTATAACGCAGAAGATGGAAGTGATTATAGGGATGCACACATGGACAGAAGCAGCTTCAGTGGCTGAATTAGGACGCAAATTTCAAGTTCCTGTGATATCCTTTGCAGCTCCTACCATTACCCCATCATTGATGCCATTTCGCTGGCCTTACTTGGTAAGAATGGCTAACAATGGTACTGCATATGCAAAATGTGTTGCAGATATGGTACATGCTTATAGTTGGCAGAGAGTGGTAGTCATTTATGAAGATGGAGATTATGAGATGCTAGCCTTGCTAGCTGAGACCCTCCAAGATGTTGGTTCACTGATCGAGTTCCGTTTGGCTCTTCCATCTCTTTCTTATCTTTCTAATCCTGGAGAGTTCATTCGAGAAGAGATGTTTAAGGTGATTGAAAATACTCAGTCCCGGGTGTTCATTGTTCTGCAATCATCACTAGAAATGGTGATTCATTTGTTCAGAGAAGCTTCACATATGGGACTTGTGGATGGAGAATCAGCTTGGATAATCCCAGAGAGCATAACTAATTTGCTTGATTCTGTCAACAAGTCTGCTATTTCCTACATGGAAGGAGCTTTGGGAATCAAGACCTACTACTCTGAACTCAGCAGTGAATATCAAAATTTTGAGGTTCGGTTCAGGAAATCTTTTCGTTCCAAGTATCCTGAGGAGGATAACAGCAACCCGGGATTTTATGCTGTGCAAGCACATGATAGCATCAAAATTGTTGCACAAGCAATAGATAGAATGGGGAATCGCAGAAAGACTCTGCTAAGAGAAATACTTTCTAGCAATTTCGTTGGCTTAAGTGGAGAAATTCGATTTGAAGCAGCGCAGCTCTTGCAGAATTCTACCTTCAGGATTGTAAATGTAGATAAGAAGAGTTACAGAGAGTTAGACTTTTGGACTCCAGAAGGACGGTTCATGAGTAGCCTTCCTACAGAAGAAGGTTCAAATAGTGTTTCTAGGAACACCGAAAGTTTAAGTGGCGTTGTAATTTGGCCAGGGAAACTAACAAGAATTCCAAAGGGCTGGAATTTGCCTACTAGACAAAAACGAATGAGAATAGCGATTCCTGGAAGAACCTCCTTTTCCAAGTTTGTCAAGGTTGATGTTGACAAGGTTACAAAGACAAATAAATACAGTGGATTCTGCATTGAAATTTTTGAGAAGGTGTTAACCATTTTGGGGTATGACCTGCCATATGACTTTTATCCCATCAATGGAAGCTATCCCGATCTGGTTCAACTGGTCTATAACAAGGTAAGGCCTTATCACTCGTTCATTCTACTTTGCCCCTCATTGCTTGTATATTTATGCTTATATTTTTACCACTATACACACCTATATAAGCAAGTTCCTTTACAATCAGCAAAATAAATAAATGCATTAGTAAAACCTTCACTTGTCCTAATTTTGAACTTCGGGTACAATTATTCTTTTTTTAACTCCCTTTTCTTGCTTGACTAGCCTAATACTTATATGTTTGTCATGTGGTTTAATGATGATGAACTTGAAGACTTTCGAGGCTGTGGTTGGAGACGTGACGATATTAGAAGAAAGATTGGAATATGTAGATTTTACGGTGCCATATGCAGAATCAGGGTTGTCAATGATAGTTACGGAAAAGTCGGAAGACTCGACATGGATGTTTATGAAGCCCTTCACCTGGCAAATGTGGGTGGCAACTGGTGCCGTGTTGACGTACACAATGGTAGTTGTTTGGTGCCTGGAGCGGAAACCCAATCCTGAATTTCAAGGCAATTGGAAAAGACAGATCAGCACTGCCCTTATGTTTACCTTCTCCTCTCTGTTCTTTGCTCATAGTAAGTATCATCCTCATACTTCAATTAAAAGCAATGATCAACTTTATTTGTGGAAAGATAGAGAAATACTGATTCGCATTAAACTGAATTGATGTTACAGGGGAGAAAATTTATAGTGACTTAACTCGAGTGGTGATGGTATCATGGCTGTTTCTAGTTTTGATTCTAAACTCAAGCTACACTGCTAGTCTTTCTTCCATGCTCACAGTTCAACGACTGCAACCAAATGTGACTGATATTGAGTGTCTGAAGAAGAACAACATGAAAATTGGTTGTGATGGTGACTCATTTGTTAGGACATACCTGGAGAAAGTCGAAGACTTCAAGCCAGAGAACATCGTACACATTAACAGTGAATATAGTTATGAAGATGCGTTCAAAAATAACTCAATAGCAGCTGCTTTTCTCGAACTCCCCTATGAAAAAGTATATCTCAGTAAATATTGCAAGGGCTACTCTGCCTTTGTACCTACCGCCAAATTCGGAGGATTGGGATTTGTAAGTCACCGTAGAATTTTCTCTAATAACTACGATATATGTTAATTAACTGTTTTCTATATATATAATATGACAATCATTGAGCCCTGGACACCAAAGAAAAACTTAAAAACAACTCGTGAATCATCATGCAGGTGTTCCAGAAAGGATCCGCAGTGGCCAGAGACTTTTCCAGAGCTATACTGAAGCTCTTAGAGCAGGGAGAAATAAAGAAGTTGGAAGACAAATGGTTGAACTCTTCAGGTGAATGCTTAAGCAATTCGACCTCCAAAAGTTTGAGGCTTGGAAGTTTCTGGGTTCTGTACGTCATTTCTGGTGCCACTTCTACTATTTGTTTTCTACTATACGCCATCCAGTCGCTGAAATCTAGTCACAGATTCCAAGATGAGGCAGAAGAACGTACTGGCAACCTTAGTGATGAAAGCCGATGGAAAAGGGTACTTGTTATAGCTAAGCATCTCTACAGCAGAAAGCATGCACCACTTACACACGAGCATCAGCAGGCAACGGCTCCACAATTACACGATATCATAACAGTGACTTCCCCACCAACAGTTACACACAATTCTTGATCATCTAACACAGAATACATATATATCCGACAATAAGCTTTTTCACCTAATTATAGATTTAGGAAGGTAACTTCGGAAATCACATATACACGTATTTCAGTCATGACCCATTTTCATTAACCTGCTTCTGTACCTTAGTCATTAAAATTTTTAAGGATTCCTAGCATAACACCACCATTATTGAACTTCAGAATAACGGCTATATTGACCTTGTAAATTGCTTATTGTAATAGATAGGAAGTGAATGAATTAAGAATGACTGGCATTGATAAGGACAACTGTACAAAGAATCTAGCCATTTAATTTCTGATTGCTTGAAAGGGGTAACATACGGTCTTCATATAATTGCACTCGTCATTAAATTACATGCATACATACCAACGAACATAAGTTCCGTTAGCTGGTTCTCATATGCTGCTTGCAACTAATCGATTCGAGAATGATCAATAACTCAGAATTCTACATAAACAACTTTTGTAAAAAGTACGACTACATTAAATTTCACGTCCTCTATAATCAAAACTTCCTCTGACAAAGAATTTTAGTACATAAACAAGAAGTCCTATTCGTATTCTGGTACAGTCTCGTGAAATCTGAAGTTTTCTACATCATATGCAACGAAGTTACCGATACCCTCCTCTTCCTCTTCCACGACCACCCCAGCCCCGGCCTCTGCCCCTCATACCCCCTCTCCCACCAGCAGATAACCCTTCCAGTGCTCTATTGACAAGTTGATTTTGCAAACCACCACCACCACCTCGACCTTTCTTTGATGCAATATTGTTGGACCCGTTGGCAGCATTAGCAGGCCGTTTTGCTCTGCAGAAGTTTACGAAATTATTAAGTTTATCAATTTCAATTACTACCATTTTCCCAACTCCCAGTGCAAATTATATCTTTAAAAAGTCATTTCATTCCTTGAACAGTCAACTAGGATAAAGATCAACACTTTCAAGAGAACAATGAAAGAAATTACTCACTCTCAAGAGGGAAAAAGAAAGTAGTGTGTATAGATTGGATAAATTTTGCAAAAAATGTTCTATGACATAACCATATAAATTTTCAGAAACTACTTTTTCTTAGCGTCTGGAAAATGTACTAAAGCATTCTACCATTAGGTTTCCGCTCTATTTCCAAAAAAATTTTCTTACAATTAAAAAAAATAAATAATTAAATTCTATTTAAAAAAAAAAAAAAAAAAAACTCAAATAAACAAGCTAATAATCTTTTAGAGCAAAAGAAAAGATAACATACCCAGCAGTTGTCACATTGGACGATGCAGATTTTGTTGCTTCTTTCCAAGAAAGATTGATTCTCTTATCTCCAATAAAGGAAGGCACTTTAGTACGCAATGGCTGAACACGCAAACCAAAGACAGTGAATCACTAATATTTTAATAACTTATTTGCTCAAGTAAAAAGAGTAGCATCCCTCTCACCTTTGTCATTGTCAAAATGTTATTACAGGTCCGCAACCCAGTTGTGGCATTCTGCTTTTTAGTTTTCTACATAATAATGTAAAAATGTAAGCATGACATGTCAATAAGAGGAAGGCAAGACAAAGAACCATCAAACGAGAAGTAGAACTCACAATTTTTTCCTTTTCTTCATCAGTTTTAGCACCTGCCATAGATTTGTTGTTTTCATCCATTCCTTGAGTTAATTTCTTGATTGTAGCCCGGGTGAACTCCTCAACATTATTCAATCTAATCAAAGAAAATAAACAAAAAATGTGACCAGAAAACAAAACGAAAAGCTTAAATCGTACAGACAGGTAATACAACAAAAAGTTTACAGGACAATGGAATAGTTGCAACCAGTCAAATCAAGTACTTTAGCCCTTCCAAACGGATTTGGATCCTCTCCTGTTCACGATTAACAGGAGAAGTCACGTTTAATAAAATTTAACCATTCATTGTCGTTATTACTTATATACAGTTGAAATAAAAGCTAACCAACTCATAATCCTACAGTAAGATACACTCATGTTTTCCCATTATTTATAGTTTTTATTTTAATGGTTAGATTTAGTAATAAATGGTTTAGAATTATTAAACTGACTACTGTTAATTTTAAACAGAAGAGAATCCAATCCTTCCCAAACTACTGTATTTTATTCAGGAGAAGTAAGATCCATATTACTGACATAAACAGAGTCAAGAATGGGGCGGTCATTTCTTGTTCAAGACAGATTTTGCTACAAACATACGCATTAGAAGTTTGTTTATAGCTTATATTGATGCTCCGCATATAGCCTTTTAGTCATAAAATCTTAATCAGAACTAGATGCTCATTACATGCCTTATACAATTATCATGCTTTTGAAAATATAGAAAATATTGCTATTTAACTTTGGACTCAATTGATATCCTCACTAAAAGTGAATTCGATAAGAGAATTTCTAGGAATGGGCGACAGATTAACCAATATGTGGAGAATGGTTGAAATATCAATGAAGAAAGTAACAATTCTAATTGTGCAATCTAATAACCCCAAAACATGATAAACAAGGCAAGCTATTACTCATTGACCTCAAACAAACAATTATTGCACACTACCCAAGAATACAGATAAAAGGTATTAAGCTAATACATTAAAGACAATGTCCTATCACATTATCTCTACGGCAAGCATGTTTGAACCTTAAACACTGCAGTTTACACAAAATTATTGTGCATCCAAACGAAATGTATAAAAACAATTATACAAGGATCTGCATCCAAAGGAAACCCCCAACAGCTTTTTAACCCCTTAGACTTAACACCATAGTGCATGTTTGATTTAGATCTCCCAGCTAGCAAACGGGAAAAAGCAATCATTTTTCAAAAGTAAGCTGAAATACGCACATAACAGGTTCACTTTCCATATCTACATAATATTATTCCCTAAACTTGGAATTATTTGGACTTGATTATAGCTGGGGTCTTTCATTGGTCTGTCACTAGTAAGTGCTACTACTGTAAGCCTTCATCAAGACCGGCAGCATGTGATATCTTTGGAATTGGAAACCCCCTCAAATTTTTGTATTACTAGCATATATGACTAGACCAAATTATATTAAAATTACAAAACCAAAGAATAGGTGAATAGTTGACAACATAATTTTATCAAAAGAAAGCTGATACCTTTCAGTAAAATCATTATAATGCTCAGAAAAGTCTTCTCCAAGCCTATCAGATGGCTGGCCAGTAACAATTTTGTATCCGCATAAACTATTTGTTGCATTAGGAACCTACAACACCAACTTCAATTAAGCACCATATTAACTATTCATAACATTAGCTTAGACAAGGTAAGGTAACCGACCTTATGAGCTAGGTGATGAAATGTGTACAACAAGCACTCAACATAGGTAAAGTTCATCTCTTCTCCAGTTTTCTTCCAAGTCATATATTTCTGCAGAAAGAAAAGCAAAAAGCTTAATGGAAACAGTGGCAGTAGAAGATATTAATCATTTTAATTTAAATAGAATATTAAAAAATTGATATATTAATCCTTGACATGTTGCATTTAATTTGATTTAATTTCCAAATATCATTCACAGCAGTAGCTACATCACACTTTGAATTTGACTCAATAGGTGAATACAATTGAGTAAAACTTGGGTTTGAATCCATCAACATATTGCTCAAAATATACTGCTCAGACAATGAGCATGAACAGAGCTGAAATTATATGAATAATGTTAGAATAGGTATTAAATGTAAGTAGAAAGTAGTTATATTGGAAGATTGCTTTATGATATACCTATGTGTTGTACTTATATCTGTATCTAGGAATCTAGTTAAAGCTTTTGATCTTTGCTCTTCGCTCTACTCATTGTATCATAATTCTATCATTATAGATATGAGATCATAATAGAGGTGTGATTAAGCCCTCTAAAATATATTGTCTCTTTTATTTATCTCAAGTAATAACATTATGAATTTATAACTACAAATACAAAAGATAGATAAAGTCTTAAGAACAGTTACTCAAGAAAAAATATGGATTTAAGACAAACATGCTAGCCACATCAAAATCTTATTTCTGTTAGTCAACAATGCGCTTGGAAATAACAGCGTAAACTAAAACTAAAAAAAAAAAAAAAATCGACATTGACTTGACAGAAAACATACTTCTATATACAAGAAATTAAAAGTGCTAAGTTGGCCAATTTTCAACAAAAGGTTTACCTTCAACAACTGAACAATAGAAGGAAGCATTTGGCGTGAATCTTGTGGAGTTGTATAAGGGGAAAATTCTGCAAGGCTTCTGAGTAAATCTACTTTCCGTTCTCCAGGAAGCTGACAAGGAATAAATAATTCATACAAATAAGTTTCTTAACAATCAATAGAAAACTTCAATTGAAGAAAATCATTAACATGATCCCAAAAAGATCTCATTAATCAAAAACATTTACCAGCTAATAGAATATCTAGAAAGGTAACCAGTCAAACTACCACAGCTAAGATTCCTTAATTATATTTTATCTGAATAAGTCAAAAAAATTAATATTACACAGGTGACCAGTTAAGATTTTTCTTTATAATCTAGAAGCCTGTACTGTCACTAGCCCAGCAAAATAGAATTTAGATATTTGTAAGATAAGAAACCATGGTATATACGTTCAGAATTGATTCCACTACGAGAGAGTAGAAAAGGCACTATCTTGTTGAAAGGCTAAATACATCTACCTTTATCAAGGCTCTTTAAGTTGTTAGGAATTGGGATCAGCACAATCAAGAAAAGGGATGGAAGATTTACTGTAGAAAAGAATTAAATAGAGAAAGACAAATTAGGTTGTTAGGCTAGGACAGTTATGGTTGTTAGCATTGGTTAGTGGGTGTTGTATGTAGGTTGGTCTATATAAAGACCAACCATTAATTGTAAGAGGGACTTTTGACTTTTGATTTGTGCACTGTGACAGGCTTTGATCCTGTGTGAAACGAAGAGTGCTTCCTTTGGGATACTGAGTTGCAATTCAGTATTTGTTTTGTTTGAGAATTCAATAAAAACATTCATAGAGAAGTGAGATTCCTTTGTTCGATTTCTTGGTTTCTCTTTCTTTGGTTCCTAACATAAGTACTCTCTGTTTTTTTCATCTTTTCAGATGACCATCCTTAATCCCACACCCACACACATAGGGAAGGGATCCACTTATTCCATAAGTCTCCATTTAATAACTTTTTCAAAGGCATTAAACTAGCTGCAGGTTTAAAAAGTTTCATTAAATAGATCATGTATACAAAATTCATATACTTTAAAATTATTTGATATTATCAATTTATTTTAACAGTCAATACAATTTTCAAAATCAAACTAAGTCATGGCTATAAGATTCCATTCTCGTGAACAAGCAATAAAAATACATTCTTATTTTTTCAAACTAAATTCTCTGGAGCAATACCTGGTCAAAAACAGGTATAATATATTTGTTTATATAGTTGAGAAATTTGCTGCTTGATGCACCCCTCTACAAGAAAAAAAAATAATACTGTTGAATAAGAAAAAGTAAACAGAAAACAATGAGAAACATTAAGCAGTATAAACAGTCCTTACCACAACAAATGGAAGTGCCATATGAAGGCATGATATCAACCTGTCAATATGATCTGCATCTGAAACCTGAGAATTTCCATTTTAAAAACCCAGTATGAGACCTCGAAACCGAAATACATACTTTAACTTCTACCAGCAGTAAAGCCTAAAATCAAGAGATTATTTTACTAAAACATAACAGATTCTTTTAACATATAAAATGACTGTATTTGTATGTTCAACTGGATTAAAAGAAGAGTAATAATCACATTGAACTGCGCATCTAAATCAGCTTGCCCTTCAATGATTCCGATAAGCTCTTTCATCCGTTCTGCTGGAGCCTTTTCACCAAATAGGCTCAAACTCTTCAGGAAATCCATAAACATTCGAAATTCTATGCCAGTGACATCCTCTAAACTCTGCAATTAAATTACCCTCAACTTATATCAACACTGCTTAAGTTAAACAAATTAAACACTAATAGATCATCAACTGAAATCATAAAAGCAATGAATACCTTTTTTATGAGATCAGTTATGTGTCTTTCCATTTCCTCCTGGGGCTTCAACAATTCAGCTTTGATAGGGAAAACCTATAATGGAGATATTTAGTGTTCAGTATTCACTTCCATGTTAAAGAAGCAATAAAATAAAGGTCTCAATAATTAAACATCTGTCCGCTTACCTTATCTCTAACAAAGTTTATAACTTTCTCACGGATAACATCATCAGTACTTGGCTCTTCAACACTACCAATGTGCTTGAACAAGGCCGTCAAAGAAGCTGCATTGACAACTAAACTATAAGGAGACAACAGAAAGGCAGCACTAATTATAATTATCAAATGTCAATAATCAGGAAAGTATATGTGTGATAAGTGTCAAAAGATTGAGCATTCACTGGCAAAAAGTTTGTCAAGTACATCATTCAAAGCAATTAGCCTAATTCTGCACCATCAGTTTGGAATGCAACAGTTCTACAGAATTATTGGGTTTAGGGTTTACTAGTGCAACACCCAATAATTCTCTAGAACTGTTACAACATGCAATTTAGCATTGATGGACTCAGGTTCCTTAGCAAAATTTAAACTATTAAGAGTGTGTTTGCAACTCAGTTAAGCTCATCGAAATGCCAATCAATCAAATCCCGTTCCTTCTATGTTTGCTGCACTGGGAAGTGGGATTTTCTAGTTACAAGGCTGCAAATGGGTTTCCGAACAGGGTAAAGATATATCACAGTACCTTTCACATCCTGCCTCAGCAATGACATAAGAGCCTTATGTACAGCATCACGCTCCACAAATTCCTCTACAAGAATGAAAGAGGAAAAAAACATATCAGAATCAATCATGGCTATGTTCTCAACTGCAAAAACCTTCAAAGAGCCCAACTTACCAGAGCCAAGAATTTGCACAAGAATATCAACCATCTTCCCAATATTCTCAGGTGTATCCTTACAGAAAAGAGGCAGTCCTCTAATTGCTTGCACACGAACCTGTGAAGCAACAGAAAAACACCAAACAGTGGAAACAAACCTCAGTACATACAGAATTCACTAGTAGTAATCCAGAGAGAAAATAGAACCACCAAGATACAGCAAAGCAGAAGACTTCTTTCCTCCACGGTTTAAATCTGATAAACGTAATTGTTTCCCTTTACTTGTATCCTCCACTAACTATCTTCGCTCCAAGTACCCTTTATTAATTTAGCCCCTTGAACCAACACAACCATGACCCAGAAGCCTTGCCAGTTCAAGCCCTGGTTTGGTTTTAAAACCATCGCTAAGACTAGGAGAGAAGTTCATAGCAACACGATATTAATGATAGAGGGGACAAAACCTCCCTTAGTGTTTTGTTTCCATTTTGAACATGACGCCATTTCTTAGCCACGCACACACACTCGTAAGAATCACAGATTACATGATATATAATGAACGGAGAAAAATACGCACCCCGAGTTCTTCAGCCTCGACCAAATCAAGATGGGCATCGAGAGCGGGGCCAGAAAGGTCCGGAAAGAACTTGTAGAACTTGGGAATGAGCTGCGCAGCGAGTTGTTTCGCCTTCACACTCGTCTTCGCCGCATCAATGATCCCCTGGTAATCCTGCACATTCTGCGAACACCACCCAACAACCCAAAACCCTAATTGCACGCTCGAACATCGGAATCCAAAACCCTAAACCGAGAAAAGCAATAATGGAAAAGTGAATTCCGAACCTGAGACTTATCCTTGGCATTGTTGAGCTGCTCCCCGTATTCGTAAAGCTTCTCGATGTAAGCAGCCTCTTCGGCAGGGTCAGTCATCGGAAGGCTCTGCAATTTTCGATTCGGATTAAAGAACAAAATTAGGAATAGAATGAAACAAAAGGGTAAAAAAGAGGGTTTTGCGCAGTGTTGTGTTGAGTGAGGGAATAGCGAAAAAGAGAGTAACGAACCTGAGGGGTGAAGTGAAGAGTGTTACTGAGTAGGGAAAGATTGACTGGGTAAGGTCAAGTGGCTCTTCGATGGGACGAGTTACCCTTAACCGTACCGCACACACAAACACAACAGAGGTTCTTTCGACTACTATATAACGGTAGTGTTTCTTCTATTCTCTTATCTCTGCCATCGAAAAACTCTACCTCTGTAGATACTGCCCAGGACGACACGTCGTTCACAACGATACCTACCTTAAAGGTGAGAATGGACTAAATTTGTAAATTAAAGAATTTTTTTACCTATCAGATATATATTTTTTTTTATATTTACTTAAGTCGGGTAAATTTTTGAAAAAAGAGTGTCTCAAATCGGAATGAGTCGTAACACGACTTATTAATTTATATATAAAATGTTTTTTTAAAGAATAAAGGACTAATTGAATTATTACTTTAGTTATTTTTTTAAAAACAAAAGAGTTATTTCATAACAAAATTTCAATTTCTTTTTAATTTCTTAAAATCTTATATACATAATTAATTTTAAAAAATTTATTAAAATTATGTATAATATTACAATTTCTTTTATTTTATTTTATTTTATTTTATTTTATTTTATTTTATTAATCTCATCACAATTTATCTTTATTTCTTTTTCTTTCTTTTTCGTATGAAGAAAATTACTTTATAATTTTTAATTTTTAATATACAAGACAGTTAGAAACATATATTTTTATTTTATTTTATTGATAATAAAGAATATATTGAATAACAAACAATTTGTTTGAATTTTTATTAATAATAAAGAATATATTTAATAATAAACAGTTTTGTTTAGATTTGCATGTTAAAATGCGTAAATATTAATAAATAAAAATTAATTTATTGTAAGAGAATAATTTCTTTGCATCCAGAGCAAAGATTTGTAAAGAAAATATAAGATATATAATAAAATCTGGGTATACGTCACTAATATTAGATACTAAGTATTTTGACTTAATTGGTTATTAAATTTAATCGTCACTTCTATTTTATAGTTATTTAATAATTAAAATTTAATTTGATGACTATTTTTGTCACATCTAACAATCATTTCATTTAGTAGTTAAAAATTTATTTCTAAATAACTTTTTTTTTGTAGGGAATTGTTTCTATTTATTTTATTTTTTTTGTAATTGAAGACTTTTATGAATATTATTTTTCAAATTAGCTAATTAGAGGACTTATTTAATGAGTCTCATTAGTGGATGAACCTAGTGGAGGTCTTTGATGCATGATATAAATAGGATTATGTTAACTTTTGTAGAAGTTTAAATTTATTTTCAACAATGTTTGCACTCTATTAAGAAAAATTCTCAGATTTATTGAATATAACTTTTTATTCTTATATTTGACTTTTTGATTTAAAGTGATGAATCCTTTATTGATTTATCAATCAAGATTGTGGTATTTTTAACTTATCAATATTGATTATAACATTTGATAATTACATTATATGATGTTTTTTTGACTTATTTTTATAATGAAATCGAATATTTCTAAGTTTGGAATATGCTAAATCTCATGTTTTTACGAAAAAATTGTATTTTTATAAATAAGTTGTTACTTGAGCTTTTAATCAAATATTATTCTAAATCTCATTAATTTTGTCAATTAAATGATTAGGAAACATTCAGGTCAGGAGGACCAATATTATAACCCTTGAAGAGCAAAAGGGCAAAATTGAAATGCTAATGTTGAAAGTTGGGCCTGGCACAAGGAACATGGGTCAGGCGCCACTTTGCTGAAAGTTGAGCCGAAAGTGTTGAAATTGCAACATAATGCAATTGTGGCCAATGCTACTTTAGTGGGCGAGACATAAGTACCGAAAAATAAATTCTATTTAAGAAACCTTTCACATTAGGGTTCAAGGATCTTTGGCCAGATATCATAAAAGGTCATATTTGGGACAACTTAGGGGTTTATGGGTTTAATCCACCCTCTTCCATTGTGCTTATTGGTTGTTTTGTGTTCTCATGACTTTGAGGAGCTAAACCCATTATTGTTCGGGTTAGATGTAATTAGATGGAATTCTCATGTAATTATATTTGGGTTTATCTTATGTCTTATCATAAATGTTATTTTTTTAATACATCAGTATATTAATTCTATGCTTATGCTTGTTGTGCAAATTTAGATTTTTGATCCTTAAGATTATTGGAACATCCTTTGAATCTAGAACTAAATTAATTTACTAGATGAAAGCTAGTATCCAGGAATAGAGTTTGATTCATTTGTTGTCACTAAGATCCTTGTGTGAATGCAAGATTTATCTATATAATTTATCAATAAATTGACGATTAATAGATAATCCACAGGCTTATCTGTTGAGGAATCATGTTTGAATAATTTTATAGATTAACATTGATTATTGATATAAAAGAAGGAAAAAAAATCATACATGGGAGTGATATTTGGTGAAATCTAACATTGACAATTTCATTATATTCATCTTTTACCCTTTTGTTGTGTTTTAAGTAGTGATACAAGAAACCTAAAAATATTTACAATCATATAAATTGTTTTGTGTTGCATAAGTTTCTTTGGAGAAAATGATTATTTTATTACTTACTACATTACCACTGATGCACTTGCCATCATTACAAATTTTTACTAATAACATCTTCAACACTTATAAATTTTAATTGTGGTGTTTTAATTTAAGCAATTGTTGTGTCTTCTTCTTTTTCTTATTTAATCTCCTTATACACTTTACATTTTCTTAATTTCTCAATGAAAATTATTAGAAAAAATCCATTCTTTCTAATTGAAAATTAGATATTTATCATTATGTTGAGTTTAGATTTGATATTTTCATAATATTTATGCTAACACATTATTCTGTAATATATATATATATACATATATATACACACTGTTCTAGTCACGGAGGTTTTTGATTGTTCTCTAGGCTAACCTAAAATCCAGTCTCCTTTTTGATGATATGTCTGTTCAATTTATTTCTTTGCCTTTCTTAGAAAACAACTAATTATGATACTAAAAGTTTAGAAACAATATTCTTATACTCAAATTTGACTTACTTTACTCAATAAATATTTGTCCAAACGTTTAAATATCAATTACTAGAAATATTTCACTAAATTAGTTTTAATAATCTTCACAATTATTATCACTACACTACTGGTCATGTTATTGGGACAACCTCTCTAGGTAATAGGATTAACAATAGGCAATTGCTTCCTGCACCTCATCACTTTTATGTAATGCCAAAGTGTCATTGGCTGAATATACTAAAGGGTAAAGTGGTTCATTGAGTGGTGGTGATGATAGACTTTCTGGCAAGCACAGTGGTAGAGGGTGTTGCAACAATCTTCTCCTGCAACCTTCTCCTGCAGCGTTAAACATAGGTAAGTTATATTTATTTTGCTTCGTTTAGGCATGATGTAGAGATGCAGGATTAGATTTTTCACTTGATGATTACGGAAAACGAAATTCGTAATAAAATGTGGGTGAGTTAAATACATTATGGAAAACATTTTCCGTAGAAGGTTATTGTGTTATGGAAATTGTTTTCCTTAACTGGGGGTGTGAGATGAGTGCCTACGAAAATTGTTTTTCTTAAGAGGAGAAAGTAATTACGGAAAAAGTTTTCCATAAGAGAAATTTGTTGTTACGGAAGATGTTTTCATTCAGTTTATGGAAAACTTTTTCCATAGAAGAAGTGTATTATGGAAAACAATTTCCGTAAGAGACTTTTTGTTCCTCTTAGGGAAATCGTTTTCCATAATGCACTTCTCCTTCTGTGGAGAAGGTTTTTCATAAACTGAATGTCCTCTTATGGAAAACGTTTTCCGTAACAAACAATTTCTCTTATGAAAAACTTTTTCCATAATTATTTTCTCCTCTTATGGAAAACAATTTCCGTAGGCACTCATCTCACACCTCTCACTTACGGAAAATAGTTTTCGTAACACAATAATTTTCTACGGAAAGTGTTTTCCATAACATATTTAACCCACCTACATTTTATTATGGATTTGGTTTTCTATAATCGTTAAATGAAAAATCAAATCCTACACCTCTACACCATGCCTAAATCAAACAAAATAAAATAACTTACCTACATTCAACGCTACAAGAGAAGGTTGTAGGAGAAGATTGTTGTAGCACCCTCTACCATCGTGCTTGTCGAAAAATCTACCGTTACTACCACTTAGTGAACCACTTTGCTCTTTAGTATATTCTGCTAAGGGCACTTTTGGTATTACATAAAAGTGATGGGTGCAGGAAGCAATTGTAGGGTGCAGGAAGCAATTGCCTTAACAATAAGGGACTAGTTAGTAGGCCCATATTACTTGTAGCCCATTTTAACTGGGCATACATTATCATTATTTACACTCTTTTTTACTAAAAATACATCCTCTAGGCCCAAGACGGGGTCACAAGCCCCAACCTCAAGTTGAATAGGCAAAGAGACTTTATAAAATCTATAATGCTTCTTATAAAAGAGATACATAAATGTATGATGAGATTATATTAACAAATAAGACATTTATAATATTTGTAACGATGTGTTTACATACTTGCAACTTAAACACTTATTTTCTTAAATTGTATGGTATATTTTATCATTTTGAACAAAGTCTCAAGAGGATTCAAATTGATATGCTTTGTAAGTGTAGCGATATGTTTATAGTTTAGAGACAGGCATTTCCTTAAAGTTGCAAGAAAGCATGTCTGTGTAGACTGAATTGGGACATGCCGCATGTCTTGAAATTCTTAAGAGACATATCCTTTGATTGAAGATCGAATTAGAAATGCCTCAAAGTTACGAGGAGGCATGTCCTTTAAAAACCAAATTGAGTATGTGTCGAAAGTTCCGAAAAACCATATTCTTTTAAAATCGAATTCAGCAGAGTGCGAGGAACTACCGCACTAACTTCTATTCAGATTAGACACTCATGTACTAGGCGGCGGGATCTTTTCCTGATTTTATTAAGTTTTATTTTTGTGGGAGAAAAAAATCCACCTAGTCATAAGTTAGTTATTTTTAGCGAGTTTTGGTATAGTCCCACATTCGTCCTTATAATTTTTTTATAATATTCTAGTACGTAGTAAATGATTGATATAAATTGGAGTTTGAACCTAAGTGGATTCAAATACTTTCGCATCACTTTTTGCTTTTAATAAAAAATTTGCAGCCCATATATTTGGTTAACTCCATTTTTATTTACCCGCCTGAGATCACAAGCATGGCATTCTCCCATCACATTGAAACAAACAGTTAACCCCAAAAGAAAGTGGAGGGTGTGAGGCCCCACTGAAAAGATGAGTCACGTTCACTTCACATACTGAATGACCACAATTCTTAGTTTGCCAAAGTACCTTGTAAGGCTTGTAATGCTAAGCTTATAGAATGCATGAATTTGGTGAGACGGTTTTAATGCAGTCACAGCAAAAGGCTACTCCCACTTAAGATCAACCTGAAAAAGCAAAAGCAACTCAGTAGTTGTCCCTCTATGAACTGAGAGGATGGAGAAATCAGTAAACTTAGATTAATTACTATCAAGAGCTTCATTTGTTTATAATCTAGTGGCTCTTTCGGTTGCACATGCTTTGCATTTAATAACTCATGCAATGGCTGCACCAATGTGATGTTGTGGGGTTCACACTTCACTGACTCACTTTATCCTGTCCTTTCCTCCATTTACTGCTCCACCCTGCTTTGTACATTCAAAACGGTACTTTTACATTATTGTTTACTCGATTACGTTTTACGGTACATTGCGCTGAAACTAATTTTGTACAAAATAATAAACCACAGTTTTCCTCTGGTTTTTTCCACCTAGAGAAAGTTCAACTATCATAAAAAGTGACAGAATTCATCTAGGTAGACCTATATGCTGATTGAAGCAAAAATGTGGTGTTTTCAGGTGGAGGACTTGAAGTACACTTGAAACATGTTCAAAGGGATGTCTAATTGATTTTTCTAATTTATCCTTTTGAGGTGTCAGAACCTTTCTGCACTAGATACCAGCAATTAATTCAGCTTCGTTTTTCTCTTCTACGAGACTCACGGGAATTGATTCCCTCTAATATTTAAACCCCATATTTTGATCTGACAAACCATCCCATATTCCCATACACAAAAACATTCAACCTTGCCTTCACTCTTGATCCTCTAAACTGCTCTCCTTTTCTTTGTCCCAAACTGCCCCATCATCTATACTCATGTCTGTACCTTCCTTTGCATCCACTTCTTTTTCACTTCCATTCACATCTTTCTTTGTGTTCTTCATTTTCAGTGGAACTTTTTGCTTAGCCCTTCATGCCAACACTACACGCCCCCCTCGCCAACTCTCAGTAAATTACTACGGCAAATCATGCCCCCAGGTGGAGCAGCTTGTTGGTTCAGTCACTTCTCAACAATTCAAAGAATCACCTGTTTCTGGCCCTGCCACCATTCGCCTCCTCTTCCATGATTGCTTTGTAGGAGTAAGATCAATTCCCTTCCCACCCCTCAAAAAAAGGATTTAGCTTTCACTTGCATGCATGCAAAGTTTTCCTAAATCACAAAATTTTTTAGATCTTACTTCATATTTGTACGAATCCCAGTAATAATTTTCTAGTTTCTAACAAATTTTAAGCAATAACAAGGTATCTGACACAATGTGGTGTGAGTTCTCTTTATATTGTCAAAGTTTTAGACCCAAAAAGAAAATCTTGATCCAGCAGTCTAAAAGAAATGTCTCAGCATTATTCATCCATTTTTGTGGTGTGGGGGTCTCTTTTGTTGGTGAGTATCATAATTCCTGAATGGTGAGTGCAGGGGTGTGATGCCTCAATTTTAATAGCATCAAAGGGTGGAAGCAAGGAGTTGGCAGAGAAGGATGCAGAGGATAACAGAGACTTGAAGGTGGAAGGTTTTGAGACAGTGAGAAAAGCTAAGGAACTTGTGGAGAGAAAGTGCCCTGGTGTGGTGTCATGTGCGGATATTCTTGTAATTGCAGCCAGAGATTATGTTCACCTGGTAAGTTCTTGCTGTTTTGTTGCTATTTTCTCTATCAGTTTAATTCTATGCATTTTCAACAGTGAATTAATCAAAATCTATAGTTTATTTATATTATTACTTTTAAACTAATAATAATAAATTCATCATTGAATGACCATGTAATATTTTTTCATTCACCTTTGCCTTCAAGGTTTCTTGATTTCTTCCTCTTGCCACACATAATTCATGGGTTTTAGTTCACATGCAATACAATTTCAAAGGATGTGTGGTTTCAACAGTTGCTGTTTTGCTAGCCACAGTTGGTCCACAGAAATAAGGGCCATTTAACTATGAAGAAAGAAATCCACACTATGCTTATCCCCTTCTATTTTTTGAGTGGTTCTTCGGATTTTCTTCCCTTTTAGTAATGCATATTCTCTGTTTCTTACATAGCAGTTTTGCTTCCAATGCCAAAAATGTTAAAAAATTTGAGTGTGGCCTTATGGTACAAGTGAAAAGGTGTCCTAGATTTATTGTGGCCTATCTGTCTGCCACTTATTACGACATTTATGCAATTAATGTGTAAAGAAATTGGGTATTAATTGGTGGAAAGAGCTTCTTTTCACTGTAGAATGAAAAGGAAAATTGAAAAAGAAAAGATAGCCAATTTTTTTTCTTCGTAAGCAAACACAAAAGAGCTAATAGCAATGTTTAAGAATAAATTTGCCTCTAGAAAAAATAAATAAAAGAGATGCAATGCAAAGGGCGTTTGGTTATGAATCTCTAATTGCAATTTTGTAGCAATGCAAAGGGTGTTTGGTTATGCATCTCTGGAAAAATTGGTGTTTTTTTCATGTATTATGGATTCTGAATAAAGTAAATTTAAATTTGTTTTCATATGATCATGAATTGCTCAGTATTATTAGGGCATAATATGCTAGAGTAGTCCAAAACAGCCTAACTTTTGTACTTATATGTTTGGATTATTTGGGCACCAGACACAACGCTGCGTCTTAATCTTAGGTCTAATTTTTCGTGTTGTCTTTTCTGTGCCATACATATTGATAAAATGAACAAATTTTGCACCATCGATATGATAAAATTAAGTATATATTTATTCTACAATTTACATGTTTATATGTAATTGTATTTTAACTTGATATTGTTTTTTTATTGAGTTTTAAAAGTTGATTTATTATTTGGAGGAGAGAGTAAACTCAAATTTTTGTTTATTTAAGAAAAGAAAAAAAAAAGTTGTATAAAACAAGCTGATCGGACCAAACTGAATTATTTAAGATTGGTTTTGGTTTTACGTGATTATGTAATTAGAAACAAATTGGTGAATGCCAATGCATAAAATTTTATTAGTTGTTTTGGAGACTTTCCAATTATCAGTTTGTCATATTCAAATCAAATGCAATTACTCATTATCATTAAGTATGATAAAAATATGTGGCTAATCATGTTATCCCTTTATATTTTAATGCACATTTCTTCCTAATAGTTAATGTTTCTTCTAAAGATTTCAATGATTGACAAGATTTTTTTATCCAATTGCTCCCATAACTGACAAGATTGTCACGTTAAAAACAATAAGTTAGTACCTAATTATGTTTATGGTGAAACACTCAAACGCGCTTTAGTTTTTTTAAGTCTAGAATGGTCACATTAAAATTGGACAATATGATCTCACTCTCATGCATCTTCCAACCTTTCATTATTAAATTGATCTTAGACGCAAACAACAAAATTTCTTTCTAGGAGAACATAAATCGCCAAGTGTTGGTGAAAATGTGTGATAAAAATAGTTTGTTTTAAAGACATATTTTTTAATACACTATTTGTCATGCATTTCTTAATTTTATTATCTGTTAACTTTTGTTAGAAACTAGGAAATAATGAATGAGTGAAATCATATACTAAGTTGCTTTTTAAAAAATATATTTTTATTGTATAGTCTATGATTGAATAAAATTTTGTTATCACTTGCAATAATCCTATGTTGCTTGGATTTACAGTTTGTGAATGAATTGAAGCAATAATTTGTTGTAATGTGTAATGTGAGACAGGCAGGAGGGCCATATTATCCGGTGAAGAAGGGGAGATGGGACGGAAAGATATCAACGGCATCAAGGGTGGGATCAAACATCCCTCATGCAAACTCCACCGTTGATCAACTCATCAAACTCTTCAATTCCAAGGGCCTAACAGTACAGGATCTTGTAGCCCTGTCGGGGGCCCACACAATTGGGTTTGCCCATTGCAAGAACTTCGTGGGCCGTCTCTACAGTTACCGAGGTAAGGGGCAACCGGACCCAGACATGGACCCGAAACTCCTACACGCACTTAGAATGTACTGTCCAAACTACGGTGGAAACTCCGACATCGTTGCCCCTTTTGATGCCACTACGCCTTTCTTGTTTGACCATGCCTATTATGGCAACTTGCAACAGAAAATGGGCTTGTTGTCCTCTGACCAGGCTCTGGCCTTGGACCCACGAACCAAGCCTTTTGTCCTAGCCTTTGCCAAGGATAACCACAACTTTTTCCAAGCTTTTGTGGCTGCCATGGACAAATTGAGCTCAATCAAAGTGGTACGAGGTAAAAGGCACGGGGAGAAACGAAGAGATTGTAGCATGCACATGTGAGCAACTTTCATGAACACAAATTTACACAATTCTTGCATTCATAACTCCTACTAGACAACATCTCTGCAACTTTAATTAAGTTTCATAGTGTTTTGTACAGTTATGAATGCAATAGTTGTTCGGATATTATTATTTGCCAAGATTAAGCTTTCAGATTTTGTAATTGTACATTCACGAGCCAGTGTTGTAGTTATGCATTAGGAGAATAGGTTTGAAACCGAGGAATTCCGCAATGCAATAGCACTACAGCAGCTATTTAACAACACTGACTACAAAGCCATCAATTCTAACTAAAGAATGAATTCATCAAGTCAAAGCAGTTATTATTGGGCAGAATGAGTTTATCCTGTATTTACCAAGCAGAACTGTTCAAAGAAGTTACTTGCACTCCTATGATTTCAAGGAGATAATAGTTGCTGCAGTAAATAGTGCCTCTTTTCCAATCGACAATATCTCCATTTGCCTACACCATGACAAACAACAAATTAGAAAATCGTCAACATCGTAAACAGAAAAGAGTTCACGGGTCTCCTCCACTCACCAAAGAATAAAGAATTATAGGATCAGTTCAAAGTTTTGGTAATACTAAAGCATGGAAGGAAATTAGTGTAGTTTTATATACCAATAGTAAATGCAAAAACTTTTTGTAAGTAAATAAAAAATTATCAATAGTCAAAATATACCAAAAACACAAATGAAAAAGTATGCAAGATTGTGAGAATTAAAATCCAAATGGTTCCCTTACGCATCCGTGCTTCTAAAATTATTAAAAGCAGAGATAAAAGCCTGGCACAAATCCACAAGAGCACTGACTCCTCCTTCTTTGTCACCAGAAATGTTGGCATTAGCATTTCCATTTGACAATATTGACAATTGAGCCTGAAAGCCAGTAAAAACCCATTTCAAAAAGGAATTAGATTTTCAAGGAGTGGGAACTAATACTTTTAGCTTCTAAAGTGCTTCATTGACTGGTTTCATATTCAAAAGCATCAGATGACAAAACCTCTAGTTACTATCCCATGAGATAAATAACTATCAATGTGATCGGTGTCCAACCCATAGGAATAAGGAAGCTCTTTGACCATTATGCCAAGAGGTTTGCTTGCCTTTAATTGTGATATTTTTCTTTATTTGACGTCTTGTCTCCTCTTTAGGAGGATTGCCAAGGATAGTTATCTTGTATTATTTTGCAGATTTAGTTTTGCTCTTCGTAAAAGGAGAAATTCATAAAGGAGACATCTCTCTAGTCTTTCTATTTTCTGTAAATCTCATTCTGTCCGTAAGACCTTTACTCCCGCCCTACTATTCTCAGTTTGTATCACAGTCCTCAATCTTTATATTCCTTTCCTCTATGATAATTTTTTCTGTATGTAGTTGAATTCAATATATATATTGCGCATTGATTTGCTGAATAAGACAAGTACCTGAAAACCATGGGCCAGAAGGAACTGGATTACATCTACACCAATTTTTTTCATTATGCTCTTAGTGCCAGCTTTATTTGAAAAGCACTTCAAAGCCCCACCAAATGTTGCATCTTCAATACAATCATTTCTCTTACGAGTGCGAAGAGGAGGCTGCAATTTTGTATAAAACAAAGATAGTTAAATCAAGGTATTATCAAAAGCTACTAGCATACAACTAATAGAACCTCCCTTTCAGAAGGAGGAAAATATACCATTAAGTCCACCTTTTGATTACCTTGGTTATGTATTTCGACAGATACTGCACAACTATTTCCAGCTTCAACTTCGGTTCACTGAAGGTCTGAAGCCATTCTCATGAAAAGTAGAAGAAACTATTATCCACTAGATAATTCCCCAAAAAGATGACTTGAAATGAGAACTTGGAAAGTAGCTATACAAGTAGGACGTCTCAAGTCAACCAATATTCCATGCTATTATGTGGTAAACCCTCGTATCCTATGCATATAATTCATCTAGTCGCATATACAGACAGTTATGTGCAACGAAAGAGAGGTGGCTGAGAGGAATAGAGAGGCAAAGGCCACAGACAAAAATTGAGAGCCACCTTAAAAAAAAGAGGGACACTATCTTTGTTGTAAGCTAGTTCATCCAGAATTATCTCCATCAAAGGTGTTCTGCACCAAAGGCACCGAAATACAATATTATTAAATGTAAGTTATCAAAAGCATTCCGCTTCTAAAGAAACAAGAAAATCAACTCAAAGCTTCAACTTTGTAAAGAAACAAAATTACAATTTACCTTGGACTGTCTGCTCTTGTAGTGTGACCTTCCACATCTGCTTTCTTCCTTGCCATATCAAGGTTCATAATCTAAAATCACCCAGAATGTAAGAACACTTGTTTGATGTTTACGTAAATACAATGAATAAAATTGTTCAGGAACTTACCATCACTAGAAGTTTCTCCATTGAAACACTTGTGTCCTTTAATACTCCAAATATAGAAAGAGATAATGCAACATGACAATTGCTGGATAAATTAGATTGAGAACTTTGTTGAAGCTCTATATGTTTACTGAATTCACCTTGAAGAAGTTGAGATAGTTGACAAATAACTGCCATGCAATCCTTCATCAAGCTTTTGTAATTTATTTTCCTAGATCCCTGTCAAAACAAGATAAAATACATATTTCGGCTAACACCAAAAGGGAAAGGAAAGCTTTCTTGGTGATGGAGCAAGATGCATAAAGATCCCATCAACAGGACATATGGAAAAAGAGTATAAGAGTATTATTAGTTTTCAGATAGCACCAAAATCAATATGTTGAATTGTTTGATTGCTTACTAAAACAATCTTCTTTTACACAGTATGATCAGTATAGTTTTGGCTTAAAAACAAATACCACTAGCAGGCTAAGCAAAGACTCCCTCTGCATGCACCATTGCAACGTTGCTGCAACAAAATAGATAGAATAAGTACTTTATTAAGGCATGGCGATAGCAGAGATGAGTTTAACTTCATACATTACCGTTGCGAGGTAGAAAATCATTCTCAAAAACAATGACAAGGTACTGAAAGAGTAACATGTTCCTCAAGGCCTGCAACAAGATTATGTAAAGATATTAAACACCCACCTTGTTAGGAAGTAAGAACCCAAAATCCTAACACACAACACGTTTTCTGCTACAAAAACAGAGTAACAGAAAGAGTTTGCATTCCTTTACAACACTTGTCGCAATACACACACATTCCAGGGTAAATAAAATTACCCCAAAAAGGAGCACTGTCCTTTTCACTCTGGAAAATCCCAGTACATCAATTTAAAAAGCATAAGCTGAAAAAAAAAAAAAAACACCCCACAAACACACCAAT
>Ga0099824_1002374_pt1 | contig 27487 bp, 16 predicted proteins | sample SiratrowhiteBW_FD_76837 | JGI IMG/M metagenome (GOLD analysis project Ga0099824, IMG submission 76837) | Root nodule microbial communities of legume samples collected from California, USA - Siratro white BW | ecosystem: Host-associated > Plants > Roots > Nodule | place: USA: California...
TATATATACACACACATACATACATACATATATATACATATATATATATATATATATGTGTGTGAACCACAACCTTCTTTGAACTCTCTTTGTACTCTCCATGTAATACTTTTCATTTTCCTAAACTTGAATCACACTAACCATAATCCGGGCTATTTGGCTCAAACTATAATGAACAAAAAACAAAAATGACATTCATTTCATGTAAGCATGCAATTAAATAATTAGTCAATTATGAGTCACAAGTGATATCTTTCAATAAATTTAAACTCTAAAGCTCAAAGTCTCACCTGGTATTGTTGATACCAAAAGTTGTCATAAATACGTTATATTTATTAATTATAGAATAACATGAATGCACTTTCAATTACAAAAATACAAGAACAACCATAAACTTAAACTCAAATATAAAACAAACAGTTAATTCACAATTGTTAACAGAGAACAACACTATAAATAAACTCACATTGTATGTCACATTAACCAAGTTATAGAATTTGTTATTAAAATAAAAAATAAATAAAAATAGAAAATTAAAAGAATGAAATAAAAAATATAAAAAGTAAAAGTTGAAATTTAAATAAAAAGATTGAAAAATAAAAACTAAAATTTAAATAATAAAATAAAATTATGTATAAATAGAACTGATTATCATAAAATATATGATTTTCTTCTTCCATATCATCTGTATCGACATTTTCAATAGGCTTAATCCCTCCTCAAATGAAACTGGATTTGAAATCCAAAATTTTATTATTTTTACCAGTGAAATTGGACGTCAAAAGATTACACCAAAATCAACTATATATTTATACCCAAAAATTAAAAAATTCTGATATAACGTTAGACTCCACGCACTACAAAAAAAACCTAAGTATAGCGTCGGTCAAAAACCGTCGCTTGTGCGACGGTTAAGCAGCTGCTTTGTATTGGACACTAAAACCATAGAAGCAACGTAAAATTAGCGGCCTCCAAAAATTGGAGGCAAATTATGACAGCCAAACCGTCTCAAAATCATCACTATTTTTTAACGTTCTATCGGCTAGACCCACGCCGGTTAAGCAGCGATTTCGTATTGGAAGCTAAAACCTGGAAGCAACGTAAAATTAGCACCTCCAAAAAATGGAGGCAAATTGCGACGGCCAAATCGTCTCAACATCGCCATTATTTTTTAATATTCTGTCGGCTAGACCCACGCCACGGCTATACCAGACAGCGCGGGCCTAGCCCACCCAAGCATGTTAGCGTGGGTCAAGCCGCCGCAAAAGGCGAAGGTTGTTGTAGGAGCCAGGCCGTCACTAACATGCTTGCGTGGGCTAGGCCCATACAGTCTGGTACATACGTGGTGTGGGTCAGGCTGACACAAAGGCTGACACAATTCTGAAACCAGATAAAAAAAATTATAGAAAAATAAATCAACTATCCCAATCCTGAAAATCAAAAAAGTTACAGCATTCATAAATATATATATGTAATTAGAATGAAATTTTACAAGACATTTAAAATTATAATTGTAACCAATTACAATGTTTTAAAATATCAATATTTACAATACAATTCAACTTAAACCTAAAATAGAAAAACATAAAAACTTAAAACGAAATATATCATAATAGAAAAGTCTTCTTCAAATCATGTGTTAGAAAGAACCTATAATTAAAATAAAAATAATTTCAATAATAATTATTACAAAAATGAAATTTGATATATAAGTAAATATTTTATGGTAATGACACTCGCATATTATGGGTGTGAAAGCCAAGAGAGGGGGTGGTGGTCATCGTCTTCAACATAATGGGGGTGAACCTGACTTGTACCAGTGGAAGCATCGCCACATTGTCGGTCCATCATCGTAGTAAGTTACTCCTTCACCATCCTCAAGTCATCCTCCATCTGGCAAAGCTTTGTGTTTGTTGTAACAAATTGTTCCGTCATCGTCTTTGTTTGTTCCTCTGCCTTCCTTGCTTGTTCCTTTGCTTGAACGATTTCGCGAGCCATTTCTTCTTCTCTTTCGGTCTGAACTGAAAAGTTACCAGCAGAAACAAAGGACGAGGGTTGAGTGAGGGAGGACACTCCTTAGCGAAAGTTAGCAGCCAAGTTTGCAGTGCCATAAACTCGACCTCTTCTCTTCCCTCCAACAACTTCCTTCCAAGCCTGAAGCTTCGTTGCTACATCTATCTGGACAGATTCGCCTGATGAACTTTCTGATTGTATGGCCCTCAAGCCCTACTAGTAGTTTTCCTACACAATCATTTGGACATTTAAATGTTACATATTACAAAAAAATTATAGATAATACGGAAAAGATTGTAAGAATGAACTTAGATAGGTCTCGTGTGAGCGAGTATCAACCCATTCACCCTTCTTGTTGGTGTGAGTGGCCATAAATAGTTCATCAGGCTCAACTAGGCGACCATGTTTGCGTTCCTGCAAAACTTTTGTAATTAGAAACAATATTTATTAAAAAAAAAAAATTATTACACTAAAGAGTTACCGAAACAATACTTACCATGCTCAGTGCAATGTCCAAGTGTGATTTACGCCCAGACGAGTACAACGCTCCACCCCGACCTGAAGACCAATTAATTTTATTTTGAGATGATTTTTCTTTGAACTTTTGAGAATCCCAATAGCTCAAAAGTCCACTCCATGCTTCCTTGCCCATCCATGTAGGTCGTGAGCCACGTGCTCTTTCCTTTCTCAAAATGTTAGAAAGCCTTTTTCTGACTTTGGACTCATAAATCTTCCTAGTCTGCCACTCATCCTGAGGGGCCCAAGTCACTCTACTCTGTAAAATAGTTATAAGCAAAAGTTAACATAATGTTAATAACAATTATTTCATTATAGTGTTATTTGATATTTAAATTAAATTACCTTAAAGTCAGTCCACCATTTAAGCTGATCTTCCTTAGTCATGGCATCATAATGATGATAGAGTCCTCTGAATGATGACCTGATGCAATGCCCAATAGCCTCAATAGCATAATGATTTGGTGCCCGGCTAAACAACATACAAATAAACATTTTGGTAAGCATTCAATTTACAAATCATGAAATTAAATGTAAATATTATTAATTACTCTTTACCCAGAGGCTAGATGATGACCTTTCCACTAGGATCACGTCAAACCTTATCAGGAGGCATCTCATGATGAAAAGGAGCAGTTATGGCATGGTCACCATCGTCACCTAGTGGTTGCATTGGAGGACTAGCATGGGCAGAGCAACCAGGTGTGGGGTCAACTATAGGATCAGGGGTGACCTGTGTGAAGGAAAGAGTGGACTACACGAAAGGAGAAAGGATGGGATGCACGAAGGGGGAAGCGGTAGGGTGTACAATGGGAGAAGGGGTGTGTTGTACAAAAGGAGGGATAGTAGAGTGTACAAAAGGAGAAGTGGACTGTATAAAGGGAGTTATGGTAGGATGGAGTGGTGCAATCCAACTTTGATTACCAGTCGGAACAGACGAGGAGGGGCTAGCTAGATAATAAGTATGACACCCCTGGTAAGTTGTACCAGCATATGACAGAGGCTGAGGTGCAAAATATGGTGGTGAAGTGTCGGGGGGTGAAGTGAAGATGGAATATATGTGTGGGGGTTGGATGATGGAGTCGTTGAGGATGAAGTAGATGAGTGGAGGGACAAGGACGGAGTAGATGACTGGGGGGACAAGGACGGAGTAGATGACTGGGGGGATAAAGATGGAATAGATGAAGACGGGGACGAAGAATGTGATGTACCGTGAGGGCTTCCAACATTAGACCATACTGATAGCCCACAATAAGGAATACGTCCGAGGTCTATAACAAGTTGGCCATGCCTAGATGTGGACGTCCACATCTGTTCAAAATTGACAATGTGTACTGCACTTCGTTATCTGAATCCCGTTGAGGATCATTTCTGAAAGTTGTATTGCCCAACAAGCTAACACTTTTGAAATAATGAGAACAAAAATATGTAATTTCTCAGTATAGGTAGAATTTACATATTGATCCTTCAACACGTGCCAAATTACCCACCGATCTTTTTGCATCTCTCATTAACCTACGAAACGGACGAAATTATAAGACTTGGTTAAATGGTTGAAATTAAAATGACCAAACTATTTACCTTTCAAAAAGGTATATCCAACGGTAGTGAACCGGACCACCAAGTAATACCTCCATAGAAAGATGGATGACAAGGTGTTCCATTGAATTGAAAAAGGCTGTGGGAAATATTCTTTCCAATTTACATATGATGATTCGTATGTTTTCTTACATTCTAACCACATCTTCTATCTTTAATGTATTAGAACATAAATCTTTAAAAAATCGACTTAATTCAGCAAGGGCACTCCATATAAAGTCTGGCAATGACCGAAAAGCAATCAGGAGTAAACATTCCATAAAAACGTGACAATCATGACTCTTCATGCCGTGCATACTTACTTTGTCAGGATTTGCACACCTTGCAATATTAGAGGCATAATCATCAGGCATCTTTAACTCGCTAATCCACTTATAAATTGATTTATCATCTTTCGGTGAAAAGGTGTAGTTAGCCTTTGGCTTTGCTAACTTTCTATTATGTAACTGCACCAACTCCAAGTCTTCCCGAAGAGACAACTCAACAACATCCAACCTTGCCTTTTCATTGTCTTTGGTTTTACCTTTAACATCCATCACACTGTTGAACACATTATCAAAAAATTCTTCTCTATATGCATGACATCAAGGTTGTGTCTTAAGAGATTATCCTTCCAATATAGGAGATCCCAAAATATAGATCTTTTAGTCTAATTGTGAAATTGTCCATACCTGGCCAAGTTGTCAAAGGGACCATCAGTTACTTTTGGAAAATCACTAACAAACCCCCATAATTGGTGTCTGTTCATGAGATAAGATGGCCCATTCATTTCAACTTTGTTTTTGAGAAATCTCTTCTAACTCTTTCTGAAAGAATGATTTGTTGGCAAGAATTGTCGATGACAATCAAACCAAGAAGTTTTGCCCCCATGTTTCAATTGGAATGCTTTAGTGTCCTGCATACAATATGGACAAGCTAATTTGCCCTTAGTTCCCTACCCAGACAACATCCCATATGTTGGAAAATCATTTATCGTCCATATCAATCATACTCGCATTACAAAGTTCTCTTTAGTTGAGATGTTATATGTGAAGACACCTTCATTCCACAATAGTTGCAGGTCATGAGCAGTTGTAAGTACACATCAATCTTCTTGGTTAGATTTGTCGGACCTAGTATTAGACAAGTTAGAAACATGTATGGCTTTGTCATACACATTTCAGGGAGTAGGTTGTAAGGAGTCAGAAATACCGGCCAACATGAATATGGAGATGCAGAAGCTTGCACATATGGTGTAAACCCATCAGAACATAAACCCAATCCAATATGTCGTGGGTCAGCTGCAAAATCAGGATATACATTATCAAAATGTTTCCAAGATTTCCCATCACTAGGATGTCGTAATAAGCCATCATCCTGTTTGTTCTCATGGTGCCATCTCATTTGCCTTGCTGAATCCATTAAAGCATACAGTCTTTGTAATCTTGGAATGATCTGCAAATAGAACATTCTTTTAATTGGCACCTTTTTATATCTTTTGTTCTGACCCTTGCCAGGCATATATCTTGGAAGACCACAAATTTTGCACTCAGTTAATTCACTATCATCTTTATAATATAACATGCAACCACCCTGAAAATAATCAATCTTCACAGACTTCAGTCCGAGACTTGAGACAACTTCTTTTGCCTCATAGTAATTCTTTCGGATAGAATTTTTTTCTTGGAGAAATATCAAGCAATAGTTGTATGAAATGATCTAAAAATTTTTCTATGGTATGCCAATTGGTTCTAGAGGCCAAAAGCCTAATGGCTACCGATAGTCGGGACTCTGTTGCTCCATTGTAAACGGGTTCATTCACAGATGCTAACATGTCATAAAACTTTTGCCCGTCTGCATTAGGGGGTTCTCCTCTATTCATCTCTTCACTTTGAACATTTTCATAATGAGTTGTTATGTCAGCTACCTGCATGTATGCATTGTAACATTTCGGTAACTGACCCAATGACACCATAATTCATGTTTTTATAACTGGTGGATGCATAACTTATACTATCATCAGTTGGTCGATCTTCTCCATGATAAACCCATACAAGGTAGTTAGGTTGAAACCCATATTGTAGCAGATGAGAAGGTTTAAGGATATTTTGATAAATACATCTCACATATATATATGAAGGTTGGTCTATTACCGTTGACACAAATTCAAGAACTCCATCCATGAATCGTTGCTTTAATCTCTTTGAAGGATCAAGCATATCATACATCCACAGTTGATCCATCTTCTACATGCTCATCATGAAATTGATATTACTAACAAATTATATGTAATTGTTGTTGTCACAATAGTCAACCTTAAAATCACCAGTGAAAAAACATAGGACGAGGCCAATGCTCGATACAATGGAAATACATCCATGCTAATGTTAATATAAATGAAAGTCAATATATTATCAAACTATGTTATCCAATTATATGAAATTTATATTTAAAGTATAACTTTTATAAAACAACAATTAAATGTATAAATTGTGTTTCCAATATTTTCTTCTTTATAAGCACAACACATGATATTATCATAAAGAGGTTAAAAGCTCAGAATATGCAATAGAGACAAATGAGAAAGAAATGATAAATAGTCCCTTAAAAAAAAGTAACATGTCACTTATAAAAAATATTGAAATAAAAACAACTTATCCAAAATATTGAAATAAAAACAACTATGAGCCTAATTATAGCTAGGACGCAAATGGAAAAAGGAACCCTTTGTTGCTTTTGAAATGTTTAATGTGTGTTTGAAATGTTTAATGTGTGGGCTTGGACCTAACAAAAATCTAATTGATGGGTTGTGGTAATGTTTCTAACGCATATGTTTTAGAGGATGATGGAAGGGAGGACAAATTTTTCATTTCTAATTAATAATTTTTTATTTGACAATTTTTAAAATAAAATAAATAAAATGATAGATTAACATAAACTTTATGAGTTAATCTCTTTTATAATTTGAAAATAAAATATTTTTATTTCCTTCCATCCCCTACCAAATCCAACTTCAAAAAGAATCACATGCCCAAGAGCAAAACATTCATTTTATTTTGTGATAAGATAAAAGGGAAAGAACACTCATCAAATTTGAAAAAACAAGGCAAGTGAACATGCTAGGTACTTTCCTTGCAACCCAGTACCTCAGAGCCTGGAATGGTTATGATAAAGATATATTAATGCCCATATTCTCCAATCTAACACAGCTCACTTAACTTTCCTACAAGGATCCTTTACTCACAAACATATTAATATGGCAGCAAAGATCTTTGAGTTCCACTCAACTAATAGTGTATAAGCACATACTTTAATATAGTAAAAGTACAAAATTGTGAATTCAATTAACTTAAAGAAAACCTTAGTACACCTCATTTGCTCCAGAACTGCATCTATATAGAGAAGGTTTTAATGGATAGTAGACACATGGTTGTTACTTGATATCAGAGACTAAAACTCAAGATATGAACAATACCACTTCACAAGGACGGCTATATCATGTATGTCCCCAAATCAAGTATTAAACTTAAACCCAACTATAATTATATAATATGTCTTGACTAGTATTGTTTCAAACCAGAGTAGATATGAAGATATATGTATAACATAGGATAGTAACAATGGATGATGGGCTGAGTCTTTATGAAGTAACCCAAAAAGGCAAAATTAATTATTACATAGGAAAATATTAACAGCAAGTCCCAACTCCATTACTTCTACTTTCAAGCAGTTACTATCTTTACTGTCTTTATAAGACCTATTGAATGCTGGCAGGCTATTTTTATTTTATGAATGGAGAGATTCCCCTAGATAACAAGATTGTGGAAGAAATTAGGAATGCAAAGGAAGGGAGATAGAAGAACCTCATCATCATTGCAGTAGCGGCAAACACATTCAGCAAACACAAATACAATCAATACAACAAATACAATAACTACAATAACATTGCTTACCTTAACGCAACCCAAGCAAAAGCAAGCTCCGTCTACAGTCAATCACTCTTGTCACCGCTCCCACAAACCCTAAACCCCCAAATCTACGTCCAACACAAAAAAAATATTAAAATAAACCTTAAACCGAAAATCCAACCAAACTAACCCACGAACGCAGTTGGAAAGGGAATGCAATTGACGCAGTTCCGTCGGCGCTCACACCAAAACTTAGTTTTGTCGGCGCCCAACCAGAACTCAATTTTGCCGGCATCCACGAACGGCGGAAAGGGGATGCAGTCGGATGCCTTATTGTGCTGCTTTCGGAGCTTCTTCAGAGCTCTCAACTTGCTATGTGCATTTTTTGGTAAAGTTCGGAACTTTCACATTTTTTTGCCTTTTTTTGGTAAACTTGAGAGCTTGTTGTGTGCATAAGAATAGCTTGAGAGCTTCATAGGTATGCTTTGAAATTTTGGTAAAGTTCTCGCATTCCACTTTTATGAATCCCGTCCAATATTTGATAGCGTGTAGTAATAAAATTTTTATATTACGATAAATAAAAAAATTAAATTAATGTATTATATAAAGTTTATATATTTATATAAAATAAATATTCTTATTTAATATTTATGTAAAGTTTATAAATAAAATAAAAAATGTTAAAAATATTATAAAAAGAATTATTCAAATTTTACTAATTAAAAAAATGTTATTAGTTTGAGGAGGTTTTTGAATAAGGAAAATTTTTTAATTTCAATTATTTGTTTGCCATGTTAATTTATTTACGAAAAATAATATGTTCAAGAAATGTTGTTTATTGAAGAAATTTTTTAACTATCTTTTGTATAAAAATTATTTTTATGGAACAAAACAAGATTCTAACTTATGGTAAAATAAAAATTTAAAACAGTATTATTTGATAATTTTTTAAGGTATTTTAGTTTAATTTTAATTTTTAGTTTAAAAATTAGTTAAAAACTTTTACTAAAACTTTAGAATTTTCCTTTAAAAAATTTTAAGGTATTTTAAGGTAAATTTCTAGTTAAAAACTTTAACTTTATTCATTATATCTGATAAATAACTTTATATTATAATAAAATTATAATACAATATATAAACATGATTACTATACAATATACAAAATAATTAAGTATAATTTGTTACAGATGATAATTATAATATGTAAATTCAGTTAAGTTATAAATAAAGATACAAACCTACTATTATAATATACAAATGACTAACTTAAACCCTAAATATAACTACCATATGTAACATGTCAAATAAAAATAACTATTATATGAATTGCTATATTATGTTTTACTTTGTTATTAAAAAATTTGTCTAATATAATCAATTCAAACAATAATATTGTACTAATAAATACAAATTATTATCATCATTTTCTTTAGTGTTATACTCTTATTTTATCGTATTATTAATATTCAAACATTATATTTATTTGTGTATATTTTATAAATATAAATGAAGTTATAAGTACAAATTAAAATCAAATATTATAACATGTATATCAATAATTCTTAAATTAACTAAATTATGTTATGTAAATATCAAAAAAATACTTTTAATTGCTTCTATTAATAATTAGGTACTATGACTTATTTTATAAAATATCTTATATGTCATATAATTAACTGTCATATATATTTTACCATCATCAAACATATGTATATTATGTAATATACATAATATATAACATATATACAACCAATGAAGGACAACAATCATTTATCATTGTTGCATTTTCTTTTTCATTGTTCTCACAATACTAATGCAACTACTTTAAATCTTTTATAAATTATTCATAGTCTAAAAAAATTTCATACATTTAAAAAAAATACATAATTTTCTATCTACAAACTTAATTCACTTTAAAATTGTGTGAAATTGTTCACTTACTTCAGTGAATGTACATGTAGAAACCATTTTATTCACAATTAATGCAATTAATTTCTAAACTTTAAATATGAATTGTCAAGGTAACATCACCTAGTTACAATTAACATTTTCTGCTTATGCATGTTCATTCCTTTCTAACCCTATTTAAAATGAAGAGTGTGTTATGCTACCTAATTAAGACACTTTTGCTACTCTGCACCCATTTCAAATGACCTCTTATGTTGCTCTACACCATTTTAAGTGGAGAGTATCTTATATTGCTATGCACATTCACTCCTCTTTCATTGGGTTTCGTTTCAAATTCAAACTTTTTAACTATCTCTTCATCTTCCTCCTCTTATCAAATTCTACAACTCAATTACATACCTAGAGTCATTATAGAATTACTATAATACTTTCTTTTATTTCTCTTATTTATTTGTTTTTTTGAAAAAATATTATAACATACCTTTGAAAGAATATACATATTCATACTATCATAAATAACTAATACACGTACCACATTGTATTTTAACAAATTACAAATTAGGTATCATTTAACATGTTATATCTTATATTCACTCATATTTTATGTTTCAACTATCATTTATTTATATTCAATTATTCAACTATCATTCATTTATATTTATGATTAAACTATCATTGAATTAAATTTCAAAAGTTATGGTCAAATATTTTTTTAATTTATTTCATCAAATTATGAATAAATAATCATAATAACTTTTCATCGTTTATTTATTTACTACATTACTTTCATCTCATTGTAATTCTTTTAATATTTTCATATTTTCTTTTGTATTAATCATACTATAAAATACTAAACAAAATTTAATATACATAATTAAATTCATAATTTTTTCTAGTTATTTAACAATAAATTTCATAATTACCTTTGAACTTATTCTTTTATTATCAAACTTACACTTATCTTATTTTTCTTACAATATTTCATTACTTTTACATTTTACTAATTTAATAATATTATTCTTATTTTATGTTATATTTTTTAAACATTATTTCTTTTCTAAATTTAATTTAATTTTAACTATATTTTTATTTTTTTCTCAACTCCACACAAAAATAAGACAATTAAAAAAATATCTTTTTAAGGTTGTGTGAGCTAAGCCGACATAACATATAGCGTTGGCCAAGCTGTCACACTCAATTTTATTTTTTTAAATTGCGTCAATCAGGTCTACACAATTTTTTTTTTAAATAAAAAAACCTTGTGACGATTGTTGCGTGGATCAAGCCGACGCTTCAGTTTGAATCCTGAGAACCATCGCTTGAGCCGACGCTTTTTGTGTGGGTCCCTTAACCTATACAAAATATTAGAAGTTAATCGAGCGTTTTATTGTAATGACGTGAAACTATATCAGAATTTATACATAATTCAAATCTTCTTTCTTTTATTTTAAGTATTGTTCAAAATTAAGTTATTATATATTAATTTAAGAAATTAATGATTATCATTCTAAATATATAAACTTTCAAAATATCTTCAAATATCAAAATCTAATTACTAAAAAAACAATTCAAAACAATTCCCATATGAACTTTCAATCAATAATTTTGTATTCATAAAAAATATATTATTAAATTTTAAAAAAACTGACTTCAAAATTTGTTTTAGGGCTGGAAATATGTTGGATCGACTTGTTTTAAGTTTAATATATGTTTTGATAAACTTTATATGATAATAGCAAAAACAAATGAAGTGAATTATAACTTAAAATTAATTTATATATTAGTTAAAAAATAATATTTCAGTGGACACTAACATAAAAGAAATTTATAATATTTAATTTTAATTTACTAAACAGAAAAAACTATTCATGGCCAGCTAAACTAAAAATAAAGACAAAATCACGGTTTGACAATTTTTTTTCATATACAATCAATCGAGAATTTTTTTATAATAATATAATAGTAGTAACATTAAGTTAAATTAATTAATAATATTTTGACAAATAATTAATGCATTATTTAGTGTAAGTAATTTATTGTTTAAAAGGATTGATTTTAGTTGTTCTTTCAAGATTTTCTGTAGTTAATATAATTAACTAGATGATTTGTAACAAGAGTTTTAACTGAAAAAACTGTGTTTGAAATGAAAAGTATAATATTTATAAGGATGGTTGGTGAATTACATTTCTACCTCTAATATTGCAATCAATAAATAATATTTTATAAAAAAAATATTTGAATTTTTTTCAATTAAATTTTTTAACTAAAAAATACTTAAAAACAATTTAAATAAATCACATATATTAATAACATTTTTATTTAAATTCATTATTTTTCTATTAAAATAGAACATCTCACTTTTTTTTTTTTTCGACAAAACATTCCAAATCAATGTTCTTTGCTTTCATATAAAAGCAATCAAACTCTTAGGAAATAGTTGTAGTAGTTTCCATGATATATTTGATTCAATATATTACTACCATAATAAAAAAAAAAAGTTCAGCCAACTCTGACTGGTTCAGTGTAAACACCAACTCCCAAAATCAAAAGGAACAGGAGTTGAAGTCAAAAAGACCGAGTGGACTAGCAGGAACTGACTTTTACTCGGGAACCAATTTGGGAACGTGATACACATGAGGTACACTGTTACCAGAGCATGATTCTTGACCAAAACCAAGTTCTGTATGTTTTTTTTTTAACCACTACAAAAAATTAAAAAAAAAATAAAAATGACTAAATATTATAAACAATTTAATAATTGAAATCACAAAAATGATCATCGTATCCTTAAATATGAAAAGGTGAGGAGCTGGCAGTATTATATCGTTATTATCTTTTACAATATTATTTTGTTATTAAACTATACTATTTTTCTTCCTATTTATTAAGAAAAGGTAATCAATTTATTAAAATCAATGAAAATGGTTAAGATGATTATATTTTAAAGCTTAATTATAATCATGGTTTCTATATCTTTCAAAATTATTAATTTGCATTTAAATTCTTTAGTAGAATTTTGACTTTTATACTTTTATAAAATTTACAATTTTTTGTTCAATTTCGTTCTTCAATTATATTTTTAGACATAAATTTGGTCCTAAATGTTTCTTCTATGTAATTTGATTTCTTAACTATCTATAACTTTATTCAATTTTTAATTTTCAAAACATTCAGAGTTATGCTTAACATTGACCAATTAAGTGCGTTGAGTTTAATAATTCAAAAATTAGACCTATTTTTTTTATTAAAATAAAGAAAGAAACATTGAAGAATTATATTTTTTAGTACAATTATAGTTAATTTTTTTTTCAGGCACTATGATATGATCTTTTCCATAAGAATTTAAAGAAAAAAAAAAACTTCATTAATATCAAGATGACGTGCTAAATGTAATTCGTAATTTTTATTAAGAAGTAAATATCGATACATATAAAAATAATCCTTCTCTCAGTTGCATAATAATTAATTTTTTAAAAAATAATATGTATATATATAATTACTAATAATTAAAATTAAGAGACTAAAATAAGAAAAAATTGAGACCAAAATTACAATTAAATTTAATTTTAATTGAAAATAGCATATTTTATAATTTCATTAAAATTATCTTACATAAGTTGTAGTTATATTTATTGAAACTAATCTTAATTTGGTGAATATATAATTTCAACAATAACTATTCTAGTAGCCAAGCATTTATTTATTTGTATACAAAAATAATATTTTTTACTTAAGAAATAAAGTCAAGTTAAATACAATATAGGAAATGTCTCGATGCCTCTAAGTACATTTTTTAATCATTTTAAGGTGTAGTGCTAATTCAACATGAAATAAATTATATCATGGGAGAGTGTTATAAAGGAGAATAAATATAATAATGTTTCAAATCAATTTGATAATAAATTTAAGTTTTAAAAAAATTCAGTTGTATCAACGTTATTCAGTTTTACAATTTTATTTTCCAAATAAACTTAAAACCAAAGTAAATTACCTAACTACACCCTCTGGCCCAAATATTACCAAATGCCCTATTTTCAATTGGGTCCTCAGAGACCATCCCTCTTTCCCCTTTTTATCTATCATAAATTAGGCTCTTAGAAAAAAAAATATGAAATAATAAATTAAAAACTAATTTAAAAGAATAGACAATGCTAAACTGATAATTCTTTTAATAAAATGAAAAATAATTCAAAACCAGTTTTTTTGTAAATTGAAAATAATTTGATTAATCTATTCCTATATTATACTTCATGATTTAATAGAATAAGTAATTTTAATTTAATTAATTTTAATAAATTATTATTATTATTATATTTTTATTTTTTATATAATTTTTTTGTCAATAATTTAAAACATAATATAAAATTATTATTATTATTATTGAACTAAATTTATAAAATAACTATTATACTTAATTTAAAACCCTTGATTTAACTATGTTAAAATTAATGATTTCAAAACATAATAGTGACCATCTTAATCTTTCTTTCCAAATTAGTCATTAAAAAAAAATGACCGTTTCTAGTCAATATGCCTGTTGGGACCAAGCATTCTCTCAGGCACACATCCTTTTCTCGATGTTGCGTCTATAAATTGGAAACCTTTGCGACCACCACCTCTTCACAACCCAATTATCCTTTGTTTCGTGCTTGTCGTGAAATAACACACGTGGGTTTGTTTCTCTGATGCAAAAGTTAATCACTTTAAAGGCTTGAAAGGGAGCTTCTTTCACTCATTAGTTCTTGTTTTGGAGATGGAAATGCTCCAAGGCTTTGTTGTGAAAGGGGGCATAAAATTGCCCATTGGATTCAGGTTTCGTCCCACCGATCAAGAGCTTCTCCTTCACTACCTCAAGAAGAAGCTCTTTGCTCAACCATTACCTGCTTCAGTCATTTCTGAGTGCGATGTGTTTCAGACTCAGCCATGGCTGCTTCCAGGTTCGTCTCAATTTTCTTTTTCTTTCTTCCATTTTTTTCCTTTTTTAGTTCCTTCATTCTTTCATTGTTAGTTAATTAGTTGTTTCATCAGATTAGATTTTAGAAAGAAAAAATACCTAAAAGTTTGGGTTTACTCTTTGCATGTGCTCCCAGATTAAGTTTTGGCAGCCATGCGAACAATAATTCATCATATCAGAAACATTCTTCCCTTGAATCCACTGATCAGCAAGAAATTTTCGTTAATACACAATGTTTATATTTTATAAGTTCTGATCTATTAATTTTGTTACAGTATTTGAATTATCCTCTTGACTGATTTTTCAAGCACTTCAAGTAAATGTTTTTCCTATTTCTTCTTGAAATTTTGATTGATCTTTTTAGTTGGTTAAATTATTCTTTAGTTGACTCCTTTTTTTATAACTAGCCATCTGGTGATTAGTTTGCTAATTAGTTTTATGTAATCAATGAACTGATATACTGCTTACCAAAACAAGATTTGATGTCTCAAAACTGAGTCTAGTGTTTAAATCAATTTCAAAATATATGATAGAATGGTGAAATTTATTAAAGTAAGTATCTTTATAATTTTCTAAGTTACCAATACATCTAATACTCACTCCAATGAAATTATCCTTCACCCAATTTGAAGTTATTGAAAAAATTGCAAGATGCAATATTATTTAAAATTTCTCTTAAATGCTTGTTATGTGTCAATTCTTGAAATGGAAAATATCAGTAGTTTCCTTTGTGGGAGCATGATGTCTAATTATTTTTGGTGAATGGTACTTGTAATGGAAAATATCAGTAGTTTCCTTTGTGGGAGCATGATGTCTAATTATTTTTGGTGAATGGTACTTGTAGGTGATTTGAGGGAAAAGAGGTACTTTTTTAGCAGTTATGGAAAAGCGAACAATTGCTGGAAATATGTCGGAAAAGAAAAAGAAATAAGGTGTTGTGAAAGGAACGAAGTAATTGGAATGAAGAAAACTATGGTGCTCTGCAAAGGAACCCGTGACACAAAAACTCGCTGGGTCATGCAGGAGTTGCGTCTAGTAACTTCCAACACACATCAGGTAAAGACAACTTTAAGGACACTTTTAAGAATTAGTTATTTAAAATTTGGTGGCCCACTTATATAACCTTTGAGGAGACTGTTTTATGCTGGGGGAAAAATTTAAGTTATATAATAATCTTTCATTGAGAATATGTTTTCTTCTTTCACATGTTGGATTTACATTTTAAAGGATAGTATTTTCAGGAAATTATATTGTTTAACTATATTTTTTTCACCAAAATTAGGAGATGAGAAGATAATTGAAAAGTATTGTTATGATAAATATATGATATTATTCTTATTAAATTTAATTTAGGAAATAACTGAGATTTGTGGGAGAAATAACAAATCCCTCTTTAATCTTTTAAATATATATATATATATATATATATATATATATATATATATATATATATATATAAATACTTTAGATATATTCATGACAAATCAAATCTATTTAATCCTTCCTAAAATCATAACTTTGAGGAAATAACTTTGAGGATTCACGTTTTCAAAGTATTTTGAATAATTTTATTATTAAGCCACATAACTGGAATGTTTATACAATCCACAATGACATATCATTTATTCGAATGATATTTAAGTTAACAAAAATGAGATTTTAGAACGGCAGACAAGTCATATTCTTCTATTAGCAACATAAATCTTTAAAACAAATTTTGATTTATTTATATTTGATATTGTAGATAATTAAATATTTGATACTAAAATAAATTATTATTTTATTATTATATAATAATTTATTAAAAATAATATAAAATTGAGGTAATTTATAAACAGTGGTATTAAAGTATATTTTTTTAAAACCTAATGTTTAAAATCATTTATTCATTAAAACCATTATATTTAAAAAAAAAACACTATTTCTGAAAGTATCTTAATCACTTCTCAATAAATATATAGAGAGATTAGTTTCACTTTTTATATTATTCTTGTTCTACTAATATCTATAGTTTCTAATTAATAATTGGCTGCAACATAAAAGAATAACTACTACTCAACATGAAGTATATTTAGTAGATTTTGTTCCAAGGAGAGGGTATTGTGCCTAAGCTGCATTATTGGTTTTACTTTTCCATTATTTGACCAGTTGAGAATTTATCCATTCTCCTGCAGATTCCAGTGGCAGATTTTGCTGTGTATGTCATATTTCAGAAAAGGAAGAAGACCAAAACATCTCAGCAGAGACCCTCTAGTAGCAGCAAACTTGAGAGAGTAGAGGATGTTAAAGCTAGTATCATGGATTTTAAAGTGGAATTTGGTGATGATAATATAGGGCTTTCTCCACCTTCTTCTCCATGTTTAAGTGAAGACACTAGTGAAGCTTCTTAACAAGTTAGACTGGGATTTAACTTCGAGAGTAGAACAGTGCTTTGCCTCTAAAGGACAAAGTAGGCGTATCTTTTAATTTTTAATAAATGTAACAACCTTAGTTGTATGTTCGTTTTGTCGTTTAAACATGTTTAAACATCTTTCAACCAGGCTTTTTTAGATTTTTCAAGACGAAAGTACAAGTAACTATCATACTCAAAATAAAAACACGCGTAGTTTATAATTAAATCATCGGAATTGGAAAAATTGTAGTCATACGGTAAATCACATTTCTATCTATCCATATCAATCAACCAAAATTAATTGATAATTTTATTAGTTATTATTTTTGTATGGACTAAAAAGGTGTTTTTTTAGTCTAGATTCGTATTAAGTTCTTTCTTTAGTGATTTAATCTTTTTAATTCATAGTTATCTTTTTGTGTATCAGAATGGGGTCATATTTGCAAAAGGTTTTTTTTGACATTGAAGTTAGTTTTGGCAATTGAGAGTGATAAATGCAAAAGGTTTTTTTTTACATTTAAGTTAGCTTTGGCAATTGAGAGTGATAAATGTTACTAGAAAAAAAATGTAATGTTTACTTGTTTCAAACAAACTTTAATATATATATATATATATATATATTTGTATTGGACTTCTACATAAATAAATTTGCATCAATAAATATATTATAATTAACTTTGTATTGGTCTAACAGTACGGTTAGTTTATTAAGTTGTTTTAGGATTAACGTTGTTGTTAATTATGTTGTCTTATCGGTTTTCAAGATTACTTTAATGTTGCTTCTAAAACTATTTTGGTTGGCTTTGTTGTCATCGACTAGATATGTAAACGTAATCTCGACTATCTGGTTTTCGTCATTTGGTTTTGACCATATATGGTACATAAGCCCACAACCTCCATCTTTGCTTGTCTTCCCTGTATAGAAAGATATTGTTATTGCTGATATGGAGGTTCAGCCTCTTGTTTCCAACCATAGCCCTGCTTTTGATTACTTATCCATCCTTGTGAAAAATTGTTAGTATGTGAGTTATTGTTGGTATTAGAGGTACCTTTCCTTTGTTGATTGTTCATGATGTAATTCACTTCCTTTTCTTGATCACATATTGGATATTAATAATGACCATTTGGATGCCCTCCTCCACAAAAATCACACTTCATATTGTAGAGAATTAAAACTCATTGCATGTAGTTGTTGGGGCAACTTAGTCATTTCTTATGAAAGAGCTTCAATTGTTGTGTCAAAATTTTACTTTGTGCTAAAATTTCATGTGTGGTGTGCAAGTCCAAAACACCTTTCTTTTTTCTTTTTTTTAATTTTACAACTTAACCCGCAACCTTAAATGCTCTTTATACTCCCCCTGAAATACTTTTAATTTCTTCCAAACTTGACCACACTAAGCACCATGATATCCTTGTTCTCTCAGCTCATAATGAGGCAATCAAGGTTAGAGCATTCAAGGATGAAGAAAAATTCTTTAAAAGGCTCAAAGGTTTAATTTTTTCCCTCAAACTTGAATCACACTAAAGAGCATGATCTCCTTGCTCTCTCAACTCAAAGTGAGATAGTCAAGGTTAAAACATTTAGGGATTAAAGGTTCAAGGATGAAGAAAAATTCTTTTGAAGCTCAAAAGCATTCACAAAGGTTTTAGTCATGAAAAACAAGGTTAGCTATTTGGCTCAAACTATAATGACATAAAAATATAAAAAAATGGCCATGATCGTATGTAAACATGCAAATGAAGCCTACTGAGGTCAATTGAGTCTCAAACTTCCTATATTCTCCTGGCCATGGATGGTTATAGATGTTGGTCCTTTAGCCAGGGGTCTTCCATCACAAATAACGCAGAGAGATCTATTGACTATCTCTATTTGCCCATCAATTTGAAGCTGACAATAGGTGAAAAAGTTAAGCTTAGTTTCTAACCTCTCCTAGAGTGTGTTATTCAGGAATGGCTAATGAACTTTTGGTCTCAATCTGACACTATAGTTTTGGGTAGGCCATGAAGTCTAACCACTTCTCTAAGAAAGAGTTTTGTTATGTTGCTTACATCATCCACTTTTTGCTAAGGTACAAAATGTGTTATTTTGGTAAATTGGCTCAATACCACAAAGATGGCATCAAAGCCCCTCTGGGTTTTGGGTAGACTAAGGACAAAGTCCATACTAATATCTCCTCATGGAGTACAACCAATAGGCAAAAGAGTGTAAAGTCCATGAGGCATTGTTATAGACCTAGCTCGTAAGCATGTTATTCATCTATTCATCTATTATCAACTCTAGAGTACTCCATAGGGCTCCTTCATGTGTTTCCTTGACAAAGTTTTCTATGTGATACTTGAGTATACAAATTTTTTCTTTTTTAAACAAATGCCTTTAAGACACATAAAAACCCCCTTTGTCCTATATTGGAAACTAGCAAAGGTGAAGGAGAAGTCAATATGTGATCAAATCCGATAATTTTTTAGCCCCAAGTTTCGAAAAAAGCATATTAAATCATGTTAATAACAAAATCATCTACAGCAAACAATATTTTGCAATCAAATTCATATATTTTAGGTTCAAAGTATTATACTTTCAATTACCAATATTTTAATAATTATATATATACATTTTAAGTTCAGACCCATCATTAAACTCATCATGTAATCATTATTTTAGTACTTAAGGCCCTTAAATGTTGCCATCATACCTTCTGAGTCATAATGGTTTTACTCTAATATGGATAGTACTAGTAGGTCATATGCTTCCACAAATATGTGTGAGCTACCCTACCTTCCTAGTCTAAAAATATAGTCAAGATGACCATCAAGAATATAGTTTGAGGCCTATGATTTAATATACCTGGGTAATTATTTATATCAATCCAAGATAACCATATACCACCCTTCATTTCCTTAGGTCTGCCTGACCTTTCCCCAAACTCTATTCCTAGTCTATCTCTGTAATTGTCCATACAGTTCTCAAAATTCACATCAGATTTACTTTCTTATCCATTGTAATTTATTTTAAATCTCAATATCATGCTTCATCTTACAATCATTCTCCGACATTAATTTTTCATATAACACTTACAAGTGAAATTTATTAACAAAAATTTTGACAACATAACGACTACATTTTAAATATCCCATAATTTTAAAATAGTCAAAATTATAAGGCAAAAAATACAGTTCATCTAGATACATATTTAATTTCAATTATCAAGTATTGGAAATTGGACACAATCGAATTAAAAACAAAATTTTATCAAACTACACTATAATCTTAAAATTCAAAACATATATTCTAGTATTTTTTTACATACATTTAAATCCTTCATTATTTGACTTAAAATACTAAACCAGGTTATTGCCTATAAAATTAGTATAAATACAAAAAATATAATAAAATTAGAACAGCAAGACGCATAAACATTTTATAAGTAAATCAACAAACTTGTTTTATTTTAAACTTTTTTTGCAAAACTTCAAATGAGGTGAGTTTTTAACCTAACCTTAGGTTTTCATACCCAAGGAATCCATTTCTGGACTCAAAATTTACAAATTGTGTACATAAAGATGTTGACTACTTTCTTGTCAAGAACTCTAGTCGAGCAACAACAACTTTAACTAATTCATCTTGGGGTATTTGTGTGTAACACCTTACTTTTATTTGTCTAAATAGATTTGAATAATCATCTATATTTTTTTATGATATTGTAGGTGTAGTTGGCTCCAAAAATGAGGTTGAATGAAGCCTCGAACTCAAATTTCAAAATATAAGATTCTGCTTTGACATCTTTTACACATCCTTCAGTCTGAAATAATTTGAACTTGATTGATAAAGATAATTTGTATTAAAATACTTGTGTTAATAAGAATCAATCATCATTTAAATTCATTGATAGCTCTGAACTATAACCCTTTGAATTTCATAACTATAAAAGTTTTTTATTCTAAAAATTCCATTATTAATATGTTCAAAAACTTACTAAATTATATAATTTTAAACTTTGAAATTAATCAGGCATTTAAGATTTATTTTATTTGAAGCAAGTAAAACTTAAAAAATAAGATCTAATGTAACAAAGTGTATTATGTAATACATTCAATATCATAATAATCATGATTATGCTTTCTTCTAAAAAAACATTTTTTAAAAGCTTTCTATATTGAAATTATTTTTATCTTTTAAAGCATATCAATAAATTAAATGATTTGTATTTCATTTAGAAAATATATTTCACAAAGATAAAATCAAGAAAAATAATATATGAAATTTTTCAATATTATATTTTCCAAACTAGTTTAACAAAATCATTTTTGAATGAAACATATCAAAATCTTTAAATGGAAATCCATTTATTTTATAGAATCAATCATAGAAAGAAATTATGTTTTCAAAAAACCAATAAACTTTGAAATACAAAAACTTTTCAAAATGGTCTAAATAAGCATGGAAGAAAGTCCTTGATCAAAACAATTAATTAAAATTATTATAGGTTTCATAATTGATCAATAAACACATAGAAATCATTTCTAAATCATAAGGTTATGTTTAGAAAACTCCATGATGTGATAGGTTGTCTATCACTAGAATGACGACTTGATCATCTAACATGGTTTGTTTGATAAGATTATCTATCAAAGATCATCTGTTAGGGGTGAATGTTAAGATCGTCTGGCGTGTTTAGTCTCCAGAGAATGTCTGATAATGTAGATTTTCAAATGTAGGTTGACTTTGACCATTTAACCCTTAGTCCGTCTAGTACAAATGCTTCCAACTTTCTTGAGATCGTCCAATGCTCCAAAAGAGACCTTATTCATTGCCCTTTTTCTTGATGCTTAATGACCAGTATATTTTGTTGTACATAACCTGGAATTCATCAAATTCAAATATAATCTTAGAATATTGTTATCATCAAAACCATATTAGTTGATTTGATCATGTAAGTAGACTTTTAAGGACTGTCCAATGCAATCCTAAGTGTTTGAATATCTAATGGTTCAATAGATATCTCTTATTATGTAGATAAGACCTAATTACCTTAACCCTTGCTCTCAGAAATTGCTTATTAAAAATTATTTATAACTTATTCCAATTAAGATTTGAATTAAGGGTTAATGTTGTAAACCAAACAGAAACAGTTTTAGTCAAAGAACTTGAAAAATATTTCATCTCTAAGTATTCATTGACTATTATAGTGCAACACTGAAATATGATGGAATATGTCTTAGCCACCTTAGTCAAAGAATAAAGAGGACAAAAAGTCAAAAGGTGGATCAAGAGCTTTCTAAAAGATTGATCTTGGGTCTCCAACTATTTGTTTGGGTCGAATCTAATCCTGAATAGATCACTCTGGAAAACTTAAAGCATCAAGGAAAAGTCTTCTAATTGTATAAATTGTTTAGAATAGTTTAGAATAATTTAGATTTTGTATTTGAACCAAGTAGAATAGATTTGGAGTTTATATTCTCGGTCATGTAGTATAAGATTTTGGGCTTTGAAGCCCATAAAAATGTTGGACATCAACCTAGACTGTCAAAGGAGTTGTCACATGACAACTTTTCATTTGAGATGATTGAAGCTTAAGAAGCAAGCTATTTTTTTGCCACATGTCATTATCTAAGTAGAGAGTATTTTGAAGCTTGCTCCACAAGCTACTCTTGCCACTTGTCATCACCTGAGGGGAGAGTTTTTATGAAGCTTCTTATACAAGCTAGGACGTCCAAGACTCTATAAATAAAATTGTCCACTATATGTAAAATTAACTTGGAATTAGTAATGAAATGTTGCCTATTTTTTGCCATTCTACTTGTTCATGAGTTCTCTCTAGGTTAGTCTTCTTCTAGACTTAGCCTAGACTCTTTCCTAGTGAATTGGCCTAACCTCTCACTCTCACAAATTCCTAATTCCGCATCAATCCATTGAACTTCTCTAAGTTCTAAGAATACTTCCGCTCATCGAAACTCCTTCATCATCCATCCAAAAGAAGAAATCACAAAGATGACAATTAAAAGAAGAGTGTTTTCTATCAGAATAGGTACCTAGCTACATGTTTCAAAGTAGACTCCCCTATTTCTCGTGTAAACTTAGTAAATTTGATATTGTATATCCTTGAGGTAATTCAACCCATAAGATTACCTCAGACTATCGCGTCCAAAAGTATAAAACATATATATTAAAAACATCCTCCTGATGAATTGAAATTATAATATATTAAAAGAGATTGAATTATTGAATAGATTTATTTGTGTCAAACACCGGGTTTTTTCTTTTTATAGTTTCATAAATAAGTTATAAGCTTAATCATTTGATGGATTGTCTCATATGAACTTCATCTATCAAACGATAGAAAATGGTCTTTAAAAAAAATTTCTTCCTAATAGTTTTTGTAAACATCATATCTTTCTGGAGTTTACCTCTCAAGAAATAATTGAAATTCACAATTTATTCATATCAAGAGTGATGAGAGTCTCTCAAAACTCCCAAGATGTCAAGAAAAGTTCACTTTAAACCCTAGAAACAAGACACAAACAAGATATGCAAGCTTCCAAGATGGTGAGACTTGGAAAGAGATGTGATATTTTTGGCTAGCCTTTTGGTGGGTTATGATGCGAAATTGGTGGAGATCATTTCTAGCTAGGTGGTGTAAAATTTGGAGGTGTTTTTGGTGGTGGAAAAGTGGGATGGCAAAAAAATTATAGGATATGTGTTTGATGGAAATCTTGGAGAGTTCTTTGGTGATTTGGTGTAGGTGGTTATGCTTTGTGTTTGGCTGAATGGTGTTTAAGGTTTTTAAGGTGTATCTTGAAGGCTCAAAAACATGTAAAGAATGGAGGGGTGCATGTTCAAAAAATTACACAATTAGATGTAAGAAATGTAATGGAAAAAGATGACAATGGATGACGTATGCTAAATGGAAAATGCATTGTTAAAGGAGTAAGGACTAGTGGAGGGTTTCCTTACCAATGTACACACCCTTATAGAGAGGGAGTTTATGGCCTTCAAGGTCTCTTGAAACTCTTCTTGGATGCTTCAATAAGACAAGAAGAGAGAATACTCTTGGGAAAGCTCAACCAAGATCAATCTTCTCACAAAAGAACTCAAACTCTCAAGCTTCCACAAGATTAGTATTCTATTTCTCAAAGTGTGAATTACATGACATGGAGGTGCTCTTTTATAGCATTAAGAGTCATGCACTTCAGGCTTTAAAGAGATTGTGGGACTTCTCCTAACACACGATGTCCTTAGGTTTGTCTTATTCTAACCTAGGTTACATTTATCCTCGAAAACATACACTAAAACTATAAAGAAAATGACCAAACAAGGTTACACAAGTTGTAGATTTTTGTCTCTTTTGTTTCTTCTATAACATTACATTTTCTAAGAGTCCTAAAAGTCTTCTTGACTTGATGATATTCTTCCTCCAACTCCTTAACCTTGCTCCTTGTAAGAACTCCTTTAGAAGCCTCTTAGATGGCTTGTACTCTTATTTTCCTTCCCTTTAACTTAGCTTTACTTCTTGTGATCACAACATCTTGTATTGGTTTCTTCTAAATAATGATCTCATCATCCTCCTTTTCTTGAGAAGGATTCATCATTGAATCAAAAGGACCTACATCAAGGAGACAAATCACATACATTAAAACTATGACTAGTTCCATAATTATTAAGATAAAGTATATAGGTATTATTGTTTATTTTTTGTAGCACTTGGAAGGGTCCATCTCCCCTAGGTTGGGGTTTAGAATTTCTTTGATTTGGGGTTCTATTCTTCCTCAAATGAAGCAAAATCCAATATCCTAGACAAAGGCAACTTCCTTCCTTCCTCTATTGGCATGACTAGCAAAAGTCTTATTTTTCTTTTCAATTTGTTCTTTAACATGTGCATGTTAGCACTGTCTAAACCATCACCACACAACATAGAATAAAGGTTAGGAATCCTAGGACGAAATCCATAGATATATCAAGCTAAGGGTGACTAGGTGTGGTAGAGGTGTATGTATATAAACCATGGGTTGACACTTTCGATTTGGCCTTTTTACAAACAACATATTTTTCTCAAAACCTTGAGAAATCTCACCCAATATGTCGCCAATAAAAGTGTTCCTTCTTGACTTCTAATGTCTTAGAAACTCTAAAGTGCCCCCGTCAAACCTCCTTCATTTGCTTCTTTAGTGAAAATTAATGTTAAAGAACTTTTATTTATACAAAGTACTTTACCTCTAAATAATAATTCATCATGCTTAAAATATCCCTCATGAGATCATTAAGAGCACTCCTTAAAGCACTCCTTGTAAATTAAAGAGAATTCATCATCTTTATCATATAACTTCTTTATATGATAAAAAGCTTGAACTCAAGCATACAGAGAAGCGTGTCTCCTTCCAAAAGCATTCACTACTATTGCTTTCAATCTAGTGTTCCACAAAAGGACTAAACATATTAAAATTATTGTCATTTTATTCAAGAAAAGTTGTTATCCAAGGAAATCTACACTACATTTGTCGGATCAAATAGATGTACTAACAAAATCCTTGAGAAGACCTTGAATTAAATATATTTGTTCCAAGCTTCGTGCATAAAATTTGTATGCTTTAGTTAGAGAAAGAATGTTAGATTAAATTAGATTAAATAGTCTTAAATAGAATTTATTTTCAGATTCTCTTATCTTCCCCTCAAACATTGTACCTGGTCTATGTAAAGTATACATTGTATCGGGTCCATCTAAAGTAGTTATGAATATGATCTTAATTGTATCTGGTCTATCTAAAGTAATAGTTATAGATATGATCTTAAGAGAGGGAAAGACATTCTCTAAATTACAACCTTTCTATCATTCTCAAGTGTAACATCTCATGCCTTATTTAAAGTCTCGGGCACATTTCATCCTAACAATAGGTAAACAAATTTAACAACAAAGAAGAATAACTGTACAGTACACTCCCCCCAGGGGGCCATAAACAGTCATTATCACACATTACTGCAATATTTGGCAGGAACTAAATATCTAGGAGCTTTGAGAAGTCTGCATCAGCAATGTACAAGGGAAAGGAAACTTCGGCTTTCCATTATCTACAAGCAACCAAAAATCACGGGAAGACTACAATGTTTACAAACTAAATGAATTCCTCAAAACAGAGTAACTATTTATGTATTTCATGATATATATATATATATATATATATATATATATATATATAAACTTTGGGTTAATGTCCAAAATTAAGACATTGCAAATGTGTTAAAATGCAGATCCACTTCCCTTAGCCTTCCCTAGCATGACATCTTTTGCTTCATTTATTTTGGAAGCAAGGTAATGACTTCCCCCCGCATCAGGATGGTTTGCGACCATTACTCTTCTATGTGCTTCTTTCACCTTGTCTGCAGTTGCATTTTCCCTGATGAATCATGGAACAGTATAGTTTAGAAAAACATCATGACAAAGACAAGATCAACATTCTGATCTTGGAGGAGCAAAAGCATAAGGCCTAATAAGGAATTGACAGGATGAGAGCAGCAGCAGGTTTACTCTTGCCCAAAGAGAAGGAGGGTTATCAACATCAAGAGTAATTGAATGTGATATAAATTAGCATATATAAGTACCGAAAGAATAACTAGTATGATCTTGCTGAACTTTCTTGCAGGGATAGAACACCTTTTCTGAGTGGTCAAAGACGGGATAATCCTATATAGTTGGAGGATGCATATGTTTTCAGGATTTACATCTGAACTCTCTGGTCACTGTTCTATGGTTTCTGCAAACATAATTTTGTTTCCTTATGTCAATCATATGGGCTGCTGCTCATGAGACACTTAACCATGTTTATCCCATGAAGGAATTCCTATAATTCCTAGGTTTACACTAAATGCATAGGGGATTCATCACCTACGAATTCATCAAACTCCAGCTTATGGATGATTAAAAACAAAAGCTAAGTTACTTATTCAATCGCCAGAATTTAAAATAACGACTTTCAGCTTGCTATGGTTACCAGTAGTTTTTTTTTTTTTTTTCACAACCATGGTTAGGTTACTAGTAGTTAAAATTTGATTTTCTTCATCAATATTTTGAAACGAATAAACTTGTTGCACCAATGTCACTTCTTTGATATATATATATATATATATATATATATATATATATATATATCTATATAAAATAAGAAAACAGACAAAAATACATATTTTTTAAAATATAAATATATAGAAAAAAATTTTTTTTTTTTATATAA
>Ga0099824_1002377_pt1 | contig 27470 bp, 7 predicted proteins | sample SiratrowhiteBW_FD_76837 | JGI IMG/M metagenome (GOLD analysis project Ga0099824, IMG submission 76837) | Root nodule microbial communities of legume samples collected from California, USA - Siratro white BW | ecosystem: Host-associated > Plants > Roots > Nodule | place: USA: California...
TTTTATTTACACAAATAAAAAAAAAATTAAAAAAAAATATATACGATTAGATATATATATATATATATATATATATATATATATATATATATATATATATATATATCATCTACCAGTCTCATGTAATATGATAAATTTTACATATCTTATCAAATATTGAGGAGTTTTTATTCACGAATTTTTTGTGATTTCACATTAACATGTTACAGCATAAATGTGAGTAATAAAATAAATAAATATAAAACTTAAATCAGCAACTATGAATAAATTAATTTTAAACAATGAATGTTAAGAAACATCGAAATGATAGCTTGTTGAGAACATGTGCTTCAACAACAGCTCATTTTAGATTAAGTGATAAAACTTTCATTTTGAGTGATACAATATATACTATTAAACCTTAACCCAAATAGCTTAAGAGTCTTAATAGTTAATAGTTGAGAATAATATCTATTTAAATACACCTTTCAAATTTAACCTATCAAGACAAAGGTTAAAATCATGAAAGAATTTTGAGTTCTAAAACAGATAATATTTCGAATATGATGATTGATTCTAATAATGCTATGTCACCGGATTTGAAATTAGAATAATTCAATATGAAAAATGTTATGAACCTAATAAAATTTTTTCGCCAAATTCTCTTTGAGTTCTTTGAGTGTGCTTAGTTAAAATGGAGGTGCCAATTATAATTCTTTTAACCAAAAGCTGTAAGAACCTATTAATTATTTATTTAAACACACAAGAAATATGAATAACAATTTAAAAATCAAATTAAATAACTAACATTAAAATATTCAATTGAATTACTAATCTATTAATTAATATTTATTACTTGAATTATTTAAAAAATAATAATTTTATAAAACAGAATGTTTTTCTGAGACAACTTGTATTTAAGCGGGTAAAAAAGATAAAAAATATCAATTATTAAACAATTAGAAACACAATAAAGACAATATTTTTATCATCGTGAGCAGATGAGTTTACATTAAGAATAAAAAAGGTAACCAAGAACCTTCTACTGTATCTAATTTTGGTCTCTAGTAAGTGAGGATATTCATTATGCTTGTTTTTGTACTTGATCTCCGTGCCCCGTTGAGTCTTTTCTTGAGAAATGAAAATCAATTCAAATAAACTGGAAAAACTATTGACACTTCTGGCTAAAATCTCTGTTTCACTTTATATAACATCTTCTGAATATAACAGGTACAATGAAAGAATATCACAAACTACCTAAATGAGTTTGATTTAAATAAAAGAATGATTAGCCTTACTTTATTACAATTTTGAGTGAGAGTGAAACATGACATATCACAATAAAAAAGAAGACCAAAAGAAATAATTTCCACAATCTAGAGGACTAAAGATATTTAAGCCTTTAATAAATTTTCAAAAAATTATATCACTCAATTAAATCTATATATAAAAAATACTAAGTCATTTGCTGCAAAATCAATATCACTAATTAATTTAATATCAAGAACTAAAAGTTTGTAAAATTGAAAAATTAAAAAGAAAAGAAATTTTGTAATTGAAATACCAAAAGAAATAGTATAATCAATTTATCAATATGAAAGACTAAAAACATATTTGAAATTTAGGAGACCACAATCAAAATTATTCAATATAAACTAAAAACATAATTAAGCAAAAGTATACTATTTTTTTCTATGGTTACACCTGCGCATGTATACGTCTAGTTTTCTTTTTCTTTTTAAATGTCTTTAATTTCTTTCCTGCGTGATGGAACCATTTTCTTGAAAGAAAAATCAATAATTACAAATTATAATTCAAATAATTTTAATATCAATGCCTCTTATTAAAATTATGTATGTATACGTTACGTACAAATGTAAATATATTTATAAAATTAATATTTTGAAAGATATATTTATATAAATTATAATATAAGATATTTGAATACATATTAATATTTACGACTATTTAATATTTGTTTTGAATATGCAAATACATGTCTACTAATACATATTAAGAATCGTAATGATATAAAAAAATATATATAATTATAAAGTAGATACTAGTTTCATCTATATCTTGTACCTCAGTGCACAAGTGTAGTTGTAACTGTACTGCGAAGATAAACCAAACACCTCAAGTGTCTTCAATACTAAATCACAACAGTGTGAAATGTTGCATATATTTTTACTGGAAGGTGTTGATGTTACACCAGTAGGTACATATAACTTCTGTAAAAAATAATTTAAATCTAAAAAAAAAAAAAAAAAAAATTGTTCTCTACTCCCTTTCTGTAACTATATTTTGTATGCCAAATTACCAAAAATATATGATAATAACTGGTGCACTCTGCTATATCAAAACGACACTTAGTAGGTAGGCCAATTCTTGCATTTATGCAGTAAGTGTGAGGCAACACTGGTGCATTCTACCTACACTGGGACCTCTCGCTCATTCTCTAAAGCAGAGTGAGTTAGTAGAAACAGATTTATCAGGAATGTGAATTTGAGCTTGTACAGGTTATAGCGGTTATGTGATGCTTCAAGAGGTATGGCTTCACATTGCTTCATGCATCTCTCCATCCAAAGCAAACTCTGACGATAGGTGTAAGTTGTTTCCACCAAACACTGATAGCACCCTCAATGCAGCACTTGAAAGTTCAAGATATTGATCAAAGTCAGGACATCCTATAAGTGAGCTTGCACTCCATGGGATGGGGTTGAACATGTGCAGCATTGTTGTATTTATCAAATGTACATTTAATAATCTGAATAGACACGCAAAACACAATTTAGCTTTAAAAATAAGGTAATCATCAACCAAGAAGACCTTTAATTCAAGGTACATTAATTGATTAACTTAGATCATATATCACAACAATTTATGAAAACCAACCAAAGACCACACCTGGGAGGAAGAAGAGCTAACAGCTCCAGAAGCCAAAGAATAACAGAAGCAACTGTACACGTGCCTCCAAAGCATCCAAGCCAGTCATTCAAAGACTAGCGGACTGCAGAACCAATTATTCTTCTCTGCTTTTTAGCTCTATCGTAGCTCTCAACTACTTCCATAGGATCCTTTTGAGCTTTCTCACATTTGAATCAGAATCCATGCATAATCCAACAAACTGATAAGGTGGAGAAGAATAAAATTCCATTTTGACTAGCCTGCAAAATATATATCCCAATGCCTTGACTCTGAAATTGATCGGTGTTGCAGGCTGGCCGCAATTTTGCCCCGCTCTCCCATCCCTTGGGATAGCCAGCAAGGGGCAAAGAAGTCATTAAAGTAGGCCAAAATAAATCAGTGGGGGCATATTATTATGTAGAAGACCCCTTTTTCCCCAATATGATAAGTGAACTGCCAGAAACTGAAGAAATAACTTAGGGACCGTCAAGAACTGAAGAAATAACCTTTGCATCGTGATACTCATGTCAGCCAAAGTTTCCTCCTATATTTGTGGGGGAATTGGGAAGTTATTGGACCGCTTTCATAGCTAATGGCTGCAACATAAACGGAGCTTTAATACATATTTAATGTTAATTGTCAAACAATTGTATACAAGTAATACACATGCTCCCGATGCTTCCCGTGGGAGAAAAGTAAACGGATGTGCATACCGCGCAACTGTGCCATTATATCAATTCAGAACCTCGTTATCGTTACAGCTGTCTCAGGCTTCAAAGCATTGATATTCAACATCTTTACGTATGCCAGCTTCAATGCATTGAGATTCAACATCTTTAATGCATGCCAGTAATACTGCAAAAGGTTGGGAATAACAGTTACTTATTGATATACTCTTCATAAAATGATTGTCAGAAGATAATTTGTGTTGTATCTTTTCTGTTTACTGACATCAAGAAGATTAATAGAATTCGGAAAAAACAATATAAATGTCTTCTTTAAATTCTATGTAGATCACATTATATACACATTCCGTACATGACTAAAAATTGCTTGACTTCTTTAATCTGCAAAATTTCCTGATTCATGGGAATTTTCTCGGTCTCTATCTTGCTATAACCTTTAGATCTTTATCAGGCTGTTCACAAGATTTGGAGTCTTCAATCAAGGTCTGTAAAATAACTGAAGCCTCTGAGAGCCTTCCCTGATATAGGTATTTGTCTAATGTCAGGGAATATTTAACAGCAGTTTGAAGTTCGATCTCACTTAGATCACAGGATATAATATTTCTCCATTCTTTTGATTTGCCTTTTTGGCATAAGCCATGTAGCAGAGCAGTGAAACATACAGAATCTACAAGAAATCCCTTATTCAGCATCTTAGTTTGCAATAATTGGGCAGTGTCAACCATTCCGTGTTTACAAAGACAAACAATAATAGAATTATAAGCAGCAATCACTCTCTCCCATCCATCCAAAATCATCATTGTGAAGAAATCCAGAATCAATGACCTCTCATTTTCCTTAGAATCATTTTTCTCAACATGAAGCGGAGTAGGTGCAGTATTTGTTAAACCATTTATCAGGTAATGGAATGTAGCGTCATTTGGAAGACAACCGTTCATCAGCATTAGCTCAAAAATGGATGTTGCTTTCTCGGGTCTACCGGCCATAAAGAAACCCCCAACTAGTGTAGTGTAGGTGACAACATTAGGCTCCAAATTGAAAGATTTCATCCCTCCGAAAACTTTTTCAGCTCTGATCATATCAGCTTTCTTACAGAACCCATTGATTAAAGAGGTGTAGGTGATCACGTTTGGCTTGAATTTATGTTTCATCATTTGTCCAAACATCTTGAGGGCACTACTCATGTCATGTTGTTTTACATATCCATCTATAACTGTGGAATACGTATATTCATCTGGAGCATGATGCACATTTTTCATCTTATTTAAGCATGACAGAGCATCTGTCATCTTCCCGAATTTACAGAAGCCTTTGATCATGGCATTGTACCCTACAACACCAGGGTCCATACCCTTTCTAATTATGACTTCAAAAAGCTTAATTGCCTCATCAAGTTCACCACTTCTAATAAACCCGTCTATCAGGGTGGCATAAACATATGCATCAGGTTGAACATTTCGATCAAGCATTTCTGAAAGTAGTAGTTTCATGGCAGAAAACCTCCCTTTCTTGCAGAGACCGCTCATCAAAACATTGTAAATTTGAGCATCAGGAAATACACCCTTCTCCATCATTTTCTCTTTGACCATCAGTGCAACATCAATTTCCCCAGCAACGACAACTCCATGTATAAAAGCTCCATAAGAAACCAAGTCTGGTTTTTCTCCCAGTTCAGCAACCCTAAAAAGCATATTTGATGCCTTAACATAATCCCCTTGTTTGCAATAAGCATGCATGAGGGGTGTATAACTAAACTTATTAGGCAGCAATCCCCTTTCTTTCGCCTTTTCTATGAGTTCATCAGCTTCTTTAGTCTTTCCACTCCTACATGAAAAGTTAATCATAACATTGTAAGTTATAATATCTGGCTTACAACCCATCTCAGCCATCCTTCTCATTGTCTCAGCTGCTTTGGCTACCAAACCATGCTTGTATTCTGCATCAATAATATTATTAAATACTTTCACATTCATATTCAATCCCCTTGCAGCCATTTCTGCCAGAAATTGATCAACTGCTTCAAACTCCCCTGCCTTGCAAAATCCATTAATTAAAGCCCCGTAAGTTTCCACTGTTGGCAAAACCCCCTTCATTTTCAACTCCTTGAGTGCTCTAGTTGCACATTGGAGATCACCCTTCTTGCAATACCCATTAATAATCATATTATAAAACACCACATGTGGCACACAACTCTTTCCCCATCTATCCTTAATCAACCTCCAACCGTCCTCAATTTTCCCCGAATTGCACAGGCCCTTCACCACTATGGAGGTGCTATAGTTATCCACAGCAGCACCAGTGCCATCATCTGTTTGAAGCATTTCATCATACAGCTGAAGCGCAACATCGACTTTCCCGCTCTTGACCAACCCATTCAGCAACGAATTGGTAGCTTCAACACTGGGAAAACAATTATGCATTTCACGAACTGCATGGAATAACTGGAGAGCCCTATCAACCAACCCAGATTCTCCATATGCAAGAATCAAAGCACTGAATGCTCCACGGGTAGGGATCAAGTGTTGAACTTTCATGCTCTCCAACAACGACTCGATCTCCGAGAACACTCTGAACCTTGCCAAGAGCTTCAGAAGAGAAGAATGGGCAACCCCACCAAGAGGACAAGAGAAGGGTCGGGTGGAAGCCCAATCGAAGAACTTCAGAGCGAGTTCCGGGTCGTGGACTCTGTCGATGACGAAATGGGCAACGTCGGAAACAAGAACTTCGGATTGAGCTAAGCGAGATTGGAGGGATTCCTGCCATTGGTGGGATTTAAGGATTCGGATGACGTCAGAGACGAGGTTGTTGATGCCCAGGGGCAAAGAGGAGGAAGTTTTGGGGCGGTGACGAGGTTTGATTCGAGAAAGAACGGCTTTTGACATTGTTGAGTTTGAAAGAGAAGAAGAAAGTGTTGTTGTTGAGCTTCAATCATTTCCCAGTTATATGTTCTTGTTCCTATTGCCAAAGCAACTAGTTTCAGCTTTTTCCGAATTCATATTTCTATTAGTTTCTATTCAAACTAAATCAGATTTATTTTTTATAAAAATATATTGAGTAAACTTTAATCTCTTAGTATCTCAGTGTTAAATCAGTTCCAGAAATTAAAAAAGAACTTTAACAATTTTGTAAGAATTTGTTTAAATACATAATATTAACTTTCAAGGATCTTAGCATAATATTAGGGATGAAAAAAGAAAGAAAAAAGATAAATAAATGAAAATCTAAAATTTTAAAGACTTGTTTTTCATTTTTTTTTTCTTAATTTCAAAAGATTGATATAATATCCAGATATACTTTCAAAACTGAATTGCTTTTAATTAAAAGATACAAGTCCTTACAAAGTAATATGAAAAATTCTCTTTATATTCACATAAAAAATGTTACATTATTAAATAAACCATTTTCGGTTCGGTTTATTTAATCACAATTCCTTCAGCAATCTGACCACTTGACCACTTCCCTCGAGTCTTTTCAGAATCATAGAGACGGTATTTACATCCGGAACCCAATTCTTCCTTACAGAAATCCTTGCACCTATATGCCAAATCAAAATCCTACTCTTACACAGAGCATTAAATTATATATTTTCATTTTTATTATTTTCTCAAACGAATTAAAATTCCACGGAATCAAAATGCGTATATAACATGGTTTTAAAGGAGGGATTAAAATATTTCCGGAATAATTTGGAATAATTATACTCATTCTTCGACGTTTAGTTTTTATTTTGGTTACCATGATGATTAGCTCATCTACAGCCATTAAAATAAAATAAAAAATAAATGAAGATGGAAATTTGTCCAAACTAAAAATTATAAGTAACTATCAAAAAGAATGCCGTGATTAAAAACCTGTCAATAAATCTTGTGGTTAAGGTAATCCACCATTCAAGTCTTCTAATTACAATAAAGATAAAAGAAAAATACACAATGTATATTTTTTGTATTTATCAAAATCTGTTAACTGAATTGTTGATTTATGGTTTGAAAAATACTTAGACGCACGTTTGGGAAAATAATAATTTCTGATTTTATTTTATTTTTTATATTTTTAACATATAAGTAAATAAAACACGTCGCAAGCTTTTTCTTTCTATAAGAAAAAATCTGCATTAAATCTCCATTCTTTCGAGTCTGAATGATAAAAGATTGGCAGGAATAAATCTCCTTTTCGTATATAATTGGTAGGTTGAATTGCCGGAACTATGAAGAACCATGAACTTTTTTGCGTGCCATTTTGGTCTTACTGGCGTGAATACGATCTCCAAGTACGTTTTTTTATTGACACACAAGTGGCTTTAGCTTAATAAATTATGTAAAGTTCGAAAGTGTTACCAGTAAAGTACCTTCAGGCCAGTATCCCAAGGGAAATCCGTGATCATACTCAAAAGGGGTGAAAGCTACAAATAACCAACAAAAAAATCCACTACCCCCAGAAATCTTATATTAGCTTCGTTCAGGATCGATCTAGAAAAAATTTCAATAATTATATTAGATTCGAAAAGCATGGGCAAGCTAAAATTTTTCGCAAAGAACTAAGAAGTCTTTTATGGACATAAACAGCAGGCGGCATTGTGGATAAGGAACATCAGATTTATAGGCTTAATCTTAAACTGCACCAAAGTAGAATATAATGGAGGGTGCCAACTCATCAAGGTAAATATCAAAATTCAACTATTTTGCATTAATTCTTAACATTACATAGTTCCCCATACTATGAATGGTACAAAATGACACCTTCAAGAAAAGTATGACATCTGCTCATACTACTATTAGACCGCAGTTTGATTATAGAATCATCATTTAATCTTTTGAAGTTATCACGAGCAACCCCAACGCACCAATGAGAATATACTGCAAAGATGAGACAGCTTTAGAATACTTCATATTTGCTGCAATTTAAAATATATCTCATGCATAGTGGTGGTCATTTTATCGCATCATCGCAGAGTAAAATATCATCTGTTGCTTTGCAATAAATCAGCATGATAAAGTTTCAAACCGTAAACAACCTACACGAGCTAGATGAACACAATAGATTGGAACGGCAAACAAACCTTGATAATAGGCTTTTCAGTCATAATAATGGTCACCCAGCCAACGTAAGGTAAAAACCTGCCATTGACAATCCAGGCAATTTTTAGAGTACCAGAAAACTACTTACCAATCGAAATGCTTCATCATATCAAATGTCAAACTGTTGGTATCATTACGGGATAAAGTACGATTAACACTTGGCATAATGCTCATATTCAACAACCGATTGGGTGTAAATTGAGCACATTATTAGATACTATGCTCTTCTAGTGCATTTAGTATGTAGCCAAAAAAAAGCCTACTACATTAATGTCACTCATCTCTCTCTTATTATAGTTGGAGACTTGAAGCATATAACCTAAATATTGTAAACAACTTTGTGTGGTTGCCACAACAGATGAGTATGGCTAACAAAACAAGTTTAGAAAACAGTTCCACAATAATTAGAGCAAGAGTAACTAAAAAAATGCCATACCCGACAGCTCTCCCCATTATGTGGTGCCTTTGCAACCAAAGCTGACCATGCGCATACAATAGCCTGTCATCCCCATAATTGTTGTCTCCTGCCAAAGACAACAAAATAAATCAAGGGAGAGCACTACAATATGAAATAGAATACCAGAGAAAATAATGGATTTCAAAATTTGCAACTAGGATAGGTGTAGTACAAGAGAGATGCTAACAATACACTGTGAACTAAAACACTTCAAGCATTTCTCACTAAATAGAGAATGGGTACATTTCTTTTACTGGGAAATTCGTTCAATAATAATATGTTGGAAAAAGTGTGTTGCAAGCATCACTAGTATTTCTGTAAAATGGGGGACCAGAAAATCAATATAGCCAACATTTCCATGAAGTTATCTAGTCATGAACCAGACATTACCTTTTGTGAGAACATCAACCTCCCCAGTATCTTCCCTTTCATGTACCTATAGAATGATCAAGTATTGAGACTTTAAAATAGGGCAGCCATAATATCATAAATTTTAGAAAACATAGAGAAAGCTAAGCCAGAGAATGTGTGTTTTAGAAAACATATAGACATTAAACAAGTGAATGTGTAAGTGTGTGTGCACTTGAGGGATTCAAGAAGTTTCTTGCTGGAAAGAAGGATAAATCCAACAAATCAATCTTATTAATTATCCAGAGATTCTTGATGCTCTCCATTTTTCAGTGTTGTCAGTGACAATAAATTGATAAAGCGAGTTTAAGCAACAAGAGAAGGGCAAGTGATTGAAGGAGGAAAGTAAGCATGTTTCAGAAAGCATAATGTTAAACTAGTGAATATGTATGTGTGTTTGAGGATTCAGGATGTTTCCTTTTGCAAAGGATGATAAGTCCCAAGTAATCAATCATATTCATATTCATTACCCTGAGATTCATGACCCTCTCCAGTTTTCACAATGTTGACAATGAAAATAACTAAGTAGTTCAAGCAACAAAAGAGGAACAGAGAGTGAGGGAGGAAAGTTCTAATGGCAATCTACATTGATGTTCCTTATCCTTCAAGATTACGTTATTGATAAAATAAGGAGAACCAAAAACTGATGGTACACAAGTTGATTAAACCCGCGTTAAGATTTGGTTCGTAGTCACATCAAACTGAATAAGCACCGCTTATGTACTTTATGTAGTTTCAGTTTGCATAGGCACCACTTCAGCAACACACTTATAAAATGGATCTCCCCATGCAATGCTTTGAACCGATTTTCCCTAATTTCCATCCAAAAGACAAGTTATGTGTCTCAGAGGTGCTTACCTTAATTACACGATGAACAATTGGAATCTCACGTCCCTAAATAAAAAAAAAATACATGTCAATAAAATATCTCATTTACGTCAAGAATAAACAAACCTATTATTCTGAGTTAAGCCATACACAATCGTACTGACAATCTTTTTTATAGATTGATTCTGATAAATACAAATAAGCTAAGCAAAATATAAAGAAACAACCCAAGAGAAAACTTACATCAACATTAAACACCACAATCTCCCCCGCCCGAATTGGATCTTTACTCATGTGCAGGAATAAGATGTCTCCCTGCACATTAGCCGCATTTGTTAAAACCACAAAGTAGCAGACAAATTATGCTGACAAGAATAGTTTGCATATATACACAGCATCTCTCTCACTGAAATATATCCGGAATTATGAGTACAAGAAACACAAAAATACTATTAAACGTAAAAAACTAAAATTAAAAACAACAACAGAACCACTGAAGCATTCATGCATAAGACTGACTCACCCGCTTGAATCCCGGTTCCATGCTTCCAGAAAGAACAACAACAACAGGAGATTCACTGCCAGTAATGCACATCAATGCCTTCCATATTATCAACGCAGACGTAACAATCATGCCTGAGTCAAAACATAAACCACCTTGGTAAATAAAAATCCTAAAGATAGACCAAGAAAACCTATACAGATTTATCAACCAAATGTCGAATTACTATCTGCAGCATATGCATATAGAAACTTTGAGACCAACACAATGGTTTTAAGGTGCGGCCACAACCCTATGTTGTTTGCATAATTGAATTACCATAAATCGGATTGATCCTCATAACCTATAACCTGGCAGTGTGACAGTGAGAGTGAAAGCCGCTAAAGATAAACCCTAAAGTGAAAAGCGAAGACATCCATGCTCGCGTAATGCTGTTGCAAATGCTAACAGTGAAAAAATTGGCAACCGGAGTTGATGAGAAAAACCCTAAAAAAGTGGGAAGTGGAGAATTTGATCGGAGAAGTTGAAATTGGAATGATTTTGGAGTGTAGGAACGGGAGATTGAGGGTTTATTAAACGAAAAATTGAAACTGAAAAAGAGAGAGGAAAAGAAGAACGAACCGAGACTAACAGCCTGGGTGAGGACCTGCCGGATCTGAAGAGATTTGACGGAATCCACAGTCTCTCCGATCCAACCCATTGTTATTGCTTATTCTCTTCTTCTCTTCTTCTATTCCTTCAACGCAGAATGCAAAAGTCTATGGTTGCTGCTCCCAAGTCCCAACTTCACTAAAACACCAAGGCGTAACTCTCCTTTTGTTTTCTCCCATTAACACTACAAAAGGATATTTTAAAAAAAATAATTAATTTTAATTATGTGTGTCATTTAATATTTTTAAATAATTATTTAGACAAATAAAATTACAATAAATAAATACTTTAAATACATATTATATTTTAAATTTATAATAAATAATCTTGATTGTCATATAATATTATTTTTATTACATTAAAAAAATGTTGAAGTCAAAGTTAAAATCAACATAATAAAATAATAACTTAAAGTAGATAAAAACTTTAAAAAATTCTCAAAAATATCCTAAACCCTTTAGATTTTTATATCGATATGGTCCAAAAATAAGGATTTGGTCAAAATCCCCAACTGGTTTATCCCTAATACAATTGCATTAACTTTGATTTCGTGTAAGAGATAAAAGTCCAACCTTTAGGAAGAAAGGTGTACCATTTATTTATTTAATTAAACAAAAAATATAATAAATCAAACCCAAATCATTTTCAAAATAACTAAAACCATTTATATATCTAATCAAATCCACTGTATTTAGTGCCATTATAATATGTGGCTGCCATTGTTGGATTTTTTGTTCTTGTATGGAGCACTCATGTACATTCAAATTGCACTGTCGTGTCACCTATTGTAATCAAAGATTTGCCACAGAAAACATCCTAAGTTACCTCTGCTACAAATCACTTAAAATGAATCCTTTCTTAAAACTCACAGTTAGAATGACAAGAGTGTTTATGAAGAGTTTATCTCGTTTTTTCTTTTTGCAGTGCTTGGTGTTTCTCACAGTTCAATGGCTCTTCAATTTCCAACACTTTCTGGTTGTGTCAGGGGCTTCAATTCAAGCGTGAGCTCGATGCCTGGTCGAAAATTTAGCACCTTTGCCACTCTGTCACAACCCCGTAGCGACACAACCAACTGGGTTGAAGCAACTTCCAGTTTCTTCGACCAAGACAAACGACCCATCATGTTGTTTGACGGTGATTAACCCTCTCTCACCTTTTTTCTTCATGCTACCTTCTTAACAAAAAAGTGATCATTTTCTTCAATGCTAATGTTGGGTGAAAATTATTTCTTGTGACAGGAGTATGCAACTTGTGCAACGGGGGTGTGAAGTTTGTTCGTGATAACGATCGAAATAAGTATATGATCTATTATCTCTCTCCTTGTCCTTGTGATAATGATAATTCCTCCCTTTGATTACTCTCACTTTAAAATTTTATCTCCTATATTTGTATATTGAAGTTGTTTCTTTACTTTGGTTTAGACTTGAGAGGGAAAAAGAAGTTGATCAGTTATTTCGTTTGTTTACACTTTTTTGATGATTGTTAGGACAATTAGATATGAAGCTCTTCAGAGTGAAGCGGGTAAAATGTTGCTTAGGAGATCGGGAAGAGCTCCTGATGATATCTCAAGTGTTGTGCTGGTTGAAAAGGGCAGGTATGTGTATTGAAGGTTCAAAAGCATTTGTAAAAATTACAAGGTTATTAGCAATAGCATCGGTTGTAAAGAGCTGGTAATAAGTAAAGATTTTTTTTTTTTTACCTCAACAAGTTTCATCCCAATAAGATCACCCTTTTTCTGTTAAATTTTCCATTATCTTCTCAACCGTATTAATGTGGATGTGAGGAAACAAGAAATTCATGATTGTAAATTACAAGAAAGAAGAATTAACAGTGAAGCAAATGACTTTCTGGTTGATTCTAGATCCTACATAAAGTCAGAAGCCGTGCTGAAGATAATGGAATACATAGACTTGCCATTTCCACAACTAGCAATTCTTCTTCAATTTGTTCCTCTGTAAGTAGTATTTTTCCCTCTTGCTTTGTGGGTTTTATGGTGTTCTTTAATTGCTTAAGGGCAACAAGCTTGATGATATATATGTCATTCTGCAGGTTTATCAGAGATTTTGTTTATGACAATGTTGCAAACAATCGTTACACGATTTTTGGTCGTTCTGAATCATGTGAAATATAGCACCATCGTGGCATGAGTACAAGGGATAATTGTAACTTGCTAAGTTCAAAAAGTGGTATTCTTTATAGCTGTAGTCAGATCATGTTCTCCTCAAATCTTTTGAAGCTTCTATGTACTGCTCTGTATATGAGCTTTACTTATTGTTTTATTTTATAGAAGCAAAGTAGAGAATCGATTTATAATATTTTCTGTCCCAAATTATTTTACAATTGCAATTTTGATTTCAAACTGTCACTAGATACTCCCAATAATTTCATAGCTTCATCAGGGAATCATTAATTAAGTTGTCTAAATGTATTCCTCTTATAACTGTTCTTGTTTAACTGTTTATATGTAAACTGAATTCTGTCAACTTTGACCCAGATGTTTTTTTGGTTTGGATCATTTCCTGTTATTAAGCAATGGAATATGGTCAAGTTGGAGAGAAAAAGACACAAATTTTATGTAATATAATTAGTGGATTCTACAACCAATCGTGTGGGGTCTTTTGCATGATAAAAAATGTGTCTTTGTTTGATACAATTTATGTTTTTCAGCTTCAACAAAGAAATAAGTTAGACCAAAGACTCAACTCTCCTTCATATTAGATAAAGAAACTAGTAGTTCTACTAAAAAAACGAACTAGTCATTGGTTAAAGATCTATTCTTTAACTTCTAAGTGCCACAAGTGTAAAAATCGTGCAGTAAATTTGCCAGTTATGAAACTACCAGCTTTAACAAAGAAATAAATTAAATCAAACCCTCGGCTTTTCTTCCTTTCTATTGGATGAGCTATTAGTTCCATAGCTAAAAAATGAAGAACTATATTCATTATTTTTGGATTCAGTTGTGACAAGATCTACGTACAGCTGATTCTGGGAGTAGAAAACAGAACAGTTTTGAATAAATGATGGTAGTACACTTTAGCACTATTTCACATGGTCTGATAATTAGAAGGGTCAGCATTGAAGAATTTCTTCTATCCATAGAAGAAGCCAAGTAGATACATGTATAGAGTGTCATATAATCTCAAGGTCTGGATTTTGGCCTTTTCTTCAGGATCTAGCATAAATAATCACGTAACTGCAAAGAAGAAAGAATTTCAAACCAAAATTCTCAGAAGCAGTTGCAAATCATGCAGATATCTGTTTCTGTAAGATATATGCACTGTCGTAAACGCTTCTAAAAGGGAAAATTTTCAGTCTGTACATGCAAACTTGAAGAACTGGCTGTGGAATCAGAACCCTTCATCGTGGATAACTCTCTAGGAAGGGAAATTTTTCGGCTGCATTTTCTATGTACAGGTTAGCCAGGCCATACGCAAATCTGTAAAGTTATAATTATTAGATATTAAGCTTAAAGTCCTTCTGATAACACGTATTGTAAAAATTGACACGCAAGAAAATTGTAACTATTTACCCGAGAATTAAAACGATCAGTGACACGAACAGGAAGAAATATTGATAGCATTTGTACTTTGATTTACGTTTCACATCATACCCTGGAGGTATATATTTGCGATTTACGTATCCATATTGAGGGCGCATTAAAAGAACAAAACCGAGGAAAAATCCTGCCAAGAACCCTCCCACATGAGCTGAATTGTCCACATGAGGTAGAAATCCAACAGCCAAGTTTAGGCCAACAATGATCAATAGGCTTGTAAGAGCTGCACACTGAAGTAACCCTGGATTAAAATCTGTCCTTATTCACTCGCTTCCAATGCTCACAGATTATATAAAGTACCTTATTTGCATAGATACTCCAGTTAGTTAGAAGCTCAGAAAGCATGGCTCCCAGAAGACCAAAAAGTGCACCAGATGCACCAACTGATACGGTACTTGACTTAGATTCTTTCAAATGCAAAATAGACAGCAAACTTCCACCAAAACCAGAAATCACATACAAGACTCCAATTCTCACTGCCAAATCCAAGAGATAAGAATTTAACTAAAGAAAATCATACAGAGGTTCAATTCAATTCATTGTCTAAAAACTCAGTAGTATATATGCCTTACAAAATCCGAATTCCTTCTCAAGCCGAACCCCTATGAAGAGAAGGCTGAACATATTGGCTAGTAAATGCACGACTCCAGCGTGAAGAAACATGCAGGAAAAGAAGCGCCATACTTCATATCGGTCCACCACAAGGTCCTCTTCAAGGGCCCCTAACAGCCGCAGCCTGCAGAAAGTTAATACAACACCCCCAGAAAGAATGAAAAACCAAGGTGACAACTTTGTTTTATTTTTATTTTTATTTCCACCCCATGCATCATGCATGCATGGTTGGCATTTCCATTTCAAACCGAACTTAAGGACACATAATGATCAACAAGGATGCATGCATGCATGCATGCAACCCTAATTAAAGGAAAAAAAATTGTTGTTTCATGCAGATTGTTGAACGTTCATCCACGATGATAACGATGAATTCAAAAAAGCTTTTGGTGAGAGAGGGAGAGAAATTTTCTCACGTGCGGATTGCAGGGCCAAGGAGAGGGTTTTCCCTGAAGGGTTGGAAGGAGAATCTGCCCAGATATTTAGAGAAAAGACAAGACTCTTCGTTTAAGTAGGCAGGGCAATCATTCTCGTACATGGTATAGACGAAGACTGCAATGTTGGCCAGAAAAATGAGTGGCACCAACCATGAGAACCAAAGACGAGGCTGTGGCATGTGGAAAGTTGGCGGCGGCGGTGGAGGGTATCGGGCCGCCTCTATGTCGGACAGGTGCGGCGGCTTCTTCCCCATGCGGTGGCGATTGCAGGTTGCAGCACAGACACAAAAACAAAGAATGAAATATGTTGTTGTGTTGGCATGCAAATTGCAAATGGAACAACCAATCTACCCTCCTTTGCGTTGGCTAGCCTAGCAGTTAAATTAAGTAACCATGCTTCCCTCTTATAGAATTCGTTACATTATATCATACCATCCATTACATTATATTATATATATGCCTTCAACTTTTTTGTTTTCTTCATTCTCATTTGCATCTCAATATCTATTTCGGTCTAGTAATTAGTTGGTTGCAAAATAAACACAACTCAAAAGTAGGACAACATTTGATTGGCGTATCAGTTGACACGTATATGTATTAAGTCATAGTATTTTCACACCCTTATCATTTCATATGCCTACCGTACAACTAGATATATTATTGTTTTCTTATAAAATTTTATTGTCACTGAATATTTGAAAAAAATGTGGTTGTCAATAGAAAAATGATTCTTTGACAATTAATTTATAACAATTATTTGGGATAATATTGTCTGGTATAACTCTATTTCTTCTGATAATAGTATTCAAAACACAGATCTTTTACATGATTATTCACCGCCATGATCAAAAGAAAAAAGAAAGTACAACACTCTTCAGAATTAGCATTAATTCTGAAGAGAACAGATAAATGATTGTGGGAGGGCTACTTCAGCAAACACTTCACGGATGGTTTGGTGTGGGTGGCTGTTCCTTGTGCATTGTGGCAAAAGGAGAAAACCTTCTGCCGTGGAACTGCAGATGTTATATAAACATGATCAAGCACAATGTTGGAGCATCCCACATTTTCATCGCAGCTCAAATTGATTGCTTTGTCCGTCAATGATGTCCCAACAATTCCTTTGTATGTTATATCACTTACCTTGATTGATTTAGTCTTTGAAGAGAAATAACATAAAAAAGTTGTTAGTCAATTTTTGGAGTAAAATATTAGTTGTGATAAACAGTCAAATTGGTAGGATATCTTCTTGTGCTACCTGGTTTTGGCAGTCCGATCTATGAGGGCAATAAAACTGGTCAATGATAATGGGGTTATTGGCTCGAACAAACTTAATCTTTTCAAAGGAGATCCTCCTAGCAAATCCAGCCCCACCCTAATGCAAAAAGTAGAATACAAGTCTATTATATTCAACGATACAAGTTCTTGCATGTAACCAAAATATCTTTTAGTAATTAGCATTGTTTTTATGTGCACAATCACCTGCCATGTCTTGATTCTTACTCCAGTTAATGTTTCAGTCAAAGTACAATTCTCCACATGCACGTCCTCTACAATGTCGGTCTCTCCACGTGTTCCCAATGATCCAATGCTACAAAAATGTGATTTTCTTCATCAAAAAGTAGTAAAGGAACATGATACCTCCCAACAAATGCGGGGATTATATAAAACGTATAATTGATAATTGGATTTGTGGGTCAAAGAATTACATTTTTGTATACAAAAAACTGAGTGTTCTAATAATGTATAGTTTCCATCAAGTAATGTAAAACAGATTGTTTTATTAATCTAGGCTTGTTTCCATTAAGAGATGATATATGACATGATTTTGTATTAATTGACAAAGTAATATATTAATAATGTATAAAGATTATAGTCTTCTGTTACTCAGGAACTAGTGAACAAAAGTCTTAGTTATGTGAAAGCCAAGCCAAAACAAATGGATAATAGTATTTCAAAGCATTAATACCGAAATACTAACTAACCTGATACCATGGCCTGGACCACATGTTATACCAAGTATTCTGATCAAGGAGGATCCAGCACTAATAGCAATGCAATCGTCACCTGTAGTTAAATCATGTCATTTGTATAACAGACATAATCATGTTAGGAAACAAGTTGAAAAAATTTACCAAAAATTTTGTGTTACGTTACATGCAGATGTAAAGTTCATTACCTGTTGCAATAAAAGAATGAAGCACTTTAATATCTCTAGAGCCAGAAATATCAATGCCATCGGTATTAGGGCTTGTTCCAGGAGCAACTAGACGCAGGTTTGAGAGGGTACCCTTCTGGCAGCTAGTTAGAGTAATGTGGCTTCTTGCAGGATTAATACTTGTATATCCTTTCAGTTGAAGTCGATTGCATCTATTGAATGTTACTGCCTAAGCATCCACAAAGATTTGTTTATGCTTATCAAAGCTATAAGATTTTAATATTTGAGAAAGCAGTGTTGATTTTGCATGTGTTCTAGCTAATTATGTAAAACTTGTTTATGAATATCATCACTTATATGTAATCTGCTTGAGAATACAATCCATTTATTAGGTGTAACAAGGAATATGTACAAGGTTAGATTTGGATTTTGGTTCTCAAATGTGCCTTTTTCAAGTATAAGTAATCTGATTCTAACTTGAAGGAAATGAAAGTTGTCACACCTTTTTATGCTGATAATATCAGGTAAATCTTATGCAGAAAACAACAAAACGTCCAAAACTTAAATTTAGTATAAGCTTCAGCAATGATTATCGATTCTGTCTGACAAATTGAAGCACATCACTCTTATGAAATTTCATTTCTTCATGAGTGTCATCCTTGCCTTAAATTTTCATTAAAAACCATCAATTGATGGGTTCGCTAGTGTGAATCAAGAAATATTTTATCTCCTTGATTATATTAATTTGTTTTTCTAAGAAAACAGACAAATTATATCTTTAATTGTATAATCACCAAATGCTTGAATCATTATTTAGATAGTGAAAAGTAATAAAGAAAGTATCAAGAGCAATTTACTCACTGTTGGTGGACGGCAGGTTGTCCCCTGAAAAAGAAAATAAATCATAAAAAGTTGTGCTATGAAAATGTTAAATAATAGAATGTGAAAGTATCTAGTCAAAACAATAGAGAAAAAAAAAATAAAAAAAATAAAAAAAAATAAAAACTACTAACTATTTACTTACAGGTAGTGCCTTTCCTAAGCAAGGGTTTTGCCACCAGACAGAGCCTCTGCCATCAATGGACCCTTTTCCACTGATGATTAAACCATCGATGAATGAGAAGCCAAGCCATGTATTCGTGTGGAATCCAGAATATTCCGGTTTTGTCATTGGTGCAACAATGCTCCCTGAAAGCTGAGGTCCCACAAACACTTAAATTTTTACCATGAAATATCACTCAGTTTATGATCTTTTGCTTTGTGTATTTCCTTTGGCTTAATCTATACATAATTGTACTGTGTACAATAAATAATCTATGTATATACTATAAAAAATTCTCTACCACAAGGCAACCCAAATCATTAGTTGATCATAAATAGATATCAGTTAATGTTTATTTGGCTACGCACTGGAGATCAAAAAAAATAAGACAAGAATCAGACTTATATAAAAAAATGACATCATTTCCAATCTAAAATCTTAAAGTATTGGATCAGTGAGTCTTCTTTCTTATATGTTATACAACTTTCTATTTTTACATAATAAGACTTAGACTCACACTTAAATATCTATCTGGATTACTTAGAATAAGTACCTGAATGTAGGTATAGTTAGATTTGCATGGACCAGTGAAGGTAGAAGGCTTCAGCATGAAAGTCCGTTTTGCTGGTATGATGAGCTGAGATATGTGTGACTTGCTCTGGCAAACGTCTTTCCATGCCTTCAGAAAGGCCTGTTGAATGTAAACATTCACGTAAGTTGAAGATTTTCTGGTTTAAAATGGAAGAAATTAATAATTTGTGAAAACTAAGATAATGATTATAATTTACTGGGGAATCATTGGTTTTTCCATCTCCAACTGCTCCATATTGCAAAACATTGAAAGTAGTTGTTGTGCTGCACAATCCGGGTGCAAGAACACTCAGAATGGTCAAAAGGGTGAAGAAAAACTCCTGCATGAAATTAACATTTTCCATGACAAACTTTATTAACAGTGAAAAAAATGTAAGAACTTTATATATACAAATCAAACATCATCAATAGTCATTACACTACAACATATGATACCAGCCATATTGTCTTAAAGTTAACTAGAATGTGACATTGTAGATTCTAACCATATTATCTCCAAATTTGCAGTGCTCTTGAAGATTCACACACTGATATATGCAATGTACGTACCCAGTTTCTTCTTCTATATATAAGGACTACCTATAGAATCTGTGCATTAGAAAGCTGATTTTAGACGTTAAATTGGGTTCATTTTAGTCACAAAAATATATGCTTTTGGTTTTACTAATACTGGTTCAGTGCACTAATTGAGTCATATAATGGAGTTGCAGAGGATTAAACTGCACACAATCTAATTGGAAAACACATGGGTTGTGAAGACTAAGACATTGTTTTTCACAGTAAGCACATGAAGCAAATGCACCTTTCTACGCTTTCTTCTGAACGAACATTAGGCTTCTTCATTTTCACTCAATACTCAATAGTATACTTCGGTAAATACGTCAAAGGATTGCTAACTTTTGGTTGAAAAAAAACTTCTACTTTGATTTCAAACCACGTTGCTGTTCATAATATATGGAAATATTCTTCTATATATTCCTTCAAATGAAATATAATTATGGAACAATTTTATTTTTTTTCACAACGTCAAAATATAATTCAAGATTATAAAATAGGTATGATTTAAAAATATTTATAAGAATATTTACTTATATATCGGTTATCTTATTATCTTTACATGCTAAAGAAAATAAATGTGATCAGCTCTTATAATCAAAGATAGAAAACTAAATTTGTGGGTAGTGATACTTTGATATTTGATATTAATGTTCATTTTCTCTAATCATATTACAAATTATTATTATATAATGTTTTATTAAAAAATTTTGTTAAGCAAAAGTATTTCGTAAACACTGATGTCAAACTATCTTTATTCTATTTTTATTTCGTACTAATATTGTCCTTGCTTTCTTATAAAATAAGATTACTTTTTTAATTAATATGTTTTTGTTCTTTCTGGTTTTGGTTAAAAAACTAGCAATCACGTTATCACTATGAAAGTAAATCAAGAAATGAAATTTGAATATATTTTTTTAATTATTTATAAAATAATATGAAAGATATAACGTAAAAATGAATTCTCCTAAAGTAAAAGATGCCCAAATCCACGCTTCATTTGGATTAGAGTTTTGCATTTTGACTTCAATTCAATGATTTAGTTTACACATGGCCATGATGATTGGAATATTCCTTTTCTATTCAAAATCCTTTTTATGTTTTTTCTTTAAGAAAAGAAAATTCATATTCGAAAACTATAATTGCTATATGTGTTTTCCTAAAAATAACATAACCTTTTTCTTTAAGTATTTATTTGTTGAAAGTTAAGACTATCCATTTCTAAAAAATTAATATAATTTTTTTATAATATGGAAATTACTTATATAAATAAAATATAATTTTGTATAAGTTAGTTAAAATTCATTTTTTTATAACTTCCATAATTTGTAAGAAGATAAATTAAAAGTCATTTAAAAAATGAGATGTAATTTTAATGAAAAAATTTTATTTAAACATAATTTATACTATATCATTTTATTATTTAGTTTGTCAACATTGGTGATTTATAATAAAAATAGATAAATAAAGTAGAGTATAATGGAAATTGGAAAAATAAATAAATAGTAAAAATCAATATGTATAATGCTTGCCAACTTGCAATTCTGAGGTATAGCTGCATCTGAATATAGATAACTAACTATTTAATAAATCTTCTGCCTCTTTTCTCAATTTAGCATTAAAAAAACATTACAACACAAATTTATTTACTAAAAAAATACATTAGAATAAAACATATAATATTATTTTGTTAAAATAAAATGAACAATTTCTTAAATCAAAAATAAAACATAATTAATTTATTATAATATTTTTTTCAAATAATAACTAAAGTCCACTGTATATAATAATCAAATTTAGTATATATTTTAACAAAATATTTTTCATATAATAAAAATCATTATAAATTTATTCTTCTAAATTATTTTTTCTCATGATACTACAAAAGACCAATCCAAGAATTTCTCGTTCATTAACAAAATATTTTTTTATATTCCACATCAATCTTTAAACACAAAATGTCTTTTCTCCTTAAAATTATTATCAACTTTTTTATTTACTTCTAACCATAATAAAACACAAATAAGACTACAATAATAATTAAAAAATAAATAAAACTGTCCTTACATTCACATCAATATCAGAATACTAAGGCTCTCCAAATAATTTTTTCCTTAAAAAAAATCAATTCTTTCTCTGTAATTTTAACAACGAAATAAAATAATTATAATAAAAATAATAAATTACAAAAAAAATCTCTTACCTTCATTTCCATTATTTGAATTATAATTTTCATCTTTTCATTGGCACCAACTTCTTTCTATATCTTTCTTCAACCTCTTCTGTCGATTTCTGAGTAACTTTTGTTTATCTCAGGTAATTCTGTTGTGTCTCTACTATCTTCAATTCCCTCATTTTACTAAGGAAATTACAGTTTCGTTTTTATTATTCTTCTTAATTGTCATTATTTGTCTTCATCGTTGGTGATGAGTAATTATTTTAATTGACATTACTATAGTAAAATTGTAAAACTTACCAACTTGATCCCTTCTTTGAAAATATCTGCACTCTTTTTTTCCATAAGCATTTATATAAATCTATATAAGTTTTATTGCTTTTCTTTAATACAAATCATGTATCTAACTCCTGAATGAACCTATTAGAAATATAATCTTTCTTTAGTACAAATCATACATCTTACTCTGTTATGGATCTATTAGAAATATAATCCATCTTTAATTGTATAGAAAATGTTTATTAATAAAACATCTCACAAGTTTTTGTATCCTAGACACAATATTCAAAATTCTCTTACAACAAAATTAGTTAAAAAAGACATGTCAAGTTTCAAAGTACAGTTGCACCTACGTTACTTCCTACAGATAAGTAAAATGGGTTATCTAATCAAAAGCCCAAAAGATGAATGACATTTAGTATAACATTTATCATTCTATCTAAAATATTAAATGCATTGCAATGATAATCTTGACCAAACTATGACTCTAAGAAGAAGATAATGGTAGCAAGAAAATCTAACAAGTTGAGGTATAGACTAATTTTCAAGATTGTTTAAGGAAGATGAAGAAGAAGAGAAATAATGTTCTCTTGTGGAATCAAACCTACATAAGAAGAAAACATATTAAACTTTCATATACTTCATTCTTGAGATAAATCAATTCTTTTATAAAGTATCCATTGTCATATTTTTGAAAGTGTTGGTTAGACTAAAAGAAAGTTTTATATTATATATTTAGTTTTAGCACATAACCTTTATATTTATTGTTATCAACTGAGTATTGTCTCACATTGAATAATATGAAGAAAAGTAAAAAAAAAAGTATTATAATAGCAGGAAGTTGATTTGAGTATTTTCACTTCAGCTTTATGATTTCTTGGATGTGAGGGACGTGGTAGTTACGTGCCTTAAAGAAGTTTGTAATTTTCTGGTTAGACCTAGTTTGAACAAACATTAAATTGTATTTTAATGTTTTTTAAAAAGAGTTCAGATGTTTTGTTTATCTAGAAATGTTTATTTGAAAATGTTATTAAAAATGTAATTCAACTCTTATTGAGTTTTATTCTAATTTATAGTTTATTTCATAGCAGATTTTCTAGATGCATGAGAATACATCTGACAAAGAGGTCACAAACAAGAAAGACTGAATCAAAATTAAAACAAATCTATGAAGCATGCCAGAATAATCGTTTTCCTAAATGGTTTCACCAAAAGTTCACATTTAACAATGAATATCAATTACAAATCAAGAATATACTTACAAGATAACACTTTATCATTCATGATGAAAAGAAGAATATACAAAGAAAGAATAAAAAGAGAAGAACAAGCGATGACAAAGAAAAACATCACACCTAACGATATCAGTTAAAGAATTTATTTTATCCTTCTGATATCCACACCAAGACAGCCTTCAATGGATAGATATACATATGGAAGGCAGAAAAATCTCATAATTAAGTTGGGAACAAGCGAGTCTAATCAAGTAATGGTTACCTTTCTCTAAAAATGAAGTATTGGTTACTTCTCGTGATTAGCTGTCTTTGGTGATTGAGGTCCATCAAATAATTAGAACAAGTCCAATCTTTTTCCTAAGCCCCGTGCATTTAATAACTGATTTTCTTTTGAAGAGTTTTATATCCTTCTCTTTACACTTCAACAGCTACACAAACCTACTGTTATCAAAGATACAGATCAATTTTCAATTTTCAGTATACAAGCTGAAACAACGTGCCAATTGAACTAAGCTATAAGGCTGCTGCATGGTCGACGCGAATGGAAGCTGTCATCACTTTATTTCAGTAGGATCAGTTAAGAATTCCACAGTATTTTGCATATTGAGGAAATATGTCAAGCATGTGGTGGACATGTCCCAATGCCGATTAAAGAAAATAAAATATCTACTAAAAGAACAAAGATCCATGCAAAAAACTAAAAGATAGTAATAACTAGTAAATAGTAAGTTCATACATGAAACCCACAACAAAAGGGTGAATAGAAGGTCCACTATGATGAGCCCAAAACAGAAGGGTTCATGTTTGGACCTCCAATTATTTCATAGATGAGAAAGTGAAAGACTTCACAAGGTTCAGTACTAGTAATACTACACTTCACTATTCTGCTGCAGAAGAAGACACATAACCGCGACAGTAGTCAAAGCCATACCAAATACCATTAGGTATGTAAGTATTGTAGTAAAATGTAACAGGACTGTAGTAATTGCTGTACACGGTCACTTTCTCTGGAATCCAACCATCGTATCCACTCCTGTATAGATACAGATAGCATGTCTGATACATACACGGACCGTATATCTGAAATGTATCCGTAGAGCAGCGCTCGAATGTCCCTGAACGAGGATCATCCAATCTTGGCGCATAAACCTGATCCATTCATTGATTTATCATCCAACAAAGTCACCAATTAGCACCAAATTAACCACCACACCCCAATTTGTATTTTCAATTTTCATTGGCCTAATTTCATAACAGAGAAGGAACCTGATAGCCATAAGCATCACCAAATGAGAGACTAATCTGATCTCTGGTGTAAGAGGGAGAATTGCAGCTTGTTTTGATGGTCACCGTGTAAGTACAGGAACTAGCTGTGTTCTGTAAAACAATTTCACATGCAGTAAGAAGATCTGAAAAAATGCTTCAGTTCAAAATCGAAATCTAAGTACCCTTTCATATTCTATGGTCTATCTATGTTCCTTCAGTTAGAACAACGAAACTTTATAGGTAAAAGTAGATGACTTTGAAGATTTAGAGTAAAGGGTATTCTATTTTTTACTTTCAGAAACATTTGTTAAAGTAAAGAAAGAAACTTTGTTACCTGGGGCTTGGTTTGATTGACCTTGAAAGATTCATTGGGTTGAGGTTGAGAGTGAATGAGTAATGGGATTGCTGCTTGTGAGAAAACAGCGATGAGGCAGAGCGTGAGGATTACAATGAGAGGTTTCATGGTACAGTGTGGGAGTTGCAACCTTGTTGTGTTGAAGGGAGAGAACGAGGAACACGCTTGTCTTTTATTATCACAGAACAGGTACTTTAGTACATGGGGTAGGTGCCAACCATTCATGTTTTTTAACTTCTTTAATTTAATTGGATTTTTCTACATTATCTATGTTTTTCTGACTGTAAAAAAGTTTAAGTAACTACAAAGTCATAATTTTTGAGATGAACGAATGATATTTCGTAATAGAGAAGATGATTCTGGTGTTTGTTTTAGATGATTTGGAGGATTCACCAGAACAAAATTTATGGGCCTAGGTTGAACATGTTCCAAAAAGTGTCCTTGTGAATGTTTATCTTAAATTCAACTATTTGTTTATGTAATCCAGCAAATCAATGTGATAATCTTGAGTTGAATAACCATGATTTATTGTGATCACAAATTGACTTATAATTTGATGTAATGTCATTTTTGAAATTTAAAATTAAAATAATATCAATGTGAAGGGTGAAATAGTCTTTTCCAGTAAATTCAAGTTTCCTTTTATTTTTTTCAGAAATACGTGTACATTAAAATTTTCCAATCACTTTCAATTAATTAAAGCAACTTCAATGTTCTCTCACAATGTCTTTTTTCTTTTTACTTATACACTTTCTTTCATTAATATCATCTCATTAGAAGGCTAAAAGTGGATAGCCAAATGTGAAATAATCAATTAATGAGATTAATGAGTTATTTAAGAAAAATGTTTGGCATCAAAACTTTCCTTACTGTAATAAGGTCATGTTCCTCGAGAATATTCGAGAGATGATGAGATTGGTTCTTTCTTCTTATTTTAATACAAAATTTAAATTTGATATCTCGTTAAAGAGAAATAAAAATATGTATTTCTAAAATTAACCATCTTAAGTATTTAGGTTTTTAATTTTTTTTATAACTGATTATATGTGAATATAACAGTAAAATATAAACTAATTATAAATTAACTTAAATGCCCTTTACCCGTTCACAATTTTTAATTAACTTTAAGTATCAATTTATAGAAAGCTTTCGCTGAATTTGCATTTGGGGGTTTAACATATATTAACATTATGCTATAAATACTACGAGATATTATTGAACCTATTTTCCTAGACACATAAGCAATTTAGGAATGTGATCTGATAATAAGGACTAAAACTTTTAATTTATTAGAGATGAAAAGCAAAGTTTTATACGAAAACAAAATTTTGCTAATTTTATATAAACTAAATTTATTTAATCATTGCCAGTACCAGAGACCAGCCCCCTTTTTAAACCATATGCAATGAAGATAGATTATTAGTGCCAACATGAGTTGTTGATTTAATCATTTATATAATTTTTCTTTTCTGTGAGTGAAATATTCTCTCCATTCCTATTTATCTGTCTTGAGGAAATTTTTTTATACGTTGTTTTAGTATTTCAATAATATATTTTTATATAATGAAATTTAATGACAAATATTGGGGACAACCGGAATCTAGTTTTATTTTTATTATATACAAAAATCCATCGAATGTAATATAATATTGTAAATGAAATTAATGTATAGTTGACAGAAAAAAAAAAAAAAAAAAAAAAATAAAAAAAAAAAAAAA
>Ga0099824_1002379_pt1 | contig 27466 bp, 10 predicted proteins | sample SiratrowhiteBW_FD_76837 | JGI IMG/M metagenome (GOLD analysis project Ga0099824, IMG submission 76837) | Root nodule microbial communities of legume samples collected from California, USA - Siratro white BW | ecosystem: Host-associated > Plants > Roots > Nodule | place: USA: California...
TAAAAAAAAAATAAAAAAAAATAAATAATATAAATTAAATAATATATATATATTATAAAAAATATATATATATATATATATATATATATATATATATATATATATATATATATATTATATAAGAAATATATTAAGTTTAAGTAAACAATTAGCTATGCATGCCATTGATATTATAGAATAAAAGTTTAGTTTAACAATGAGATATGAGAATACTTAATAATAGAAGCATATTACCAGCTAAACAATATGTAATAGAAGTTCTAAACTTACGAAATCTTCAATTGGTGTTTTGTTGCCAAAAGTTCATCTTTTATATTGAAGGTGATACTTCAAAATAAAAATAGTTGGTAAAATAAAATAATAACAATACTTTTTATTTTTATGGTTGTACGATTTGACTTCTACTTTAAGCATGGAGAGTGTTGGGTTGAATGACACTTAAATAGCATGTATAATGTAAATATATGAATGTTTGGATTTTTTTTAAAATAGTTTATGGGATAATTGTAATATTGTTACTAGTTTAATATGAATTATCTTGATTTTGATCTCTTATTTATCATCATTAAATATTTCTATAGATTAATTTTATTTTTAAAATGATTTCAAATACTATTACTTGTATAAATATTTTTTTTTTCAGTTTATATTTAGATAAACCACGTTATGAAATTGAAGAGAATTATTATTCGGACAAACTGGAAGGTTAACATCATTGTAACATTGTAAAAAAAAACTAAATGACTCAATTCTAAAAATTTAACATATAGTAAAAAAAATACATTTATAAAATTTATGTTTTAAATATATTTCAAATTTTACTTTTTTAACTTATTTTTATATTATAGCATAAATCAAAATTATTCTTAGACGACCGAATATCTGATATAAAATACTAAATATTAACGAAAAAGTCAAGGTCATGCAGTGAAAATATTATCAAAATTATGTGTAAAATAAAATGTTGGCTACCTAAAAAAAATAAGAGAAGTCTAATATAAGATAAAACAAATTATATTTCAATGAGTAAAAAAAAAAAAAATATATGTAAGAGAGAAGGGAGCACAACACTCCTTAATGTGGAAATTCCGAATAAGAGGAACAAAAGCCGCTTAACTCACTATAAAAAAAATCTTCATTATAAAATATCAAAATAATATCAAAATGTAAAACAAATAGTTTTTACAAAAGAACTTTACAAATAATTATATTTATAGATAAATTGTAAGAACGCTTAATAGGTAGGTAAATAGAGCATATTTAAACATTGAAAAAAATAAAAATCTAAAAATATTATATTGATATCAATTGTGAGAGGAGTAGGAGGATAAAATTTCACCAAACTCATTTGTAATATAATCCTTGACATTATTATAATGACAGTTAGAATTTGCTACATTAGACATATCAGTATGAGGACCCGGATCATACCCGAATCAAAATCAACCACGTCAATGCTTGGAGATTTTATTAATATCTTCAATGGTCTCATCCTCCACAAAAATAACATAATGAGTTATGACAAGCTTATTTTCAACAGGATCATAAAATCTATAGTAGAACTCATCATGGCCATAACCAATGAAGATGCACTCTCTTATCTTAGCATCTAATTTGGACCTCTCATCTTTTGGCACATGCACAAATGCCTTACTACCAAAGACATGAAGGTGGTTATAGGAAACATCTTTTCCATATCACACTTTGTTAGGAACATCAGCCTGTAAAACAACAACAGGAGATAAATTTATAACATGTGCATCAGTATATAAAGCCTTACCCCAAAATGATCCAGACAATTTTGCTTCAGAAAGTAAATATCTAACTCTCTCCATCAATGTCTTGTTCATCCTTTCTGCCAAGCCATTGAGCTGAGTAGTCTTGAGAGGCGTTTTCTGGTATCGAATACCCTGTTGCCTACAATATTCATCAAAAGGTCCACAATATTCATCACTATTGTCAATGCAAATACATTTAAGCTTCTTTCCAGTTTCTCTTTCAACCGAAACTTGAAATTGTTTAAATACACCAAGCACCTGATCCTTTGCCTTCAAAACATAAACCTAAAGTTTTCTTGAATGATCATCAATGAAAGTGACAAAGTAAAGTCCACCACTGAAAGTCTTGGTCTTCAGTGGACCACAAAGGTCTGCATGCACCAACTCAAGTACCTCTGATTTTCTAGAAGGAGGATGGCTCTTGAAGGAGACTCTGTGTTGTTTCCCAACTAAGCAATGAACGCATTTTTCTAATTTGACTCCTTTCAAACGTGGGAGTCGGCTAGACAACTCAACCCCTTCTCACTAATGTGGCTAAGCCTCTTATGCCATAATAAATCAGATAAGTTATCACATTCAACAGCATTTACATCATTAAATAAAATAGAAGCTTGCAACCAATACAAACCAAAATAATTTATACCACGAGCCACCCACAACCGAAGAACCCTTAGTTAGCTTCCATTGTGCACCACCAAAGGTATTAAAATAACCATCATCATCTAGAACACTAACAGAGATCAAATGCGAACGGATGTCTGGTGCGTGCCTGACATTTTTCTAGATGAGCTTTGTCCCATTGTCGGTTTTCAAACAAACAGTACCAATGCCTATTACCTTTGAAGCATCATTGTTACCCATTTTCAACACACCAAAATCACCTGGAGTATAAGATGAGAAAAAATCCTTCCTGAAAGTTACATGTACACTAGCACCACTATCAACAACCCAACTAGAATCATCACAGGCAACATTAAGCAAATTTTCATCATAAACTATCACAATGTCATTTGAAGTAGTGACAACAACATCATTACCATTCTCATCATTCTTCTTCTCTTGCTTGTCTTGGTTGTCATTTTTCAGCTTATAACAAAATTATGAAGATGACCTTTCTTGCCACAATAGTTGCACTCAAAGGTTTTCTGCTTAGACTTTGATTTGCATCGGTGTTTGCTTTTGCTTGTATGACCTCTATCCTGATTTCTGTCTCTACTTCTCCCCTATCCTCAATAACCAAAAGCTCTGTTTATGAAGAGGAAGCATGCTGAGATTGTCGCCCGACTTCTCCATTCAAAATAGCAGCTTTTACAACATTTATGGTCACAACACTAATAGGAGTATAATTAGTTAAAGTAACACGAAGATTCTCCATGAATCAAGAAGAGTATTAAGCAACCAAATTCCCAAAATTTCATCTTCAAATTTAACACCATGAAAGATAATTGATCAAAACAATCTTAAAATTCACTCAAATGATCAGAGATAGGCATACCTTTTCTGTACCTCAAATTCATAGCTTGCTTCAACAAAAATAACCTGTTGTTCCCTGATTTAGAAGCATGCAAAGTTTCAAGCTTGTCCCACAAAGTCTTCAAATGTGAGGTTACACAATGAAACAATTATCCAAATTAAATTATATGGGTTTAAAATAAAACATTTCCCACTTGAAAGAACCAAAAGATGCGTAATACACGACAATCCAAAGATTTCAGATAATAGAAAAATAAATATGCAAGAGAGAAGAACAAATAAATATTTTTTTTAAAGTGCAAACCCCCAATGAGAGAGACAAAAACCAAGGGACTTAGTCCAGAAGAAAACCTCCACTACAAAATATCAAAGATCACAACTGAAAAGTTTATACAGAAGAACCTCACAAATAGATAGGCAAACAGTGAGAAGGCTATCAGGTAAATAAAACATATTCAAACAGTAAGAGAAATAAAAATATGAAATACCAAATTGATATCAATGATAAGCAAAGCAAGAGGATGAAATTTTAGCAAAAAAACAAAGCTCCAAACAAGTACTCAATAATCACCCAAAGTAAACCCTAAATTCCAAAAATGACAAAGACACGTTATATATTCTTTTGACTCTATTTTGTTTTGTCTGATAATAAAAACCTACATATTCACATTAGGTTATTCACCTAAAAGCCCATTGGGCTGCTCCAATATTTTTTATTTTAAAAATAAAATGTTATTATCTCTAACTTGAGAAGGATCCATATAATAAATACTAACCTATTCTAATCTTCTATTTCTAATACTTCTCAATTTTGATTTCTATCTTGATTCAGTTAATTCCTATCATTAATCTGACTTTTACCTTACTAATTAAAAATTTGGAAATTTAATTAATAGGGAAAGATTATAATGGTAATAGGGAGTTCTCCCATTTATATGTTTAAAGTTGGACTCCTATTTTACAACATGACTGACTATAATCAATAACTGTTATAATATATATGTATTGGCTATGCCGTCAGTCACTGATAGCCACTACTAATAAGAATGGTCAAAATATCAAAGATAATATAGTATTCAATATCTCAATTATTCCTATAGTACAAAACTATTTCCTCTTTGATTTGTTTTATCATATACATTTAAAATCAATGATTGTAATTGTAACTAATATGTTTATCTATTTTAAAATTTTACTTAAACCTAAAATATTGATTAAAATACACTAATATACCATGAGATTGATTTTTATAACTATATTACGCGAAAATATATTATTATTTAATAATCAATAATGAGATTGAATTTTGTAACTTTTTTTATGTACAAATCTTTTACCTTTTCTATCCTTTGATCGTTATATTCATTAAATTGTATTTTAGTTTCTATAATATAATATAATGTAATATAAAAAAAACTGCATATATTATGCTTAAATATTAATCTCACTCGAACGCTAATTTAATTAAAAAAACATTATTATGGTTTAATATATTGAAAACAAATAAAATAAAATAATAAAAATGATTATTAAAAACAAAACAAGCGTATCAATGAATTCTGATTTATTTAAAATTGTGATAACAAGAACGAAGTAGGTGAGATCAAGACTGGAAGAAAAAAATCACGAGGAAATAACCTTGAAAATATGAGATGAGGTAATATTCTTTTACTGAAAATAATTAATTAGAAAAATCTAATTTGACATACACTAACTTAATCACAAATATTTTCTTCCTTCAAAGTGGTTTATAAAAATTAAAATATATTAATCCAAATAAATAAAAAAACTAAGATTATTTGAAAAGTAATTTTAAAGGAATTGTAAGTTGTGTAAAAGTAAAAGGAAAGCTATATATTGTTCTGATGAATATCCAACCCTAGTTGTTCCAATTAATCATGATTCATATTTCATGACTTTTTTGTTTTTTGGCAATGACAATTGTAGAAGAACTTATCCACAAGAACACATTTTCTTGTCTTTCTTTTTATGGAAATATATTAGATGTTTTCACAAACCTGGACTTTATTGGAACATTCTGAGTTTGTGAGCTGGGTACAGTTACAACCATAACCATAACTGGAAGAAAGGTCATCCTTATCCACAATGATATTTTTCAAAATTTTAATAATGATATAGTCAAGTTTAAATAATAATAATAATAATAATACAGTTGTTAAATCTCATTAGTCATCTATCTAAGCCAAATAATTAAAAAAATTTACAAACTCAAACAAAAGAATTTGATTTGTATGTTAAGTTTTTTAAGTATAATTTAACAAAAATTGAATAAAATGGAATCACAAACACAAATAATAAGGACTCTTCAAGGCTAATAAGAACTTCTTAATAATTAAAATGTAGAGTAAATTTTTTGTGACAGATTTTTTTTTTAATTTATACTTTTAGTTGTAATTAATAATAAAACTTTAATGTGCATTTTATGTTTGTAATTGTGAATTGCTATTATTATACTGGATTGTGATATTTTTTAATTTAATTTTTATTTTAAGAAAAGAAATAAAATCAGGTTTTCACAATTAATATTATTATTACTCCTTAACTGTTCATAATAAATATCTTTAAGATAAAAACAAGTTTGATCTTGTGAACTTTTATTTGTAAGAAGTACAAGAACTGTTTGAGTAAAATAATTCCACATAATACATGTTCTGAAAAATAATTAATTTCTCAAAGAATAATTTCATTCTGTCCCCCAGTCCTTCTTAGTCTCATCCACCCTCTGGAAAGAGAAATATTGTTCAAATTTATCCCAACATTTTCTTATGAATAATATTATTTACTAAATGAAGAGAGTGTTTAGTTCTGTTACAATTTCGAAACATGAGTGGTCTTATTTTTATTTAATTAGAAGAAATAATAAAAGAAAGGTAATGTGGTATCATGAAAAATATAGCATTACTTAATTTAAAATAAATATATTTTTCATTTACGCATTCAAGGGCAAGTTAAAACTTAACCTGTCAAGAGACATCCCAAATTTCAACCATAATAAATGAAATTCAGTTATATAGCAAGTGGGACAGCTATATGTTAAGCTTGAGTAGTTTAACCACTTCTCCCATTCTATGCACAGTTTGGTACAAAGTTAAATTAGACACCACAAGGTTAATTATGTGACTTGACACTAACAATGCAGAATTTTGGCACTTTTTAAAGGTATCCCATGTAGCCAAGGAACATGGTTAGTGTGGAATCAAAAACACCATGAAGAAAGGTGAAAATTTATTAATAATTTAAAAAGTACCACCTAAAACAAAAATTACAGAAATAATTCTATTTTCATGACTAAGAAATTGTGAAGCACATGACATAGTGTGCTGGCTCTTGAGTGAAGTTCTTCTAACCATGACTCCAAATTCCTCTTCACTTTCCAATAAAAGGATGTTATATGAGACACCCCACTTGTGGGGACCAAAATAACTCAAACCACACCCTACACCTGGCTTAGCTTCCAAGTCTTCACACCACATAACATAGCCACTCTCAACCTAACCTATAATATTACCAATCCAAGCACTGCCAAAACACACACACAAAGTTAATTTCTGCTCTGAGACCTCATTATTCAGACACTGTCAGCACTAAGCAGTACCCTACTATACTACCTCACCCACCACAACCTACCATCTCTTTTATTAATAACAATGCCCCTTTTTCTTCTGTTTTTCCACATAAACAACCCCTTTTAGCTTTGGTTATATCTACTAAAAATTGATGCTGGTCCCGTGGCGAAAGTTTGGTGCCCCTAATAGAGCAGAAAATTGGATTGGACCACCCCATACCCACACACAAGTACACGTCAGTGCACCACCACCAAACTCTATGCTCTGTACCCTACCACTGCGCTGCCCAATCCTCTCTCACTCTCACATTATTTTGAATCTTTATCATCAATTTCTTAATTGTGTAGATTAATTGGCTGGCACATTTTGAAATGCATGAATATAATTTGCGTAATGCTTACGTGGTTTGTTGGGAAGTCAAGAGTTGATGTTATTAGGCATAAAAAAGAACATAAACTTCTCCAAAATCAAATCCCATAAGTGGTGGCGGCACAGGAAGTCATATGATTATGTGCCTAATATTATTATTAGCTCCCTTAAAGCACGCCCCAACTGAATTTCAGCCTGCACGCTCTGCACCCATGCGTTACAGCTATCATCCACATTACTTAATTTCGCCTTCGGACAAATTTTAAATTCCAGACATTGCCCCAAAGCATCACACAATCCTTCTTCTTCCCCCCACCACTCAATCTAACACCTTTCATCATTTAAACGCAAATTCAAAATTCATTACCACTTTCATTCCATGCCACACCACCCCTTCCCTTGACATATTCTGCTAAATATTTTATCTATTCTTGTACTTTTCTTCACTCTATTTGTTAAACCGTCTCAATGTTATTGTTTTTTTTTTCTCTCTTTTACATTCATATATTATAAGTAGAAGCAAGTCAATGTTTTTTCTTTAACCATATCATTATATCTCTTTTTATTCAGTTGTCTATGTATATCTTTCCATCCTTTTCCTAAAATAGAATTTCATAAAAAAACTTTCAAAACAAATTAGAAGTTTAGATTAAATTGATAATTTTTTAAAATAACAAGTTATATACATGTTGTTAATTCAAACAAACTAACTACGGACTTGGTGTAAATTAGCATTCAAAATAAGAAAAATAATAGTCTACTGTGGAACCATTTTATTTAGTGAATAAATTTCTGAAAAATAAGTTATGAAGAAATTCATGGCATTTTTATTTTACAAAATGTAAATTATATTAACATTTGAAGCACACAAATAATATTATTAGGAAGTTATAGTGAATCAGGAAAAAAGTGATTTATATTATTAATCTTATTCATTGTTTTTGCACTTGGAAGTAATATATATAGGAAAAGATTTAAATGTTTGAATGATTAATTTTATTTACTTTTTTCTTATTTTTATTATTCTTCTCATTTTTCATCAACTTTGGAAGTCATTGAAATCTCTCATTTTAGCCGCAAACTATTATCATTGTTACAAAACCATAATAAACAAAGCCATTGTTGAAAATAATTAACATTTCTAAACTTTTAAAATAAGAAATATGCTTATACATAATAGAATTCCTAAAATAACATCCAAGACATCAGAATTTTAAAAAAATAAATAACAAAATAATTTTTCCAAATTATCTTTCATCTTTGTTATTTATTTCATAGGAAAAAAATACAAAACACATTTTTGTATTAATATTAAAATAATTGTCATGTAATTTTTTATTTTACCTCCTTTTCTTCTTATTTCACTAAATAAAAAAATATTTCAACCTTGCTAATGAAAAAAAATTATAAAACAAAATCTATAAGAACCTGAAAAAGAAGTAAAGTATAGATTTAATGTAATGGGTTGTGATGTATCTTTTATAGTTATGGTCGGCAAAGCAATATTTTCAAAGACTAGCATTTACAGCTTAAAATAGCAGAAAATAATGAAAGAGATGCACACACGATGTGAAGCAGGTGAGAGTTCTGCTAAAAAATAAATTTAAGAAAAAAGCTTTTTCTTGATTTCCCATAATTGTTGAAAAAAAAAGACAGAAAATCAATGAAAAGCCACACGTGAATACACTGAGCCCACTCTAATACTTCCTTACTCTCATCCCTCTGTACAGCCTGTAAATTGTTTGTTAGTAGTAAAATGCCTCACTCAAGATGAACAACCCCACTAAAAAATTTAAAAAAGGAAAGGGGCAAAACACCAAACGACAAGAAAAAAAAAACGCCGGAATCACCCAACCAATTCCACCTGCTGGCACAGCTCCTTCCTAAGCCGTTGAGAGAAAAGCCTGCAGGCATCCACGCTCAGATCCACGGCGGCGGCCAGAGCTACGAAAGCCGCCGCATCCTCCGTGCAGTTCACGTGTGGCACGCTAACCTCAACCTTAGGCTTGCTGCATCTCCCCTCACCCTCCACGCTCGCCGACATCACAAAACCTCTATACATACAGTAAGGCCAGAGCCCGTATCCATAGTCCCCGCTGCTCCTCGGGCTGCACGCCGGCGATGTCGCACTTCCCGGCGTGGCACGGCCATTCGATCCGCCGTTGTTTCCGCTGCGACAACTCATATCAATGACAAACTTTCCTCCTTTGGAAGTGCTCAGTGTGGACTCTGCGAGCACTATGCCGGCGGCACTCATGCCGCCGTTGGTGTCCGGTATGAGCTCGAAGCGGTAGCCGAGGCCGTCGGAGCCGCCGCGCTCGCGCCACGCCTCGAGCCTCCCCCAGGGCTTCCATGTACCGTCGCTCGGGCGAAGAATGAGCCACGAACCGGGATTGGAGCAGCTCACACGGTCCGAACCGGGCGAAGCAACAAAAGGCGTGACCATGGAAGCTGCCGCAACCGGCGAACCGGAAAGGTCATGAACCGTAATGGACCATCCCTTGCGCTCCTTCCCCGGACGCTCACGCTCACTTCCGAACGAACTCAACCAGCTTCTAGAACCTCCAGGCTCTGACTGTAACGACCTGAACGAAACAGAATAACCGCATCGTTAACACGCGGAACACACCGCACTCACATTACCTAAACCGTTGCACTATTGGAAATCCAAATCCTTAACTAAACCGTTGCACTATTGGAAATCCAAATCCTTAAAATTGACTCCTAAAGCTCAGCGTAATTCAAAAGCAGTCACATTCAAATTCCTATCAAGATAACAATATGTTCAATTCAGCTTGGCTTTTCATTTTCCTTGCCAGCATAGAGTGAATTACCTAACAGTAGCAACTGGCATAATTTAAACGCTACAAAACTCTAGGCCGAAGTAATAGCGTGAAGTAACCTGGAACGGTGATTTCGGTCGCCGGTGTTTCTGAAACTGAACTTGCAGGTGAAAACTGGTTGTGAGATGTTGCCCTGGATCTGGAAAACTTGGGGACTGCATTCAGGTTCACCATCGAACTGGAAGACGAATCTGGGATCGGGTTCGGCCTTTACATTCAAGTGGAACTGCGCGGAAGAGCCTTTGGCGTCTTTCCCTATCCTAATCCAGCCATTGTGGAACACTGTCGTCTTCGCCAACGTTCCCGCGAGATCCAAGGGCACGGACACTTTGCCGAGGAGTCTCCCGGAGTTGACGCCACAGGTAGTACCTCTCCTACCGGTATAGATCGAGATTTTGAGGCAGAGCTTCCCGGCGAAGATAGATTTTCCGGCGAGCTTGTCGAGATCACACTTGCTGAGGTGGAACGTTGCGGCGATGGGGTGAACATGGGAGTCGGGGAGGTTGTTCTCGGGAGGGATGAAGGGGACAACAGCGGACTGTAGAGGGAAGCTCTTGAGCTTGATTTTGCAGAAGCAGGGGGAAGAAGAAGGGTGAACGACGGAGCGCGCGGGTTTGGAAGCAACGGGAATTTTGAGGGCGAGGTTGCCGACGGTTAGCCTGACAAAAGGGCAAGGATCCATGGGGAAGAAATTGGGTGGGTTAGAGAAAAGAAAAAAAAAAAAAAAAGAAAGGGTAAGGGGAAGAGTAAAGAAAGGGGGGGGGCAGGGGAAGAAGGAGGGGGGGGGGGGGGGGGGGAGGAGGAGGGGGGGGGGTGGGAAAAAAGGGGAATTTTGAGGGGGGGGTTGGAGAGGGTTAGCCGGAAAAAAGGGAAAAAAAAAAAGGAGAAAAAATTGGGGGGGTTAAAAAAAAAAAAAAAAAAAAAAAAAGTAACGTTAATGGTAATGCTAATGCAACGGTGGCGGTAATGGAAGAAAGATGAGGAGGGGCGGGGAAGGTGGATTAGTGAGAGTGGTGTTCATGAGGAATGGAGGGAAGCGAGAGTTTGGTATTATGTTTTGGGTAATAACGAAAAGGGAGAAGAGTTTTGTGTGTAGTGTGGTGAAATGAATTAGTTGTTGAAGGGAGGTGACATAAAGGGAGAAGAAAAAAGAGGGAGGGTGGGATACAGCTGGGTACAGGGTGTCGTGACTCTAGTGGCTGGGGAACCCATGTTGACGGTATCTATTGCTGTTGTGACTCTCTCTCTCTCCTGCGCTGCACTTTGCTGGGCTCCACCCTCTCTGATATCAGCATACCTCCTGTTACCAGTCACTGCCCATTGGATTTATCCATTATTATAGTAATATTTTTTTATTTTATATATTTTTAATTTTTTTTAATTCCTCAATTGCCCTTCACTTTCTTATTTCCTGTTGTTGCCTACTGCCTAGGGGTAAAGCAGGTTGAGGCGCACCTGCCACACCACACGTGGAGTTGCTCTACATTATGACTCCCTCCCACAGTGCACCGTACTGTTCAAGAATCCTATATCCAACCTCCCTTTTTCATAGTTGCAAAATTAACTTTTATTATTTTTATTTAAAAAATACACTTTTGTCCTAACATAATTCGTAAAAAGCTTGATATTTTCACACATTTTATCAACTAATTTAAAATTTTAAAGACTTTAAGATTAAAAAATGAAATATAATTTACCAATATGTAAATTAGTTATCAACTGAGTCATAATACGATGACATGACCGATGCGGAAAATTTGACCTTTATATGTTTCCATATATGGTGTAATTATTATTTTTTTTTTTACTTTTTCTGAAATCTTACACCACAACATTATTTTATCATGCCATTTTTTTATTAGCAAAATGATCAATAAAGTTTTGACAGCCTTACATTAGAAGTACTTTTAACCTATTTAATTTGGTCGCTATAAATATGGTTTAAATTTGGGATTTTTTTTAGATGGTTAAGCTTAGGATTTCACATTTGGAAGTTTTCAATAAGATTTTAAAATACGATAATCATCACCTTTAAAGATTTTCGAATTAGGGTTTTATAACTAGGTTTCCGCATTTGGGTGTTTCAATTAGGGATTCTTTATATGCTTTGTTGTTGATTTAGACTTTTTAATATCTATTTGTGCATGTGTGGTTCGTATTGAAGGTCAACTTACGTATAGCTAATAAAGTCCATTAAAAATAATGATTATTGAAAATCTAATCAAACTCTTAAGAATATAGAACGGTGAAGTGAGTTCCATGGTTCTATCTATTCCTAGATGAGGTGTCATATATTAACATCACAAAAGGTTACAGGAAATATTGGATTTAAGACATGAGACATGGTATATTCATCTTAAACATGCTCTAAAGTGGATAAAAACCACTAGATTATGATAAAGATATACTAACTTTTCCAGAAGATGTGAAAAAGGCTTATGAAATGGATGAGTGTTATAGATTATTTAATTGATATGCAAGATATAATTGAGAAAGGTTGGAAGCAAAACTAAAAAGGTTATTTATACTAAAGATGGCTACTAATTTAAAATAAGATGAGTTAGAATATGGTTTGTGAAGATGGGACTAGTGCAAATAAGGCCAAATAGGAAACGGGCACTAAGGAAGGGATTGGTGAGAGTACAACTTCTCACGCTAGGATCATTGGGGACATGGCTACTAAGAGGAGCCCTCATGAGAATAAAGTTACTACAGAGGGTTCCAATGAGACTAGGGTTGGTTAGCAAAGGACATGTGAGCACATGGGAAGTGAGCAAATGGCAAGTGTAAAGAAGGGTCATAGTGAACAAGGATTTACTGAGGTTTGTTGAAGTGCGAGTGACAAACCAAGATGATGTGAGTGCACCAGATTATGTACAACAAGTTAATGCTTTTGTGGAAGATGTCGGAATCAACAATGCATACACCAACCTCGTTCTCACTGATAACACAAACTTAAAAGATAAAAACTACATTGGCAAGTCAGATGCAAATACTCACTTATGATAACATTGGACCAATGTTTTCACAGCTGAAGATGATTAAGTAGTTAAAGACTTCATAATACCAATATAGGAAATAAGAATGGTAGTGTTGGTATTTATTTACGTGAGTTTGATTATACATTTTCTTTACGCAAAAACAATCGTTTAAGAGGTAAAATAGTTCTAAATATTGTTCGTAAATTAACTTTACAAATTTAATTATGACACAAGATTGACATACCAATAAAATCAAATTGTGTTTAATAACTCGAGATAATATAATATCATCAACAAGTAATTTTTTATTTTTTATACATGTATCTTGTAAAAAAAATTAAAGTAATAAAAATAATAAAAGTCATATTAGTCATTAACAAACCTTTTTCTTTAAAATAATATGTTACTAACAAATTTGATTAAATAAAAAAATTTTCTAAAAATTATGCGAACATAACACCGATAAATCAAATATTATTATTTATATAAAATTATCTTCAATTCTCTAATTAATAGACTTGTTTGATAAATTGGTTACTATTTTAATCAAAAGATCATTAAGAAAATATCATTAAGGTTAATAATTATATTTGATTTTTGATTTATTTTAAAAACTTGTTTTAATGACAATTCTGTCTTTAAAAGTTTTATGACTAAATTAGAGGAAAAATATGTATATAATTGTCTTTTATATCAATTTCTAAACAATACATAACTTTTTAACATATTGAAAGGAGACTCGCACTCAAAGAATAAGAGGTAACAGTCTCCGATTTTGAAAAAATTATAAAAATAAAGTCTCATTTTCAAGCTTATGGGTTTTTTTGAGGAAAAAATATTATTAGTTGCAAAAACTTGAAGAAAACTTAACTCTAAAAGATTATTTGATGTTCAAGTTAGTAAGAATGCAAAATAATTATAATAATTAATAGTTTAGCACTTGGTGAGTAATTTCTAGGTTTTTTAGATTTATGATAATAAGGTTAAGTAATACAAAATATATTTATTTCTAAATAAGTTTTGGAATATCCACTTAGTTTTTAGTTCAATACTTAATCATATGTATGAATTAGCGAGTCATAAATAATTGTATTTATTTTTTAATATTCACAATGTCACCATATACATCAATTTAAGTATTTAAAAGGTGGGTTGATACATAAAATTCTAAGTTTATAATCTTAATAGTAATTTTATGATGATTTTAAATATGTTTTTCCTATTTATGATAGTTATGTAATTGTTGTAGTCTATCTTTATTGTTCATATTTATAAATAATAATTTGAATAAGTGTTTTTAATGTTCATCAATGGAATTATCCTTTGTTTCACATCATACATCATCTTAAGAAAAGACATTTTGATAAAGTCAAAATTGTACATTTTTTGTGAAATACTTTAAATATATACTCTTTAAAGTTTTATCTCTTTTCTTATTTTGGTTTTATATCTCATCTTTTTTACTATAATATTTTTACTATAATATATTAGCAAGTATTTCTTATCTATTTGTGTTTTATTTGTTTGTTTTTTTTTTCTTTAATTATGTCTTCTTTCCATCATGTCTCAATTTTTTTCTTTTTTCATCTATCTTTTGTATAACTCTTGTAAGGAGATTATTGGATTTAAAGACAATTCATTTATAAATAACTTTATATACTCTTTCTCTTTATAATGTGATTATATGAAAAAAATATTTCTTAGTCATTCATTGTAAATGGAAGAATATTTGTCACTCCTCAAGAGGAGATGTCCACCATATAGTCTTTCTAAGGATGTAAGAAAAAAAAGTTAATGAAATGGTTGTGCCAAACTTAGTTAGGGGTAAAGGTAAGATATATTATCCTAAAGGCTTATGGATCTTCAAAAAAGTTGCATCCCATGTCTCCAAATATATATCAAAGAGATTCTATTAAAGAGTTCCTCACCATTTTTTTTGTGTATATGCTAATAGCATGATAAAGTGTATCGCAGTAAGATTAATGTTGTCAAATAAAAGGTGTACATAAAGTTTCTCATAAATGAAGATGAAAAATTCAATATTTTTTTTTCTTGTCTCCTTTAAGAGTTGTACTTAAATGCCATAAATATAATTCCTAGTTGGTTGTATTGGAACAATATTTTTTTTAAAAACCTTTAAAATCTTTCTATAAGCATCTTTAAATAACTCTCATCCTAAACAAACTAGTGTATTTGTATCATTTAAAACACAACTCCAAAGTCTTCTCAAAATATTTAAATAACAACTAACATTGTTTCGATTGAATAATTCAATTTAAAAACGTTTGAAAAGGACAAACTAATAAAAGTCATAAAATTAGTAATGTAAGATAATTTTTTATTAAAATATAATAGTAAGTATTAAATATTCTTATTAGTAAGAGGGACCTCACTTATAAAAGAAACAAAATATCTTTTACAAGCCCATAAACCCCTTGACAATAGATATATTGATTAGTTATCAAAGATTAAATGAAAGTTTACATAAAAAAATAAAACTTTCTCATTAATTAAGAAAAACTCAAAGTAGCAGCAATAATATTAAGAGACACTAAATGCACACCTTCTTTGATACTAATATATTTATTATCTTTTAAACATGTAATAAAAAAAATTAAATAATAGAAAACATATTTATCTGTAAATAAATATTTGAATAGAGGCTTTTAATTGTTAATTCAATATTTAAACAATTAAATCAATAAGTAAAAATATAACTATTTTCACATTTAATATCCATAATAATCGACATTGATTGAAAGTGAATAATTATTAGCAGGGACTGATTAGGGTAAATTTAAATGTTTTAAACTTGAAGAATGATATACCACATTAAATTACTGAAATTTTACCTTCACTAGTAAAACACGTCCATGTTGCAAGAGACAATAAAATTTTAAAATATTAAAACGTTATTACTCTGTGCAGCCGAATGGTTGTTTCCCCTATGCAAAGGAAAGGTCCACAAGTATAGGCTGTAATACGTCCGAATTTGGCTTTGAGTGGTAATAAAGGAGCGTCTTCCTGTTTGTGTCGCCGTGTTCCCTGTTAAGCGGAACATTGTTCATAACAGCTAAGCTACTCAATTAACAGATAAGAGAAATTAATCTATGTTTAAATTATCCACAAACAAACAAATCAGCACAACTTTTTTGTGATTTATTAAAAATGAAAAATAATTTGAAGCGGATGTGTCGTATTTGAGAACAATTTTTCAATAAATTTATGGAATTTTTAAAATTGTTTTGTTTTTTTATTTTTAAATTTGAAGAAGTTCATATGATTTATTTTTTTGAAAAAATTTGAAGAAGTATTTTTTTTTTTTTTTTTTTTTTTTAACACCGTTCTTGTGCATTGAATTTTTTTTTTTGTTATTTTTACTGCCAAGAGGAAGAATTGACTTAGATGTATTTGGTGCTAGACGAGAGAGAAGGTTGTAGCAAAGAGAGAATTATATTCGGTCACTTCAACATAATTAACTAACACATCGTTATTGCTTATATTTTTTCTAATCATGTTATGTTCCTTTTTGCCATTTCTCTTTATCAGGATGTACATTTTAACAGAGTTGTCGTACTGCACCATTTGCTCTTGATAAATGTAACATTAAGAATAATTTTATTTATTTTTTACTTTAGTTTAACAGCACTTTTTGGGTTCCTTTGTACATTTTTAACCTAATTTATCGTCTTCGTTTTTGTAAATATGTTATACAACCGAACACAGATAATGATCTTCATTTAGAAATTAAGGTATAGTTGGGGTGATGACTAGATTCATTGTCCTCCATATGTTTTTTTTATTGTTACTCCTTTATTTAATTTATTTTAATTTTTATTCAAAATAATAAAATAGAAAAATAATTCCTGAATTATAAATTATCAAAAAAGTAAAATATAATCTTAAAAAGATAATAAAATTCTTAAAAATTGTCGATTAATTTATTCTACTTCTTATTAATTGGTATTATCTAATATTGTTAAAAAATATAAAGATGTCAATTGCTTGAGTAACTAGACACTCGTGTTAGATCGAGGGACGAGAGCTTCCTAATTCTAGTGTTGCTAAAAATGCCAAATCTTATTCATTAACGATACATGGATAAATTTTTATATAATCACTTATAGAGAAGAAAATAAATGAAAATGAATAAACTTCTCCCTGAGCTAAAATTAGCTTATGTACAAGTTTAAGTTAAGGATTTAAATAAATTATGAGAAAACTTTTATGAAGTAATCAAGCATAAATTTTAGTTTGCGGGATTTTTTTTTCCTCTTCTATAAATGTTTAGTTGAAAAAGTTTGTCCAAACAAGTTTATAATTAAAATTTATTGAACGTTTTTTAAATGGATAAATTATAATATAATACAAAACAAATGGACGGACTAAGAAGAAAGAAATAGAAAAAGTAAAATGTGATTTTTATTTCATCACCTTTTAGCAATATTTAATAATGCCAGCTAATAAGAAATGATTAAATTGACTGTTCATCTATAATTTCAGAGAGACCACATCAATATTAATTAAAAATTTTGGAAATCATTTTTCTATTCTATCAGTGTAAAAAATAACAAATTTAATTCATCATTACAATTTTAGGGATTAGATGGTGCACACTTATATACTGTTATCAAATAATGGATTAACTTCAGGATAGGGTGTCTGCAACACGGCGAAACCCAAAATGGATGGAAAGAAAATATCAGGCCCATTAAAGTGCGTGACGAGGGAAAAAGCGAACGCAATTACTTATTGCAACCCCATTTTTGAACTGCACCCCATCACTTGCAGCCGCCACTGTTTCTATAACTGCATCATCACCGTCACAGAAGAAAAAGAAAGAAGGAAACTGCAAAATATTTCATTTCATTTTTTTTTTTCGAACACAAATGTATTTTGGAAAAGTCTTTTTAAAACATGTGGAAAAAACACATTTACAAAAAAAATATTTCAAAAAGTATTACATATATTCTAAAAACCTATTATAACAAACTTGTTCTAAAATATATTTCATAAATCCTAAAAAATATGTCCCAGAAGAAAAAATAAAAGTTAATCTAGAAGTCACTTTAAAGAAGAACAACATTGTCATATTTTGAAAAATTATGCGGGTGCAGACTCAAATTGAGGAGGTGCAGGAAGCAATTTATGAAAGCGAATACTTTTGGGCCTAATACCTCTGAACCCAAAGCCGAAGGGTAAATTGGGAAGGTCTGAAAAATATCTGAGAGGGATAAACCGGTAAGAGACGAGTGTTGGAGAAATCACAAAACAGAGAAGAGAAGAAGGGAAGAGAAGAAAGAAGGATGTGGTCGTCGTCGAGCATGTTTGGGTGTGGAGTGGTGATGGCGCCACCACAAGCACTGGGAATTGGAAAGAGAAGTGACGGAGGATTGACGATAGTGTGTTCGTCTCGGCCGAAGAAGAAAGCGACGGCGCATCACATGAAGACTCGGCCGCGGAAGACGCAGCCATGGGATATAAACCGCAAGCCAACTGTGTACGATCCTATGCCTCCTCTTCCTCCGGATTGGACTCTCGTTATTCCCGCCGACGCTTCTTCTGCTCCCGTTGCTCCTCCGCCTCCCTCCGCCTAGCCACTCACTCGGTACTACGTCATCGTTTTCATGTTTCTTTGTTTCTCTGTTTTCTTCAAGTCTGATACTCGCTACTCTTTAACTATTTCATCTTATATTTCGTGTTTACATCTCAAATGAAACCTTCGTCGCTGAATTTGCTTTGGATGAATTAACTCTCTTAGCTACTCTGAGCACGCGTTTTAGAGAATTCGATCAATTTGCGAACTAATGTTTAGGTTTTCTGAATGCCATTAGTATACATCAATTTTTAGACTAAAACTAGACACTCTTCATACATACTTAGAAACACTTTGCAACTTGCTTTACGTTTATATTTCTGAATTTTTTAGTCAAATGTTCTTTCTGCACTAGTTTTCTTGTTACAATTTTTTTCTCCCTTATTTGTAATGGAAAATAGTTACTGCAGAAACAGAACATAACAAAGCATTTCACTACCACACACTTGTGTTAACCAGAACACTCTCCCTTAATTCAAGTTCTCGAAAGGAAACAATTCGTATTTCATTTCTCAGTTTTACAAATTCAGACACTGTACGTCAGCTGCTTTTATGTTGACTTAATATGTCCTATTCTTTGCAAATGGAGACTTACGAATTAGTTTATCATTTGAATCAAATAGTTCCAAAAGATCATCCAGGAACATACCAAATATCTTTAATACGTGCTGCTTTCTCATTTTTTCGCATAATCACAGTATTTTTAAAATTCCTTTTGCAAATAGAGTGCTAGTGTGTATGTAATTCTGATCTTAGTTCTTTTGCTAGCATCAAATTCACTTAACCACTCTCTATGATCAATCATATGGTTTTAACAACCCGTATTAAGATACCAAGCTTCTGAATAGGGAGATCCACCACCACCAACAATACTGGATCCTCGTCAGAATCATCATCTCAAGCCACGTTTGTCTTTGGTCTATTTCCCTTTTCCATGCTAACATTCAGAGCAAAATGACCCCATTTCTCATAGTTATAACATTGTATATTTTTCTTAGTAAAACCTTTCTCTTTCCTTGACTTTTACCATTTCCTTCTCCTCTTCTTCCTGAGAACTCAGAATTATCTTCACTCTCTTTTCTTTACTCGAGTGTCAATTGTCCTTTCCTGTTGCATTGACCCTTCGTTCAATCTTTCTTATCGCCATCACCTTTCTCAGAAGTTTGAGCTTGCACATGCTTGATCCATCTGTCTTGTGTGGGCTGTCTAAACGAGTCTTTGTTCATCATGTGCCTCAAGTGATTGAATGTTTAGTGCTTAAAGAAAACATTATTTACAAGATATATCGTAAATTAAACATTTGTAACATTATTTTAAATTTAAACTGGTTTTTACATTATGGCTATATTGCATTTTATGTTTTTTAAAACTTATATGTGTATGGTAAAACATTTGTGTTGGTATGGTATCTATACCAAATTTACTGTATTTTTCATTTAATTTACTTATAATAATAACAATTTATTTATACGTTTTTATGGAAATTATAAACATAATTATTTTCCACTTTAAATGATGGTATTGGATGTCTCACCCCTTACAAAAGTTTGAAAGTCTGCGCATTTGTTTGCGTAATTTTGTAGGATTTTTAATGAACTATTTCGTGATTTGTCTGCCAAAGCCAATGAGAATGGGAATAAATTATTGCGATTAGTTTAATAGTAGGATTAAGTTAAACACGGATACTTATCCATGACTAAGCTAAAGTTATTTTAATTTTAATTTTTTTTACATCCAAAAGGTAATAGTTTCATATATTAAACCAAGGTGCACTAAGACAAAAATTAGGAAACGAGAGTGGGAATGGCAGGGGCTTGCGAAGGGTTATGATCTTATATCTTCAAATCATGGCATGAAGGAAATAAAATTTGATATTTAATCGAAGTTAAAAGAGAATCTTGCCATAGCCGCAGCTCTTTCTTATTCGATTTCTCTAAAAATTGTGACTAGAGTTTGGAAAGTGCTTTTATAAATTATGCCCTTTAAAGTGTTTTTTTTTTTTATCGGCAAATATCCTTTAAAGTATATCCTATATTTTAGAGAAGATTATTTTTTTGTCAGTCTCAATTAAGTGTATTCTTTACGAGAATATATTTCTCATGGTAAAAAGAAACTTACAATATGATTTTCCTTTTCTCTTTTTGCGTAGTTTATTTTTTTTCAAAGTCACACTCAAATACATTCTAAATCAAGTATATAATAAAAAAAAAGATATCAAATGATGCAAAACAAATTAAGAATTAAATATATTTTAATATAAATATGTATGATTAATCATATAATAATAATATAATTATTCTTATGAAGTCGGGGTTCAGTGTGTAGTATATTGGGGGGAATTCTATTTCGAATCTTAAATTTGGACCAACTAAACTTTGATTCATAGGCTCAGTTTTCCACAGCTTTTCACCCACTTGTACTTGTAGTGTTTAACAAAGGACGAGTTCTTCTTACACCTTAATAAAATTTTTCCTGCACTCTAATAAAAAAATTCATTCCGCAATTATTCTTATATGAGAACCGGATGACACCTCCATCCGGTTGTCATTTGAAAAAAATTAACAACTGGATGAGTAGGTCATCAGGTTGTTATTTTTGTTCAAATGACAACTGGATGGCGTGTTCATCCGGTTGTTAATTTTTTTTCAAATGAGAACCGGATGGCACCCCATCCGGTTGTCATTTGAAAAAAAATTAACAACCGGATGAGCAGTCTATCCGGTTGTCATTTGAAAAAAAATAACAACCGGATGGGGGTGTCATCCGGTTCTCATATAAGAGTAATTGCGGAATGAATTTTTTTATTAGGGTGCAGGAAGAATCTTATTAGGGTAGAGGAAGAACTCGTCTTAACAAAGCAACCGAAACCATGTAAATTTTTTTTTCTTTTTTTTTAAATAAGCATAACCAATTGGGCTGCCTATCACTGGCCCAACTTTCGTCTCCAGCACGAGCTTCGCAAAAGTATGATTTTTGAAGTACTTATTTCGATTGTGGTAGAAAATATTCAATTGTGAATGATATTTTACGTGTATTTGTTTTTTAAGATATTTATATATATTTGGAAGAAATTAAAATATTTTGATATAATACAACTTAAAACTCATAATGAAATGTTAATTTATTTTTCTATTCAATATCTTTTAATAATGGAGCATTTAAAACTTCAATACCTTGATGAAATTCAAATATTCATTTCAAATTTTCATATAAGAAATATTTACATTGACCAAAAGAGTATAATGGAAAATTAACAATCCAGAAATAAAAAATAGAAAGGTCGTAGAGACCAAAGAGCGAAAATTATTAGAAGGGGATAATTTAAGTTTTTTGAATAATCTATAATAATATATAACAGAGTAAAATATATAAATTACATTCGTATTTTATCTTACTTATAACTACTATAGTATTGTGTAATGCGGAAGAGAGCAATATTTAAGTTTAACAAAATTAGGAGTGAGTTGTGGTAGGTGGAGCTTGTTGGCGATGTGTATTTTCGAATTTAAATTTTTAAAACAAATAATTTTATTTAAAAATATATAAAATTGAAAACAATATAAATATTAAATTTAACTCATTAATAAGATAAAATAATAAAAACAAATTGTATTTATAAAACCCATAAATACATTTTTTGAACAGTATAAATATTTTTAAATATTGCAGAAGCATAAAAGTTAAATTAAAAATTATTTGTAATTTGTATGTTAAAAGTTAAATTTTAATTTAAAATGGTAAAAATTTGAATTCCCTTTCAAAATTACCTTATCCAAATTCAGGGTTCAGCCATGTACCACTATCCAATCCCATTAACTGGAAGAGGTGGAGGCGAGAGCAAACGGAGGAAGAGGACACGTACAAGGAGTTCATAATATTTCAATTAAAAAAATCAAAATCTAATTCACGTGTGTACAGGTATAATCTATCTCCAATGCATTAACATCACTTCCTACACAAGTATTCGTGTATTTTACTTCTACCTTGCCCTGTGAATACTAATTTATACCACAGAATTTTGTTTGAATAGATATGCATGAACATGAAAGAGGAAGGGGATGGTATGATTGCAATAAAAATATAGAACAAGATGCATTAATTTTGAACAGCGAAAAGATGTACTTGGATTAAAATTTGGTTTAGATTCCCTACTGTAAAGTATTTATGCCTGCCTATATACAGCAAAGAACGGTCAGTACATTTGAAATCCGTCAACTTATCGAACATGGTCATATCAACATCCACTCAGGTGCCTTCAAATTGACCCCTTCGGTCATCAAGCTACAACTTCGGGATTTGCTACAACATTCCTTACTTTGCAAGGGAAGCACAAAGTTTCCGCACGATAAAACTACTAGCAGTTCTTCTGTACAGGTCGGTGTTCCGAAACACAAGTCTTCATAGTTATTTTCCCCGGAACTTCCGTCACACACCAAAACTGCAAAAATTATTAATATTCTAAGATACTTCCTACAGCCACAAGTCTGAGTGGTCTGAACTTCAAACTCACTCGGTAGATGCTTACGTTGTGAGAGGGGCCATAAATCAAAGGGCTAAAACCATTTATTTTAGCCTGATCTTTTCTTGTACTTCCCCTGCCCCAGGCTCAACAGGAAGTCGGTAAATATGTGTTCATATTCAGGCATTTTGCCATAACCTGCAACACCAAGTTTTCAACGGTGAATAATTTCAAAGGCATATCTTCCCAACTGCAAGACTGTAGCCATTTTGTGTGCAAGTAAAAGAAAGCAGTACAGATACCAGATAAGCTGGAATAATTCAAAAAAGAAATCTCAATAATTTATTTATTGTATATGACCTCTTTTGACATTTTTCTTTTCAACACTTTTTCTATTACTTCATTGACATAATAAGGAACATAAAAAAAATTCAGAAAATCGTGTTGATGTCATCTCTCAGATAAAAGTAAACAGTAAGATCGTACGAATCTGCTCTTACCAGGGAAGTAATTTATGTCAATGACGTAAAAGTGATCTCTTGTTCCATACTCACGGATAATATCCAGGTTGAATAGACGAAGACCCTGGAATAAGAATAATGACAAAGGAGCATTATTACAGTCCTTGTACAGACAATATGAAACCTTCAAACAAAAGAATGGGCAAATTACCAATCGCCATCGAAGTTCCTTAGCTAGTTTCTCTAGTAATGGCCTTGGAGGAAGTTCTGCAAGGAGAAAAAATGACAATCAGGAGACTACAATGCAGTTTAGTCGTTAAGACTTTCAATATGCAGAAGCATATACATCTTTTAGCTCTGGATGCCTGCACCCATACTACAAACACTTTCTACATCCACGCAAATGTGAATGTACTGATAACCTAATCAGTTGAGCTAAGATTTCCAACTTAGATCAACACCTTACCCCATATTGTAGACCGGACAAAAGTTGAATTATATAGTCAAACAAATTATGAAATAGCATTTTGTTTAAAATAGGTTGCCATAAAAGTGATATTATCAGCCGATGAGAACCAACCAGGAAATGGTTTCTCTCTTATGTTTGTGAATGAATAGGACAGGACCTGGTTTCTTCCCTTCCAAAGGAGGGAGAATTGTGAAGACCTGTTTGCTTTCAAAAAGTAAAGCTCTATAGAATGCTTTTGGACAAGGAGACATGATAACTTACCAGCAACAGTAGGATCCAGATCTGCATCATCTGCAGAAGCTGCAGCACACGAAACCCTTGGAAAATTATATATCCCAGCATCTTTGGAGAGTTCCCACTTGCTAACATCAGGTAATGAAAACCGCCTTACTACCTTTATAGCATCACCAACTATATAAACCTTGAAGAGAACACCCCCTGCACAAACAATAAAGTAGCATTTCTCGTTCACTTTATCACAATGACCTCGTAATTCAAAACATTTAAGGGTAAAATATAGATACAATATATAGAAATTGCTTACCATGATTGACAAATTCCTGAAGAACAAGAGGAGGTTCAAGTTTTTGAAGGGAAAACTGTTCGTAAGCAAGGGATAATTCATGTGACTTTGCACTTCCATCGGCAACTAGTGGCTTTGCAACTAAAATGATTTTGAAGTTGCAAACATAAGAAGGAAAGTTCAAATTAAGCAATACAAAATTAAGTAATAGGATCAGACACAAAAATAGATGGGATTACCATGCCTATTTTCATAAGTTCTAATGACTTTGCCTCAAAAACACAACCCTCGTAACAATAAATGTCCATGCGTCCATGCTCTGAGAAATCGCATAACTGCAGCATCTAAAAGTAGTTGAAAAACCAACATATACATACCAAGGGGTAAAGTCAAGCCAGCTTGGTTGACCAACTCTGGGATAGCGCATGCCTCTCTCTTGATAACTAATTGCCGAGGAACACCCACGATGCCTGCATGATGATATGGGAGAACTCAACATGGTTGAACATAACAGTAACTCCGTCCGGCCATAATTCATAATCAAGGTGGAGACAGAAAAAAATACCATAGGAATCAGAAAGGTTCATATCTGCTACAGCCTGAAGCATGTACTGACGGTTGCGTAAATGTTGTATGGCATCTGGGGGATCCAAAACAGTAACCTCAGGATGTGACAGCCTATAATCCTGAAATATATCCAGAAGTTTAAAAACTGAGAAAAAGTGATCACCAGTTCTCTACATTTGGTAAAAATAAATACGTAAAATAGGCTGTGAATTAAATAGCCAAACATCAGCAGTTCAACATTATTTTTCTCCTTAAGAATATGTGTTCATCTAAAAAGAAACCTTAGTTCAGTTCACAGTTTCTCCTAAATTAAGAAACTGCTCTCACAAGAAACGGGCAACACTAATATTCCCTTCAGAATACACTGCAAGAAACCCTGGAATGCAATGTCCGAGACATTTCACTTCATAGAACATAAGGGGCATGTTATTCAAGTCTCTCATAGAAATGTGTAAGAACTATAATCATGAAATAGTGAATTTAACAAATTATGTAGAACACAAGACGTTAATCTGCCTTAATTTCTAGAAGTATCGTTTTCTCAGTCTATATACAAAGAACTTGCATCCATATCTTAACCTAAAGACACTACACCAGACTATTCTATTTCTCTCTTTCATATCTGGAGATCTCCTTGTTCTTTCTGTGACATTGAGCATCTATACTTCACACATGTCCAAAACGTAATGTTTTACTTTTAAAGCATGAATAATAATTTTCATCATATCTCTTTATTATAAGCCTTTAAAAATAATACATTAATAATAGAAGACTTCATAGGAAGTATGGATATTGTAGAAGTGCTACAGCTCATAAAATAACTTCGTGTTAAAGGTAACGAAAAACAGAGACTGTGTTTATTAGACATTTTACCCACTATACTTTATGTAAAAGGTTAGAATAGGAAAGTAACAATAAGTCAGTTCCACAAATACTCGGAAAACTATGGGTGGGATTTCCAACATTGATGATATTATACCAAAATAGAAAACATATCATCCAGAAAGTCAGGCTTGAGTAAAGTGATAAAAGATCTAAATGCGACAAATTAGTAAATTTGAAAAGATAATACAAAACTCTTAAACTTATATATAGGATTTTTCAATATTGTAGGTATAATCTCTTAAAATATGAATTTCAAAATACAGATTCATTTAAGTACTGACAGCACGGATGTAAATTAGCTAACAGCATAAAGTATAAGGTCGTAGTTTTCTTGAATCAGATTCAAGACTTGCTATAAACTCGTAAAATTCTTGTAGGCTAGTGGACAATATTTGAGGTTACGCAGATATTGTCAGAAACATGCGTATATACAGTACAATCGAGAAGTATTATCATAGGCCGGGCAGCCATTACTGTTAATGAGAAGTATTTATCTTTCTCTCTTTTAGCCAATCAGAAGTCTATCTTACCGCACCCAGAAAAATGGAACCTACTTAAATGGATTCAAAAAGGAAAAATCTTTTGAAATGATTTGCCATGCAAAACCTGACAAAATCAGCTAGATGTCCATGAAAGTAGCGACAACCTCACTTGCAGGAACCTTGAGGCCTCGACCTCAACTACTGGTTCATGATTCATAATGAGAGATGGGAACAATCACTCTGCAAATTATGCCAGACAGCAAGTTAAAAAGCTAGTCGTTGACCAGCCTTCCATCGTTTTCTTTTTACATCCCAGTTAGCATCAAATGTATAAAGAAACAACACAAGCAGCAAGCATAATTATTATGATTCGATTAATCAGCACAACAAAAAAGTGTAAAAACACGCGCTGAAAAGGGGGTAGTTGGTTGGTGGTGGGTGGGGACAAACCTCAAGAACCTGGCGCCACTCTTTCCCCGATAACTGCATTTTCCAAGAAACAAAATGGAAGAATCAGCCACAGTTGAACCGAAAAGGTATTATTTGAGCATTTGACATAAATACATTGGATCTTTTATGAGTTACCAGTGGGTAACAAGCAGTACAGAAATAATTTGAGAAAGACGACGAGGAAATTCAGAGAAAACCATAACCTTATGCAAGACAATATCAAAAGGACCTTGATCTGAAAGAGGCCTATTATGGTCAATAGCCACGAATAGTATGCCCTTGTTCCTGCACGAAAATTCGTACAATTCGAAATCAGTAACAAGCGGAGTGCCACAACACGGTCATATTCCGAAGGTAAAAGGACAACATTATTGAACCATGAAACAAGGTTGACACAACAAAACAAAAAATGGTAATTCAGAATTTGAGAGGAGACTCTCAGACAAGCTTTTCAGAAAAAAAAAAAAAAAAAAAAAAGAATGATATAAACAACAACATTTGGGCCAAATATACCACAAAAAAAAAACCCCAAAACACACAATA
>Ga0099824_1002385_pt1 | contig 27444 bp, 19 predicted proteins | sample SiratrowhiteBW_FD_76837 | JGI IMG/M metagenome (GOLD analysis project Ga0099824, IMG submission 76837) | Root nodule microbial communities of legume samples collected from California, USA - Siratro white BW | ecosystem: Host-associated > Plants > Roots > Nodule | place: USA: California...
AAATAAAATTTTATTTTTAAAATAATTTTTTTTTAAAATTTATTAAATTTTTTAAAAATTTTTTTTTTTTTTTTTTTTTTTTTTAAATGAACATTTTTTTATTTTTTTTTTTTTTTTGCTTTTTATTTTTTATTTTATTTTTTAAGAGTCATACTTAGAAGCATGTTTTTATTTTTTTAAAAAAAATATTCTGAATTCGTGTTTTGGTGGACGTTTTTAGTAGCTTAGTTTTTTCTTTTCAATGTTTATAATTATTTTTTAAAATTTTGATTTTTAAAATATTTTAATTTTTTATCACTTTTTGTTATGACTCAGTTTGTTGTTTCGGTTTTATTTATTTGAATTCTTTTAAAAAATTACTTGAATGTATTGTTGCAATTTTAATTTTTATAATTTTATATGATTTATTTAATTAATGAAATTAGTTATATTAATTTAATACAATTTGGAAAATTTTAAAATAATAGTGGTAAAACATATATTGTAATCAAAGAAATTAAAATGAAAATAAATTTTAAACAATGACAAAAAAATATTTATTTGTAAGAGTTAGTGTTTTTTTTAGACCTTCTTACATGGTTCATGTTTAATAATTTTTTTAGGTGGCGATGCAACTCATTTTATAAGCTTCAAAGAGTAATTCAATGATGAATTTTCATGATTGTTGGTATCTTAAATCATGATTTATTTACGAAGATGTTGTTGATTTCAAATCATATGTTGTGCTATGTTAGTCTCTAACATCATGATTTATTGTATCTTTTTATAGTTTGAAAATCTAAACACCACCATCATTAGCAAAGTTGATGTGAATGAATGAGATTTGTTTATAGAAACATGCACAATTCACTTTGACACGAAGATGTAGATTATTTCAAATCATATGTTATGTTATTTAGTGGCTAGTCAATAGTTAATATCTTTAGTTAGGACTTTTGTATACGTTTTTCTTTTATGTTAGTATTATAGTCATATTGTGTCAAGTATCATACTTAGTCACTATAATCTTATCTTTTTGTTCAATTTTTTTTATAACTATTGCTTGAGGACAATCAATATCTTAAGTTTGGGAAGATTGGATAAGTATTCTTTATGTTTAACTTATCAATATAAAATTCGTTTATTTTTTTTTAATACTTCAAGATAATTTTCATAATTCTCTCTTTAGTTTCTACAATTATAAGAAAAGAGAAGTTAATTATACTTTTTGATTGATACATTTTAAAACTTTGTGGTAAGAAAAAAGCCATTAATGAAGAAGAAAAGTTACGAGAATAAAAGAACATTAAAGAAACAAAGATAGTAAAACCAAGTAAAACCGGTATACTTCTGTAACTAAATTGACTCTGCACTCAGCTAGTCTTCTCCTTATTTAACCAAAACATAAATTATATAATAAACATATTTTCATAATCAGTCTCGTCTAACAAGAGCTAAGCTTAGCCCAACAAATTTTGTAGGCAAGGAACATGAAAGATTGCTTAGAGACCTCATCTAATAAATCCAAATTCTGACTCAATTAGACACTTAAGAAATGATCTTCTTATTAGCTCAAAATCTTTGTACATGAACATATGGAGACATTAAAAAGAAGAAACATAGAGAAAGGAATCTAAGGCACCCATCTCGTGAACATTCTCTCCAAGACTTTCACTTTCATTTCTTTTTCATCTATTTGTTTAGATTTTATGTCATTTAACTAACAATTAAATCATCCTTTGTTAAGGTTATATATACATTTTGATTATATTTATATGTTGTATCCTATTACTCTTCTTTTTTAATTTTTATGCTTATTGTTTATCATTACTTAGTTAATTATAAATTAATTTAAGTCTTAAGAATTAAAAAAATCCTTACAAATTATTGACTTAAGACAAGACAATTAATAAAAAGTAAAATATGATCAACATAAATTGTGCATGATAAAAATATTAAAAATATATTATAATATAAAATCGGTAATGTTAACAATTTCATTAAAATGTTTTGTTTGCTGTTTTTAATTTTAATGTCAAAATATTGAATAGACAAACATTTTTAGTATTGTATCAAATTATAGAAATTCCAAAATTTTTAAATTTCAATAAATGTTTTCTTTATTTTTAAAAACATCTTATTTTCATTCTATTTTACATTACATAGGTCTTTTAAGTTTATAAAAGAAATCACTTTAACGCTTAAAAAATTTAGAAAGGTGTAAGTGTAATTTGAAAAAGAAAATATATTTATAATATCATTGTAATTTACTCTAAATTTTTCACCGTAATAAAATATTGTTATTATTTTTTATTTTTATTAGTTATTTTCATTATTTTAAATAAAGTTTAATCTAGCTATTTTTTATTTTGCATTTGTTTTTACAAAATAATAGCATAAATAAGTCTCTTAACTTTTATACTTTATTTATTTAAAATAAAGTAATTATAACTTAATAAATAAATTATTGATAAAATATAAAGATGTGTTACTTTTCAAAGATCCATTTAAAAATCCAAAGATATATATTAAATTGGATAAATGCACGGTTATAAACACGTTTTAAATTAAAAGGAGTGAGAATAAGTGAAATGTACAAGCGGAGTTCCCTTAAAAATCCAAAATAAATATCTCCACTAGATATGGACTAATTACATTAATCTATGATATTAATTACGTTAATCTAGCATATTTTTGTGACTCTATTACAGTTAAAAATGGTTTTACTTTATTTCAATATCAACACGTATATAGAATACTTTTACAATCATCAAATAAGAAGCACACAAAAGGGTACATATTTTGTCAGCTTATTTCTCAGTTTTCACAAACAAATATCAAATAGCATTCCAACCTTGAACCAAAGTCCAGTCTAAGAATACTGAACTCAAAGTATAGGAATCCATAAAAAAAAGAAAAGAATTTGTGGAAGAAAAAAAGGTAAAACTAAAAAAATGATAATCAACCATTCACACAACATCACACACTCCACTTAGAAAGAAAATACCAGAACTGAGGCAATGAATGCTCCAACAGAACCAGCAAAACTGACCAGGATTGAGGAAGCAGTATTATGAGGAGGAGAAGGAGGAGAAGGTTGGTCACTAACAGGAGCTGGAGCTGGACTTTGGTTTGAGGGTGGTGATGGTGGAGAAGCAGCCTCTTGCTGAGGAGGAGGTGCTGCCACTGGAGGTGGAACCTGTTGCTGAGAAGGTGCTGGGGATGGAGCTAATGATTCTGTTGTGAATTGAGAAGGAGAAGGTGAAGGGCTTGTTTGGTTGGTGTTTGTGTTTTTGGTGTTCCTGTCAGCCATCACAATGAGCTCCAGTTTCTCATTTTTGAGACAGTTGTTTTTGTTTCCACTGATGAAGTAGTGATGCCCTGATTGGTTGAGCTTGATCACTGTGTGGCCGTCTGAGAATTTCTCAGTGTATGCATCAGTGTTGCAACTGTCATAATCTTGGCTGCTTACTTGAATCACTGAGTCTTTGCCAGAAGGGTAATTGAACACTGCAATTGGCATATTTAACAAGTGTCTCTTAAATTGTAGTTTACAATAAACTTTAAGCTATATTGAAGTATGTGTTAATAAGATAGTGTTACTAATTTATGTGATAGTGTTATTAATGTTATAGTGTTTTATTGGATAATGTGTGATTAAACAAACACCCTTTATGCTAAGATATAATACACTATTTTCTCTCATAATATATGATTAGAGTATATATAGTTAAAACCAATGAAGACATGCATAAGGTTGGTGACTTGAGTTTGAAGAAAAACTTACCAAGGGAGTCTCCTATTTGAAATCTGCTCTTTTGTGCCCACTGACTATAAGGGGAGGAATTGGGGTCACTTGGGACACTCCAACCCTTTTGGCCTCCAACTACAAATTGATAGGCACCTGAGTTGGGCAGCATCAGCAAGACACAGAACAAGACCAAGGCATGAGCCACTTCATTTGAACTTAAAATGATGGTGGCCATTGAGAAGAGGCAAAGCAAATGGAAAATGTTGAGACAGAGGGATGCAATAAACTGGACCAATAGCATGGTTTTTGTAGGCATCAGATGCATGTAAACTTTACAAAATGTGGCAGTGAAGCTTTTGAAACTTTTTCTTATTCTCTGCCTCTTTGGGTTACTTTGATTCTGGAGCAAAGCATAGGTTCTCTTTCCTTGTTAGGAGTTTTTTCTTTGAATCTTTCAGCTTCAATGTAAGAACGTGCATCGGTTTATGCTTTGCTTATAGGCATCTTACTTTTTTATGTATAAAAATTCTACAAAAGCTCAGATTATTAATGTGAAAATATGTCACCGCTTTGGGAAAATTATAATACTCTGGAGATCTAACATTATGTTTCTTTATCTGGCTTCACATTTCATGTCAATGTGGCTTTACCTTCTTCATTCTCAGGAGAAAGATCATTTTTTTATAATGATACACTTTATTAGAAAATCTTGGTGTTGCTTTTGTATGATAGCAATTTAAAACGATGGTTCACTGCTATTCTCCCACAGATATTTGGAGAATCATCTTGAAACTATACTTGTTTTAGCCACTTAAAAGTTTTGATGATTATAGGTGAGTCTAAATAAAAGTTGTCATTTATTTTTTGGAAATTATCTTATTTTAGTTTTATTAGTTTCCAAATAATGACATTCTAGTATTAAATATTAATTAATTGTTACTAAATATTAACTAATTGTTACTTACTATTCAAATATTAGTTGTGATATTGGAGATACATTTAAAATTGGTTTTAATGATCATAATAATCTATTATTATTATTCCAGCTGTGGGTTATTGGGTTATACTTCTTGCATAACATCACTTTAACTTGTACTTTATATTTTTTCAAAATTTTGGAAATATCTTTTTTAATTATATAATTTATAATACAATTTTCATATTTTGGATTATACAATCTAAAATATTTTTTTTTTATTTTGAATTGTATAACGTGAAATAATTTTTTTTTTAATTTTAGATTTTGGATTCTAGAATCTACAAAAAGTTTCAGATTGTACAATCAAGATATAATTTTTATATTCTAAATTATATAATCTAAAATAATTTTTTTATATTTTGAATTTTATAATTTAGAATACAATTTTCAAATTGTATAATCCGAAACATGGCACTATATAATTTGAAATACAAAAAGTCAAGAGATGTATGATTTATTTAATTTTTCCTGTTGAAGGTATAATAATCATTTTGCTTAATATACGGAGGTGCAGGAAAAAAGTATGAATGTGCAGGAAAAATGCGTCTCAATAAGGTTAGCGCTCTAAAATAAGGGTCAGTAAGTCCCTATTGTTTGATCCATAATAGAAGGATTTTTCTTTCTGCTCCTACTAAGTTCACCCATGAGGAGGTTAACTACAATAACAATTACAATAACAATTGTGATTTATGATTGAATAATTATGTAAAATTATTTTATATTTTCTATATATAATTTGTTTTATTAAAATGAAACTATGATTAAAAAAAAACTGGGAGAATGCATTATTATACTTGTACATCACCATCACAATCTTGTATCTACCTCAATTGATCAGTATCATCTAAACACTACACCAAAATCTCAAACCAACTCTTCTTTGAGCTTCCCATCATTAATAGTCCTCACCATCACACAACACCCTTCACCCATCACCTATATCATAAGCAATTGACACTAGATTAAATTTAACAGAAAATAAAATTCTAACCAATTAATTTTCATTGATTTAGATTGGTTAAACTTTTTTTATTTGATTTTGATTAAATCTAGGTAATATAAAAATCCAAACCAAGAAGATCCATTTTTGTTTGAGAAAACTGCCAATTTAATTCCCTAAAATTACAATATCACCCTATAAATTTTAGAAAATAAAATACTTATTCTTATCATTCATCTTCAAACTATTATGCATGATAATTGCTTTTCATTGTAACACATCATCATTAAATTTTATAATTTTTTAAAAGAAACCTTGATACTGAAATATTTTGTAGAAAGATTCTTCTAGTCACTTTAATTGATTTAAGATTTTTTTTCGCCAAGTTATTTTCTCAAAAAGTTGATTTAACATTAATCCATTTTCTTAAAAAATCTTTGCCTCCAAGTTAAGCTTTCAATTTTAGATCGCACCTCTTCTCAAAAAAAGGAGACGGCACAACTCTTAAGATGAAAATGATAATATGTTTAGGAAGTCGGGTTTACATCTTAGAGTGTTGATTGTCAATGATATTTGAGCAAAAATCTATTTGTAAAAAGATTTTTTTTATATTAAATATTATATAATATACTAATATAAAAGTAAATAAAAGAATTAATTGAATATTTTGTTCAAAAATATATTTAAAATAAATAAAAAATACGCTTGATTATTAAATATTTGACATTAAATCAATTAATATATATATATATATATATACGAGTTATTCTAGGGCACCTAATCTCATTTGATGTTATATTATTATGTTATTATATATTTGTATATGCACATAAATTCATATTCAAAATCTCAAAAATAAGGTACCATGAACTGATTTGAAGAATAAACAAGTTTTAGTGTTTAAATTTAAGTAGGTAGATTTTAGGTTGTCCTTTTACAACCATCTTTTTCAGCTTTTATAATTTGTATAACATGTCACATAATGATGTATTTCTCAATGTGCATTAATGAGGGGTTTTTACCCCTTTGAGATGTTTCATCTTTTGATGGCTACCATTTCAGTTTTTCTGTCAGGATGTCCTGAGACACGACTTTTGAGGTGTCATTGTTTAGTGCAAAGGGTTTCAAATGTTTGGATTGACTTGTAGGCATCCACAGTTGTTGGTTCAAACTACTTTGATTCGATATTATGATCACTTATAACTTGGGATTATTTTGATAGTTGCTTATTTTCAAATGAATTTGTATTATGATCTAATGTGATGGTTTATAACATGTCACATAATGATGTATTTCCCAATGTGCATCAATGAGGGGTTTTCACCCCTTTGAGATGTTTCATCTTTTGATGGCTCACGTTTCAGTTTTTCTGTCAGGATGTCCTGATATACCACCACTTTTGAGGTGTCATTGTTTAGTGCAAAGGGTTTCAAATGTTTAGATTGACTTGTAGGCATGAGATAATTATTGGTTAAAACTACTTTGATTCGATATGATGATCACTTGTAACTTCTGATTGTTTTGATAGTTGTTTATTTTCAAATAAATTTGTACTATAATCCAATGTGATGGTTGTTTATTTTCAAACAACATCAGATTATTATGATGATGGTTGTTTATTTTTAAACAACTTGGTATTATGGTAATCCAATGTAATGGTCATTCATTTTTAAACCACTTGATATTATTATGAGGGTCATTTATTTTCAAATGACTTGACAATAAATGATATGAGAAAATTATTTTATTAAAGAGTGTGTCTTATTAAAATCTTGCTGGAAAAAAAGGCACCTGATAAACAAAATCCAAGCTAAGGAAAAATACTACATCATTCAATTACAACAATTTCAATCACTTATAATATATCTTCAAGTTGTACTATACCTTGTTGAATGATCATAAAACCAAGGAATTTTCCTTTGCTTACCATTGTTGCATGACAAAACTGTGATGAAGCTTTGACAAAAGGAACAATATCTCGGATATAGTGATTGAGTGTTATCTCAACGAATTTGAGGTCTGAACCTTGACATTGTTTGCGGAAACAAAATAGTGGTTCCAAAGTCAAACCTTTTTTCTCCTTAAACTTTGATTAGGGGACTATTCCTGTAAATTCAATATCCAACATCGCTTAAGAGTATAGGTCAAGAACAATTTAAATACATCTTCTCTCAATCCTTCGAAAAGCCTTTTAAGGATAAAATCGGGATCGAGCTCCAAACTCTAAAGCAGACAATTCGATAATATCTTAGATGTGGTAATTAACCATAACAATGTTATATCAACAGACTTGAGGTTAGAATATTAACACCGTGAGAATGAAAAAGTGGTTTCAAAGACAAACCCTCGTTTCCCTTATACATCATTTGGGACTTGTTATGATATACTTAACAATCTCACATCCTTTAGGAGTTGAGACCAAAGACATATGAAATATATCTTCATTTCTTAATCTTTAGGATAAAATCGCAATAGAACTCCAAACTCCAAAAATAAAATATTTCAAATACAACTATGTTATTTTAAAATAAGGTAAGCACGTTACCAAATTTATGTTTTTTTTTTAATGAGGTGAAAATTTTCCAAAAAGACTAGCATGGTGATGCTTTAAATTTGTATGCATCTAAAAAGTTTCTTAAAAGCAGTCCATGAATTAGAAATCACAATGATAAAATAAAAATAATAAGAAGAGAAGATTAAAAATAGAAAATGAATAGTATATACAATTAGAGTTAATGCTATTTAAGTATAACTTACCCTCTACCTTAATAAATATATGAAAGCCAACCTTGAAAAAAACTTTTAATAATTTGTTAAAGTGTGTCAAAGAGCATACTAAAAATCTATTTGCAATAAATTATTAATTTAATTTATTTTTTAACATCTCTAATTAAAAGACCAAAAAATTGTATTAGTGCAAGGTTGAAAATATAGTCCTAAAATTTAACTAAGTTTTTTCCCATTTGAAAAACAAAAAAAACTATCAAACAAGGAAATCTTCTTAATGTCTTAAACTCCATCCTAACATCTCTTACTTAAAAAATATAAGTGGTGTTAAAGATGATCGAAGATGTAAAGAAAAGAAAAAAAAATGACTAACTCCTTTACATCAAGTTTTAGGATTGTTTTGTATGCATTTATTTTAATTGCAGTCTTCATTTCATTATTATTTCCTTAATTTCTCTTGCTTAGGACTTTTTTGTATATTGGGTTGTGTTTTTGTGATTTTAGAAAAAAGAAACTGTTTGTGAAAATAAACTAGTGTTAGATGAAATGGAGCTGAATTTTGGCTATTCAAATATAATTAAGACAATTTTGGTGTCCAATGAAAAGCTTAAATAAGAGTTTTCTTTTTTAAGACTTAAACTTGATTCAAAAGGGATCATGAAGAAAATTGTTTTTGTACTTTAAAATGATGTTTTGTTTAGAGGACATATGAAGCTTATAGTCAAGTAATTATAAAAAAATTGTATTGATTTTGTTTTTCTTTATCCATTTTTTATATTTTCTAACAGTTATGAAAATTTCTCAAAATTTGTAAGTGGTATCAAATGTTTTAAATTCTTATGGTATAAATTTATTTAAAAGCCTTTTAAAATCTACTTGAATTTTTTATGTCAAATAACCTTTAAAAATCTAAAATGGTAATTGTTAAGTATTCAAGTGTGAATCTAAGTCTAATGAGAAAGCTGAGCAATATATAAGAAAGAAGACTCGCAAACCTAATGCCTTAAGGTTTTGGATTGAAGGTGGTATCATTCTATTGTGTGGGTTTGGTTCAATTCTCAAGATCTTTCCGGTTTTACCCCCTCAAATTATCCTAAATTAGAGACTTTTTTTTTTTTTTCGAAACTTTACGCTTTCAAAAATCTCAATAAGAATTTACCATATAACAGAGAAATGAAAAAAAAAACTGTAAATCAATAAAAATTAAATAAAAAATTATTGAGTTGTTCAATCACACATTTAAAGCAAATCCAATCCAAACTTTTTTTAATGCCTTTTTTTTTTAATGTCATTTTTTAAGCAAACTTTATTGCAAACAGCTTGCGTGCTGGAGCTGATATGAGTTATATATGCATTAAATTTCAGTTTAAAGGCATCATAAAAAATTATCTATTGTTTATGTTTCAAATTTTTGGTTATAGTAGTTTTTTATATAACCATTTTTTGATTGTTTGAACCATATACTTTATCATTATGGTTGGTTTAAGACCATTTGTAGTAGCTGATATTGATTTATCATTGCTAAGTTTATTAAATTTATGTATAGTTGCATAATTATGTTTTAATTAAGAGCGTTGATTCCTCATCTTCCATTAGTTAATGTATTTCCAGGATTTTATAATCTAAAGCTAATTATTATTATTATTCTTACCATAATGTTTTTGAAGTGACTTACATTATACGATCCGAAAATTCTAAAACTGTGTACAACAAGTTGATATGATTTAAGATTATCTTAAAACCTTCTAGAAAAATCTGTGAATGTAAAAGATGTTTGGTTGATATTTTCTTTGACACAAAAAGCTGATCCACATAAAATCCAATTTTTGACTGTTCTTTTTCTATTGTTGACTTATAAAAACTTAATCAGCTGACTCTCACTTTATTTTTAACCCTAAAAAAGAAATTTCCAACTCAAGCCCTAATAATGGCTACTTGCAATTGCAAAGTCACATCATAAATAAGTAACCAAAAAGTGTATTTTCCAACTAAACAAAAATATAAACCTTTTAATTATACTTTATTAAAATTAAAATATTATATTTTAAATCTATTTTATTTTAGATATTTTCTTATCATAACATATTGAGAAAATTAACCATATGGTAACGCAGGTTACAGAACGTTTCTCAGAAAACATAGAAAGAAGAGAGTAAAAGGAAAAATGAAGGGTAAAAGGAGGTAAAAAAGAATGCGAAAAAAAGAAAAAAGAAAAGAAGAAAAGGGAAGAAGATGATCTGGTGTAAATTGACGCATTAAACGGGGAGAATGCGGAAAAGGGTTGATGAAACTTTGGGAATCTTGTGTTCTTCCTAATCCACCCTTTTGACAGGGTATTGCTACCTTCCTCTAACACCATGCCCACCACCAACCAACCCAGAATGCCATAACATTCTAACGATTAAATAAAACAAACAAATAAAAAACTCATTTTTTTTTTGTTCCGTGTAGCTTTTGGAGCTGGATTCTCCTTGAATTCTTCGTTTGACTAGTTTTTGTTTCTGGGTTTGCTTGATCTTTCCAAAGGGTTCCAGTTCCTGCGTGCTGCCAAGAATTGTTCATACCAAAAACTGTTGCCTTTTAGCTGCTCGTGTTTCCCTTTTGCTCGGTTATTTGGGATGTGGAGAGATCCGGGAGTTTCAGCTGATTCTTTCTATGAAATCCGCCCCGAATGTACCGATGTTCCCATTTCTCGATTTAAAATCAAGGTTTGTGTTTTTTTTACCCTTTTCTTTTTTCCCCATTATTTGGTTTGGTCTTGTGTATTTTATTAGGGGGATCTTTGTTTGTTGGTAAATAAGTATTTGGGTGACGGGAATTGATGTTGGTCTTATGTGAGCAATGTATAAGAATTTGAGGTTTTATGAATGCTTTTGGTCATTTAAGAATGTCAGGCACACACATGGCTTGGCTGCCTCTAGCTATTTGAGCTTGTTAAGTCTATAACTGGAAACCAAATTTGTTCATCTGAAGGATGGAGAATTGTTGACCTTTACGAAGTTGTCAACAGTGGTTTTGATGGGAAAAAAGTTTTCTTTTTACAGCTTTCAGGATGGTATATCTTTTGTTTTTTATGTGTTTGAAATCAGTGATGTTGAGTATCCGTTTTAATCAATGAAACTTGGTCCAGTTAGAAGAATTTATCGCACATAATTACATATATATAAATGTTATGGGTTATATTATTGTCCCAATGGATACAAGCCTGATTCTTAAACTAGTTGCATGAAAAGAAGCACTTGATGAATCAGATCATAAAGTGGAATTTGATTAAGTGAAACACTCATTGTATTAATATTTCCGTATTGCTTTTGCTGCAATAAGCAATGCAGCGTATGGACTGGTTATTATTAACTGCTTGATTACTACTAAGTACTCAAATAACTTATTTGAGAATTAAATTTGAGTATGGATAAAATACACTTTTTATTTTATAACAGATCCTGACTAACGCCACATGAGTAATTGTCCTTGTTGTCTTTTTTATCATATGAGACATTGAATAAAATAAATCAATTAGATAGTTCTATACCTCAGTGTAAAAGTCATGTGCCTTGTTGTGGTTCTATGGTGTATTTGGTTGAAAAGAAACGCTAGAATCTTCACTGGACATTGTTTGTCTTGATTTCAGTTTGGATCAACTAGTTTTTCTCACTTCTCCATTGTGTTCTGCTCATGACCATTTTTGTTTTTGTTTTAATTTTTTTTTTATTTGGGGGTGGGGCAGGGGTCTCCTTTAGATCAATAGAGAGATTGACATATTTGTGTTGTATATTACTTGTCTGAGTTTTTGTCTTTTTTCCTTTTATGTTTGGTTGCGATTTCTTGATCAAAAAAGAAGAAAAAAGGGTAATCATACAAACAGTTAGTTGAATTTCTAATCTAGTGATTCTTATACAATGTGCAATTATTTTTAACTTCTTCTTGTTATGTGGTCCAGGCTGGTAAAACACTAAGTGCAAGGAAATGGCATGCTGCATTTACTCCAGAAGGGTATCTAGATATAGGCAAGACTCTAAGCCGAATCTACCGTGGGGTAATTGTTTTTTATAGTTAAAATGCTGGTTCAATATGTTTGAGGATATGGAATTTAGTCTGTCTCCTACTTTCCGTAATGGTGTAGTCAGTGCAACGGGGAACTCTAGCTTGCTGGAAAACATTATCTGTTTTGTATGGTTGAACTGACTCTTGGAATCTAACAGAACCTTTTGGTATTGGTATAATTTGGTTCTCTTTAGAGCATGAGATTCCATTACCATGGCTGAAATTGAAGTATGTACAGACAACTAATTATCAGTAATAAATTAAGCTGGCCAAGTACTGCCAACTGCAGTTTTCAAGATATTGTTAATTGGGATAAAATTTAAATTCCTTTTCCACATATTTTCAATCCATTCTTCTTGTGAAACATCCTCCTCCTCTTTTTCATATGCTGTGGGTTGATGGTTGCTTTATTAAAATTTTTGAATCAGGGTGTCCATCCATCTATTAGGGGAGAAGTTTGGGAATTTCTACTTGGTTGCTATGATCCCAAGAGTACATTTGAGGAAAGAGATCAGATAAGACATCGCCGAAGGTTACTACTTTTCCTGTTGGATGATTATTTTTTTATAAGAATCCTCTTTCTAAACCTTATTATTGTCACAGCATCCTAAAACATTTAAATTTTTCGTGGTGGTACACTTCTCTGTCACCACAGGCTTGAGATGAGCCTTAAAAATTGTCACAGTGATTGCTTCCTCGTCCTTTATACAGGGACAATAATAATATTAATATCAGTACTTTTTGTGGTATAAACCTTCAGTTGCTGAATTCCAAATCTAATAGATCCTTACTTGAATATCACTTTTCTTTTTTATGTTATCAGAATGCAATATGCTACCATTAAAGAAGAATGCCGCCAATTGTTTCCTCTTGTTGGAAGTGGTAGATTTGTCACAGCACCTGTTGTTACTGAAGATGGTCTGCCAATTCAAGATCCATTGGTTCTGAAGGAAACAAATTCAGCTAAGGGATTGGCTGTACATCATCAAGATAATAATAATCATTCAAGTATTGCTACAGATAGTTTACAGAAGGTGACAGACAAGATAGTAGTCCAGTGGCTGTTAACTCTCCATCAAATAGGTTTTTAAATAATTTTTTCTTAATGCACTGTCTGTTACATTTCATCTATTATATTTTATCTAATTTTTCTGCATGTAATCTTATTTTAGGCAGAGCCTTGCCCCACGATTATCTTCTTCAAATTTCCATTATGCCTGAAATGATTTGTTGTACAGATTCAATTTGATTTGCATGGAATATGGGTAGAATGTAGACTCTATTACGTTGTGAAAGTTTTCTCATGCAATAATATAAGATCCAATTGCTAAAATATAATTGACACGGCAAATGACATTTTTCTTGTATCATTTCAGGTCTTGATGTGGTTCGCACCGATAGGACATTAGTTTTTTATGAGAAGCAAGAAAACCTGTCAAAATTATGGGATGTTCTTGCTGTTTATGCCTGGATAGATAAAGACGTAGGCTATGGTCAAGGTGGGTCATACATATTTGGCATATTGTGGTACCATTTTCTACATAAGAGCTTCCCAGAAGATGGAAAAAATGAAATTGATAAGTTAAAATCAAATTGTGCATAAATTAATTTGTAAAAGTTATATCATATAGCTTTTTGACTTTTTATTTTTAACTTGTGCTGCATGGTAACTTTCTGTGTTAGTGTATTTTAAGTTTTTGAAATAGCTTAGCAATTCCTTGTATTTAGTCAACTGTTTTTAAGTGGTCGGTCACATTAAAACCTCTTCATTTTCACTATAGAAAAAAAAAGCAGAGAAATCTGTACTCTGAGAGAAGAAAACACCAACTTGATTTATGGAAAGAATTTAATAAATAAATATGAGACCTACTGCTTTATATGTTAGTTTATCTTCTGTTTTTCTATTGATAAAGCATGAAATAGTTGCTATCGCCATTTGCAACTATCCTAAGCTTCCAGTTTTAACATTTTATAATTCTGGGCAGGAATGTGTGACCTATGCTCCCCTATGATAATTCTTCTTGATGATGAAGCAGACGCATTTTGGTGCTTTGAGCGTTTGATGCGCAGGCTTGTAAGCATCTTATCTGTAGACTTTATTTTATTATTAACTTTCTTCAACACTTTGATTCTATTACTTATTGAAAAGATTGGCCAGAGGGGTCTAGTATTTAAGTTCTTTCTAGGTTTGACACTAATGTTTAAAATATGCTGTTTCAGAAATCCATTCATTGTAAGGTTGAAAACTCGCTGGTTTACTACTTTCTTGGGCATACTTAGATATTTCTGTTACAAAATTTTGCCAATATCAGTTTTACTTTTCCTTGCACAGTTGGAACTATCCCAAATTTGTAAGATGTACTTCCGTTAATAAAATTGCAATTGAGCTTCCATGTTTGGAGATATACTACTTGAAACAGAAGAATTACAATGTATCTGTAATTTTTTACATTTTAGAGATGTAAATGTAATGAAACCATTCTCGAGTCTTCACCTAACAGCATAAGCTTTTAGGAGAGTTGGTTGCATAGATGGTATTTGAGCTTCAACACATGGTAGGCCCCCATGTATTAGACGTTCTTGAAGTCCTATGGGATCTTGTGTAATGGGGTGGGTTAGGGATGAATCATGTAATAAACCATTCTTGAGCATTCACCCAACAGCTTAAACTTTTCGGTGAGAGCAGCTTAAAATTTTATTTAAGAAGTAGGTGCACAAAGATTCCATGTGATTGGTTAACAGAAACTAGTTTTTATTGGTAGTATTTCATAGGTTGAATCTCAGTTTCTTATTATTTGTGTTCTTGAATTTGTAAAGCGAGGCAATTTCAGATGCACCGAGAGCTCTGTTGGGGTTTCATCACAACTAAATGATTTGGCTTCAGTTACTCAAATAATTGATCCAAAACTTCATAACCATTTAGGTATTTTCTTGAATATATGCTTTTGTATTTTAGCTATGGTCAAAGAAGAATTTTTAACTTCAATTATATTGTTCTTATGTGATCTTTGTTTTAAGAAATCAAGATTGCAAGAAAATGATTTGTTATGTCATTCAAAGTTGTTCAAAAGAAATCAAGTTCTTGTACTGTCATTCAAAGTTGTTGAATAAATCTCCTTTCTTCAATTAAATTCAATTGCACTGCTCTCAACTAATGTTAGACAAACAGAATGTACTAATAATGTGCTGTCTTTTGATTTTGGAGCACAGAGCATCTTGGTGGAGGTGACTATCTGTTTGCTTTTCGAATGCTAATGGTTTTGTTTCGTCGAGAATTCTCCTTTTGTGATTCATTGTTTCTTTGGGAGGTATGCTTGGCTTCTTTTGTGCTCTGTGATATACTATGTTACATTTATTGAAACAAGGAACCTTAAGTTTGCTTTGTGTGTATAACAGATGTACCTAAGCATGCTCTGATAAGTTACATTGATATTCCCCTTTGTGTGTATGCATTGGGATGATGAGTAACTAATGACTTAAAATCTGAACAGATGATGTGGGCCTTGGAGTATGATCCTGATTTGTTCTTGATGTATGAAATGCCTGAATCAGCTTCTGAGAAAGCTGCGGGCTCAAAAGGGAAATCAAAGTCAATTCGTCAATGTGGAAAGTATGAGAGAGAATTTTTGAAGAGTGGATCAAAGAATGCTTCTGAAGCTCCTCTTCCTATATCTGTTTTCCTTGTTGCTAGTGTGTTGAAAGATAAAAGTGCAAAGCTACTCCAAGAAGCACGGGGTTTGGATGATGTTGTCAAGGTTAGTGTTCTCACATCTAACTTTGCATTGAATTAGATGGAGCAATCACATGGATAGAAACTCTATATATATTAAAATGATTGAAATGCATTTTCCCTGTGTTTTAATTGCAAATTTAATCATTTAGGGTAATATTAATTATTTACTTACATAACATATTGATAGTAGTTTTTAATCATAAATTTTAATATTGTAATTACAAAATGCATGTTATACTATGTTTGATCAAAATTGCTTGATTTTGTAAAGTTAGAAAATCAAATGTGCTATTAAAAGGGACCAAAATTGCTGATTAAACTAAACTGTGAGGCCAAAAATGAATTTGAGCTTAAATTCTTTCTTAACGAACATTGCGTTTTTTTTTTAAATTTTTTTTATAAGAACAATAAATTTGTATGAATTTAATGAAATACTAACATTAATTAGCTTCTTTATACTATCATCCAATCATAAACAACCATATATATATATAGGAAAATTGTTAAAGTCTTATTTAGTGTGATTTCTTGCGTATAAAAAACTTTTAAACTCACAATGCGTGAAAAATTAAACACTATGTTCTTTAAAATAGAATTTACATTAGTTGTAAAAAAGAAAACATTTATACATAGCATCTAATTCACCTTATTCATTTGTGAAATTAATTTATATGTATTCTAAAACATTTCGCATAGATATGCAATTAGAATTTGCCTCATTGTCGCAATATTAATAAATATGATAATGTAGTAAACTTTGATCGCACGTCTATGTAAACATAATTTACACTAACCTTGGACATAATTATTCATTATACAACGTATGTTGAATAGCCTCCATCATTTAGATATAAGCCAAAGTATAGATATAAATGGGATGCAAAACTTTATCATATAACTTGATTTTGTGAGGTTGAGTTAGGCATAACTCACTAATATGATATCAGGGTTTTTTAGAGCTTATCTTAACAAAGTTGGTTGGGCCCACCGTGTCAACTGGTATTGGATTCCTCCCTAGTTCTACTTTCGAGATATTTAGTTCTAAACCTGAGAGATGTATTGAAGAGTTCACATCAACCAGAGAGAAAGGCTAAATTATAGTATATATGTGAATTGTAATTCTCATCTGACAAGTCAATTTTATGATACTGAGTTAACCCATTTACTAAGAGTACTGATAAGGTGGATTCCTATTGAAAATATATGTAAAATAGTTTTATATTGACAATGTATATAAATTAAACTATTCTTTTAATAATTTTTGCTTTACTTGATTGCTCTAGAATTCAGTATGATTGTCAATACAAAAGTTTAATATGTTAACCAAGAAATAATTCTTGGAATAACTTTTAAGATGATTATTATTGAAGTCAACACACTTACTCCTTTTTGTAATATTCAATTCATAATATCCCTTTCATTAATTTATTTTAGACAAAAATACCTCTAATTAAAAGAGAGAAGTTATATGGGCAAACAATTAGAAGAGAGAAAAGAATGTTAATGACTAGGGTAGTTTTGAAAAGAAAAATACACTGAAGATGTTTATTATTATCAATGAAATTAACCACTTTTTTAATCTTGATTAATAAGTTATTGAGTATTATATGCAAGAAGGGAGGGAGTATTATTTTTCTTGTATCTACTAACTTGCTTTTACTCCTTTAATGTAATTATTCTCAGATTTTGAATGACATAACTGGGAATCTAGATGCCAAAAAAGCTTGCAGTGGAGCTATGAAACTTCACAAGAAATATTTGAAAAAGGTAATGTTTTTCTTTACAACTCTTCCTTGCTTTTCATACCTTCGATTTTCCTTATTATTATAGGAGGAAATGCAAACTACATTGTAGGCAGCAACATGTTAGTTCCTAGTGTCACTGCTACATGTGAATATCAATTTCCATCAAATTTCTCTACAGTTTGTTATTTTTGCTTAAAATGCATTAAATCAGTTATTGACGCCCCATCATAATCTCCAATACATTGGACTGGATGTGTAGATCTTTAATCCTAATTTTAGACACTGATCTTTAACCATATTTTCTTTATTTTTTGGTATGTGTGTTTTCCAATATAATCTTGTTTATTTATTTCCTAACTATTCAAGTAATTTTGTAATTGCTGCAGGCCAAGAAACCCTAGCACCAAATACATCCAAATATTCACTGATTTTTGTGATGTATTGTGTGATACACTTGTTGCATTCGCCACCCTACCATCTTGCTCCCTCGAGGTAATAATGGAGAACATTAGGACTTTACAGAATTGAAAAAGGGATTCAAATATCCAGCCACCAAAATCCCTGAGCAACTGTTGTATGTGAAATCAATTTGATTTTTCTTTTTCTTGTGTATCCAAAAGAAGTGAGATTGTATATGAAAATAGAATTGTTCTGTACAACCTTCTATTTTTTGTACTTTGTTATTGCATATGAGAAACAAGGTACATGAAACAGCCATCCTATCTACTTTTATGTGATTGTATTCTAGACAATTCAATAAAAATGTATTTATAATCTAGCAAGAAATGATAAACATGGGCATAAATCGTTCTCTTTAACAAGTTCTGTTGAATCAAAGGGAATTATTGTCTGCTTAAAACTCCACTGTTCAACAAAGGAAAAAAACTAAAAGCATGTATAACAGATATAAACTCATTGAGCTAAGAAATAATGTCTTGTAGAAACACAGTGGTACCCATTTTTGTATATATTTTCTCTGCTTTTTTAGAATATTTCTTCTTTCTCTATTGATCATTCTAACTTCGATTCAGATATGTTGCCTATAGGATCGAGTAATGCTGCATTCCAATTCTGTTTTTCAGACTCTATTGTTCTGTTACAACAATTTTTGCCATACATAAACTTTCAATAATACTACACATGAATGTACATTATTCCCTGATTGAACTCATTTGGTTTATTAATACACAGATTCCCTTATATAATGTGTTAGTGTCTGAAATTCCTACAAAAGGTGAACATCACCTAATATAAGAAGCATATACGAGAAACTTTCATCTGTCCTAACAAAAAAGGCACTGCCAAGGACATGAAAAGACTAAAAGAAAGGGTTTTAAAACATGAAAAGACTAAAAAAAAAGGGTAATGATATTTTAACATCATTATTTATCTTTTACTTTTATTTGATATTAATATATATTATTATTTTATTTATATATAATATTTTATTAATAAAAATAATGTTAAATAGGAGTTATTTGTAAACTGTATTAAACTAATATTTTCTCTAAAAGAAAGATAATTATACAAATATACTTCTGGTCTCATATGTAACTCAGTTGTAGTCTAAAATGATGATGTTAAAAATTTGTATTAAACTAATAAGATTAGTATCAAACCGGTCAAATCTTATAAAAAAATTGGTTAAAAATTAATATAATAAATTTAGTTTAAAAAACCCCTAAAATATAGGTTATTTCATTTTTATTTTATATATAAAATTGTTATAGATAGGAAATATTGCTGTATATTATTGAAATTTCCATTTGAGTACAATACTTATATTTTGTTTAAACTTTTATATTTAGTTTAAATGTAAGAACTTATTATTTATATCTTATTTCCATTTTTAACATCATAAAATATGATATTATATATTTTTAAATGTTATTATATGTGTTTTGATTTATTAAAATAATTTTAGTGATATGGGCTCATGACAATCTCTAAGAAGAGGTTACATAGGCTCTTCAGAAAAATAGTGTTAAAATTTGATCTCTTTCTTATTAAACAGTTTCCACTAGTTATAATCCTCACCTATCAAGGCTGATGTATACCTATATTTTTCATTAGTTCCTCCGAATATGCGTTCTAAGTCTATTCTATATTCAAAGCATAACTAGTGAAAAGTTTAATTATGTAATAACAACAATAATAATACTAATAGCTTTTAACCTAGATAGTTCCACTCTTTGTTTAGAGTTTATTTACAATACTAACAAGCTTTACACTCCATGCTCTTTTAATAAAAACAAAACTCGACATAAGTAAACCAAAATCAATTAAACGTAATTTAGTACAAAAATAATTAACTTCCATGATAAAGTAAAGGTTTAAATTAAAAGCTTAATCTCCTCAAGATAAGACACAAATTTAAATTAAAAGTATTAGTGCTTTTTCTTGAAATACTTTTTATATATTGTTAAAAATATTTAAGTCTACTTTCTATAATAATATCCCAATTATCTAAAAGAAAAAAATCTATCGAAATTCATAATCTTCAAAGAAGCATAATAAGATAATTTCGAATCTAAATTGACGATTTTCAAAGACACTTTTATAAACCTTATTATTACTGAAATTAAATTGAGTAATTAATTTTTCAAGTTATAAATAACACATTTCTCTTCTAGGAAAGTAAAACTGGTTCTGTAACTCTTTCTACGGTTCCTAATAACTTTTATTGTAAGAATTTTTTCAAACCTGAAAAATAGCTTGGCCAGAGCACAACCCCTATCTTATAATCACTTTAAAAATAGTAAATGAAACCCAAGATTAGCTTATGATACATGGTTTGAAAGCTTAACGTATAAATTTAAGAATGTGTAAATCATTTTGATTTGGATTAACGCAAAATTAATAATTGAGAAAAAATATGCGATATATTTATTTGTGTGATTTAGATTGCCATATAGAAAATAATATAACAATTAACGCATACAAACCATGCTGATATAAAAAAAAAAAAAAAAAATACAAACTATGACAGAAAAAGGTCTTGTGTTGCATCTTCGGCTTTTCATTTCACCCTTCTCTATTTTTTCTCAATATTCTTACTTTACAAACTTTAAGAGTACATTAGAGTATATTGGTTATTTTATTTTCGAAGCTTAAGATTTAAATTTTGAGAAGTCAATGATAAATAGTGAAAACTCTATCGTGTCCTTTTTGCCCAATAGTTAACGAATCTAATATTAATAGGAAAAATATATTTTAACAATCTCTTTCAAAGAAACAACTATCTAATATTTTCTTTTACTAATATTATAACAACAAAATCTTTAACAAAATATTAGGAGTTATCAATATATTAGCACTCATATCAAGAAAAAAAAAACGCAACAAAACAAGATATTTTGACGGATCATTTTGGTTCGAAAAGAAAAAAAGTTTACTACCAAATTACTTACAACCCTAAACACACGCATTCTTCCATTCTCCCTCCGAATATAGTTAAATGGTTAGCATGGAAATTTGTCGAAGAGTCATGCATGAAAATGAAAAGAACAAAATGATTTGTACGTAAACCAACACAACACCACGTGTTATTTGGAATGTGTTTTGGTCAACAAAAGTTCTTAGTATCTAGTAAATTTCTGAGGACTTATGTTCCTGAATTAACGAATGCTGCTCTTCCCATTCCAATTATGGCTTCCAAACATTCTCTGTCCTCCGAAACCCTCGCGAAAACTAACGGAACATAACTTCCTTCTCCCATCTTTGTTACATTATATATACCTTCACTTTCCCCCACCCTCTCTTATTTTCCCTCTTCTCCCCCGCCGCCGGGTCCCCGTGCGGCCACCACCACCATTCTTCCTCGTACAGCACCTACACACAGAGAAAAGAAACAAACAAAAAAAAGAAAAAAACAGACAAAAACGTAGGAGGAGTTTGCCAGAAACATAGAAGAAAACGAACAAAAGAACTTTCAACAATGGAAGAAAGTACTAATTCAATAGCCTCCTCCTCCTACCCAACAAAAAAAACAATGATAAAATTATTAACAATCCATCTCTTTCTCTTCTTGAGCCTTTCCCATGTCCATGCACAGAAAACACCAGCTCCACCATCTTCGCTCGAACTCGAGGGCTGCGACGGAGTTTTTCTCTCGTACGCTCTGGTGGGGCGGGAGAAGGAGTACCCGCACGTGAGCAACGCCTCGAAGCAGGCCTGGGCGTTCAAGGCGGAAGCCACGCTGACGAACGTGGGAGACGAGGAGGTGCAGGGGTGGAAGATGTTTGTGGGGTTCCAGCACAACGAGATTCTGGTGTCCGCAGACGGCGCCATTCTCATCGACGCCGGAGACTTTCCTGCGGAGGTGGGCAATGGAACGACGTTCGTGGGGTCCACCGTGCCGGACTTGAAGACCGCCATTCAGACCGCCGGGGATCTGAACCAGATGAGTGCGAAGATCGATATTGTTGGGACGCAGTTTGGTTTGGGTGCTGGAGCCACGCCCATGCCCAAAACCATTCATCTCGAGAATGATGGATTCAAATGCCCTACACCTACTCGTGGAGGTAATTTATATACACTTGCATGCTTTTACCTCTTCTCCCAAGTCGTTGATTTCATGCAAAATCAATCATCATATGGTTCCAAATTATGATACATATTTTGCTCCAATCCAACGTAATTATCTTCCATATATGAAAGAAAAAAGTTTCCCTAAATGTTGATTTATTTATCATATTACAAAGTTATAGTATGAGCCAAACAACATAACATTATGGGCCATTATATATGCATGATGATGGTATTGTGTTTGCGAGTCTTTCGTAATCCTCTGCGGATTAGGAACAAACAATTTCTGCGTATTGTAACTTTAATTACACGGCATGGAGAATAATAAGATTGTTTTGTATGAATTGTTTTGACATGCGTGTGAACGAATGGTGCAGCCTCGAGAATGTTCGCATGTTGCAGAAAGGACCCGAAAGTGAAGGCAAAGCCGGTGAAGAAAACCAAGTACCCTCCTCGTGGCTATGGAGATCTAACCATAGCATACGACGTGCTTCAAGCTTTCCAGAACAACTACTATGTCCAAGTGACAATGGAGAACAAACACCCATTGGGCCGTCTTGATCATTGGAACTTGACATGGGAATGGCCAAAGGGAGAGTTCATATATTCCATTAAAGGAGCTTACGCTCGCAGAAAAGACCCTTCTGAGTGCTTGTATGGTACAGCTGGAAAATTCTACCGTGACATGGATTTCTCACAAGTTGCAACCTGTCAGAAGAAGCCAATAATCTCTGACCTTCCAGCAGAAAGAGCAGAAGATGAAAAAGTTGGGAAACTCCCTTGGTGCTGCAGGAACGGTACAGTTTTGCCTCCGGTAATGGACAAGAACAAAGCCAAATCAATGTTCCAGATGCAAGTGTTCAAAATGCCACCAGACACTGAGAACAGAACGGCCATCACACCCCCTATGAAGTGGAACGTCGATGGTGTCATCAATCCATATTACAAATGTGGTGCACCGGTTAGGGTTGACCCTGCGGTTTTCCCAGATCCCAGTGGACTAAGTGCAGTTACTACAGCTGTTGCAAGTTGGCAAATAGTTTGCAACATAACCCAACCCAAGCCTCAGCAAAACCGTTGCTGCGTCTCCTTCTCAGCATTCTACAACGAATCAGCAATCCCTTGCAACACGTGTGCATGTGGCTGTGATGACACAAGGAAGTGCAACTCTAGGGCCTCTCCATTGCTTCTTCCACCAGAGGCTCTTCTTGTGCCGTTTGTAAACAGGACCCTGAAGGCAAAAGCATGGGCCAAACTCAAGCACTTGCACGTGCCTAGCAGGCTCCCTTGTGCAGATAACTGCCCCGTGAGCATCAACTGGCACGTGAGTTCGGATCACAAGGATGGATGGACCGCAAGGATCACACTTTTCAACTGGGAGGATTACTCCTTTGATGATTGGTTCACTGCGATTCAGATGACCAAGACTTTTGAGGATTTTAAGGATGTTTATTCCTTCAACGGGACAAGAATTCCTGGTATCAAAACCATTTTCTTGGAAGGCCTGAAGGGTTTGAATTACTTGGCTGGAGAGACCAATGGAACACACGCTAAAGACCCTAGGGTTCCAGGGAAACAACAATCTGTGCTTTCTTTCAGCAAAAAGCACGTGAAAAACTTTGATGTCACAAGAGATGCGTTCCCAGCTAAGGTTTTCTTCAATGGATTGGAGTGTTCACTTCCTCCGATTAGACCAGGCAAAAATGCGGCGCATAAATCTTCAGTGAGGGTCATTGGACTCATATTCACAGCGTTTGTGACTCTCTTTCTGATCTAAACTAAACAAGAGAGAATCAATGGGTTGACATTGGTAATTAAAGATGATCTGCCTCGAAATTAAGGCTTTATTGTTCTTCTCTTCGGGGCTGCTTTTATATATATATATTTATGTGTGTCAAGGTCACTCTCATCAACGACGGGGGGGGCTCATACAAACTGAGCAGAGAGATAACGATACATTTGATGAGGGATGCAGCCTTTTGTGTAAAAGTACATAACAGTGTATCTGGTACAAGATTGTGTTTTGGACTTATATAAGTTCAGTACGTATCTAGCTCATATTAAAATTAGATGCCTTTTTGTTTGACCTACGTTGCTAGTGTATGGATTCTTAGTTTCATGTAGATACGTTCCTCAAATAGTGTTTACCTTCTTATTCATAGGTTCTTCAATTTTCTAACTTCCTTTAGTTTGAGATTCCTTTGGGATGGTGGGGACTAAATGCTCCTAAGAGTTTCATTTTCAATGTTGCTGTAATAAACATAAATGAACAAGGCTAAATGAAGAAATTAAAAATACAGGTCAAACCATACCGTTACTCTCATTGTCAAAAGTTACAGATTTAAATGATAGTACAAAATATGTTGAAGGAGGGTATTATGCCGTAGCACCAGCCCATTCTCTTCATCTTAATCCAAGATGGAACGTGGAGGTTCTGATTATCGAGCTTTGAATACAGTAACAATTAAGGATAGTTTCCCAAGGTAGATGATCTCAATTCATTAGTTGCTTGGAGTTAAGTTCTTGTCTAAGATGGATCTAAGATTAGGTTATATCATCAAATCTTGGTTAAGGTGGACGATAGACGTAAAACAATCTTTATAACTCAAGGGCCTTTATGAATGATTTGTATGATTTGTCATGCCCTTTCAATTTATTAACGCACTTCCCATATTTCAAAGTCTCATGAACGAAGTATTCTCAAACAATTGTTTGATATGTCAACAAGCTAAAGCTAAGACTTCCAATACTCTTGCTTCAGCCCCTATTTATACTGAGTCAAATCTAGGAAGATTTAGTCATGGACTTCATCACATGACTTCCTTCTTCTCTTGGTTATATAATAATCATGGTAGTCATTGATAGATTGTCTAAATATGCACATTTTACTCCACTCAGATCTAATTACACCAACAAACAAGTAGTTGACTGCTTTGTGAATATGGATGTCAAGCTAAATGGTTTCCTAAAACCATTGTTTTTTATAGAGACAAGATTTTTACTAGTCATTTTCGGCAACACCTATTCAAATTAAGTTGCACTGTTCACTGCTTACCATTAACAATCAAATGAATAGTCAGAGGCTTTGAACAAACGCTTAGGAGCTGTATTTGAAATGTTTTTACCTTTGGTAATCTAAAGGTGTGGGTTAAGTTTCTACATTTACCTTTGATAATCCAAAAATATGGGTTAAGTTTCTATATGGCAGAAATTTGGTATAACACTTCCTACTAAACCAGCATTGGTATGGTCGGGATCCCCCCAAATTGTAAAGTATAATTATGATCATCAGGATGTGGTTATTATTTATGAACAAAATTCTGTTTTGTTCAAATTAAAGCATAACCTTAATTGGGCTAAGCAGATAATAGAGAAAAATGTAAATAAGAACAGAGTCCATGTTGACTTTAAGGTGGATTATAAAGCGCTAGTGAGGTTACAATTTTACAAACAACATTTTATTGCTCTGAGACAAAATCAGGAATTGAGCTTTAGGTATTGTGAAAAAAAAAGTTGGATAGATCGCTTTTAAATTGTTTCTTCCTTATCCTACCAAATTCATCCCAATTGAAACTCTATCGCGGAAATCATTCTCAATCTTATGTTCCCCTACCAATTACTTCCAATGACTTTCAACCTAGTATTCAATTAGCAATAATGCTGCAGAGTTATTTTAAGAGGAACACAACACATTTAAGAATACCTAGTGCAATAGGAAGGAATGGATGTATCTAAAGCTACTTGAAAAGAGCACACAGCCATAGAATCAACTTTTTCTTATCTTAGTCTTGGGCTAGATTGGTTTTAGCGGGATAGAAATGTTATAAACATAAATCAACAAAGGGTGGACGAGAAAATTGAAAATACAGCTAACAGGGATCTCATGACACAACAATCAACTCCAACTCAAAGCCCAAAATGACCAATTTTTGGTTGAATGATTATGGATGGAAGGAAAATGATAGAATATAACTTTTCATGAGAGAGCGTAGAAAGGAATGTATCTCTTGAATCCCTCTCTCTGAGGATAAATCAATACAATTATAGAGTTTTCATTCGAGGACATCTTTATTCTTCTTCATTCTTCTTTTTAATATATTAACAGTTGATTATATTGATTTATTACTTTTTTAGTTTAAATAGACTTAAAAGGATCCATTATAAAAAATAGGCACGTTATTTAAACTAAAAAAATAATTGACACCACTATTTATATTATACTTCTATTTGACTTGGTATTTTATTAATAAAATATTATATATAAATAAACTAATATATAAATAAAATATTATATATAAATAAAATAATAATATATATTAATGTTAAATAGTATCAAACAACAATAGTGTTATTGACTACCCTCAGAACTTTCTCACGAAGAATCTAAAGTCTGAAACCACTATTTTAGAGGTAAAAATGTCGGAAAGTTATAGTATCTTGCCCTCACCTTATTTATCTAATGTCATCTAGGATATATCAAGTTTCAAATTTCGCCATCAGGAGAACTGGCGCCGATCTGCAAGGAATGCTAAAATTGTTACAAAGGCAAACAAAATGTAGTACAATTTCCAAAAAAGTGTGTTGGGGAGAATTTCATCTTCAGACAAGTTGATCTGCCTCTTGAAATACGATCTTTCTATATGGTTTACTTTCTCCACTAAAAAAAATCTGAAATTGCTGTTGTACTAAGCTGTTCAAAGTCATGTACCAAGCTCTAGGTTAACCATATCATTGCTGTTTTTGTTTTATGTACATCACCAGTTTCCCCCCACCTCTTATGTGGAAAAAAAAAAAAAAAAAAAAAAAAAAAAAAAAAAAAAAAAAAAATTTTGAAATTTTTTTTTCCTTAAATAATATTTTATTAGTAATTTTTGTTTGTTTCTTAAAATTTACCCCTTTTTTTCTCATTATTTAAATATTTTTTTAAATATTAAAAAGTTTTTTTTTTTTAAAAAGTTTAATTTTTTTTTAAATTTTTGGTGTTTGGGTTTAAATTTTTTTTTTTTTTTTGTCTCTTAT
>Ga0099824_1002387_pt1 | contig 27437 bp, 17 predicted proteins | sample SiratrowhiteBW_FD_76837 | JGI IMG/M metagenome (GOLD analysis project Ga0099824, IMG submission 76837) | Root nodule microbial communities of legume samples collected from California, USA - Siratro white BW | ecosystem: Host-associated > Plants > Roots > Nodule | place: USA: California...
AATAAATATATATATATATATATATATATATATATATATATATATATATTATTAAAAAAAATTTTTTTTTTTTTCACAAATCTATCTATTATCTAATATAAATATGTTTTTCTGTTTCCTATATCCTATATTATAAAAAAAATATTCCTGATACATACGGCGTGAATCGAGGCATTGGTTCTTTTTCTTACTTAAATGATATAAAAATATTGTAAATTATAACATAAATAAATATATTTTACTCAAATAAAGTATTAATTAAATTTGGTATAATATTTTTATATAAGATGGCAAGTGATTTATTTAATTTATAAAATATTTCTTTAATTGTTGTACCCTTGTTTTTGTGAAATTTGATTGATAAAAATAATATAAATCAAATTATATATCCATATGCCTTATTTCTAATTAGGGTAATAATACTTGTGATTTTTTTCATTTGAATAGGTTAATATCGCATCTATCGAATCCATAATCTCACAACATTCCTTTTTTAAAGGCAAGTAAAAAAAAACATGCTTTACTTTTTAGGATTATTAATGTTATTGTATAAATTTTATTTATAAAAACGATTTGATGCGATTAATGTTCTAAGTTTGATTAAAATAAGGATTTTTAAATATTAAAATGCAAGGAAAGTAAAAAAACAGAAAATAAATGATAAGAGATTAGATGGAAAGAAATTATCCAAAAGATAAAGAAAAGATTGCAAAGAGAAGTGTAAGTCCTGGTTATCAATAATATTATTCTTGGTTTTTTTTTTTAGTCTTAGACATTAGAGTATTTCTCGATAATAAATAATTGATTGCCTTAAATTTCTGTTACAAAAGTCAAGTATAGATAAATAATCTGATCCAGCAGTTGATAATTGTTACAAATATTTAAAAAAAAAAAAGTATAATTATCAATAAATTGGTTATTTTTTTTTTTAAAAATGACATCTATAACTTTTCACTCTCTAACTTCACTTATAAATTCACTATCAAATTTTGAATAATTTTCCTTCCAATGATTTTTTAATAATTTTTTTTTATGTTTTTTCTCTTTGACGTTTTTCCTTTCTATTTCTGTTCCCAATAACAAAAGAACCCCTTTGTCATTACCTATGTTGTGATTTTCGTAAATTTATACCTTGATACTTGGTTTAATTTATTTGTTTATCTTAAATAAATATAAATAGATAAACATCCTAAAATAAAAAGTAATTAATCCTTTATTATTATTATATAATTCTCTTGTATCGATTATCGAAATGTCATTATATATATTTCTATTTAAATTAAAAACTCAAAGTCGAAATAAAAGACAAAAACATCAAGAACCAGACCTTTATCTGCTTATAAAGAAAAAACGTAAAACTAATTTTGAATAAAACTCGTTTTTTAAATTATTTTAAAATTCATTTTTAAATCCAAAGTGGACATCTCTAATAACAAGCTTTTGAAACTTTATTTTTCTAAAATCATTTTTTAATATTATCAATATACGTGGTTTAAGTCATCTTTGTAACGAAATAACAGTTGTTAAATACAAATCTTAATGACTATCTTATGATATCAATTAAAAATTAGTATTATTACACTCAGTTTTTAAGTATCTCTGTATTTTTTAATACAAATCATTAATTAATTTTTTTATTAATAAGGTAAACTTATTATGAAAAAAATGTCAAACATAAGACACTTTAATTTGTCACTACATTATCGCGAAGTTTAATTCTATAACTATTTAAACAATTGTCTAAGTGAAGATTATGCTTAGTTTAACAACATTATAATAGAAAAACTATATTCTCACTGTACATAATTGATTGTAATATATATTTAACATATTTATTGTGTAAAAAAATATAAAAATATCACTAATCAATTTGCAGGGATATGATTTTATTAATTATATTATAATACACAAATAAATAATGTTAATAATAAATAAATGATAAAACTAAATAAAATAATATTATAATACAAATATTTTCTTATCATTTCTTTCTAATCTAATAAATATTTTTATTCTATGATGGATATTTTCATGGTTTTGATTCTATCCCAAATTTTATTTTTGACCTACTTTTTATTCATCCATTTTATTTCTCTCAACTTACACATTATTGAAGTGATATTTCTATGTGCCACACTTCTACTACTTTACAAAAAAAAAAAAGTTCACTCAACATTTATGACAAATCTATGTCCCACATCGGATGCTATAGTTGCCAGAAACGTTTCATGAAACGGGCCAAAACTCGAGTAACATGGCATCCAATAACACGAAATTTCCCATAACTGAGACAAAAACATGAACATATGATATACCTTACAATGTTCTTGTGCATTAAAATTCCCTTGCTGCGTGTATCTTCATCTTCATCTTCTTCTTCTGCAGCCACACAAGAGCAATGGGAATAGAGATTTTGGAACCTAACACATGCATCAGGGGTTGCTGCACCAGCCCCTCTATTCCCCTTCATCTACCTCCCGCTTCTTATACTCTCCTCTCTCCTATTGCTCGAGGTAAACCAACCCAAACCCTTCTCCAATTTTCAACCTTTTCATTTTTTTTAGCTTCCCAATTGTTAATATTTATTAAGTATCTTTGTTGGTAGTTGTAATTTGAGGTTACGTCTCTTTGGAAGGGGATTATTCGTATTGTAACTTTGGTTGGTGATGGTAACTGTAGGGGCTGAGAGTGTTGTTTATGAAGGGACTTTGGATGGCATGAGAGTTGCTGTGAAGAAACCCATCTTGTCAACATCCGAAGACATCAATAAGTTTCATAAAGAATTGCAATTGCTGTGGTCTCTCTCACTTTATCACCTCAATTTTCTCTCTCCTTTAATGTTCTATAAGTTTTGATATGCTGAAGGGTAGTTTATGTATGTCTTGTGAGAGTTTAAGGTTTACTGTTTTCTTTCTTAAATGATGTAGCAAGTTAGATCACCCGGGAATAGCGACATTGATTGCGGCGCATGCAAAACCGCCCAATTACATGTTTTTCTTCAAGTTGTATGAATCTGGGAATCTTGCACAGAAGTTACATGTAGAAGAGTGGATACCAACTCTCAATGTAGCACTTATGATGGCAATGCAATTAGGTATAGTCGTGATTTTGTTTTGTATAGAGTTGCTATGGATATTGGGTGATAAATACTTGGCCTGGGTATACTTTTTCTATCATATTTTGCAAAAGAAACTGTAGCTGTTGTTTCACTTGTCTAGTCAAATTGTGGTGTATATAATTTGGAACGTATGACACAATTACGGAGTATAAACATTATGATCTGCTTAAATGGGTACATCTTTTATCATAAAACAAGAAATTGGATTTCTTGGACTATAAACCAAAGTTCATTTACATATAGAATGACTAGAACATTTTCACAAACTATCCTATTCATTGTGTGCCTTTTGATGTTTCAACCATCTTAAATTGCTGCACATAATATTGTACTGGGATATATTAGTTGATTGTATCGTGTGGGTTTCAACAAGTTTTACTTTAGTTATTGAGGGCTTAACACAAATTTCTCCTTTATCTGCTGGGGTTGGGACTGGCTATGAGACATAAAGACTAAGATTATGATTACATTTGTAAAATAATTTCCAAAAATCAACTATGTATTCTTTACCTTCAATTTTGTAACCATTCATTTGAAGTAAATTTTGGAAATTAAGTATATTAAGTGATCGACAGTTTTATCCAAAAGAAAAATAAAATAAGAGTATTTGACAAATTTCCCCCTTTAATTCCTTCAACTTCCTTTCTTCAGCAAAGGCTTTGCAATATCTGCATAACCTCGGGATTGTGCATAGAGATGTGAAACCGGCAAATATTCTCGTAAATGTCTCCCAAATCTTTTGATCTTTTGGTTGTTTGAAACTGTCTTTGATATTTGATATATTGTCCTCTATGTATATATCACCTGTCTAATCTAGTGAATCCGTGATGCAGCTTGATAAAAATCTTTGTCCACACCTCACAGATTTTGGTTTGGCAGAGTACAAGAATGATCTTAAGGGAGTTTCTATTCAGAATTGGAAGTCTTCTGGAAAGCCTACTGGTGGTTTCCACAAAAAGAACATGGTTGGAACACTCATTTACATGGCACCTGAAATATTAAGAAAGGAGTTACATACAGAAAAATCTGATGTATACAGTTTTGGGATATCAATGAAGTAAGAAGATAATATTTGTTCTCTTTCATTCATGTTTGTTATGGTTCTGTAAGAAAAGTTCACTGGAAAGAATGTATTGTCATCATGTATCTGATGCCATTAGTTATATACCATACGAGGAACCAGTTGCAACTATTTTTCTCTTGATGCAGTGTGTTATTTTTGGGTTTTGAGTTGGTTAGATTAGTTTCAAGTTTGAAGTTTGAAAATGCATTAAGTTGCACTAGTAATCTACCAACATATCTTTTTTCTGTCGTTTGTTTGTGAAGAAGTGGACAGTCAAACAAATTGTGTCTGGACTATCATCCATTTCTATTGTTTCTTACTTTGTCTAATGGAGACATTCATGTAAACAGTAACATATACAAGGCATATCTTGATTTGAAATTGTGATTGCCTGTCAACCTTAGTTATGCTAGGCAGCTTAATTTATTAACTACTTGTTTCAACTAATACTTACCATATACGCTGATCATTCCTTTCATCACATAAGCTGGTGGTCGATGCTGTTATAGTATGAGTATGATGGGAACTGGAAGAATGAAAAGTAAACTCCATGCATATTTAGAGGAAGAAAAAGGAAGACAAGTAAAGTGAGACAAAGCAATTGGAATAATTAAAGAATTAATTAGGTTGTTAAGGAATTGGCAGGAAAGTTATCTCCTGTGGTATTTGCCATGCAATCAACCATTACATAACCGTTTTCTGTCTTTCTTCACGCTTTATTTTTTTCTCATGGTTTTAACAAAGCTTGCATAAATAAAACTCTTCAATCTAATTTTTGCCTTGTGATTCTAAAACTTTTATTGGACTTGCTGCAGTGAGCTCCTTACTGGTGTTGTGCCATATACAGATCTTCGTACAGAAGCTCAGGTAAGTCTATCTATGTTATGTGTACTTTGAATTTTTTGCTTGTCTGTAGAGTATTACAGGTTCTATGATGAGGTGAAGTATGGATGTTATATTTGTTTCTAAACATGATTTTTTGTTTCCTTTACTGTTTTGAATGTTGTTTAATCTCGCTTACTATTATCATGGAACTCTTGTTCATCAGCAATGAGTATATAATATGATTAGCAAGAATTTTAATTTTTTGTTGAGGTAGTCAAAGTTGATATCCTACCTATAGGATTGGAAGGGTTAGAGTAACTCCAAAATATTGTAATTGTAAAGAAGATCCTACCTTAAGTGCAAAATTATAGCCACAAATCAGAGAAATAAGGAAAAATAACCTTAAATTACCAACAGCCACCAACTAAGTCAACAATTGCAAATGTAGAACCTGAACCAACAGCACCATTAGATCTCCTTCCAACACTTGTAGAACCTGAACCTCCATTATCCTCCCTAGCTGCTCCTTTAACACTTAAAGGCATGAACAGCTGAACAGGAAGAAGTGAAATTCAGCAGAGATTAGAAAATTGAACCCAATGTCCCAAACAGTGAAGCAACCAAACCAAAACAAGAGTCTCACAAGCAAAGAAACCAAGTGTCGAACCCAAAAGCAGAAAAACACTAAGCTAAGGAGCTGAGAAGTGTGGAGTGCCAAACCTAAAGCAGAAGAGTCATGGATGGGTTTGGAACTTTTGTTTACAGAGAAGCAGATAAAAAAGGACGAAAAGTGCCAAAATTAGTGGGTTTAGGGCTTTTGCTGAGAATAATAGGACTTTTAGAAAAAAAAAACAGGAATGACTAAATTCAATGACAATATTGTTAGTCTCTTTGATTCTATATTCTGAAAAGTAATGGTTAGGACAAGAAAAAGAGGCTCAGCTCAATGATAGAAATATCCTTAGACTCCCCGTCAACCTACAGCATAGATGTTAATCAAAGCTCTACTTTTTAGAAAATCTACTATGTTCTTGTTGTGCTTTTGTGAAGACAATGTCTAGTTATTCTCTAGTCTGCACATGTTCAATGGCAGCAAACCACTGTCAAATTATTAATGCACATACTGAAAATTGGCCTTTATATACTTTGTTCTTTGTTGAAAAAATAGGATTATAAGCAATTTGAATGGCAGCCTGACTGTCACACCACAATTATGAAACCAATCTCACTTAGAAGATGTGTGTATTCACACCATTTCTCATCTAGCTCGCACCTTGACACAATATTCTGATTTGGCCTTTTGCCTAGCAACAACTCTTTGTTCCAAACACTTGTTAATCATGATTCAGATAGTTAAATAGATTATCATATGCACCAAGCAACCTCCTCTATACTGAACCTGGGTCATTCGTGAGAAGATTAAAATGAATGTTGCAAAATAGGAATGTGTAATGACTATCTCAATGTTTTTAATCAGCCAGTGTCTATTGTACTAAAAGTAAAAGATCACTACTAGAAATATAGACCCAAACCAATAATACGAAATAATCTATTAAGCACATAAATAACTTAATAACTATTGTCTAACAGGAGGGAAAATGTCATATAAATGTAATTATCATATAACTAGGTAACTTTTAAACTATTAAGTTTGGGATAAGTAACTTGTTGGAGATCCCAGATCAACTGGAGATATGACTAAATTATAGTATATAAGTGGGTACAAATCTTACTTTATCATGTCAGTTTTATGAGGTTGAGTTAGGCTTTAAAACTACTTTGTAAGATGATATCAAAGTCTATCTTAACAAGGGTTGTTGTATCTATCTTAACATGTGTTAGAAATCTCACATCAACTAGATAAATGGTCAAATTATAGTATATAAGTGGATGCAAATCTCATCTTACCAAACCGGTTTTATGAAATTGAATTAGGCTTAAAATCTACTTTCTAAGATAATTGACAATTATGTCATGTGAAAAATGATCAATATCATATAGTTGTCGAGAGAGTATCTTTGCAACAAAATAACTGTAAAAATGGATTTTTTAGTATAAGTAATTATTTTTGGGGTTTGTTTGTTTTGATATTCGAACCTTTGGGAAAAATTACTTAGCTAATGTTAACTTTTTCTTCAAATGCATGATTATAATATAAATTAATGTTTACTGATGACAGGCTCACACAGTGCTTGAGATGAACTATACCGAGCAGCAACTAACAGCAGCAGTTGTTTCTTATGGATTACGACCAGTACTTGCTACTGAGGACTTGGGTGTACCATCAAGATTATTATCAATGATAAACAAATGCTGGGATGCAAATCCTAATAACAGACCCACTTTTGATGATATTGTCAAGGAACTTGATTTGATTACAGAGCAGTGCAAGTTAAAGAAGGCAGAGGATATTTATATCAGACCTTTTAACTTGGATGTTGATCAACCTGTGGACAAGACTGATAACCTTCAGACTTATCAAGAGAGTTTTAGTTGGTCCACTCGTGGTGAACTTTTGGCTAGGACTGCCTCTGGTGCAAATGATTCTAGTTTGATAACTAGGTGTGAGTTTTATGACAAGCCTTCTGTATACCACCCAATACTGTCTTGGGGATCTTATGCTACCTGTGGGAGAAGGGAGACTATGGAGGATACACATTTCATTCTTCCCCATATTTGGGATGAAAAGGATGTCTATGCTTTTGGAATCTTTGATGGCCATAGGGGTATGCATATTGTATTTGTGATTTATCAAATATCTACATTTTGTCTATGCTAATTTAATGAAAAGTAAATTGCAATTACTACTAGAGCTTGAAAATAATTTATTATTTATCTCATTTATGATGAGACATTCTTTATCCTATGCTTGTGCACTCCTATTGAATATGTTGAAAAGTTGTGGAAATCAAGAAGAATTTAAATAGTGTTATGATAAGTACACGAATTTCTTTCTGATGATATTTTTGGTCACATACTTTGATAAATATGATTGAACACAAAGATGATATTCATGACGTTTCATGATAATATTATTGCTTAAGAAGTATGATTGTTACTTATGTAGGTGCAGCAGCTGCTGAGTTTTCTTCTAGAGCTGTACCAACCGTTTTGCAGACTTCAGGTTTTATGGGCAGGTATATTTCATTCTAGATGACCCGTTTTCCATCCCCATTTGTCTTATTGTTTTGACACTTTAATTCTTTTAATATGTCAATACAGTCCTGCTAATGCACTTGTGGAAGCATTCGTTAAGACAGATTCTGCCTTCAGAAAAGAGCTTGATTCTTATCGCAAATCCAACAGATGTATGCAGAAGGATTGGCATCCTGGGTGTACAGCAATTGCTGCTCTTATAGTCGGAAACAAGCTATTTGTTGCTAACAGTGGTGATTGCAGGGCAATTATATGTCGTGCTGGGAATCCAATTTCCTTAAGTAAGGTGAGCCAAAAATAGTGCTTACAGGGTGTTTGATGAGCTTATAGAATTTGACTTGTGACTCGTAAATCTCTTTTGAACACATTTCATTAAGTTTCTTGGTAAAGCGTATAGTTTGTGCTTATTCCAATAAGTTTCATGGTCAAATTTATAGCTTAAACGCTCATGTTGGATAAAAGCATAATGAATAAACCCACCTTTATTTCTATAAAAGCTTCTTTAATTTATTCCTTTATGTATTTCCGTTTAGATTGATCAGAACTTAACATTAATAGGATCACGTTGCAAGCTGTCTTCAAGAGAGAGAACGGGTTATTAGTCAAGGGGGCCATGTACATTGGCAAGTTGACACTTGGAGGGTTGGTCTTCCTGCACTTCAGGTTTGTTTGAATTGATTGCTTTGGTGCATATCATATATCTGGAAATGCTTGGTTATATTTATTTCTTCCATATGCCTATATTGGAATCTGAGTTAAATTTTTCTTTATGAATATCCTCGTTTTCATCTTTTTACCATATTTAGTTATTGTAAAAAATAAGGAGGAAAATTTTATTTGATGTGTGCCTATTTGACTAGTTTCCTGATGGTAGTGGGAACATAGTGTCAGAACTGCTTCTGAAAATATGTTGTATAATTAATTACTTTGAGGTTTTGCATCCCGTGCACGACTCATGCATTCTGTTAGTACTTATGAAGAGGAGCTATGTCTTGCCGTCACTGGTCTGATGGGTGCATAATGACACCAATTAGTTCAATGATGTCTGTCTTTTTTGCTTTCTGATTTCCCTGTTCTAACTTCTGCCACATAAATGATCTTGTGTTAACAAAATAACTAACAATGATATTAATGGCAATTTGAGGTTTTACTATATGTTGATACAAGTAAAATCGACTTGTTTTTGACACAGGTTACACGTTCTATTGGTGATGATGATCTGAAGCCTGCTGTCACTGCAGAACCTGAGATAACTGAGACTACCTTGTGCCCAGATGATGAGTTTCTGGTAAAGAGCTGCACGCTACATATGTTATTTGCATGAAGTTCATGATGTGCATATCCTTAGATATGTTGAGTTTGAATATCTTGAAAAATAAGTTGGTAGATAATGAAAAAAAGATAATTGCGTTTGTAATCTTATCAATTATATTTATCAAAAGGCTTCAAAGGGTTTGAAGTATCTTGAAAAAGAAGATGCACTTATGGCCAAAGGTTGAAGGGCACTATTTTTAGTTAAATCTAACTTCACGGGAAAGGATTGAAAGCTTTGTATACGTTTGTTACATGTATCACTCTCATATTACCCTGGCGTTTATGAACTCTTTTGAAACAATTTCTACATTCACGATCAAACTAATAATGAAGTTGTTGATTCAGGTCATGGCTAGTGATGGCCTGTGGGATGTGATAAGCAGTGCAGAGATGATAAACATCATAAAAGACACTGTTAAAGAGGCTGGAATGTGTTCTAAGAGGTTGGCTACTGAAGCAGTGGAACGTGGCAGCAAAGATAACATCACAGTTATCGTTGTTTTCTTACGTCCTGTGTCCACGGCAGAGAGAATTTATTAGCATACCTTCATGTTCATTGTTCATTGAGACTTGTCACAAATCACATCTACTTGTGTATTCATTTATTGAACAAAAACTATTATTTAAAAACTAATGCATTTTTCGTGCATGTTTCAAAAACTAAGTATTTAACTCTTATTCTTCCTTCTCTTATTTCTTTCTCAGAACATTATTCCTCCTAGCAGGTCCTAATTGTGTCAAACTAGACTAAATCCCAACACTTTGAATACTAAAACTCTAAACTATTGAAACAACAATGGGTATCTATAAAGACAAAATATTGATTCAATAACACAGCAAGTCACCATCGGATTTGGTAGATTAAGAGAATGAAAACACGAACAATTTTTTAGACACGTGAGTAGTTTTGTCCTAAAAAATCCCACTTCTCGTTTTTAGTGCACAAAATTTTATTTGTTGTTTCTTTGTGTGTGTATATATATATGTAACTTTTCACTTTGAACCCTACTAATTTACCTTTTCTTAGTCTCTACATACGATGTTAACATGGCATCATTATCATTAACATCTTTTTAACGACGTTTGACGTAGAAATAAAACCAACATTTTTTAAAATTTCATGGACAAAAACCCAGAAAACAACTATAGGGACTAAAACATACAAAAAAAATGCTAATATTACATGGAAAAAAAAGATATATATAACCCAATACAATATTATCTCAGTACGTCTAAATTTTTTATTTCAATTTGATACTTTAAATTTAAAAATTTTCAATTTGGTGCCTTGGAGTGTCTCTGGTATACAAAGTCAGTCCTTTTATTAATTTACTCACTAAATAGTCAACTTGGTAAAGTGTCATGTACTCTCAGAAAAAAAAAATGATATAATGGCCACTTGGGTCCAATAGAGACACTTTAAGGAACCATAGTTGAAAGACAAAATTTGTATTTTTACCAACAATTTTAATTCTAATGATAAACAATATTTTTTTCATTATCATTTCATTGCAAGAAAAGAATATCACAATAAAAAAAACTGTACAAACACTAAAAAGTAAGCAATGTAGATAACAAAACAACACACAGACAACAAATAGCAGAGAAAATTTAAAATCATCATTTAAAAAATGTGACTACCTTAATATATTACTTAAACAACATGTGATCACAACCATTGTAGTTACATAGATATAAAGAAATCATGGTATTGGTACAACAGTTACAATTGCATATTCCATGTTTTAAACTAATATTAAAAGCTTGAGGGATAAATTTGACATCAAAGATGAAAACTTAATTATGCTTAAAACCCCAAGGGTTGGTCATCTCAAATTGCCGCCTTCTGATGCATGTGTCATGAAACTCTTGGCTTCCAAATGTAGGTACAAGATGAGGCCATGGCATGGTTGGAAAATGAGTTATAGGGTGCATGTTATGCCTAGAATAAAGGGGCATTGAGCCATGAAAGGGATAGTGATGTGGAATGGATGAATGTGGGAGCATGTGATTGCCATGTCCAAAAGCTCTCATATCTTTCTCCATCCTTAAGAGCACTCTTTCAGGCCTATGAGCATTTTGGTGTCCTCCAAGAGCTTGAGGGGTTGCAAATTTCTTAGTGCAAAACATGCAAGAAAATTGGTATTGCTTAGGCACAATCACTTCATGGTTAGTGTTTTCTAAGGGCTTTGAAGCACAATTGGGTGTCTTCTTTTGGTTTTTCAATGATCTAGGAAAGAAACTAGATGATGATTCACCCTCCATTTTTGTAATGCCAAGACTCAGAGATAGTGAAAACTCTGAATTAACATCATCAGTGGATGATAACTCTCCAATCTTACGCTTCAACTTTCTACTCTCAACACCACCAACAAAGAGTTCTTGTGACATTATTCTACAACTACCCTCCAATGAAGATTTATGTTTTTTCTAAGAATTTTTGTGTGGTATATGATTTTAAAAAAGGGTATTTATTAAGAGAGAAATGAAATTTTTTTTCATCTTCCATTGAAGGAAAATATTTGGAATAGATGCTTCACATATACTTTTATAGTAAAGATTAATTATTATATGAAATATTCAAATTGAGGAATGGAAATGTCAAACTTTAGGATGAAAGGGTTAAAATTCTTGAAACGTGCTATACATCAAATTTTGATATCTTTTTGTTCACATTTTCCATTTTGGTCCAATAAATTTCTTTTGACTGGTTGTGTCTTTATTAATTTCTTTCCTTTTTTTACCCTAAAAGGCTACCTAATTAATGATGATATGGCTCACAATGGTTGAAAAACACTCCATATGTTACCTAAATGATGGGAACTAAAATAAAAGTCTTGCCACGAAACAGGAACCTATATTAAAAGTTTAGAAGTAATCTTAAAAAAACATGAAAGTGTTTAGGGTAATAAAAAGAAAAAAAAAAAAAAAGGCATAATTTGTAAGGATTGAAAAGCATTTTCTTAATTATGCAGATAAGTTATTTCATTATTTCCTACAAAATATAAGGCGTCCAATATTATTTTATTAGTTTTCAATTATTTATGTTACTTTATAATTGATTTTATATTCGTATTGCCCAACATTTGTAACATAATTCACATTTTAGTGCTTATATTCAATTAATGATACTTGACGTTGAGACCTTACTTAGAGGAAATTTAATCTCATATAATCTTTTATGTATTATTCAATAATTTACTCTAAGTAACGATGTAAAAAAGGTAATGTAAAAATTCAGAATTTATCAGTCGCCCTACTTTACCAAGAATATGGATTTATTTTAAGAATCTGGTATCATAATTTACAACATATACTCTTTGGTGTATGACTCAATTATTTTTTTCCAACTAATAATTAAAAATATGATTAATATTTCCTTTATAATTTAGTAGTCAACCATATTTAATAGTTGATGCCCTCAAATTCATGCATTGCATTTATAAGAATTTCTTCCATACAAATATTAAATATTGAATCCAAATAGTTTAGTCAATAATTCAAATTTAAACTTTTTTTTCTCATAATCAATTAATTAATGTATTCAAAATTTCTTTTAAGTTAGTGTTTATAAAGAAATTAATTATATAATTTAGTTCTTTTTTTTAAGATGCACTGACTATATTCAATGTTATGTAATAACTTTCTTAAGGGGTTCACGTGTTATGATAGTTCTTACTATTGTTATGTAAAACATGTATAACCAAAATTATGTAAAACAATATATTTAACCTGAGTACTAAAAATAAGAAGGAAAGGGGAATTAAAATATATAATCGTAAAAGGAAGAAATGATAAAAAAAAATGGTGGATAGAGCTTCCACCCAAAAATTGAATGGATTAGAGGCTTGGAAAATTAATGTGTGTCTAACGATTACTTTGTTTTATGATGTCATTCTTGTTGAGAGCCATTTGGACAAGAGCCTTAAGACACGATGCTTTTTATTAAAGATAATCCTCATTCAACATTTATCCACCACTAAAGTCAAAGTAGAGTATTTTAATATTCATTTGGAAATGAATATTACAAGTCATAATTCTTTTAAATATGAAGATTTTGATTTAAGAAAATATATCCAAGTAAAACTAGTTTAATCATCAATAGATGTAATAAAATATTTTATATTGAGTATGAGAAGCCACATGAGATACACTCTCAAATATCATTATCAATCGTATTTAACAAAAAAAATATATAAATTAATTAAATGAAAATAAAAGTGTTTTAATTTACTCAATTTGCGAACAAAACAGAAAACTGATGATATTTTTATTTTTCAAAAAATTAGATTTGAAAAACTTAGACAAATCTTAAACCTAACCTCTTATGTCAATTCTTATAAGAATCAAAACACGATTATAAGCAAAAGAGAAATGATAAGAAATAAATTAGAAAATAAATAATTTTTTTCATTTTAGGCTCCTTCAATATTACTTTTCTTTATGATTAATATGAAGTACGAACGATTTCTATTATTTTATTTTTGTAAAATAATTGACGATATGTTATTTGTTTGTAAGCATTGCCCTTAAATTGATAAGTTTGACAACAAGTAAAGTCTAAAATGTTTCCAATTTCAACTTAGAGGTAAGGAAAAAAAATATGAATCTCCATATTGAGATGGTTAATGTTGTTAGTATTATTGTTGGTAATGACTCTAAAACATATTCTTCAAGAAGTGATGTTCCTAATAATGAATCTAATCAAGAAAATAATTTAGAAGGGATGTCAAGTTTTGTTGATGATTCCCAACAGACTTCTCCAATTCAAAATGTTGAGTATAAACAACATGTTTCTCGTAAGGGTGACTTAGCTCACTTTGGCTCTTTCAAATTCTTTTACTAAATTGCTTGATATGGATGAAAAATTATCCCATGATAAGCATGAAAAATGTGAACATTGTGTATTCTAATCCTCCCTTGGTTACTCATGTTTCGGCGCTCTAAGCTCTAAATTTGTTCATTCTAAAGAGAATTCCTTACATGATATTAGTAGTATTTGGTTTCTAAGAGGTGAGGAAATATGTTAGAGGAGGAGACTTCTAACTTATACTTTGATGGTCATGATGATAATGGTTATGCTGAGATTAAGCTTGATTTCATAATGACTGCTAATTTGAAAGTCTAGGGTTTCATTCTAATCCTTCTGATTTGCACTTAACTGTTGTTGATTCATGCTCTATAGGGTTACAACTAAATGTTGTAGGGATGCATAGTTCTTTCTTTAAAGTTTGAGGATGAGTGTAAGTTAAATATCGTAAGTATTGGACTAATCGAGTGGTGGAGCACGGATTTTTAGTGATAAGAATGAGTTAAAAGGATGTATTCATATTTTTTTAGAAAATCTGGAAGACCGAGGAAGGATGTTTCTATAATTGCTAAAAACTTGTTAAAGTGAATATTACAAAAAATAAATAATAAAGGAGTTTGTATACCTCAATTTTAATTTTTTTCTTTTATTATTTTATATTTTTATTTTTTAACATAACAAATAAACATCTTATATCTTTTTTAGTTTCCTTCACCTTTTATTTTTTTATATTTTTATATTACTTTTGTAAGTTGTTTTATTTTTTTTATTTCCATAAATCTATTCTATAGTCTCATGTTTTTTCTTCTTTTTAATAAATTTCATATAATATCTTTATGCCTACATGAACTTTAATAAAAAAATCTATAATTTATTTGACTTACTCTTATCAAAACATATAAATATAATTAAGAAAATAAAATATTTCATGATTCACAATATATATTAAATCTCTTTAATAAATAATAAAAAAAGAATATTAGTTATTATGATAAGAAATATAAGTATTTCAGTAACTTAAATTAATTTTTCAATTTATTAAACATTGTATTTTAAAAATTTGATGAAATACTAGAAAAAAAAAAGTTATAATATATTTAAGATACTGAAAGCTAAATAAAATTACAGAGAGGAGAACCTGAGCAGTACATTGGTAGTAGAACTGTAGAGGAAACGAAGCGTGGTGTGCCAGCTAAGCTGGAGATGTCGGTTCCTCTTCAATAATCCTCTTCTGCTTAGGGTTCCACCCTTTCCATCTCTCTAAGCAACACCACCTTTTCCATCCACATTCCTCTCTGGTACGACGTCGTTTTCTTCTCCATTTTTTGTTTCATTCTCCTTGCCTTTTCTGGGATTCCGAGGGATGCCTTCCCAAGAACCTTCCAGAAACTTCTCCTTTCCCACTTCATTCCCCGTCTCTCACCAAGATTCCAAAGATCTCACTTTCTCTGCTCCTTTTTCTACATTTTAAGATTGCATAACAAGATTCGCCTCTCCACCAAAATCCTTTTTTTTTTCTTCTTTCATTGGGGTGTAGAATAATTAAATGAACACGTTTAAGATCAACGCGCTCTCATCGCTCTGCGTGTGATTTTGCATAATCATGGTTTTTGAGTAATGATTAGCTCTTTACAGTTAAAATCCTCTTCTTGTTTGCTGTTTTGCTTTTGACACAAAGGATATGTATTCCGTTGTTTAATCACTGCACGTGATTCGAGTTTCTTTTCCTATTGTAAGTTCAATTAAAATGCCAATTTTGCACTTTTGAATCTGATTAAAGTGTTTATGCTCGTGCCCATTTTCTTTGCTTTAGGTGGGTAAGTCAAATTTAGTAACTTTATTTTGTGCCTGGAATGGTAGTGTCTAATTAAGTCTTCTTGAATGTGGGGAACCTTAAGTGGGAGATTGGTGATCATTTACGATCGTGGATATAAACAATGTAGAAGGCTTAAGGTGAAATGTGTGAATCTGTTACATGTCTATCCCCTTGCATTTTAGAATGTTTGCTCAATAGTTACAAATCATTGATAGATTTGATAGATACCTCTGATATGAGCATTGATGTTTGTTTCTATTGATCAATGCACACTGCTTTTTACAGACAATTGGAATAGTATTTGTTGTGGAGAGCAGTGTAAAGTTTAATTCAAATGCGTTTGATGTCTAAGTTTTAGCTGACAAGAGCGGCATTGTGTGATTCATTAGGCAACCTCACCTAGTAGTGGGAAAAGGGCTTTTGTTGGTTGTGGTGCTGTTTAATGTATATAATCTGAGTGATATCCAATGTTCCTTGACTGTTTTCAAAATTATTTTGCAGTATATAAGTCATCATGATGCTGTGACAGTTGAAGACAGTGTATTGTGGGGGAGTAGGCTTGTGATTAGTTCTTTGAGAGTGTTGAGGAAGTAAGCAAAAGGATGTCAAATAGTAGGAACACACATTGGTGTTACAGTTGCAGGAGGCCAGTTCGGTTGGGACGGAGAGATGTGGTTTGTCCTAGCTGTAATGAGGGATTTGTCCATGAACTTAATGATATGGTTCATGTGAATCCCTTTGACTTGTTTGGAATGGACAACAACAATGAAGAACGAGATCAAAGGGTTGGACTCATGGAAACCTTCTCTGCCTTTATGAGGCATCAAATGGCAGACAGAGGCAGAAGCCGTGACATCAGGGCACAAACAGATTCAAATCCTGAACACAATGCAGGGTTTGCTCCTCTGCTGATCTTTGGTGGCCAAATACCTTTCAGATTATCTGGCCACGGTGGCTTTGAGGCTCTCTTTAACGGGGCTCCGGGAATTGGTCTGACAAGAGGTAACACAGGAGACTATTTTGTTGGTCCTGGACTTGAAGAACTGTTTGAACAGCTTTCTGCTAATAACAGGCAAGGTCCAGCACCTGCATCAAGATCTTCTATTGATGCCATGCCTACCATCAAGATCACACAGAGACATCTTAGATCAGATTCACATTGTCCTGTGTGCAAGGATAAATTTGAGCTGGGGTCTGAAGCAAGACAAATGCCATGCAACCATTTGTATCACTCAGATTGCATTGTTCCATGGTTGGTGCAGCATAACTCCTGCCCCGTTTGTCGCCAAGAACTGCCAGCACAAGGATTGAGTAGTAGTAATAGAGGCACAAATGGTAGAAGTAGAAGTGGAAGGGTTGGTAGGGAGAGCCAGGGAAGGAGAAATCCGTTTTCCTTTTTGTGGCCTTTTCGTTCTTCTCATTCCAGCAGTAATGATGAAGCAACTGGAAGCAGCACACCAGCACCAAGTATTCCAGAGAATAGCCATCATCATGCAGGGTATTCTGGTTGGCCATTTGAATGACTTAGTGTGAGTAGAAAGATTTCTTATTTGTTTATTAATCTGATCCTGTTGGTTGAAAAATCTTGTGGACTGATGCTGCTTGCTTGGGGTGAAAATGGTTTGAGACTGAGTCTTCTTCCACTCTGGATTTGCTTTCTGAAGTTGTGAACTATTTTGTATAAATGGTTATTTATGCATAATTGTTTGAATTTAATATTCAAATAACAAGTTTCTTTTTTATCAATAGAAAATATTTCATATAAATCTGAACAAGTGCTTTAAAAAAAGGCTTACATATAGTCAATGCTTTTTATGGGAATTCTGTTTAAAGTCTAAATGCACTGGTTCAAATTAAAATTTGTTCAAATAATATTTTTTTATATTACATGTTATTTTGTATAGACCATGCAAATCGTGCAGATAAAATTTGTTTATTAAAAAAGCAGAAAATTGTTTGTTTAAAGTAAACATTAAACGCAAACAAGTTCATACGAAATCGTTGTGATTTTATTGAACTCATCAATACAAATAAAAATAATAAAGCGATAATTAAGAAATCATTAGTATGAAGATGTATGATAACTAAATTGCCGTAATATTAATTATTTGATTTAATAAGAGGTGCATGAAATTTAAATGATAATATAAAAGTACATTTATTCATTTATGGTATTGTAATATTTATTTCCAAAGTTTACTAGAAATATACCATTATATATATATATATATTTTGGATTTGTCCTAGGTGCATTTTATCCCATCCAATTTGGTAGTCAAATTATTAAGTTTAATTTTATTAGTTTAAAAATTACTAGATACAAGTTGATCTATGTTTCCAATTTAAATTTAAAAAAAAAAATCATTAGTACTTCTTTTCTAATTGTTTCTCAATAAAACCTCACACTTACCCTAAATTTATGGTTGGTTTTGTAAAAAAAAAAAAAGGGAAGCAAAAGTGTTAGTTTTGGTTACTGAATGAAGAAAAAACAATTTAAAAATAGTAAAAATGACAACACTATTTATAATTATCTTCTTTTTTAATTTATTTTATCAAACTATACAATGTTTAAAAGATTTTTTTCTTTATTTTTTATCTAATTCTACTTTAAGAAACAACAAATTACTTAATTTATTTCATTTCTATTTTCATGTAGAGATGGAACATATATTTGGGGTTCTAAAGCCATTTATTCTCAATACTGCTACCGACTTCTCTTTCAGATTCTAAAAACAATTATATTTTTTTTAATTTAAAAAAAAAAAAAGACAAACAACCACTCTGGAAAAGTCCTCACACTTTTATAACCCACTTCACTTCCTTTTTATTCATTCCTTTCCCTCCTTCCTTCTTTACAAACTTCAAACCCTAAAACACAACTATTAATTTTTCTTTATCCCATCAACCAATTATTATTATTATTATTATTTCAAATAATAAAAAAGCATTACACTCATACATTTTCCCTCACCTTCTCTATCACTGTTAAATGGGTAATCCAAACCCGACCCAAACTGAGGATGGGCCCTGACCCACTTCGCCGCCAATGGGAAAGTCTCGAGAACAACACCACCCTCTGCCCTCCATCGTCGCCGCCGAGGACTCGCGCCGGAATGAAGTGGCGGCGGGCTGCGCCGTTTCCGTCGTCGGACTCAAATGCCTTATCGTCTTGCTTTTCTCAGTCGCAGTTTCCCTCTCCGCTCTCTTCTGCTTACCCCCATTCGCAGATCCCAAGGATCTGCATTTAAATTCTAAGTACAAAGGTGGGTTTTTAACTTCTTCTCAAACAAATTTTTGGTTCTCTTTCTTCATTTAGTACTTTAATTTTAATTTTAGGAAATTTTTTAAATTAAGAAAAAATCCATGTGGTGATAGTTAGTGGATCTGTTTCTATAATTGGTGTTAAATTTTTTGTGTGAAGAAAATAAAAATATAGATTTTAACTTGTATAGGTATTTTATTTTTAATTTTTGGTTTGTCATAAAAATTGTTGGCGAATTAGCTGCGTGTGGGTAAAATAGAACGTGGCAGATTTTAATTTTCGCTATTTATTATATTTGTGGGGAAAAGGGTGATTTGTTTGTTGCATTGTGTTTTGATGTTTTCTTTACTTTGGAAGTTATTGTTCGAAACATTTATAATTAACTAATTTTAATGATAATTTATATTGAAATTATCTTAATGTTGCACGTGAATGAAAAAAGTTTCCCAGTTTTAGGATCAGACACTATCATATATGCTGTTGTGAATTTTGGTTGAGCTGGAATATTGCAGTGAGAGTTTTCTTCTGGGAAATGATATCTATTAAGTATTTTTGAAGCTTTTATGCTTGCTATGGAGAGGTTTCTTTGTGACTCTGTGTCAATAGTGATTAGTTGATAGGTTTAATGCTTATGTTAGCATTGAACATATCTTTTCCCGTAAAGAGAAAAACTTTACCTGTTAGAGCAAGAATGAATGGAGGTGTTGTAAGTGATAACTTGAAGAACCATCATAGGAGGTTAAGATCGATATGAGAAAGTGACAATATGAGGGCGTGTTTGTGTTCTATTCTTCAAATTATTTTTTGTTTCATAAAAAAAAAAACTAGTTTTAAAACTTATTTTTGAAAGTGGTAGCTCCTCAAGTTAAGAAAAAAAATCAAAACATCTTGAGTGTTTTTGGTACTTTATGCTTTCATATTTATATATTTTTCATACTTTCTTGCATTGTTCCATCTTCTTCCTAACTCTTTACTATCTATAAAGTAGATTTTCAAATTTGATTTACAAAATTGTTTTAAAAACAAAAAGAAACCCGATGGTTAAAGACTTCAGCAGATAAAAAGTAATGGAGTAAAATGGCAATTTTGTTGGATGATGCAATAATGGCAGTTAGCATTGGAATATATGTAGTTCCAATTATACTTCTTTAATAACATACCTTTTTGCCTCATACTTTTGCATGGAATTTCCACAATTTCAGACACAATATTCTCATCTCTGCTACAATAATTTATTTTCTTGTCGATACTGAGTTTAATTGCTGGAATATTTAGAGTAAATAATTTGCTTAGTTCAACAAACCATGAAATTAACTGTCTTTTTCTATGTTTTTGTCTTCACGTGCACTGGAATTAATGACAAACTAAATATGGAGTGGTTAAATATTTGAATTGTATTTAAATAAAATCATTACTGGTAATAATGACTAGATGAGAAATAACTGCTAATGGTATATATCATTTTGATTTGTAACTCTTACCAATATGATTAGAGAAATGCATGTAACATCTTATGAAAATGTATGTGATGCAACATCTTATGATGAACCATTGAATGTTATCTTCAATTTTGTGATATATGAAAATGTCCTTGTAATTATTTATAACCTTCCATGTCTAATAGCTTACCATACATTATTATATGATTTATTTGATAAAGGATGTAATGTTATTATAAGCATGATTATCTAATCTTTTATTTAATGACATTGTTTTAACTTTCCAGATCATGATATCGTTGCAAGCTTTTATGTGCAGAAGCCAGTTTCTGTGGTAGAAGAGAATATGTTGCAGCTTTCTGATGACATTTTTGAAGAGATAGGGGTTCCCTCAACCAAAGTAACTCCTTCACTGGTTTCTTTTTGTGAAACGTATTAATATATTTTTTTTGGTAAAAGAACTTTATTATTGTTAATTTTATTTGATATAGACATCGTTCTTATATTTCAAAACCAGGTGATCATCTTGTCTGTGGATCTCTTACCACGTTCAAACATGACAAAAGTGGTGTTTGCAGTTGATCCTGATGGTAAATATTCAGAAATGTCTGCAGCTGCCATTAGTTTGATAAGAGCATCGTTTAAATACTTGGTTATACGCCAATCATATCTCCTGCTCACTACATCCTTATTTGGTATACCCTCCGATTTTGAGGTGCTGAAATTTAAGGGAGGGATCACTATCATTCCAGAACAAAGTGTGTTTCCTTTGCAAACAGTGCAAACACTATTCAACTTTACTTTGAATTTCTCCATTTACGAAATACAAACAAATTTTGGTGAGCTGACAAGTCAGCTAAAGGCTGGGCTACATTTGGCTCCTTATGAGGTTTGTCTTTGTTATTCCTGTCCTTAATGTTTTTGTTGTATGTCTCCTTTTTGTAATTTGTTATACTTTCTTCAGTTCTGATGTTATGTCAAATCTGTTAATTATGGGTTCTATGTGATTACCTCTATATTGTGGGATATCTATCAGTTACAAGTGAACCATGTTTAAGGATGGACTCTGTAAGCAAAAGGAATAACATATAGCATGCAAAGTAAGCTAGCTGTCTTGTGTAAAATCTTTAAATTTAGGAATTCCTTACATAATATACATGTACTTGTTCTTAATACTGGGAGGATTTCAAATATACTGATCTCACCAACCTGATTCTGACTGGGTTTCCTTGTTGGTATGCAGAACTTGTATGTCATCTTATCAAATTCTGAAGGTTCTACAGTAGCTTCTCCTACCACAGTTGAAACGTCTGTCCTACTTGCAGTTGGGATTACACCACCAAAGGAGAGACTGAAGCAACTCGCACAAACCATAATGGGACATCATTCATGGAACCTTGGGTTGAATAACACTCAGTTTGGTAGGGTTAAGCAGGTTCGACTGTCATCCATTTTGCAACACTCCCTTCATGGCACTGGCGGAGGTGGCTCTGCTTTGTCACCTTCCCCTGCCCCTCTACCTCATTCTCACCACCACCACCACCACCATCACCATCGTCACCATCACCACCATAATCACCACCATAATGCGCATGTTTTTCCTGAAACTTCGCCTTCACCTTCACCTACACCTACAACTGGGGAAGGTGCTGCTTCACCTGAATATGGTTCTCCTGCCCCTGCAAGAAGTGTGTATGCCCCAGGGAGAAATTCTTATGCTCAACCTCCATGTCAATCCGGGTACAGAAAGAGATCCAGCCGGAATACTCAAAAACAATTTCGTCGTACACCTGAAGTTGCTCCTACTATTGCCCCACACTATCCTGTTCCCTCACCACAGGATGGACCCTCAGCACACGGTTTTCATTTCTCAGTTCCTGCTCTAAGTCCTTTACCAAACATAGCATTTGCGCATGTCGAGCCCCCTCCTAAGAATGAGCCATCTTCTGAACGTCCCAGCACACACTTTCATGGGCCATCACCATCTTTATGTGAGTATTGTTAATGGCAATTATTTTCATGAGCTAACATATTGTTAGAGAGTTTTACATAATTTTTTGTCTGTGCATTTTTAGTACTATTTGTCATATCTTGGTGTTAAACCTATCTCAGTTTATAAAGGAATTAGAAATTATTAGCTCAATGAAGTTGAGCTTTGAAGGGAAATATGAAAGGAGGAAACTACACATTGTGTGGGCTCAAACTAACTCGTACTCTGCATGTCCTGGAAAAGGTCTTTTGCAACATTTTGCATTGAAGCACACTTTCATGCTCGGGTCATACAGTTATAGAGTCTACTGCTTTCTTTTTGTTTTTGTTTTTATTGTCCCCTTCTTTTTCTAATGGAGGTTTCTAGTTCGTCAGTATCAAATTTAACATTCCAACACTGGATTATAGTCTCGAGAAATGCTAACATGAAATTCTTTGATACATTCTTTTCTATTGAGCAAATTTTGAGAGGGTCCCACTGAAAAGAGCATAGATGGTTTTTGTAGTGAGACCATATATGAAATTCATCTTATGAAGAGAGTTGGAAAAAGTGTGTTACTATGCTCTAGCTCACTTGTTCGTCCTTAGGTTTGATTATTCCCTCCGTGATTACCTGAGCTTTTTTACACTTGGGTTTCATTGGATCTGGGTATTGTCTATACTTGCAATGAATATAATGATTGTTGAAGTTCTTAAGAGTATGTGGGAACTCATTATAAATTACCATGGTTGTGAAAATGGGACCAGAATAGTTGCTTCAATTAAAAAACCAGTGGACTGCTCTTGTGTTTAGTTCATTTGAGGCTAAACTAGCTGGAATTAGTCCATATCCTATACAACCATGATAACTAATTGTTTTCTTTCGTTTTTTATTTTCAATCTTCAAATATTGTCATTTAATCAAAGAAATTCTTCCAACCGAATAAAGAACCTATGTTAGTTACAAAGGTTCATACACAAGGCTTTTATTATCTTCTATCAAACCACATATTAAATCCTTTGAAGGATTTAAAGTTTTATTTGACTTGATTTTTATTATTTTGTTTTAGTTTATCATTTAAATATTTTTTATAATATTATAAATATATACATAATTATTTTCTGTTCCTCGATGTTTTGATTTAGCTGAATCATTGAACCCTAAACATTGTATGCGACCATGAAATATTGATTCCTTTGGACTGAAATTTTGCTTTTGCAGCTTCTGCAGGTTGTGTTGGGACTGTTAATTGGATACCTTTAATGCTTTTAGAAATTTTATTACTTGTATAAGCTGTATCATTCGGCCAGATAAACCAGAGAGTGCTATAAAGATGTGCTACGCAAAGGCTAGCTTCACTTCTGAGTGAATACGAGGTGTTATTGAGAGTGTAAATAGTTGATTAAAAAGATCCAAGAACAAATGTGCCCTTCAAAATAGAGGGGAAAAATCAGACAGTGTATGCTTTTTCAGGTCAAAGTCTTAAAGTGACAGGCCTTGATTACATGCATCGCTGTTGTTCTGTAACGGTAGATGGAAAAAGGAAATGAAAGGAAGAAAAAAAATTGTAACAATCTCCCTTTTGGTTCTCATGGCTTTTAAATTCAATTTGTATTGATTAATAAGCTGGTTGTTTGCGCACTTCCTTAGTTTTTCTTGGAACTTCTTTTACATTTAAATGATGAAAACTACTTTTCAAAAATTTTACATTTGTCAAAAAATACAATCTAGAATATAACAAAAAGCATTCGGGTTACACCATTTATCTTTACAGTGTAATGTTTCTGGGACAATTTAAAATATATTTGTTTTGAAACCGTAAAATTTAAAATCTTCTGAGAATGTTTCAATCAGAAAGCTTTTAAACTTTTGTCTACGTGGAGAAAACATTCAAACTGCAAGAGATTTATTAGGGAAGTTTGGTCTAGAAGCTTGACTTCATTTTTAATGAAAAAACTTGGGGAAAATTCTAAAATGCATTCTCTTTGATTCCGAAATGAATAATTTATACTTGATTTATATGTTCCAAATTATTCGTTTAAAAAACATGCAAAGTAAGATTTAAGAACCTTTCGGAATAATGTAAAATTCATTCAGTGTTCTTTCTGGAAGTGTGAAACAAAATCTTTCCAGAAAGCGAATTATTGCAGAAGCCGAGATGTTTCCCAACTTTTACCAAAAAAAAAATCTCCAAGCATTAACTACTAGTCAAGTTCACACTAGTCAAGTTCACAGAAACTCGTGAAAGTGCTGCTATGTCCCAATTTTTATAAATAAAACGACACATGAAATCTGAGAATCTAAACCAAATAATGCTCCCAGTTCGAATGAGAAAATAGGGTATACAGGCATTTCAAGAAAGTGAACAAGATCTGGACTACATACATCTCTATCTACCATCATAAAATCCCATTCTACCATAATGATAAAGAAAATTATATTTCTAGCACGTAACATAATTAGCTATAAAGATGAACAAAAAGAAAGTGCACAGACAATGTTGGAAGGTTCAGAATTTCCTTTCTCGCAACCTTGAGGTTCTAGAATTTTTCAATCGTGAAAAATCATATGGCTATGACGTTCCTGCTCATGAATGCCTACCAAGCCGAGTGCAATTTTCCTCATCACCCGTCAGAACGCTTCAAGTATGGCTTCCGTTCAGTCGTTTTGGTTATAGCATTGAAGTGATGCACAATTGTACTGTATTTGCAGCAAGTCACAATATTATATTGCACAACACCACGGATGGTTTTGCCAACGTAGTGTCATCCTTATCTAACTCATGGATATTAGAGTAAAATGTATCTGAAAAATTTCATCCACTTGGCAAAAAGGGCAAGATAAATGAGCTCATTTTTGTGATAAGATGGTTCTAATCTGCATCACCAAGCCCATCACTTCCATCACCCCTTTTAGATATGGGAGTAAATTGTGAATTTGGTTTCTTCTTCTGAGAAGCAATTTCAGCATTCTTCCGCAAAACAGCTCCAGGTGATGGATATGGTCGTTGTTGAAAGAGAGGACCCTGAAATTGATAAAGAATTTATAAATCATGTTCAGTTAGGAATGTCAGGAAACTGAAACCAAAAATATTATGGCAGACATATTCTACTTTTCTCTGTTTCTGCATAAAAGGCATCACTGCTACCCAGTGGCACTTGATACTAGCAACACTAGAGGCTAACTTGGCATCAAACAGAAGCTCAATATCCACCAATTCTACCCGTAATCTTTCATTACACAATTTCACCAACTTTTTTATTGTTTACACACGGCATTTTCGTGGATAACTTCATTCAGTTACAAAATTCTTCTGGGTATTAAAGCATCCATGGATACCAGGTTAAAGCATTTTTTTGGTAAAAAATGCATTGAAAAAAATAGACATCAAATGTATCAATAAGAAAAGCAACTACGGAAAAGATAGGAACAAAAGAATTTCTGAAAATAAAAATAAAAAATAAAAAGAACTAATGTACGTACTGTTGCTGTTGTGTCCGCTGCTCGTGGCTGCACACCTTTCAAACCCACGACCCTGAAAGTTATCATACATTTATAATTACTAATCATTTAATCGAGCTTTCTACTATATATATGTGTGTGTATAGCACATACAATACACATACCAGCCACCACGAGGAGCATCAGAATAGGAGCTAGGGTCCATGGGATCCAACTCATCATCCTCTGCATGAGCACGTTTCTTTCCCCCTTTTTTACCTCCCTTGTGAAATGGAGGTTTCGAACTGGTCCTGGGGAAAGCAATTTGAGTCAAAACAATCCTTTATGGCACCAGTAAAGACAAACCGTGTAGATTTCAAGGCAAAACTGTGAGATAACTCATGATGACACTATAGCAACCCAGCCCACAACTCAATGGATCGTATAATTATTGAGCATTGAGCATTTTGGGAATATCAAGTGTGGCAGAGGAGCATTGAGCAAAACTGTGAAATACAAGGGCAGGGAGTATTGAGCATTTTGGGGAATATCTAGGGTGGCAGAGGTCAAGGGCAGAGTAGGCTCTGCACGTTTGATAGATTTCGTTTTCTATTCTGCATTTACATTCTTCTGTGTTATCCATTGTAATGAGAGCTCTATCTCTGCAGTTTTATTGTTTTTATTTATTAATACTGGTTCCCATCAGTTTCTTTTCAAAAGTTCACTTCCCCTTAATTTTCATCAATCATTTCCTCAGAATGCACCTTCCACTGTTTAAATCTAGGAAGTATTATCGCAATATGGAAGAGAACCTAAAAGAAAGTGTATTTTCTATACAAGCTTTTAATCTAAGCATATTGTAGATTTTTCATGAAAGCATAGTGCAGAAAAAGAGAAAATCTAAAAGATGGATAGTGGAAGTTCAAATTTAATATTATATTATTATAGAGGTCCCCAAGCATGTGCAGTAACAAAATTGGCTAGATAACATCAACTGAACAGCAATAAGCTTTTGTTAAAAATTTAATAGCACTACAGATCTTCATACAACTAACCTCTGTTTGCTAGACTTATCTGAAATTTCACCGGAATGCGCAGCACTGCTTTGCTGATTATTCAAACTTGAGGACAAATATTGACATTGAGGAAGATTCAGAACCCTGCATTAGTTCATTTTTTGATAATAAAACAAAAAAAAATATAAGAGATAAACCTTTGCAGCTA
>Ga0099824_1002390_pt1 | contig 27419 bp, 13 predicted proteins | sample SiratrowhiteBW_FD_76837 | JGI IMG/M metagenome (GOLD analysis project Ga0099824, IMG submission 76837) | Root nodule microbial communities of legume samples collected from California, USA - Siratro white BW | ecosystem: Host-associated > Plants > Roots > Nodule | place: USA: California...
AGAGAAGTCAGAGGAAAAGAGGTTAGGGGTTTTAGAGAGATGATGGCTTGAGTTGAAATGAGACTTGACTACTTACTTTTTCTATAAATACGCGTTTTTAGTTTAATAATATAATAATCAAGTACTCATTCCACTTCTACCATTTCACTCAAATGACAGATTTTCTAGGTTGGTAGAAAATATGTTTAACAAAATCATTTTGAATGAATTATTAATGTCATTCACAATATTTTAACATATCTAAACTTATGATATATAATAAAAAAACTAAATAAAATAGTTTCATTATATTTAATTGTTAATCAACATGAAAGTCTAACACATTAATAACCACATCGTTCATATGAATTAAATTATTTTCGTGTAATTTCTTCTTAAATTTGTTAGAATAGGTAAAAAAAATCATTATAGATAATTGGTACCTTCTATTCAAAAAATTATCACTATTAACCACAACTTCTATCCACTTACAGTTAAAAAAAAAAAAAAAATTGTGTCATTGTCCCTCAATTTTGATTAAAAATATGACTATAAATAGGTCGTTGTTATTGAATATAACTTTAATTAGATAATAAAGTTGAAAATAAAAGATGATTGAGTAGAGAACATCTTTTTACCATTTATTGTCTTTTTCAATAAATAAAATACCAATAAATAGAAAATTAAATTGAATTAAATTATTACATCTTATTTTGATTTGAATGGTTCACATTCTTAATTGTCATGTTAATGTTATTCAATATATAATAGTAGTAGTGAATTATTAGATATTTTAAGCAATAATAGAGTTTTAAATAATAAATAAATGATGAATAAATGAAGTCGTGTAGGTAGGATATGACTTTAATGTAACCTAAAAATAACTAAAATCCTTACTTTTATATAAGTTTTTATGTGATAAAGTCATGTCCTAATAACAAAACTTCTTTTAATTACATTAAAATACTAAAATTATCTTTCATATTAACCGTTTTGTCATCCTAATTAAAGTTGTATTAAGTAATAACAGATTTTTTTCTATATTCATATTTTTCAATCAAAATAGTGAAATCATGACTTTAACTTTTCTTTTAATTTCAAATCTACCTGAAATAATAGTTAAAAATGATTACTTCTTTAATTGAAGTCTTTTTTAACTAAACACAATTTATACATAGCAATAAAATTTCTTATTTTTGCTAATTGTAATATTAAAAGAAATTGCACAAACATAATTAAAAAGTTTGTAATCTAAACCTCAAACAACTATTTTCGAAATTTGTGACTTTTAACACTTTTTGCTAGTCCTTAAAGTTTTACTTTTATCCTTTATGCAAGGATATTTTGTCATGTTGTTATGTATCTAAAATAATTTAAATAAACTCTATAAATTTCATCATATCATTTATAAATAAATTCAACCATCTTATTCTTAGAAATTTCCATTAAAGTAAGTAAAGGAGTAATGATAAAACTAATAACAAAAGATTTTGTTTTATATTATGAACAATGTGATCTTGTAAAAGTTTTTCAATAAAAAACTTTATTAGAAGTTTTAGCATACTAAGTTTTTGTCTCACATAGAATACTAACGTCTTCCAATATTTAAATCAAATAAAAATATCAACAAAGTTTGAATTCCATTTTAGACATTAATTAAAAATAAATTAATTTCTTTATAATGTTATTATTCTAAATTTAGTAAGTGAATAGAGAACATTAACATAATTTAAAATTTGAAATAAATACATATTTTAAAACTTATTATATATGTTGTTTTATTGATTAATTATCAATGCATATATAAGACAAAAACATCAAAAATAAAAAGACCCTTACAATCAAAACAGTGACATTGTGTTTGGATAGATTTGTTTACTATAAATGCAGGTGGATGTGTAGAAATTTACAAGATTAATTTTGTTTAAATGAAAATATTTGATAGAATATTGAAAGACAAATTTTGCAAAAGATATATCTGACATATACGTAAAGAAAGTCACATCCTTAACACTGATAGAGAGATAAAAATATACTTTCATTAATAAATACTTTTATCAATATAAAAAATTAAAATATCTTATCATATCACTATAAACTTTTTCTTTAAATTTTATTATATTCTATATCTAAACAATCCATTCACTCTCTCAATTTTTTTAAAATCTATTCCTTTAAATGAACTCAAATCTATTTTTATCCGAACAAAACATTAAACAGTTGGCGCACACACGAAAAGGGGAGTGAGAAGTGCTTACTTGGCATGCGTTGATGCTTACGAGGATGGAGAAGAAAGTTCAACTCAAATAGGAACCTGTGCCTGCTACGTTTGGAAGGTTATATACTCGGATCTTGATATTAAATATCATATTAATACAGTCATACAACAAAAATTGATCATTCATAAATCGGAATTAAGGTAATACAATTACTTTTTTCAAGTCACAATTTGAATCTTTATGTGTATTTACAAATGATAACTAATCTAAAAGTAAATTGTATATTGTTTTTACTAAATGTTCCAATAAATGTCTGATCTTCTAAACTTAGTAAAATCACTTTTTTTCTTTATTAAAATTTTGATCTAGGTCTTTGATTTTTTATTTATTTATTTTGGAGGTATGAGATATCTGCCAAAATATTTTGATCATTAAGTTAGCATTTATTTAGTATAAATATTTTTTTAAAGGTTTTTAAAGTATCTTACCTGTCAGATCCTATTCTATTTATATTATTTTGTGAATTTTATCTACAGACTCTTTGAAGGCTCAAATCTTTTGGGACTCATGGTTAATGACTTAATAAAGTGATAATCTAATTAGGTTTCTTAATTATTCTATGTGATTAATGAAATTTATAATCTGCTGAGTAACAACACATATCTTAATAACTTCATTTATAAATGATCTTAATTCTCCTCTGTATACAGATATTGTTCCACCTTCCATGCATGATGTGAATCTATGACAAAAAAAATTACATTTTATTTCACACAAGGAAATTTAACTATCAAAAAAGGAAAAAAAAAAAAAAACTAGAATAAAATGCTTCTTCACCTATGAATACTCCAAACTCACTATCTGGGAGACATGTTTTTACATGCTTCTGATCAACAACATTTGCTGGAGTGATACAAAATTTACAATATTTTAAATATAAATTTAGTATTTAAACAAAATTAAAAGCATTTCAACTAAAAAAATATTCTAACCATGATACTAGCTACATCCTTCTTAAAAAAACTAAGATTTATTATATTTCTATAATTCAAGTATTATTTTTCAATATTAAAATTAAGATTATTATTACCAGTCAACATATAATATAGTTTTAGTATATCTTATTTAATATATTAGTTTCATTATTGATATAATAGTAATATTATTAATTAATTAAAATAAATTTAACCTATATATATATAATTTATCTCTTAAATAAATTAATAATTTTTTTTGGTGAATAATCTAATAACTTGAGTTTACTCATTAAATTAAAGGTTCAATTCTCATCTACTGTTTTTATTAACATTTCAAATCTATCTTTTCTTTTTGATAAAATTTATATCTATTAAAAAAACTGTCACTAAAGCGAATTAAATCCATTACAAACAAATCAAATTGGTTATTAAACAATTTTTTAATTAAACAGAAATTTGTTTACTGTTTATAAAAGGATTTTGAACATAAATAACGAAAATAGCATTGATCACTACAGACTTTTAAATTTGGATCATCATAACTTAATTAAACAATAATATATGGATTATTTTTTTATTACTACTATTGCTGATTGCTAGATTTATCGTCCAATAAAATTTTCAGTCAACAAAAGTTCGGTGACATAATCGGTAATAACTACAGAAGAAATTTAGCTGCAATTTGAACCTTTTCTATTAGTGATTTGTGAGCTAACACAGAGCAAGTTAAATTCAAATTAAGGATTTAAAATAAGTAGAAAACATACTTTGTTTAAAACAACGAAAGTAGGTTTTTGGGACAACGTACACATCATCTTTATGTAGAATCGGTAAAAGTATGATAATTTTCCTTACAAAAATTCACAATTGAAATAAAAAAATTATAAATAAATAGGAGAAAGAGATGTAAGGAATAAATATAACGACAGATATAAACCTCTTGTTTTTGTTTTAAAAAATGGTCAGAATCTTGCAAGTTATGGATATGGATGGAATTTGAGGCTTTCTCCGAAATATAAATACAGAGAGGAGAGGTGAAAAGAGACGTTGCATCAAAATCAAATCATGCGTGTGTCTCTCACTCGACCCACCGGGGACCTGGGCAAGAAGTGCTCAGAAAGTAACCAGCTTCTTTTCTTTTTTCTCTTTTCTTCTCTGTAGTGTGTATGGTGCTGGAGGGGAACCATCAAACTGCAGATATTATTTGTACTTTTTGAATTTAATGGTTTCTGTTTTGGTGCTAAAGGGAGAGAGGAAACGCAGGTAAGGCATTTCAGAGCTACCCTTTTCTGCACTGTAACACAATTTCGTGATTCTTTCTAGAGGGGAAGGGGCAGGTAGATTCGTATGGTTCATTTTGGATTTCAAACAGTGACTGGGGGTGTGTTCAATCTGGTTCCAACTGGACCAGTCTTTTCGCCAAGTTTCAAAAACCACTGTCATGGGTTTGGTTTGGTTTTGATCTTCAGAATCCAAGCCTCACTCTAAGATTTAAAAATACCTACCCGTTTCAGCCAAGGTCACACGCTTCAGAACAGAAATTAAATGTACGGTGTACATTATTAAAGGCTTCATCTTTTTCACTTGAAGTGGGTTTTTAAGGGTGAAGTTTTCAACTTTGCATCCAACAAACAATGGGTGATCTGAATTTAGATATCCCTGGAGCGATTCTTCCCCTCTGCCACTTCTTCTGCCAGTGACTGTTATAAAATCTGTTTCTGGTTTCCCTTTCTGGATGCCTGTTTCAGCACAAGTTCCCATAGTCAAACCCATTTCTTTTAGTTTTAAGGTTTAAATATAAACATGGAAAAACAGGAAAAATATATTTTAAAAATCACGATTAGAATTATATTATATTTTTAGTTAAATTAATACTTCTAAAATTATTATTTATATGTATATATTTTTTTTAAAAACACATGTAAGAAACTAATGAAACAAATATGGTTCAACGGTAGTTACATGCTCATTCCCACCTGTCTTTGTTGAAAAATTTGAATAAAATATCTAAATTAGTATTTTTCTTTTCCAAATTCGAGACAGACCCGCCAATTCAGGTTATTTGTCTTTCTAGAGTAGTGGATTCATTTACTCGATTTCTGTTGAACAGTAAGAAGACAATGGTTTAGATAAGGGAAGGGTCCCCTAAGGTTAGTATTCTATGTTGACCATTCTTTCTGGGTGCAAGTTGAGTGTACAGAAAGAGAGAGAGAAAGGGACTGGGAAAACAATAATTTGGTTAGATGGAAGATGATATGTTCAGTATCTGCCCTCCATTTGTGGTCAACTACAATTTAGATATCATTGAATTCAAGGCACTTACCAACACAATTTATGCCACTCTATGAAATCTTGTCAAGAATCTGTTCTCAGTTACAATTATAATTATTATTATCATTACTTATTAAAAGCCAATACGGACCCAACTATGAATTAATTTAAAAGAGGATCCCACCACCATTTTCTACCCATTCCCCCTCCCTTTTTCTTTTCTTTCTCATATTGCTATTCAATGAACTTCAAAAGTCCAACCCACATGATTAGTTATTGCGACACTTTGTTAAGTAGCCTCATACAAGTGAGATTTTGAGTGTCACACAGAGACACACACATAGTGTAACTGTAGAGCCTGCTTGTTCCACTTTCTCAAGTAACCAAAGGACAAATATTTATCTAAAACACATGTGAATTCTCATCTCTTATTTCCTTTTCAGACATTGTTGGCAAAGCTTTACCCCATTACCTTGTCCGTTCATACAATTAAATAAATAAATATAAAAAAATCTTTCGAAGTTGCCACCAACGCCTAATGGAGACAATGCCTGCAACGTGGACTCACCTATTTGCCTTAAATGCATGGACCTTCTGGTTAGGCCTCGCATCTTTATTATTTATGCTGTGGGGTACCCCACTTCTTACCATCATCTTTCTTCATCCATTTAATATCTGCGATCTGCTTCTTTTCACACACATTATACATTTATTTGCGCTTTAGCTTGAATGAATAGGGAAAAGAGAAATACAACAGTACTCTTCCTTTTCATTCCGATTACCTTTTCTTCACCATACGTCTATTCTTCCCCCCTCCCTAATGACGCATTCAATGACTCACCATCGATATGTAACAAATGGAGACAAACACCTTACATCACATAAAAGACCTACTCCTACAAGCAAAAATAATTAGTGGATACCATTTCTACACAATACTATTGATTTTTTTTCCTCCTTTTCAAATCTATAACTTTTGTTCAAGGCTAATGTGTGTACTTAAATTAAGAGATAATTAATGAATCTAAAATATTATTGTATCTTAAATGAAATATTTTCGTTAACCGATTCATGATAGGTAAGCAAAACAAAGGAAATTTTTAATAAAAGGAAAAAAATATCAGGTGGAGAAAAAAGACATAATTAATGCGTGAAGATATAGTTACCAAAGACAAATTATTTAGGTTTTTAATTTCTAAAGCAAAAAGGAAAATGTAAAAGAAAATGATGTAGAAAATAACTCTGTACTTCTGTTTTAATCATACATGTGAGTTCCAAAATAAAATGTGATATAGTGAAATTAATGATGGATTGGTATTGGATTAGGGACTATATTGTGCTTTTATCATATGCAAATCATCAATCAAAATGGGGAAGACAAATAGCTTTGCGATGTAATGCAAGTAACTGGGATGATCGATGCATCATAAGAAGTTCCAAAGCCAATATCCTAACGTTGCAATGTAATGCAAGTTTCTTTGCATTGTCTGATAATGTTTTCCCTATCCGATGTTACACGTTACAGAATTAATGAACCAGTGAATAGGTGTGTTATTTTTTGTCCTTTTTTTTTTTTTTTTCCATGAAGGTACCTAATAATGGAGAAAATTGAATATGTGCAAGTTGCTTCGAAAATTCTGCAAGCCTTAGTAAGATAGAGATGAGGCATGAGGAATACAATCTCGAATTACAATAGATATAGAATTAATTTACGTTGAACTTCTAGAAAGCCTAAAGTCAATCTTTAGAGCATGGAATTAATTTTCCTAGGTAGTAGTGACATATTGATGAATATTAATTAAAAAAAAATTATGGATGGTTATGGTTATTGTTATGGCCATCTGATTCCTGTACCCTTTAATGAAACTAGTGTCTGAATGTAAATTAGCGTACGGGTGAGTTGTTATTACATGAATAGATTTTAGAAAAGAATTATAAAGATGTGTAGAAAGCAATGGTAAGTATATTGAAAAGGGGATATAGTTGAATGAGAAAAGAGAGGTTGAGTGTTATGAGTGATGAAAGGGTGAGTTATATAGTGGGTATGATGCTGAACTAACATAAATAATGATTAAAAAATAGAAAGGAAAAGAGTATTTGGAGTGGGGACAGGAAGGTGCGATAAGTCATAGTTGATTTTAGGTGTGGTGAGCTTGAGGCTTATCTTTCAGTGTTCACAAATTGGTAATGGAGAGAGGGGCATGGCATGGGGACTTTTGCCTATTCCATTAATTGATTCCTTTCGCGGGTCCCTCTCAAACGGAAAAGGACACAAAATATTGTCTCTTTCGGTTTATCAAGAGGGAACCAAGTGAAGATCTGTATGCTTTATCTTTGGCCCCTCAAAAAAGAAACAGATAAGTGAATAAATGAATCACTCCATAAAGCTTTCAATCTCAATTTCCTATAATATTATTATCATTATATAATATTTTAAAAGTTCTTTTCTGCCATTTCAGCACAGGGAAGAAGTAGATCCATTCCCTTTATGGTCATGGAAAAGGGATATTTAAAACAAATCCACGTCGTCGCTCTCGCTCCCTTCCCTCCTGATTTAAAATTGGATTAGCTTATAATAAAAATGAATTAGGTTAAAGAGAGAGAGAGGGGATTAGATTAAAGAAGAAAGAGAAGATTTGGAAGATTTAGTTGAGTGAGTTTGAGAAACGAAAAGAAAATAAAAAGAGATTGGATACACGTGTATTACGTAGATAGAGGAGGAAAGTATTTGACATTGTGACAGGTGGGATGTGAGGACCCACAATGTGTTGGTGCTTTAAGTTTGGTTATAAAGGGCCTAAACGCTGTGATTGCTGGAGTGGGGACCACCATGGAGGGCAAAGATGGAAAGCAATTTGCACTTATGACGTGGAAGGAAAAAGACCCTACCAACTATTTAATCTGATTTTATAATGATAAATCGTAAGGAGGGTAGGATAACAATTTCGATATGATAATACCGAGAGAATAGTTACACATCTGCAATAAATCCGTCAGCCACGTGTGCGATGGTGACAGTAAAGACCACACATCTCAGCTCAGAAAAGCAGACCAAATTGTCTAACTCGGTGGAACTTTGTGCCTATCTTTACCACATGATCCGGACCACGCCATCCTTGCGCAAAACCAACCAACCAACTCCTCATTTCCCTTTCTCGTTTCTATGCAAACCATTTCCTTTGATTTCAAATTGCTATTGCTATTACAACATTCTGTGTCGTCGCCCACTGGATTTTTCACTACAACTCGGGGGGATAACAAAAGCAATGCCGTCATACAAGGAATGAGGGAAATCATGTTTTCATCTATAAATTAAAAAAATAAATTGAAGGTTACTGTAATATATGATCAGCCAGCCACGTACATATTCATCCTTCCCCACATAGACTTTGTCAAAAAGATGTTTGCTGCTCTAGTAGCCCTACAAGACAAAATAAATAAAAAAGAGAAAAGAAAGAAAGAGGACAAAGAACATGTAGGTAAACTCCATTACAACCCCAAAAGAAGAAAAGGTGGTTCTTTCCCTTCCTTTCCTCCATCTTTTTTTTCCCACCATATCAACCACATTCTTTTAAAAAACCAATCGAATTTTGATTAGACTTCACCATCAACCTTGTCAGATTATAAACACAGGGCACAAACAAATTACTAAACACAATTCGGGCACATCAATGGTCTGATCGATTCCCCATCCAAAATTTTGACGAATCCAATTCATTCTCTATCTTCATTGGCCGTGACCTACTTCATCTAGCTCTTTCCCACATCTGCTCCAAGCGGCATCACCATCGACACGACCCCCAGCTTTCACTTCAAAATCATATGCCACTTCACATGATTAACTCAAGCTAGTTTTCTTCATTGATCCCCGCAAGCACAGGGGTGCAGCAACCAAAGGATATATATCATTCTACTCACCCGCAGGTTGTTTCTGCTCCGCTGGCTTCACTTGAACCGCGGGCACAGAATGAACGTGAGTATAAGAAAAGCCAGTAGGAACAAACTGAGGGTGGCTCCCAGAGGGTTGCATTGCAGTAAACTGTGCGGGATGCAAAAGCCCCTGTGTAGGCAAGGCACTGCTGCCTTTCACATTGTTTGCGGCAGGGCCATTGCCGGAAGAACCTGATCGCTGCATCTGCTCGGGGCCACGCCGTTGAAGATAATAATTACCTGGAACAGTGGCGGTGGAAGTGGAGCTGTTGGATTGTGAATGCACGTAAGGATTTGAGAAGAAAAGCTGGGCCTGTGGCATTGCTTGCTTTGATATTTGCTGCTGCTGATGCTGCTTTTGTTGCTGCTGTGGCAATTGGGATTTACTCCCAGTGCTGGAAGAGGGAGTTAGCTGAGGGACATTGAGTATTGAAGGCACATTCCTGCCACCAACAGGTGACGATTTTCGAGCAGGCACAGCAGTGTTCTTGGCTTGTTGGGAGGACAAGGAAGAACTCTGGCTTATCTTATTGCTGGCTGTTGATGCAGAAGTTGTCCTTGGACTACCTGTATTTTTGGACATTGAAGAAGTAGTTGGTGAACCAACCATGACTGGGGGAGATGGGGACTGGGTGGAACTTGCAGGTTGCACTTGTGCTGAGGATGATTTTGGATTTGTTGCAAAAGATATTTGGGTATGAGGTTGCTGGGAACGAGCCTGCTGCTGTGGAATATTTTTGACTGACGAAGCTGGTGTAGTCGAAGCCATGGATGGAGGTGACTGTGACGTGGTTGTTGCCCTTACATTGTTCTTCCACTGAGTGGAATGACCCACGGCGCTGCTGCTCTGAGGAAACGCCGACACAGCATTAGGAAACTTGGTTGCCATTGAAGAAGTAGAAGGGAGGTTATCAGAGTAAACATTGCCATTGCTTGTTGATGGGGTCTTGTTGCGAGCGGTCGCTGCAGCGGCAGCTGCAAATTGGTTCTGCTTCTGATGCTGAAGAATCTGCTGCTGATTTCGCTGCATTTGTTGCTGAGTAGTGGCTGCATTAGTGGTGATGGCAGCAGGCATAACAGAAGTAGAAGGCCGGGAAGAAGCAGAACCGAGGTTGAGGTTACGACCAGAGGTATCAATGACATTGTTGCCACCGGAAATTGCCGCTAGTGAAGGATCAGATACGTCTGGCCTTCCGAATGCGATGGATTGCCCCATTGTTGCTGGAATTTTCCCGGACATTGCTTTTCTCTCTTCTTCTATATTATTAGAAGAATTAACATTTTTCCCTTCTTCGGCGGCATGATAATTTTTCTTCAACTGGGCACTGGCAGCTTGTGCAGCTGCCATTATATGATAATTATGATTACTCTGCATGATTGAATGATTTTGTGCAATAGATGAGAGGTCAAGACCAGGGGCGCCAGAAACTCCATTGATGGGTGCAAATGACATGGCAAACGCAGGAGCTGTTTCACCTCCAGCCTTTGGACCAGGGTGCTGCTGGGGTTGCTTCTTCTCACTGTGACCGCCATTGGAACCAGCACCACTTATTGAGGCAGGTGTCATCAAAGCAAAGTTTGGCGTCTGCATAGGCATTGCAAAATTTTGACCATAAATGTTCATGGTAGCACGAGTTAGACGACTGTCCGCAGTGGATGGACTGTCTTCACCGCCAATCTCGTACTCAATTTGGCGAGCCGGATGAGAAGTGTGATGATTCGGCCTCTGCGGTGGTTGCTGTTGCAACTGTAGTGGCTGCGATGGTGGGTTTTTGGAGACAGGAAAGCCTTGCAAGCTTCCAACCCCATTGGATCCAGTAGTATTGTTAGGCTTCTGTTGTTGATTCTGAGCATGCTGCTTCTGAGAAGAGGAGGACCCACTAGACATACTGGTATTTTGATGGACCTGTTGGTTCTGTTGTGACTGAGCAGGAATTTGCTGCTGCTGAATCTGTGAAGGATGTATCATTTGAGAAGAATAGAATGAGCCATTGAAGAATGGAAAGGCCTGAGCATGGGGAGTCCCACGGTACCCAGGTGGACCACCAACATGTGCTGGAATAGGAAATGAGTAAGCATTATTCTGCAAAATGGCCAAGTACGGAGCTTCATTTCCAGGCATATTTGGATAGCTGAAACTCATTGTTGGGGCAGCCGCAGCAGCAGCACCTGTGCCAGAAGCATTAGGAGGGGCTGAATTCGACACACTGGATGGTGTTCCATTGCTTGAAACTGGCAATGACTTCACGGATCCAGGCCGAACAGATGCGGCAGCGGCCGCTTGCTGCTGATTCAGTGGGAATATGAAAGCAGGGCCATGCTGGAATTTGTGACAAAGCACAAATAAATAAATAAATAAATAAATAATACAAGACGGAAGAGGGGAGACAAAAGAATTTGCAGTTTTAGAAGAAGACTGATACAACATACCAAGATATTACTAGGTGCTCCTGGGGGTAGAGCTTGCTGAAGCAAAATTTGCTTTCTTGATGAATTATCCACATTGGCAGGTTGAGAGGCTTTATCCTTCCCCATATGTCCTGAAAACACGGAAACACCGTGCCCTTTGTCCTGAGAAGAGTTTGCAGCCCGGCCGGGAACATTGCCGTGCAACTCTGTGGAGGGTACAACATTAAGATTGCTAGGCTTGGCCCCATACAGTGATGCAGAACCTGCTGCTGCCGGCCAGAATGGATTCATTCTCGCAATTTGCTGATGATACAATATATTCCGAGCAATGTAGCAGTGGGTTGCACACCTTTTTGGCCGAGGCTGATTAAAAAGAAGATGGGGAGGCTGCAAGTTTAAGGGAAAAAATATTAAGAGTTCACATTGTTTGAAAATCAGAAGTTTTTAAGGGGTAACAAAAAAGCACGTACTGGTATAGCTGCAGATGTCACGGTAGTCCCATCCATGGATACAACTCCTTGCAGAGAGGTCATATATCTGCTAATAATGAGATGAGAAGAGGATCACATCAAATTTCCAAGTAGTACAAATATCTGAAACAACAGTGAACACAATAATTGATCTCTCGCCGTACCCCATGGGAGGAAGCCCGCCAGGCCAGCTGGGAACAGACAATGGTAGAGGCAAAGAATTGGATTGAACTGGAAAGAAGATGAAGAAGAAGAGAGAAACCAAGTAAGGCACCGAGATAAAGAAAAATAAAAAATAAAAAAAGAGGGAAGTGAAGAAAGACAGAAGAAGAACAAGCATTGTTAGCCTCAAAATTGAAAGTACCATTTTTCTCTGAATTTGTTTGCTGTTGCCTCTGAACGTTCTGATGTTGCTGCTTCTTGTTAACCACGCTACCGACATTGGCAATAGGATCCACCCTATCAGCTTTCTCCAAATCAAGCTGCAAGTCAATTCCTCTTTCTTTCTGCACAATACCCGCTTTCTGCGAATCAGTTTCTTCGGCCTTCGCTTTCACTTTCTCCATTTCAATAGCCATTGCTTCTTCCTTGTTCATTCTCTGTGTTTTCTCGTCCTCTTTTACCATAGGCTTCGCTTCCTGAACAAACCCAAACTCCTTAAGTACTCATTCTTATACGAAAAGATTCCATAGCTAATACGTGGTCCACTTACCTTTTCTGCGTCAACCACCAAATTATTCTCCACATCCCTTTCCGGAGAAGACCTCAATGGAGGAGGTGGTGCCTGAAAAAAAAAAATATCCCACCGATGAAAATCAATTATATAAAAAAGAACACGGAATATCGGAGACAGATTAGGAAGAAAAAGATAAGCACCATCAGATCTATCTGGAACTTCTCCTCCCACTGATTTTCACTCTCGGATATAGATGGATTCCTGAAGAACCAAAAAATCAATAAAGAAAGATCAGGATTCACATTCAGCGCGAACTGAACACAAAAGGATGAACGATTAAAAAGAAAAAACGAAAAGATAGAGTAATAAAAGTCGATGCTACTCACGCTTTAGTCGCTTTCACATCTTCCCGGTCATCATCTGCTACTTGTCGCATAGGAGATTCCTTCTTGGGCGACTGAGGAGGCACCACCACCTCACTCAACCCCACATCTTTCTGCTTCTCCGCTTCCTCCATCACCTGCTTAGACTCCAACGACGCGTTGCTGTCTGGCTTCACCGGCTCCAGCGAAGCTTGAACCGTTTGAGAATTCACCAGATTGATCGCTTCGGTAGCCGACCCTACGTTGTTCCTATCCAAATTAGAGGAAAAGGTTTCGATCTTTGAAGGCTGATCGATTTCAGCCTTCGTTGATGACGAAATGGGACTGCTCCGGACGCTCAAGCTCGACGGATTCTCATCCTCGTGCTTCACCGGTCGCGGTCGTTTCCTCTTCGGAGCTGCAAAGTTAAACCCAAAACAAAAGTCAATAAGAAACCAAAAAAACAAAAAATTTAGTTTTGCCGAGAGAAAATCGCACCAACAGCAGACATGGGTGTGGCGGAAGAGCTTGAATTTTGGGGGTTGGAGATCGGTGACTTGGCATCGGTGGAAGATTTATTGGGTTCTCGGGAATCAAACTTAGTGGATTCGTTGGCGATGATTTCTTGTTTCGACGGTCCCTGAGGTTGTCTCATCATGCCGTACAACACTTCCGCGATCTCTATTTCGATCTCTTCCTGCGCCGAAGAAGACGGCTTCGAGGTCGTCGTTTTGGGTGGTCGAAACTTGGCTCCTCCATTCTGCTTCTACACCCATCAAAACAACACTGTTAGCACACTTACATCAATACCAACACACCACACCAGTGAGATTCTCACACCCGGATTCCGAAACTCACTATCTTCTTTCTAGCCGAGGCGTTAGAAGACGAAGGCGAGGCCGCCCTCACAGGGGAGGTCGACGGCTGTCGGTGATTTTGCTCCCCCAAGATTCCGCTGCCGCTCGAAGCCCAGCATTCGTGCGACCTCTTCGTAGACGCTGCGAACACAAACAGAAAAAATAAGAAGAAAGATGAGCGCATCGGAACACGGCGAATTCAGCGAGCGTTTCTGAATTGAGATGGTTTTGCGGATTTTACCGGAGCGTGCTTTCCTTGGGACGGAGACTCCGATCATCTCATCGGCGGCCTTCCACGTCGACGGCGGCGTTGGTCTAAAAACTTTCGCCGGAGGGAAGCTCTTCCGATGGTGGTTGGAGAGCGAGGAGGGGTTGAGCGGAAGCATTCTGACTGAGGCGCTACCACTGCCGCCGCCATCCTCGTCGTCATCGTCATCTTCATCGTTGATACTCTCTTCCGAAGTATCTTCTACGCCATCTTCTCTGCTGCTATGCATCAACCTATCTCCTCTCCTCTTCTTGCTCCGACCCAATCGATCTCTCTCCCTCTCCCTTTCCCTCTCTCTCTCCCTCTCGCGATCTCGATCCTTTTTCCCAGTCCCTCCTCGATCTCGCAACCTCGATGGCTCTTGCAGCTCCATCGTTCCATCTTCCTCTGCACAAAACAAAAATACAAAAGAAAAAAAAAACGCCACACATCGTGAGAACCAAGGAAGAGGAAGAGAGGGAAGGGTAGGGAGGTTATTGAGATCTGAGAGAGAATTGTGAACCTGGTGAGTCTCTGAGACTGTTAGTTCTGTGCCTTCTTCTGGTTAAACCATTAGAGGCCATAGTGCTTCTTCTGGCTTCTCTAATCCTGTCCATTCCACAACAAAAATCCTCTTTCCGCCGAATCAGCTACACCCTCTCATCAACGACCATAATCACCTGCACCCCAAATTCGCAGACACGGAGAGAGAAATTTGATATTTGATATTTTCAACCCCTCAAATTTGATTCTCTCCACAAAAGATCCTCTTTTCCTGTTATCAAAATTATGAGAGAGATCTAAGGGGGGATTGCTATGCTATGCTATGCTTTGCTTATCTCTTTGTTTTCCCTTCTTCTCTTCCTCTAGCTGCTGCTGCTGCTGCACCACTCTTCTCTCCTCTATCTCTCCTCCCCTTTTTGTGCTCCAATCTCATCTCTTTCCGCTATTTCACTCTCTGCCAAACCCACTCCAAAGACTCCTGGACGGTCACGATTCTCCACCGCGTCACCTGTTCCAATCTCCACCCTTCTTTACTCCACCAATCCAACGGATCCCCTTTCCTCATGACATCATGGCACCACCTCAACCGTCCATCTCACCACTAATGCATTACACCTTTTAACCTTTTCAGCGCGTCACCTCCACCTGTCCACCCCTCTCTAATTTCCAATCTTTACTCACTGCCAATTTGGTATAATATCATTTTGATTAATTATTCAATTAATGCAACAAATTAATGTCTTATACTTTGAATTTTATTTTGCTGTTACCTTACCAGGAAATTATTTTAAAATAAAAGAAACTCACGCGGTCACCTGATATAACCGGTTGCCATGACTTTGGTAAAAGCAAACATGAAACACCACCATCACAAGGAATCTAGGTGACCGCAGAAAATATCGTTGCCACCAGTCAAATTCTTTAATTTGATTCCATTTTTACCCTTTTCAGGTTTTTTCATTTTTTAATAGATTATATATACTTTATATTTATAATTTTAGAATAGACTACACTACAGGGCCCACGTTGAAATAAATAAAAAACCAAAAAAACATTTCTGTTCTACGGACCAGATCCTGGTGTTATCAGTAACACATGATTTTTCATCGTTGGATGGATCCGACGTGGCAATGGGTATTCATTAAAAAAACAAGCAGATTCCAACGAACGAGCGAGTCCGACATGGCACCTAAACCAAGAGGTTCGGGCATGTCAATCGTCAAACCCCAATCCCCACCGTCGGAGGTTTCTGATTGGACGGTTGGACGGTTTAGATGAGCGCCGAAGCGAGAGTAACTCAGAGTCACGGTCACGGAACTTCCAAGGAGTGTGGGCCCACCAATAGCTGCCGATCTAGAAATTATTTTCTCACCTTTGGCCTAATTGTCACGTTCGCGAGATGTGGTAGCTTCATGACATGTACATGGATCCCACCATTAAACAATTCACAATATTTATGAACTTATCTAATAATAGTACCTAGTTGATGAAAATTACACCTCAGTTAAAAACAAAATAAACAATTAATTTAAAACCAAACCTTTACTAATTAATTTAGCAGGGACGGAGACAGCAAAACCAAACAATGGTTCCTTTTGATGCACGCGCTGCTCAAGATCAAATGCTTGCAATTCAATTCCTTAAAATAGTATGTACACGTTCCCTAATTAAGAAAATTATTATTGGAATTAACTAAAACAAATATTTTAGTCATGTTTAAAAAATAAAAATAAAATTAAATAAAATGATCTAGATGGAAGAACGTGGCAGAGGAATTGTGCAACATGTGGAGGTTGTGACGAGGGTGGTTGGTGGGCTGGGATGTTGGTATTGGTTACACTTGGTTCCGCCTTTGATGAGGTAAATATCTATCCATCTTCATTGTAAACGAACAAATGGAGGAAAAGATAGCGTCACCCAGTGGACACTCTGCTTCTCTGTTTTTAACTCCAAAAGGCAAAACTAATTTTTATTTCAGGTCTTAAAAAACAGGTCTAATATCAGCGTGGAATGCGGAGAAAGTGTTAGAAAGGAAAATGTAAAATAATAAAATCAGATTTAATTTGATAAGGTAGAGGTAAGTGGAGTTATCCTACTACCTTTTCATTATAAAATATATATTATATTTTGAAGCAAGTGTGCCACGTCAGAATGGGTCCACTTTGCGGATGCTTTCACACTCTCTCGCTCACTCACTGTCGTAAAATCCCACACTTCTGCCATGTGTGCGCCGGAAGTGCTACCTCAGCCCAGTCTACGTGGCTTCATTCATGCCGTAGACACTAACATAAAAACCCTAGCCGTCACCACAGCGTTACGTCACTCTTCTCTCTCCCATCTTCCTTTCTTAATCTTATTATTATTACTTTATTTTAATAACTCACTTACTTTCCATTTATTATTAATTTACATATTTAAAAAAATTGAATCCTTATCACAGTGTTCCTATTTACCCTAACCTCAATCTCTGGAATAGAGTCCTGCAATAAGTTATGGCTATATGTGTCTGTTTTTACATCTTTCCCATTCATTGCGCATGAAAAAGGATTTCATAAAACCAACGCCTCTGTCAGTAAATTTTTTGAACCCAACAATCTATTAATTAGAAAATATTATTTCCAACCATTTATCTATCTGAAATTAACAATGGTATTTTAGCACGGATTATTTTCTATAATTGTTATTATTTAAGGAAGATTATAAAAATAAAGTATGAGATACAATGAAAAAAACCACCATGTGTGATAATGGCCATGCTCTTTTGACGTTATTAAAAAAAATCATTTGTAATATAATTAGGTTCTAAAATATTTATTACAAATTTATAAGTTAAATTTGAGACTTTTTGTAGTATTTAAGATAAGTGATATATCAATCCTTATGGTTAGGGCATTTCACTAATGTGTCTTCTTGGTCAAATATTAGGGTTATGCTGTTTCACATTACTATAGTTATATAAGACAAAAAATAAAATGCATACTTAAATGTACCTCCTTACCATGTATTAATTTTTGTTTTTATTAACTCTCCATTTATATATATTTATATATATATATATATATATATATATATATATATATATAATATGGTAACATTGTAGTTATAAAACTTGTTTATAATAAATATAATAATAACTATTAAATTAATATTAAAATGATAGACAAGTAAAATTTTTCAAAATTCAAATTAATTTTTGGTGTAACCATTAAATTTATTAAAAAAAATAACCAAACAAAAAGTAAAAGTCATCAAATAAAAAATAATAATAAAAATATATCTCTTAGTCGTTACAATGTTGATATTAATAATTTTATCTTTATTACAATAACTAAGATTTTTCCTACCACTGATAATCATCGTACAATAATTATAAAAGTGATAATAGCTGAACATGGCATCACATATACATGTAAATATATAACAAAAAATATAAAAAAATTTATAATATTTGTTGTGATAGTTGTTACATTTTTTTATTTGATAAAATTGATCATAAATTTAATATTTATCAATTTTATTTTGAAAAATTATGATTATGTGAAATTATAATTTTATTTTTTAGATCATTTAATTTTAATAGTTACATAATTAATTTGTTTACACAATCAATTAATTGTTATATAAGATTCAAAAAGGGAAAATTAATTTACATATGAACACAGTTGTCATTTATACAAAATCATTAATATGGTTTTAATTGTTTTTTGTACTACAAAAATATATGGTTTTAATTATTTTTTGTCCTATATGACTATATATATATATATATATATATATATATATAAAGTATTTATCTAACAAATTTGACACCTCCTTACGTGTTCATATTTTGTAATATATCAATAATATTTCTATTTATGTTTACTTATCTATTATATATTGATTATTTAAATAAATTATTTATTATTAGTTTTTTTTATAAGAAATGACATAAAAGTTCAATATTAATGAATCATAAATATTGCATTTAAGAAAGTTAAAACATCTTCTCCAACTAAAATACCTTCAACTAATAGATAGGTGAATTAATATAAAACAAAACTCATACTTTGAATTCTAATATCTAAAATATAATTAATACCTAATTTATTAAAAAGTTCAATAATATTTTCATTTTTACTAATAATTATGTATATCTAAAATACTCTAACATTGACAATGTATAAACAAATATAGTTAAAGATGAAACTTTGATAAATACATAATAAAATTATTCGCAAACATTTAAAATGACACAAAGATTGAAAAATATATGAGTAATAGATGAAAAAATATAAAATATAATTTATTTATGCATAAAATTTGAAATATTATAAAGATAAGATATATGATTTTGATAATAAGTTAAGAAAAAACTAAAGTTTTATATAAATATTTTGATTGTGAAGATATAAGAACTTAGAATTTTTCATATTTTTTTTATATTTATGTCTACTATTTTTATACTATCTACTAAATTTAAAAGATTAAATTTAATGCAAACTTTTTGTTGTTTATCTATAATGTTGTTTTCTTGATTTTAGTAAGATCTTTGGAAGATAATTCACATAGAAGATTCAATTTTTTTTCTTATATTGTTAAATTTTTTTATTTATACTTAATGTGAGATTTAGATTTATATTTGAATTCTTAAAAATTTATTCTTCAAGTGAGTCGTTTTTTATATGGGTACACTTTTCCTCAAATAAAAAAACTTTTTAGCATGAGTAATTTAGTGGTAACGTTTACTTCTACCATTTTTCATGATAATGAATTATAATGGATATGTTATGAATACTTTTAATACAGAAATCACTTTTATATTACATTAATCTAAGTCCACCACCAAGACAATAAGTTTGTTGTTTACCTTTTCTTTTACAAATATATCATTTCTACTTGATCCGTATAGGTTAAGGTTGTTTTTAGGCTAAAATGAAATTGGGGCTGCGAAAAATAATCTGTTTATTATCTGAATTTACAAATGAGCTCCTAGTAATGAAGGCCCAATTCAATGGCCCAATTTTATCATTCACAAATTACAGTTTATGTAAATTGACGCCTCAATAAACACATTTAATTATGATCATTTTTTGGTTAATTTGTTGAAGATTTAATACCAGATTATTAATAATAACTGAATTCCATTTCAATCCTAATACCTGAATGTTTCATCAGAAAGGCATAAAAATGAGGTACTGAAAGACGAAAAAAATCATCTTCTATTTGGGCTAGCCAAGAACAATAAAAAACCTCAACGGCTGTAACACTACTCAGTGTGAGATTTAGACTTAGACTTCATGATTAAGTTATCTCTTAGACAAATATGGATTGAAGTTATTCCTTATCTAACATTATCAACTGAACTATTTTATTTTAACATAAATTAAGGTTTTCAAACTAATATTTATAGAACTTATTTTCGTATTGTTATTATTATAGTTATTTTTCCATTGGTATAGATCATAATTATTTTTCAATCATTCAAGAATTATTTTTTCATAAAGATAGTGTTAAGACAATCAATTGTGGTAAAAATAGGCTGCAAATACAAAGGACGTGGTTTCTCAAGACGTGGATAAACATTGTTTCTAAGATATTATATGTATTATGTCTTGTAAGCCAACAATGTACAATAAAAACTTCTTGAGTGATGTGTTAAGCATCGCAAAACTAGCAAAACTCTTAAAAGTGAAAAAATTAAATATAAGATAAGAGAAGAGAATCAATAAAAAATATTTTAAAAGAGAGTAGACATATCTATTTACAAAATAGGTAGAGACTTCACCTATATAATTATGTTCCTACAATATCAATAGATTATGGAAGAGAAAAGGTATATGTTGCGAAGAAATATAAGATAATATTCATCTAAGCTGATGTTATCTTAAACCAAAACTCTAGCATTTATAAGATAAAAAATAGAAAAAATCATATATAACACTTCAAATATTTATACTAACCAAAACAAAAATAAATAAATAAACCAACTAAGTGATAGAAAGAAAATAAATTTCCTTATGGTAACGTGAAAAAAAAAAAGTACATGAGACCTACAAGTTTATATCACCTTCTTTGTTATCAACTTTAAAGATAAATGAGATTTTAATATATAAACTAAAGGTGTAGAAATAAATTCATGTGGAACTATTTTATCCTTTTAATACTCAATATTCAAAACATCAACTCTTACAAAATTAATATATTTTTCCATCATTTTTCACCAGCCAAACATATCCCAAAAGTCTTATTTCTTTATACGATTCTCGTGATCTTCATGACATTTTTTACCGTTTCTAATTATCTTTCTTGTTTATAAAAATATGACCATGCGTATAGGCTTCATGATAACCTTCATTGTTGTCGAAATCTAAAAAAAAAAAGTAAGCAAATATAGTAAACATTTGGTATATAAGTTTAATATACGCAGATTTGTACTAACACGTGAGGCAAGTGGGCTTGGCGAAGAGGTATAGGTATCCATTGAAACCAATAACAACAGTGCATGTGGCAGCCCAAATCCCAGTAAGCATCGCATTAGTATCCATCCATTCTTTATCTGTAAAAGCTATAACCCTCACAATTTGTCTACTAGAGTGTGCTACGAGCCTAAGAGTACATATTTTGCAGTTTATAAAAAAATATTCACCTTTCATTCCATACTTTATTTATTAATTCTTCCGTTTGATAATTTTTAATGTAAAGCAACAGAACTTTTGGATAGGTGTAATGCAAGCCTTACGTTCTTTTTTTAATTTTAATATATAGGAAAAACTTTTTATTATTATTGAAAATTTTTAAATGAATTAGATCTTAATAACTCATAATTCATAAAGGTTAAGGAAATTTTCAAAAAAATATATATATAGGATTTACAACTCACCTACTCACCGAATAAATCTTCACAATGAACCAGTAGACTGAAACACACACCGAATTGACTAATGTGTATTTCTTTATTTAAAAATCATTTACACAACAATCAACTCTGGAATCTTTTATATAGGTAATCTATGGATAAAATTTGAATACAATATTGTAAAATATTGTAAGTAAGAGTGATATGGTTGTTCAATCAGAATTAAGTCTTACTTTGGAGAATAAAAAATCTATTAAATATTATTATGTATTGTTAATGCACGCATTATATATTGATCCAGATATTGATATATTTATCTTGTAATAATTTATAAGTTGGTAGTTATAAATTACGAGTCAATTTATTAATCTTTATTATATTTTTATTATTTTATTGATATTTATTTTATATTCGGAGGTTATATATATATATATATATATATATAGATATAGGGAGATTTACCTGATGACTTATATTAGCCTTATATTATTAATATTATTTTTTGTTAACTTAAGTGTTTAATAGTATTTTACAGGAAATCTCTATTTAATATTTAAACAACCTTTTTTTCGTATTATTTTTAAAGAGAATATAGCTGGACACAAAGGCCTCTGCTCCTCTAAGAGTTTATATAATAATGCTTCACATTTCGACAAGAGCAATTTTTGATATAATAGTGCTGAATGAATGTTGTAAGTGGATTGAGATAAAAACTTTGGGGCAGAAAATTAAAAGAACATTTAACTGACCTTCAATATGTATGAAATGACACATGGAATAGAAAGTGAGAAAAATCAGTTATATATGAAAAAAATATATAAATTTATTGTTTTAAAATTTAAGTTGAAGGTAAAATAATTTTAGTTATTTATATACTACACTAAAATTGTGTAGGATTCTTCACTTATTTCTCTGTTACACTTAAGTCGTGTTTTCTTGATTGAATATTAATTTTGTGTTCATTTTGTTTATGTTTGTTTTTTATTTTTTTAATTAAAAATATTTTTTATGAAAAATAAAATATATTAATTTGTTACTAGTAATAATAAATGAAGTGATTTTAAAGAAATAATATATAACGAAAAATAAAATATAATAGTTGAATCGTATAATTAATTCCAATATGGTTATAAGTTGTTTAATAAAGTATTTTTTTTACATGTTATAGTGTGTTTTTTGTCTTGTATTGACACTTCAATTATTACAAGCTTATAGCACAAATTGATAAGACATTTTTTATAAAGAAATATCTAGGACTTTAATAACTATAGATAGTTAAGATGAAAATTGAAATATATTTCTTCTTACTTTTCTCATTGATATATTAGAAACAAATAAGACTATAATATGGTTTCTTTTATTGTTGTGAGCCTAAGTTACAACCAAATGTAACAACCATATTGTGAATATTAGGATCTTCAAAAATTGAGTTGAGCAATAGATAATGTATTGCATAAGACATGTTACATGTAACTTTAATAAAAATATCAAAAATTTTAATTTTTAAGAGACAACTAATAAATATGGGTATATATATTCTTTAAATTGAATTATGCAATATTACAAAATGAGTAAATTTTTTAACAATTTTATTTATTACATTGTCACAACATATGAAATGAAACAATCAACTCTTCAAGCAAAGTTATCCCCAACGAAAACATAATTTCGGCAAGTAGTCTCTTAGATAGATATCATTGAAAAAGTAGACTTAGACATATGATGAGGGCAAACGATACAAGCATATGATAACAAATCTAGCCAAATGGATGAACTTTGTTTTGAAGGAAACATGATCCCTATTTATTTGTGCTCTTGTAAAAACAACATTTGAAAGAAAAAAAATGTTTATTGATCGACAAGCTAAGACAGAGGCATGTTATAAGCATACCATCATTTATTGCCATACTAAGAAAATATGAACAACAATATGATGTGTCATGTCATGCGTGAAGATATTGGCAAAGTTTAGAGTTTGATGTTCAGGAGATAGCCAATGTCCAACTTCGACGCCAACCTGTTTCATGCAAAGTCAAATCAAATAAATGATGGTATGATTTTGGAGAGTTTCAAGCTCTCTGGTTGTTTTGTCTACATGTTATCGTTTTTTGTTCCTATTATTGTTTATAACTAACGACATTTGTTGTCCTAGTCTAAAGCCTGCACAACATTTTCATGGCTTGTGAGGTCAAATTTCATTTAGTTTAAAATGAAGATTATTACTCTATTTACATGAGACCATATTTCATACCTGACTTACACATGCAATGAAAGGAATAAGGAAGACAACTTTTAATTGTATCTATAACGAAATGAATGAGTCAATTCCAAATAAGTCAAAAACATATTCTTATTGTGAGAATGAAAGTCACAACAAGAGAAATTGTTAATATAAAAAATAACATGTCTACAATTATAACATTTTTCTCCTTACTAAATTTAAATATCATTACATAACTTAACATGCTTAACTATTTTATTTACTTATTTTTTTACACATGAACCTCTTCATTTAACATACATATAAAATTATGTATTCAATAATTATATTAAATTAATTTAATTATTCATTAAAAAATAACAAACTTACCAATTATTCATAATTTTCAAAATTACACTTCTGCAAATTATTAAATACATAAAAAAATACGACATTTTTTTCAAAATTTTATTAAAAACAAATAAACACACCATGAACAGAAACATATTAAACACTTCAATTAAATATTCAATGTAAAATTATGTCAAAAATACATTTCAATGTAATATATGAATAACTAAAATCGTATTAAATATGCACGATTTCAGTTTCCACTATCACCACCTAAAGTTATTAAATCCAAGCTCGAATGCACTAAAAGTTAAAAAAAGAAATTAGACTTTGTGATTGATTTACACCACTTCTTCGACAACATTCAAAGCGTATATACGGATCATACAATTTCACTATAATTTTAAATAAAGAAATTAAGACAAATTTTTTATACTAAAGTGTAAACACGACATGCCATATACCTAATTCTAAAAATAATTTTTCAATAATGAGCGCGTAAAATTACACTCATGTAAAAAAGTCCATTGATATATGAACGGATTTAAGAATCTCTGTGTTTTTATTTATCATAATTGAACTTTTTTTCTCGTTAGGGCGAACTTCATCCTTATCAAGAGATTTTCGCTTTAAAATCGTTGTATTTCCTTTGAGTTTTTGTTGTCTATTTTTGTGATATATTTGTTACTCGTTCTTTTTTTTCTTTTAGATTCTGACAAGTTTAGAAAATTATTTCGGAGTAATATTCCTTTTACATATCTCTGTTATATATATTTATTGGATATAGTTAGCAGTTTACAAGTGTGCAATGATATGATGGTGTTTGATCGACCCGTATCCATGTATCTGTTGTGACATCTATGTTAATCCTGTAAAGTGTTTAATTTGAAATGTTATTAAAATTTATAGACCCAAATAAACGGTACCGACAAACTAGTATAAAATATAAAATAATATCAAAAAATAAGAAAAAGTTTCTTTATATAAAATCGAATATGATCAAAGAAGAATAATTTTAAAAATAAAAAAAAATTTAAGAAAAGAGAAAATAAACTTTAAATTTTTTTTAATTTTTAATTAATTTATAATGAATAAATAATTAACTCATGGAAAGATTTTAAATTTTTAATTTATTTGAACATTCTTAATTATTCTATTAATTTTAAACATCTTTATAATATACTCCTCCCAAATATCCTACTAATTATAAAAAATTCTAAAATATTGTTGGACAAAAAGTTAACTTTATTTTCAACACCAATATAGCTACATTCGTATATGTATATATACACAAAGAAAATCAATTGTAAATTATTTGGTCATTTAGATAGTTAATTATCATGGCCGGGGAGGTTTTGCATCAGGTTCAGGGGATGTCGTATTTGAGTCAAAGATCACGTATGCTGTCATAATATCCTGCATTATGGCTGCCACTGGTGGTCTTATGTTTGTTTGTGACATTGAAATTTCAGGTACGTATGATTTACTAATGAGTCATTGTTGCAGTTCTGATTTCAAGCCATTTCATTACTTAATGCTTTGTGAAATGCATGTGAGTGCAGGTGGTGTAACATCCATGAGCATGCATGGAGTGGACAGTAACTACTGCAAATATGACAATCAAAGTCTTCAATTGTTCACATCCTCTCTCTACCTTGCAGCATTGGTAGCCACCATGTTCGCTTCCAGTGTCACCAGAAACCTTAGTGTCTGTGTACTTGGTGGACAAAGTTGGTCGGAGGATATCGTTGTTGGAAGCGTGTGTCCAAATGTTTGTGTCTCAGGTGGTGATTGGCATAGTGCTAGGGATGAAGGTCCAAGATCACTCGGATAGCTTGAACCAAGGGTTTGCGGTGTTGGTGGTGGTGATGGTGTGCACGTTTGTGTCTTCTTTTGCGTGGTCTTGGGCTCCACTTGGATGGCTGATTCCTAGTGAAACGTTCCCACTAGAGGCTAGATCTGAAGGGCAAAGTGTGACGGTGTTCGTGAATATGCTCTTCACATTCATCATTGCACAGGCTTTCCTCTCCATGATGTGCCACTTCAAGTTCGGCATCTTCTTCTTCTTCGCTTGGATGCTTGCCATGTCATTAGTCACACTCTTTCTAGTTCCAGAGACCAAGAATATACCCATTGAAGAGATGACAGACAGAGTTTGGAGAAACCATTGGTTCTGGAAGAGTTTTATAGATGATTGATTCCAGGACCATAATATAGATAAAATATGTATATATTGTACATATGTAAAATACGTATATATATAACATGCGATAACCTAAGTTAAGACTGAGAGAATCAAAATTAAATGAAGAATAGTGGAGTTATCACAATTGTATAGTGAAAAAAACTAGTTTAGTTACAAAATTCACTTTGTAACTTTAGTTGAGTTTATGAGATAATTATATGAAAAGGAGTGCTACCACTCCTTATTTTAAGATGATTATTTCTAATTGAATAAACGAAAATAATATAACTTAAAAAATTACTTTATCATTTTAAAACAAAAAGCGCTATTTTTTGTCTATTATTTTTTATGAAAAAAAAATAGTAAACTAACTGAATTGTTTTTATAAAAGAACTGTTATTATTTTTATATTTTAAAAATTTAATAAAAGAATATTTATAAAAAAATATATTTGTGTGCTGATATTGTTTATTTTTAAATTTTAGCATTTTTTAAGTGTTTCTTTGATATATTTTATGTTTTATATTATGAACTACATGATATAAAATAAATGCGAACGAATATATGTCATATCATTGAACCGTATACAGAGTAAAAACCATGTAAATTAATATTATATGTTTTGAAGCATTTCAACAAATAAATTTCATTATTTTTAACTGAAGGATTTTTTCTGTTATTGTTATTATATTAAGAAATGGGTTAGAATTCCCTTACCCAAATTCTAAATATAAAGACTTACTAATCCAAACGTTAATTTCATCAAAACTGATGATTCAGGTAAGTTTGTTTAGATTAATCACTTGTTATTCCAAAAACGTGACCGATTAATTCACTTATTTTAGTTTCAAATACCTAAAATATACATCTCTTGGGATTTAAACTGGTTCTAACTAACTAACTAACTAACTAACTAACTAACTATATATATATATATATATATA
>Ga0099824_1002396_pt1 | contig 27391 bp, 11 predicted proteins | sample SiratrowhiteBW_FD_76837 | JGI IMG/M metagenome (GOLD analysis project Ga0099824, IMG submission 76837) | Root nodule microbial communities of legume samples collected from California, USA - Siratro white BW | ecosystem: Host-associated > Plants > Roots > Nodule | place: USA: California...
AAAAAATAAAAGATATATATATATATATATATATATATATATATATATATATATATATATATATAACTAAAATATAATTCTAGTTTTATTTTTAAAATTCAATTGCAAAGTGAAAATTTGTATTAGATTTCTAATTATTTATCTTAAACTATAAATTTAATTATAATTAAACTCTATAAAATTAATTTATAATGTTAGAATTATCTTACCTATACATATTTTCAAACTTTCCCTAATAATAAATAATTGTATCTTTAATATATATAACTCAAAATGTAATTCAATTTCTACTTTTAAAATTCAATGAAACAAAAGTGAAAATTTGAATTATATTATTAATTACTTATATTTTACCAAATAAAGAAAAATTATTTCCCAGTTTTATTACTGCATTAATCCCATCTCTACCCACTGAAACATTATTGTTAAAAAAATGAATTTCTAGAAATATTTATTATTGATGATTACATATGTTTTTGATCTATATAATTCTTTGCTAGTTCAGTTGGATAGGATTTGGAAAATTCATTATTCACCTACTAAAAAATTTTAAGTTGTGTTAGGTTTATATATCTGTTTATATTAAATTAAATTCAACTCACTCCAACTTTTTGAACGTGTTGAATTGGATTGTATGGATTTGATTAAAATTTTGAAAAATAAAATAAAAGTTGTAATCTTGAGACATTAACCTAATTAAAAAATAAGATAATACTTGTAAAAATTAATTCAAGACTTTAAATAAATGAATAAGTCAAATTATAACAAATTTAAATAAATTCATTTCAAATAAAAAAAAAACATAATACAATTTATCCAAAATAATAAATCATAATCACAGAATGAATATAAGTATAAAGTAAATATAATTTAAAGTTTAAATAAAAGTCATAATATTATAATATATTAAGTCTTCTCAAAATATCAAACATTACAAAAACAAAAAAAAGTACATAATTAATTATTAGTAAGATTAAGTTTATAAAATAAATATGCAACATTTAAAGACAATAAATAGTATTGCTAGAAGGAGTGATCCTAAATTTAAAAATAAATAAATAAATAAAGGTTCAACCTAATAATATGATCCTAAATTGTATCTGATATATGAAGTCTTTCCAAAATGTCAAACACTACAAAATAAAAACAAAAGCATAATCAATTATTAGTAAGATAAGTTTATGAATAAAATTTGTAAAATTAATTTTTAAATATCAATCTAATTAAAAAAAATAACACAATGCTTACAAAAATTAATTTAAAACTTCAATTCAAGTAAATCCTCAAGTCATAACAAGTTTCTTCAATATATAAAATAAATATGGACAATTTGTTCGAATTAACAAGTCGTAATCACAAAAATAAACATCAATATAAAATAAATATAATTTAAATTTTAAATAAAAGTCACAATATTATGTTATATGAAGCCTTCCCAAAATGTCAAATACTATATAAAACAAAAGCAAAAATATAATCAATTATCAATAATATGAAGGAAACATGTAAAATTTAAAGAAATATATATATAGAATGAGTGATTCTAAATTTTAATATTTTTAGTTCCCAAAAGAAGCAATCCAATAGTAGTATTTAATGTCAAACCATACAACTCTAACAATTTAAAAATTTAGAAAAAAAAAATCAATTTTTATTCACATTGTAAACAAATGAAAATATAATAAAGAGAATATAATTATAGTTTCCATACCCAATTCAATCTTTTATATTTTCATATAATTTAGCATACAATATCTAGTCATGGTCACACACGAGAGGATTTCCTAAACCCTTCATTTGGAACAAAATGAAGTTCATTAATTATTATCATCCTAACAAGAGAAACAAGAGTTTTTTCTTGGTTGAATTCAATAAGTTTCAAATTTATGGTATTAGGATCACCCTCACATCCTTTTTCAATACTTAATGTAATTTGTTTCTTATCAAAATCCTTGTTAAGGTTCATATAACAACTATTTAAGTGTTTAATCAAGTTATTGGTTTCATACTTTTATTATTATCCTTATATGATTTGCCACATTACTTGCAAATTATATTGTTATCTTCCCTATTTAATAAATTCAAACATTTGAAGGAGTCTTTCTAGGTTTTTTCTTGAGTCCTTCACATGATTCAGATGACTCTATTTTTGTAAAAACCTTTAACGTAAAAACCTTTCACGATGTTGATAATTGAATTTCAAATTGTGCAAATTGAGTAAGACCTTCAAAGGATGTTATCCCTTAACATAGAACTTGAGGCCTTCATATTTCCTATGTTAATAGTAGACCCTATACAACTAATCTTTTCCATTGTGTGGATATTGAAATAATTACAAATACCAAAATATTTTTAGTAATAATCAACACTTTGTTTCATATAAAAATAATTAATAATAATCAACAAAAGAACAATTACAAATCAATCCTATCACCACCTACCACCACATCCACCAATTCAAGTGCAAAAACACATACTAGAATCATGCAAGGCACACTATTGGTATGCTTTATGCCTGTCAGGAAGAGATTGTTCATGCAAACTATAAGGAATTTGGTGACAAGGAGATAGAGGGTGATAGATAAGGAAAATAACTTTTCCATTTAAAAGAATGGAAAACTAAAATCCAAAATATTTTCACTTGAAACATAGGTTGAAGTCAAGATTGTTTTAGAGAAGAGGTGGTAGAGGTGAATAACATAGACAATCGACAAAGAAAAACAGATGCGGAGGGGAAACAACAGAGGAGAAAGTCAATAGAAAATAATGAGAGTGAATGGTGGAGGAGAATGATAAAGATGAGAATGTTAGACTTGATGTAAAGAAGAAGACACACCAATATAATGTTTATGCTTATTTGTCTAATGTTATAATTGATATGTGATAAAAGTAAACAACAAAGTCGAATGACAGAGACAAGAATACTATACGGATGATACAAAGAAGAAGACACACCACCATAAGAGTGTTTGAGTTTTTGTTTGATGTTCGAGTTAAGATACATCAAAAGTAAACTCCAAATGTAAATGATAGAGACGAAACGAAGAAAGACGCACCACTATCACAAGAATTTTAAGTTTATCTAAAATTATGTCATGTAAGTTAGATAAATATAAAATTGAATATTAAATATTTATATTAATCCTATTATTCAAATAGCTTGGATTGGGTCGAGTTTAATTTAATTATAAATTAAAATTAATCTAATATGGAGGTGAATTAGGTCGTTAGTACCATTGAGACCCAATCACACCCCTAAATATCATTAATTGAATTTTTTTAAGAATAAAATGTTTGAAAATTACACAATGCGCATAGATAATTGCAAAGCGTAACTATTCAACGTCAACGATATTAACTTTTTTACTTTAAATTTGTGAAATTTCACCTCTCGTCATGCTATAGCGTGGATCCAATTATGTCTAGAGCTGGTTAAGGTTGGTTAGGTTTAATTTTTAAAATAATTTGTATAATCCCTATATATTTTAATTTTTAAAAACTACATGTGTCCCACCAACCCACAGATACAAAATAAATTAATATTATTTTACATCTATTTGTATAATAATAATTTACCAATTCGTTAAATCATGTGGAACTAATAGAAGCAAGGGAGATTAATTTTGATGAGACAGATTATGGGTAATTTATGAGATTTGTGGTAAAACCTATTTACAGCACAGGTTATTTCTGTTAAGTAAAGTTTTGTTTTCAAAAAATTATTCGAAAAAAGACAAATTTGCATTATACCTATTTTTTATACAAGCAATCCATGCACTTTTGTTCAAATATCCAATTTCTACGTGTTCTATGAAACTTTCTTACGAGGTTTTATTTTAGTTTAATTAGATCTCAATCGATAAAATCATTTTTAAATTCCTCTTGCAAATTTCAATGATAAAGTCTTACAAAAAAATTATATTTTTAAAAATCTTTATCTGTATTTCCTTTTTTTAGAAAATTAATCTAATTATTATAATTAGATATATTTGTAGTTCTAAGATCAAAATTTAATGCATTACTAAGGTCATATCGTATTTATATTAAATAATATATTCCAACGTAAATTTCTTATGAGATTTGGCAGAAATTTAAGAGGCTTATTAAATGTGTTCGGTTATGAAGATGAATGAGTGAATTGTGAGAGAGAATTCTAGCAGATATTATGTAGCTTTATTACATCCTTTTAAAATTTTAAATTACAGGTATACGCTATATAAAAACGACTAGACGTTGGTTATGAAATCTGTAACACACACTCACATTAATACCTGAAAACATTGAAATAGTTATTTTTTCATAAAATTCATTTAAAGTAAACTCTTAAAAGTCTAATTTCTTTTATATGTCATAAATTCTAAAGTGAACTTAGACAAAGCATATAAGCCGATAGTAATAAATAACTAATATTAAAGACCATTTTTTTTCAACATTTTTGTAAACAAGATCTAATTCTTTAAGCAACTAAAATCAAAATTGAATAAAATTAAAGAAATATTCAAACAGTGTAAGTTTATTTTTCAATAAATAGTTGCATATTCATTCATTACATACACCAAACTAATCTCTGTCAAAAATCCACCACTGTCACAGTATTAATAGACTAACACGTATTAGCTAACGAAGAGAAAAACTATGCTGTTAATATACATGCTGCTGAAATAGGGTTTGTAACGGTTGGTTTGTGTACGAACCAATGGCAGCGAAACGCGCAATAAGTTTCAATTAAAGTTCCAACCGGTCATTGGACCGAATGGTCCCTGGTCCATCACTTTATCTAGCTATTTATGGTTTGGCAAATACTCACATTACTACAACAACAACCAGAGCCTCCTTTGTGATCTCTCCTAGTTTAAGCCAAAAGAAAATTTGCCATCATCACCCAAAAGACCTTGCCTTCGATCAAAGCGGCAAGATGGTCTTAGAGGAGAGCTTAGTGTATGATGTGAAGCTGTCCTCAGTCGGGCCGGGTCAGGCGACCGGGTCGGATGTGTTCCACAACCCGGGTGGCTTGGACTTGGCCATGAAACTTCACTACCTTAGAGTGGTGTACTTCTTTGAGAGTGAGGCCGCACAAGACCTAACCATAATGAAAATAAAGGATGCCATGTTCACTTGGTTCAACCGTTACTTCATCACCTGTGGGAGGTTCCGGAGATCGGATTCCGGTAGGCCCTTCATCAAGTGCAATGACTGTGGAGCAAGGTTCATTGAGGGTAAGTGCACCAAAACCCTAGATGAGTGGCTTGCCAACAAGGATTGGTCCCTCTACAAGTTGCTTGCCTCTCACCAAGTCATTGGTCCAGAACTCTCTTTTTCTCCTCCGGTTTTGTTGCAGGTGCTTGCTTCCTTTCCCTATACACATACTATTATTTTATATCTTATAGTATTCATTCAATCTTTCTACTCATACAAGTTTTCTTTCTTTCATTTTAAATATATTAACTACTCTTCCCTACTGAGTTCCCAAGTTCAGATGAAAAATTATTTATATATTTTTTTTAAATTCAGACTGGTGAATGAAGGAAAAGAAAGGGGCAAAAAAGACCGTCTTGAAAATAAAACAGAATTAAGACTATAAATTAATTTATATATATATATAGTCATTCAGTAACTGAAAAATTAAAGTGAATTTCCACCGAAAGGTGATCCCAGTTTATGAATGTTTAATACTTCAACTTCACCACCGCAACCGAAGGCCATTGATGATAAAGGATAAAGGGACATACTACTGTTTTTCTTATTCTTTTAACAAAAATATCTAAAGAAAACTTTGGCAATGTTCATTCTTCAAATAAAAAGAGATTCGGAGCTCAAAATAGTCTAGGATTTCATTCAAGATGACTAATATTCTATTTTTTTTTTTTTTTTACAATATACACTTACAAAGATGAGTTTAAGTATTGAATATATTAAATATTTTTAAGATATTAAGTGTATTATGTTTCATTTAATACTTTTATAAAATAATAAAATGATTAGTATTCTAAGAGTACTCTGGTACAACCTCCCAATAAATAGACTTGGATTGCCAACCAAGTGACATAAAAACATTCTCTAAAGTCAAAAGAAATTGTTTCATTCTTAAATACGGTATTAAGAATATTATATGTGTTCTTTCTTTTTCGAATTTGTTCTTGTTCTAGTTTGCATAATTTTGAGCATATATTTGTTTTAAAGTTAAATACTATTTTTCAAGGATCTCAATTATTAACGATTTTGGATTTCGGATTAGGAAAAACATTATATGATTTAACGAAAAGCTTTCGCCTTGACTAAATAACAAACTGAAATTTTAAGATAAAAAATAAGCAGTTATAAATATACCTTGGAAGTGATTTTATCAATTATCATATATATTATAAAAACCTTAAAGTGACATTATCAATTATCAAAATATATGAAAAGCAAAATAAAGCTTATTTTTCATTACTCGCCAAATATAATATAATAAACAGAAAACTAAAGATGTTTTATAGTTTTTCTTTGCAATTAAAATAATTATACATTTCCCAAACCAAAGATTTATTGAATTATCATTAATATTGGCTCAATTAGTATGCCCGGTACAACGTTAATTCCCATTGTTTGGTAATAAATCAAGTTAATGTTATTTAATATATATTAGAGGAGATTTTATATACCATACATGTTAACATTACCTATCAGATTAATTTACACTAAAAGATTCATTGAGACGATTTAAATATTTCGTGCTTATGATGTGATTGATACACGCAAGAGAAATAAGTTATTTATGTGAAATTTAAGTTGATGAAATGAAAGTGGCTAAAAATTAAACATTTAGTTAAAAAGTAAAAAATAAAAAATGAATATAATAAATTATATTACTTTTTTAACACATGGGGTTTTTACCCTTTAATGCTACACAAATATTAAAGGGGTGGAGAGCGAAAGTGACAGGAACCACAATTATTTTCTTATATTAGTTTTTTCCTCTCAATAAAGTAATAAAGTAACTATTATAATTAAAGTAACATAGATATTAAAAGTTGAGTATTTTAAAAAGAAATTGAAAATATCAATTTTAATACAGATCAATTTTAAAGATAAAAAGGATAATTCTAAAACATTATAAGAACTATTTTTAATTATATTTTTTATCAAACTTTTCACCATAGGGTGAAACTCCAAGATTCTTATAGATATGGTTATAGAAAGAGATAGGGTGGGACTATCATGACCTGTTCCTTTCGCTTTCTACCCTTTAAATATTGTGTAGCATAAAGGGTAAAAACCCCATGTGTTACTTTCGGTATTATTATTACTGCTCCTAAATCTTTTACAGATTCCTACGCTGTAATACTTCCCAAATAAGGGAACGGCTGGGAAGATATTTTAGGAGAAAATTTGAGAGAATTTTTTCTCCAGACATTTTCAATGTTTTTTTTTAAACATTATTTGTTTAAAAAATAAGCTGAATGTTTGGAATAACAACTGAATTTTGTAAAAAGAAGAAATCTTATAAATTCTAAAATTAAATGCAGTGAAAATGAGACATTAAGTACTTTTTTCTATGAAAATAATAGAACTTTGCTTTTGCAGATGACTCACTCTTTGTTTGGTGAATATGCAGGTAATCAAATTTAAGTGCGGCGGAATTTCATTGGGCCTTAGTTGGGCCCATATATTGGGGGACCCGCTTTCAGCTTCAGAATTCATAAACTCATGGGGCTCAGTAATGAATAACTTGGGCCCAAAAATGCTTTCCAACATCCCTAGATCTGTGCCAGCACCCGGACAACCTGGACCCCAAAAGGATCCAATTTCAGCAAAACGGATCGACCCGGTCGGTGATCATTGGATCCCGCCCAACAACAAGAAAATGGATACATTCTCCTTCCACCTAACAAGCTCACAATTGAACTACTTGCAAGCACAAATTTGGGGTCCAAGTCTTGATCAAACCCCTCCTTTTGAATCCCTATGTGCCATGATTTGGCGTTGTGTGGCCCGGGTTCGGGCAAAACCCGAACCCAAAACCGTGACAGTGTGTCGACCCGAGCCGCATAAGAAGGACAATGATATCATTGGTAACAACCAAGTGATATGCAAGGTTGAGGTTGGAAGTGAATGTTGTATTGTTGACACGGATTTGAGTGTTTTGGCAAGCATGCTTGAGAGTGAAGGTGTTGATGAGAGGCAGCAAATTGAGGAAGCAATTGAGAGAGACCAAGGTGTGAGTGATTTCTACGTGTATGGTGCCAATTTGACATTTGTAGACTTGGAGAAAACCAATTTGTATGACTTGCAATTGAAGGGACACACACCAACATTTGTTTACTACACCATTCAAGGGGTTGGAGATGAAGGAGCTATTTTGGTGTATCCCTGGCCACAAGGTTCTATCAAGAATGGTGTTGATGGGAAGTTTGTGACCATGATTTTGCCAGAGGATGAAATGGCCAAGCTCAAATCTGAGCTCAAGATGAATGGTCTTCTGCTTGAGGATAATTAAGTTTCAACGAGATTAAGTATTTGTCAAAGAATAACTTCTATTTGGTAGAGTATGTTTGTGAGCTGAGAAAATGCTTAGTTTGCGGTAGCTGAAGTTTATTGCTTTGATGTTGTACCTCACGTTAAACGTAGAGTTGCCATGGTGTGATTGTTCTTTCATGCTTTATTATTAAAAATAATACTTTCTTTTAATAAAGAACCCTATTGCTTTGCACAAAGAATTACTGTTTTACACCAAACACCCATTTTAATATAAAATATGTAATTTAAGTTAACTTGGTTACACATCATAATTATGCATAGTTTAACACAAATGGATCATATTGAGGTAAATTATGAGAATAATATCATTAAACTTTGACACAGTTACTAAATACTATGATGGCCAAATTTGATCGGAATCATTATGGAAAAAAGGTTGTATAGAGAAATAAAACGTCAATAGTTTATAATGTTTCCAAAGATACGGTATATCCAAACAAACTTTTTTTATAAATATTTCTATAAGAAAAATGAAGAAAAAAAAATCAAAATTAACATTCTTTGAGTTAAAATTAGCTTATTGATAAACTATAGAAGGTTTTTTTATAATTTTTTGTTGTTCATTTGTATTTAAGTTAATTTTAACTTTCGAAGAAATTCATTTATTTTTTTTTATAAGCACTTATGCAGAATATAGTTTAAACATAGTACGGTTTCATAAATCTTTTTCTTGTTATTTTTCTATAAACATTTTAGAGAATTTAGTTTAAACGTTTCTTGATTTTACGAATACTTAGATAATTTTATAAGAGTAGTATTTTCCTTTTTTTTCTTCTCGTATCAACAATTTACTCTTATTTTCTTTTGTTGCGTAAGATGTAGTCTTATTTTTTATTTATATATATATATATATATATATATATATATATATATATATTTATTTTTATTTTATTTTTTTTTGTCGTAGACGATGACCATGTGCTTCTCCTTTTTATGGAAAGTCAAATATTGGTGAAGCCAAAAATGAGGTTCGGTTTAGGAAGGGTTAGGCCATCTCATTAAATTCAACATTAGGCTAAAATTATAACTCTAACCTAAAGATAACTTCAATAACAAGTGTATGGTCGAGTTTTGATAGCATAACCTTATTTATTCAAAGTTAAAAATACAAAGGTCTAATGCACTTATTTATAATGTTAGGTGTTCTCTAAAAGAGAGACAAAATTCAAATTCAGAAATAAATCTTAATCTTAGATCTAACAAAACCAATGAGAGAATGTCATGTAGCATGTTACCCTTTTCATGCTTTGCTCCATATTTTTCACATATTAATTGTTTTCCTTTTCTGACGTGCTCCCCTCCTTGTCCTAGATCTTTTAGGATTTCTATCACGTTTTTCCAAGCCCAATTGAAACCCTAAGTAAACCAAAAACCTTAATTATAAACCTAATCTACTTAAGTAAGGAGTGGTTCACTATTATTGAAGACCACTTGTGAGCTCTTTTAGTCCAAGAAGTATTTAGGTGTGACATTTTTGTTTCATTTTTGTTTCAAATGTCCTTATGTTTAGGTTTCGAGGGATTTTTGGGTGAGTGGTCGTTGGTAGAGAAAGGAGATGTTGAGGTTCACCTCAAATTTAAGATTGACTTTGATGTTTAGTTGTCTTAACTATAGGCAAATGCACCAGTAGTAAAATATCATCTGTGAAAAAATTCGTACAAAATAATAAATATAATTATAACAAAATTAAACTCAAAAACAATTTCATAATTTAAATTGTTGCGAAAAAAATTAAATTTAAAATATTTTCTAATATTTTTATCAATAATTGGAGAAAAAAGATTAAAAATAAATTATATAAGATTACGAAATTTAGACTTTACCAATACTTAATCTCACATATAAAAGTAATTATATTCTTTTCGAGCATATATCCATGTTAATTCACAATTATAATCAAATCTTAATTTCCGTTAAACTTTTCACCAATGGGTGAAACTCCACGATTCCTATAGATATGGTGGGGCATCATTTTATTAAAGAAAGAGATAAGGTGGACTATCATGACCTGTGGTTCCTGTTACTTTCGCTCTTAATCCTTTTAATATTTGCGTAGCATTAAGGGTAAAAACCCCATGTGTTACTTTCGGTGGTATTATTATTAGTGCTCCTAAATTTTTTTACAGACACTGTTGTAATACTTCCCAAATAAGGGAACTGCTGAGAAGATATTTTAGGAGAAAATTTGAGAGATTTTTTCTTCAGACATTTTCAATATTTTTTTTAAAGCATGGTTTGTTTAAAAATTAAGCAGAATGTTTGGAATAACAACTGAATTTTGAAAAATAAAAATCTTATAAATTTTAAAAGAAATGCAGTGAAAAGGGAACATTAAGTACCTTTCTATGAAAAATAATAGAACTTTGCTTCTGCATATGATTCAACACTTTGTTTGGTGAATATGCAGGTAATTAAAGTTAAGTGCGGTGGAATTTCATTCGGTCTAAGTTAGTTATATGAGGGGACCCGATTTCAAGACTACTTACCTTCACGTCTTCTTCATGCACTTTCAAAATTCAAAGATACTCCAAATGTATCTTTTTATGAAATTATAGTTTTATCGTTATAGAGGTGGTTGGATATAATTTAGATAGAAGGTGGACACTTCTAGATTTGGAAGACACTTCCAGAACACCTCATTTCGCAACTGATTTTTTTGTATAAAATGAGTTGCAGAATGAGTTGTTCCGGAATTATCCTCCGGATTTGAGAACAGTTCCAGAACATCCTGTTTTGCAACATGATTTGCGGAAAGGAGTATTCTGAAACTGTCCTCCAAATCCGAAGAACAGTTCCGGAACACCCCGTTCCGCAACTTATTTTATACGAAAATCAACTCATCCCAAATCGTAAACCGAATGAAATCTTTCAAATACTCTACAAGTATTTCAATACATCATGCGCACCTTAAATGATTGTCAAATTGTGTTGCTATTGATGGATGACAAAACAAAACTGACCAAAGAAGCGCAAAACGAAATGCTGGAACTGCTTGGAGGTGGCGCCGCAAGAGAGTGAAATGAGTAGAGGTGAGTGGAGGGATTTAAGGTTTAGGGATATTTCGGTCTTCACAATATTATCTCAAGGGCATTTTGGACATATTCAAAAAATTTGGAGGTGCCCGAAGAAATGCTTGGAGGTGCAGGAAGAAGTAGTCGACTTTCAACTTCAGAATTCATAAACTCATGGGGCTTAGTAGATGAATTCTTACTGCACCTCCAAGGTATCTTATTGCACCTCCAGAGCAAATCTAATATGAAGTTATGGAAATGTTGTTAGGTCAAAAATTTATTAAACCCACTATTCTTCACTCTCATGAGCCATCTTCCTGTACTGTTTTATCCTGCACCGTTTCATCCTTAACCAACCTCCATGTCTACATAAAGAATAACCGTTTCGTCTTTAACCAACCCCATGTCTACATAAAGAATCACACTTTAATTAGAGGAATCATTCTTTAATTAGACATGGATGGGTTTTTACTATGTCTCTTCCTTAAAATGTAACTAAAATTAGTTTATAGTATGTTTTTTTTCTTTATCTTTCGGATGGCTAGGATCTGGAATAATGAATAATTTTTGGATTGGATTACAGAGGTTTAATCTGAAATAGAAAATTATAATATTGGATTATATAATTCAAAAGACAATTTCAATTATAGAATGACTTTCGAATTGTAGGATTTATAATATAAATATTGTTATTGATCCTACAACTCGAAAGTTAATCCGAAATATAAATTACTTTCTAGACTGTACAATCTGGTATTGTAACTTTTTATTCCATATTGAACTTCCATATCCCAATTGAAAGTAATTTCTGGATTTCACCAATTCGGAAGTCAAAAATTTAAACTAAACACATATCAGATTATACAATCCGGTGATCTCCAGAATTATACAATTTAGAAGTGAAAAAAACCAAAACATAAAAATGCATTTCAAACCTCTCCGCAGTTACTCAAATCACCACCAACCTCCAACCACCACAAACACCCAAAAAGTGACCCCACAATCCAGCATCCACAATCTTCAACACCCACAAAATGCATCACCATTGCTAGTATCCTCACCCACCTCTTCTTTTATTTTCAAGAAGATTATTTCAGTCCTTCACTAAGGACAATTTTGGAATACAACAAATTATGGAGGTGTAGGAAGATATCATAGAGGTGCAGGAAGAATCTGTTAGCTTAATAATGAATAACTTGGGCCTAAAAATGCTTTCCAACATCCCACAATCCGTCCCAACACGCCGACAACCTGAATCCCAAAAGGTTCCAATTTCAACAAAACGGATTGACCCGATCAATGATCATTGGATCCCGACCAACAACAAGAAAATGGATACATTCTCCTTCCACCTAACAAGCTCACAATTGAACTACTTGCAAGCACAAATTTTGGGGTACAAGTCTTCATCAAACCCTTGCTTTTGAATCCTATATGTCATGATTTGGTGTTGTGTGGTTTGGGTCAAACCTGAACCCAAAACCGTGACCTTATATTAGCCCTCCAAGCTTGAGGAGTTGTCATTGGTTGTGAGTGATGGAGGTAGTTCCAATTACCGATATAATAGAGTTGTGACCATATAACTATATTTGGAGTAGGTCAAAAATAATAGGTATGAGTAAGTAGATCCACATGTAAGAGAATATTTTCCTAGGTATAGGTTGTCATTAGTCATTCAACCTTTTGCCAATAATGTTTTATGCTGAAGAGTGTGGCTAAAGACGACATCATATTAGTTAACTAATATTGTGTTATCGATAATATTTTGTCATGGCTTATAAGGGTGCTCAGATAATTTTCTTTATATGTATTCATGTTTGATCATGGGCATAATAAATCTACACTCTCCATTTGACAAGCTCACAATGGGTCTGATCTACTTAACTTCATTCGAACAGTTAGGTGTTGTCACTTCCAAACATATAAAACACATACATATATTCAAAATATTTTCCTTAGTAGAATAGAATTTTGGGTCTTGGGCCTTGTATCAAAAGCCACATAGGATGTCTACTTATGAAGCTTGCAATATCCAAATAGACGCCACATAAGAAGCACATAGGCCTCCCACATGAAGCTACTAGGCACCACCTTTGAGACTTGCCTTCCAAGTCTCATCATACCACTTGTCCACCTCTCATTGGAAAGTATTTAAAAACTTGGGCTGCAAGCTACATGTGCCACTTGTCACTCCCCTAATGGAGAGGGTTTGAGTCAATCATGAAGAGTCACTTGTCAACATATTATTTGAGAGGATTTTAGGAAACTTTCTCCACAAGTTAGGGTTTGAGGCTTCTCATGCAAGCTTCTTAGTCTACAAATAGGAACATCTTGTACATGAATTTTTATTTTATGAATGAGTATGGTTATATTGTCCAAATTCTTAGAGCTTCTACTTGTTCTTGAATTTTCTCTAGAGTAGTCTCCTTCAAAATCATTTATAGACTTCCTCCTAATGTCTTGGCCTAACCACACCTAGGTTTCTCCCAAAAACATGAATCTACACTTCTCCATGGAACTTTTGCTGCATCTATTCCATACAAATTGAAACAAATCAAAATGCAAGTGAAGAAAAGCATTGGCGCAAGCTAACATGTAAGGAATTGCATCATCAAGCATAAGGATTGGATGTCTTACAACACATCTTCCATTTCTCATCTTTCTTAGGCACCAACAAGACTAGTACGACACAATAACTGAGACTTTTCTGTATTCAACCCTTCTTCAACAACTAAACTTGAGATTATATCTCCTTTGTCTCTTGAGGATTTTTTTTTTTTTGTATGTTGGTCTATTGAGTAGACTGGCTTTTGAAGATTTGTTCTATTCCCAAAAAGGTAGGTGTCCAACTGGACCCTCACTTTGGAACACTTGATCAAATACTTTTAAAAGTTCTTGAACTTCAAGAGGTGAAACCCTAGATTCTAAAGTAGTGGTAGTACACGTAAATGTTCCTTTACAAAGAAAGAGGTATAGAGGTTGTTTAGATAAAAGAATTTTTTTTGTTATTTTATTTGACAAAATGTTCTCCTTCTAAATGACTTCGTGGGAAGGAACATCAATCTCTCTTGAAAAAATTGTTTGAAAAGTTCCATTATATTGTAAAAGTTTACAAAGTGTACAAAAACCTCTTTAGAATAGAATTCTACACAAACATCTCCAAATTATAATGTCTCAATATCCATCTAAGATCAAGACCACTCAAGATCATAAATAATCAAAGCTCACAAATAATAACTTCACAAAATAAAAAATCATACAATTGTTTCACACAACTCAAAAAATTAGATATTCTCAATAGCATATTTACAATAAATACTAAAATATTTGTCAAATTCTTCAATTTATTATATAATGTATTTCTTTTTTTTTGTTATTTTTCAAATTGAAATTTTTAATCATAAGCTATAAAATATTTTTCTTAATTAATTAGAGATGACGCTTAATTTGAATTTCAAATATAGTTAAATAATTTCGTTAGCAACATCACTCATGAAATCAAATCAGCCGTAATATTTTCTCAAATTTAATACAATAAATTCAGCAACGTAAAACATAAATACCCAGTTCAAATTTCAAATTGTTTCCGTATAAATTTAAATACAGTGCCATTAATGTGAAATAAATCACCTGCATTAAATTTATTTATCAGAAGCATAATAGCGTGAAATAATCACAAGTGATCTCAGTCAAAGAATAACTGGATTTGATTTTAACAAAAGAATAAATTGTTTCTCAAAGAATTCAAAGAAAGGTGCGATTTCATCAAAAAAAATTATTTCCGTAAAAAGTTCAATAATACAAAAAAAAAAAAAAAAATAGCACCGTAGAGTAGACAAACTTTGGCATGGGCTGTTTAAAAATAATCAGCGTAGACACATCAAATAGTAGAGGACTTTTATTTGTCCAGCTGTAAATGAATTATGCAAAATTAAAATTGTTTCCATTAAATGTTTAAAACTTTTGCAGTAGTTATTTTATCCAAAATAGAATATTTGAGCACCATAAATTGTTTTCAATATTAAACAATAACGTGAGAAAAATTCAGCTGCAGTAAAATAATAAAAATAGTTTCCTTATACAGAAAAAAGAAAAGATTTGAAATGATTCTTTAAATAATAAATTTTATTTTAATTTGGTTCCAAATAATTATGTAATCAATTATTAATGTAAATATATGAATATTAAACAATAACGTGAGAAAAATTCAGCTGGAGTAGAATAATAAAAATAGTTTCCTTGTACAAAAAAAAAAGATTTGAAATGTTCCTTTAAATAATACACTTGATTTTAATTTGATTCCACATAAGTATGTAATTAATCATTGATTTAAATATATGAATATTATTAATGTAAATATATGAATATTTTCGTTATGCACTGGAAACACGTTTACAGTAAAATAAATCTGCAATTTAAAATCAATTTGATTTTATTAAAATTAATTTAGTAAAATATGAATGAGCACAGAAATTATCAAATATAAATATATATTTAAAATTATTATTATTATTATTATTATTATTATTATTATTATTATTATTATTATTATTATTGTGCTAGATGATTAAATCATTTTTAGAAATTTTTAGACCGTCCAATCATTCAACCAGACAAATAAATATTCTATTAAAATTTTATAGTTAACCAAAATTATATACATTTGTAAAATTACCGTAACAAAAGTGGATTTTAACCTCAAATTTATCACGAGGTATATTTTTAAAATATCCTTAATCTCTTCATTAAAATTATAAATTCATTATTAGATTTTTGAGGACTACAATACTTGTTAAAAGTAAAATTGAAATAGAAATTTTAATATTTTTATCGAATATTAAAGATATCAATTACTATAAATATTGTTAGCAGAAAATGTCATGCTAAAGCAATTTTATACTGCCATTGCATTACAATGATTAAAGTATTCTTTTAAGTTAAAACAGCAGCTAATTTAAAATGGAGATAGTTGAAATAGGTTACGAAGAATCAGCATATGAAATAGCTGTAGATGAGCCCGAGATCAGACCGACAAAAACTGAAGGTTAAAGTCATTGGAGTTTCTGATATAACAATTTGTCAGTACTGTATGATAAGAATTTAACAAATTTGGAAATGCTAAAAAAGCCTTACATTATAGTAAAATCTAGACATAATGCAATAATAGGCTTCTACCACTTTTTTTTTTTTTTTAAAGCTTTTTAATACAATAATGTCCACAAGGAAACATCTACCTTCATGTATTCAATCAAGTATACAATTGTTAACCTTTATAAAAAATTGTAGGCCTTTTCTTGATATGTTGAGCATACACAACATTTTGCAATATATCCTTTCTCTAAATAAATTCCAACATCTTGTAATACGAATTATTTAGAATATACACGGCCCCTCTATGATTTAAAATCATCACATATAAAATCTAATATGTAATTATATGATTTGATTCAAACACTAAGGCAGAGTGATTCACTGACCAATAAAAATTTACATGAAACTGAATAAATGAATCCGGTTACTTCGTTTCCGTTCTCTATCCATATCCCTCCTCTATCATACATATTCTTATTCTCATGAATAAGAGTTTTATGTTACAAATCAAAATTGTGGTGGAGTTGCAAAGATCACATCTAGTTTCACTTAAATTTCTCATTCTAAATTAGAAAGAGCAGCTCACCTCCCAGCAAGAATAGTATAACAAGTTGCACACGTCTCGCCTTCCCTCTCCACAACCTGTACAAAAGGTCTCAATGTTGACTAAATGAATAACTAACATGAACATGATAGCAACTGCACTTTGGACTTAGCTGCATCAAAGCATAAAGCATGCAACCAATCAGTCAATCAATGCTAGCTGCTGGCGGGCAAGTAACAATCAAGAAATTTCGAATCATTTTCCAGCCCATGCCGCAGTTCCTCCTGCAGAGTGTCAAAGGAGCTGTTCCTTGTGCACATAAAATTATCACGTCATTCAGTAGGGAATGACATATGGAAGAGCAAAAGCATCTGCATGCTCTATATGCAGAGCTTCTGCCCATACCTGTGGTGTATCCCCAACTTCTGAAGATTTTACCATGGATCTTCTTTCGGGAAGATTGCCGCCAAATAACCACTCTTCATCAAAATCAGACCAATGATCCACCTTAGGTACTGAATACACCTGGGCTAGGTACTTGGTATCTGGATGGGGTGGCCTTAAATAGGCCTCGGTTAACAAATCAGTCGACACAATAGCCGTGTGAGTTTTCTTCGAAGAAGCTGAAAATGGCTTAGTCTCAATGATGCCATTTATCTTGCATTCTTTGTTTTCTACTTTAATACAGTTGTCTTCCTGTGACCTATATGAAGGATCTGGAGTGGAAATTTGATAAGGTTCCAATATCCTTCCATTATCAGTGAAAGAGTGAGAGGAAGACAATTTCGGAAACTTATTGGGAAAACTGTCATTAACTGTACAAAAATTATAACTTGTCAGTCAACCACAGGTAATGCGCAAGCTTGAGAATATTGATCAATATGAATGAATGAAAAAATATCAATGTAAACATGACATTAGTAAAAACCCACAGCGGATGTAATATCTGATTTTAGCTCATTAAATCAGCAATATACTACTCCAAATCCAATAAGTGAAAGATCTTATTCTAATTTTAATATTACTTTATAGGATCACTGAGTAAATGACAAGAAGACTCTTTGTAAGTAACACTCACCATGTGGAACTCCATTTGACTCAATGTCCTTTCGTTTTTTGAGATTTTCCCCTCTAACAGGGACCTCAAGGCTGTTCCTAGAGAGCCCTTCGAAATCTTTAACTCCAATTTTGTTGCTTTCTTTTGATTTATTTTGGTCTGTTGTTTTATGTTCACTATGCTCCCTAGCTTTCTCCTCCTTTTTCTTCTCTTTATCCCTATCTTTGTTCTTCCCATGCCCTTTCTTCTCCTTCTCTCTATCTTTCCTTTTTTCTCTTTTTTTATCATCTTTTTTATCCTTAACCTTTTCACTTCCTTCATCTTTCTTTTCCTTAACCTTTCCTTCTTTTGTCTTTCTCTTTGCCATTTCTTTATCTTCATCTTTCTTTTCCTTAACCTTTTCTTTCCCTTCAACTGTTGCTTCCAAATTCCTTTCAGAAGACTTCCCCAACTGTTTGGGTGTTCCATCAACTCTAGGATGAAAATTTCCAGTATGATTTGGAACTGGAGTATTTCCAATAGGTCGGACCTGAGCTTGAATTCCTCTCCCATCAATCTTCTTAACATCGAGACCCTTATCCACAAGTTTTTCGTTACCATCACAACAGGTGCCACCAGCTTTAGTCACCAACCTAAAAGTTCCTTCATCTTTTCTATTGTTTGTATCAGTAAATTTATGAACAAATTGATTGTCAACCCCTCCATTATCATCCCTAATCCTCCGGTTCAACTCCAGGACGAACTTTGAATCCTTGTTCTCCTCAGCCAAATGATTTTTCTCTCCTGCGTTCTCCCCATTGCTACCAGTACACTGTTTGGTGAGTCTGTTCTCAAACATGATGTCCTTCTTATCATCTTGCTTAATTCCCTTTTGATGGAGATTACCATTGAGGCCCTCAGCTTTTCTTGGAAAGCCTTTGTCATCTGCAGTACTAAGTTTACTTTTATCTCTATCTTTGCTCTTGTCCTTGTCCTTATCTTTCTTCTTCTCTCTGTGTTTTTCCTTTTTGTCCTTCTTTTCCTTATGCTTTCCATCTCTTCCTTCTTTGTCTTTCTTCTTCTCTTTGTCTTTCTTATCTCTCTTACGTTTTCTCTCTTTCTGCTTTTCCTGCAAGTCACATGGTGAGAATAGATATTAGCAACAATGAAGCATCATAATGGCTTCACAATATCTACACCCAAGAGCTACCAAAGTCCATACTATTATATTAGACAGTAACACAAATGAAACATATAAAAAAATTTTGATTCTTATATTCGATACGATCATATTATCTCAAAGGCAAAAACCACACAATAACAAGATCAAAGTCCATTCAATACACAATATCTACCTACTAAGTGTTCTGGATTTTAGGAAAGCACATATCAGCCAACTATAACCGAACTATGAGGCAAAACATAATTCCATCAAAGTCAATTAATAAAAGTATAATGATAATTAATGCCTAGTAATTAATCAGTCCCAAAGATTATATTCTTTAAAACAAAGAGAAACACTTCAAATGCTAGATGCTAATGCTGGCCATGATCTGTATTCTCTTTCTTTTATGTTTTTGGCACAGATTACATATACGTTATGCTATGACAATTTTGAAGAAAGTTCTGTTTTTACTACTAATACCGAAATAAAGAGATCAGAGTACCAACTGATATGTCTTATTATGAAGGATGACAGAACAAATAAAATATACATGTGCAGATGAACCAGCAAACTTTTCTTCTACTATGTTCTTGCCTTAAGTTGCCCCACATTATTAGACATTTTGCTTCATTGTAATACTGAGTCTTCCTTTTCATTGATGACGTGATTCACAATCCACAATCTATATGAAAATAATGACAAGCTTACTACTAAGATAAGACACTAGATGAAATTATTCAAACATAATGATTTAAAGTAGGAACGATGCATGCAACTCAATGTAGCATGCAGAATGTTTAAAACTTGATTGAAATGAGTTTTTTGTATGCACTAACACAAACAATCGAAATGAAAACAAAACCTAGCACATTTTGCAACTCTCCAGTTACACACACACACATATATTAGAACCTAGTTAAGAAAAGGAAAATGATTATGATTCTTTAACTTTTGTTTCAGCTTCCATACACATGTGTCCTGCTGTGTATAAATACAACTTTGAAAGGAATTATGAATCCAATTGAAGGAAACCAAAATGCTAAAGCAGTTATCATCAAATAATTCTCAGTTGATCACAGTACTAAAGCAAAATATTTTTCTAGATGTTCTCTTGTTTCAGTACAAATAATCCAAAGCCAATACTTGTTTAAGGGAAGAAAATGTCATTCAGTATATTAAATCGTTATGAAAAATATCCTTTGACATTAAACAAAAGCAATCCAAACCAAATACACAGTTCACTAAAGGTCTTGAAAACCCAAAAATTTTACACAGATGAAACTCCAATTCAAATTATGTAGTTGAAGTCAGTTCCTATCATGCAATACCTTAAAGGTTTAATCATAATTAAAACAACTATTAAAAAATAGTAATAGACTTGGTCCACAGGAGTAACTTTACTGCATAACATACTCCCTTCAATGAATCACCCAATGCAAAGAAACCTAGCTGATCAGCATAACTTCAACCTCCATACTCAACCTCCCTCTGTCAGATTATTTTAGGCTCCACTACTTTATTTTTTTTGAAAACTTTTCTTTTTTCAAAATGTAGCATAAGAAAGTGTCTCACTAACGTTGCATCTCACACAGAAAGTGATATTGTTTGCAAGTGTTACATAGAAAGAATAAATAAAAGGAATCATCCCTCAAGAAACTTAATCAATTATTCTTAACATTTTCCAGAGATGTATTAGGCCTAGGTGGATGATTACTGATGTTTACTCATTCTCAACAAAAGGACTGATAACCCGATTACTGATGATAGTTATTCAATACTAATCACATGGTAGTGTTTACAAACGAGAAAAAAAAAATCCATAACAAATTCATATACATTATGAGAAACTGATTGCACTAGTATGTATCTATTTTAACAAGCATACAAATATTTTACAGATACCTTTGAACTAAATGATACCTCAACACTTCTAAATTGAAAGGCCGAAACCAGGCAGTGCAATGACAAGAATTAGAATTATGTGAAATTTGTTGCTTAGTGCAAAGATTGATGTGCATAAATCAGGCAGGTATCCACACTCTTAATCATCATAATAATGTTCCCTCTTCACCAGTAATTACCTAATCTTTCCACTCAATATTCTTGGAACTTATATATTAAGCACTACATTTGACAACAATCCAAAAGTCCTAATTTTGAACACAATATAGAAAAACCTAACATGAATCCCGTATCTAAATATCCATTAACATAAACTCTTGTACATCATATGAACCAACTTGCATCAGAGAGTGCATAACCCTATTATTCATTGCAGGCCAAAACATATACAGTATGTAAGCCTCCAACCAGCTTCAATTGCACTCATACCAACCAATCATGGCTTATGTGATAGTTCAAAAAGGACCAATTAGAATGTTTAGAGCAAGCAATTTTACAAGAAGCTCCAAACAAATTAAACTTATATCACTATTAAGGAAAAACATATAAAATTCGATGACTACATAGTTCATTTGAACAAGTTAGACAGAAACATTTTAATGCTCCATCAAGAAAAATAAAATTTATTTTAGAACATTATAAAACCAGTCCATTAGTCACACTGGATGTACAATGTGAATATAGGAAAGTATATTAACCTTTTTCAACAAGTCTACTTCATTCGTTATAGTCTTCTTTAAATATCCTGGTGGCGGAAATGGAAAACAGCGCGACATTGCACAAGACACGGATATGCCTAGTGTAAAATTCTTCTAGACAAAGTACTTGAATTAGTTTCCAATAGTCCTGTTCCAGAAAGGAAAAGGCAACAAACCAGAACCAGCAACTATACTCCTGTCCATGCACCATGTCACTGCATTCATCTCCAGAATGCACAGCAGCCAAGCAAATGATTCAACACCAATCAGTATACAATTACTTATACTAGTGTCAGTCTAACTATATCAATTCAAAAAGGCTGCTTTAAAAACGTAAAAGATCACTGAAATCAGATACTCTTAAGTTCCTTATGAGCCGATAAAGAATCAGCTTCTTCTTCGCGTCAAATCCAAAACCAAAATTGTCTCCCAGTAAAGTCAAAAAAGCAGAGATAACGCCAAAAATGAAGACTAAGATGGCTTTGCACCGGTTCTCTAATCTTGATCAATAGTTCCCAGTTATTAATAGACAATCTTCTTCCATGCTCAAAGAATTGATGTTAAAGACCATCTTAAGCAATCTCCAAGGGCAAATGCTCAAAGAAAATAACTCTAACTCCAAAATATGAACCCCTCAAAAGACCAGAGCTCTTGCCCATTTCACGCAGTCCCACGCCACAGAATTAAGCTCTTCTTTTCGATGGCGATCTAATGAAACCCTACAAAAAAATATAAACAACTTCAGTACATATACTGTGTAAATATCTACTACTAAGGCAAACCCTAATTCCAATTCCAAAAACTTCTCTTTATCAAACATAAAGCAGCAAATTGAAGGGAATAAGAAGAATCAAACACTTTTTTAAACCTCACCAATAATGGATACATAGATCAAAAAGTTAAAAAAGAAAGCTCTGATCGAAAGGTTTCATCAAAAAAGAAGGAACTGAAACACCGATTAACGAGGTGGAAACTGTTGTCTAATATTACCTAGTAAGCTACAAAGCCACCATTGTAGGAGGACAAGATCTCTCTTTCTTACACTCAAATAAACAGAAGAAAGAGAGAACAAGAATCTCAATATACACAAAACTACCTATGAGTATTTGGGGGAAGTACTTTTTTGTTTGTGTGCTATTGCTATGGTATGCTAGAGGCGGTTTTTGTTCTCTAGATTTGTGGATTTTGTTTCTCTTTTGTTTACCCACTGCTTCTCTTCTTCTGTTGTGTTCTCTCTGCTCTATTTGGGTCTTATGATTCGGTTGTGTTGTGTCTTGGGTTGTCCCTAATATTTATATCTCATCATCAATTATTATTGATTTGTTAGTGATATTCATAGTGTATTTTTCTTTTTTTTATTTATTTTTTTAATTATTATTTTTTTCTCATCATCTTCTTTCTTCTGCTCCTTCTATTCCTAGTGGCTAATGTGCTATTTTTGCGTTCGGAAGTTACACGCGAGGAGAAAAAATAATTGAAAAACCCAAACACCAAGACCAGAACAAAAAGGAAGGGCAACATTGGAATGAAAAGCAAAAGCACATGTTCATCACGCCGCATGTATGTACGAGTGTATTTAACATGTCCAAGTAAGTTCATTTTTCATGTATTGGATAAATTTTACTCTCTTGGTCTAGATTGGTGGAAATTTAATTTCTAAAAATTTGAAATTTCTGTCAAAAATTACAATTTAATGTCAGATTCATTATCAAATAATGTCATTGAATGTGAAGCTGGTCTTTAAATGTTTTCTTAAGCTAAATTATATTACAAGTATGTCAAATATACATGTGTTTTTTTATAATAAAATATATATACGTTTCTCGGTTTTTGTTCTTCAAATTAATTTTTTTAAGTTTTACTCATCTTTCAAATTTCAAATTTTATTATTTTATTACTTTAATGTTAGATATCTATTTTCTTTTTTTTACTTGATTAATCATGTCTACAAAAGTTTAAAAAAATAATAAAATTTTGGTAATTAAAAGAGCATAAAGAAATTTGAGGAACCAAAATAATAAATTACTATGTGAAAATAAGGAAAAGAACGCAAAAGAAAATTGAATTGTCTTTTTCATGAAATTTAAAAACTTTTTGTAAACATTAGTTTAGTTAATTAAATGATTAAATTGTGATTCCCTTATATAATATATCTTATCAAACACAATTTAATAACTTAACTGAATCATTTTGATTTAAATATTTTTGTTTTCTAACTTATTTTAAAAGCATCTAATAGTATTTATTGAATCAGATGGAGCATTTATTAGGTCAAATGGATTATAACAAAATATACCTTAAAACTTTTTGTTAAACACTTTTAAATAAAGATAATTTTTAAATAAATATATTTATAAATTTCTTCTCCCTTTTTTAAACATATACAATAATAACATACAATGTAAAAAATTGTGAAAAAAGAAATACACATAATTTATACTAGTTCATTTATCATAATATATTACATATAATTTTTAATCAATAGATTGAGTCCCACTAAACAAAAGTACGAAAGTCAATCAAGTCTGACACCAATAAAATTAAGTGAGTGTCAATTAGGTCAAGGACCTCTGTAGTGAATTGAGCATCTCGTCACTGAAGTTGGGTCTGACATGAACGTCGATCGATAACATGTATCTAAATATTATCTGCGTTAGCGTCAAACATCATCAGCCAAAGAATAGTGAAAGTCAGTCCTAGAAAGTAGTTGTAGGGTTTATTGGTGTAATCATCTTCTTCCATTGTTCGTTTTTCTATGTTTAGTATGCTCATGACTATAAGGAACTAAAAAATAATTTTTGTTGGGACTAGATATAACCTATTGAACTCTCTGAAATCAATATTAGTTTTATATATATGTTTTTCCTTTTAATATCAATATTTTTATTTTATACTTAATGTTTGTAGTGATTATTGATAGCTTAATATTTGATTTTTACTGTATTGACAAATATAATTTATAATTTATAACTAAATTGAAATACCTAATTAAAGCTTATGTTTAGGAATAGAACATGCTTCATTTGTTGTCTTAAGATCCTTATAACAAAAGTAAGTATTTTTTTTTATATAATTGATCAAGAAATAAACGATTAATAGAAAAACTTAGACTGGTTCACTTAAGAAATTAGAGTTTGGATATGATTATGTGTTATTGATATTTGTTAGAAAAGAAGATAATTAATTTTATTTATAAGAGTGAGATTTGTGAACTCTAATCCTAGCAATTTCGTCTCATCAATCCTTATCTTTTTTGGATTCCAAATGATAAAAATATGTATTTATGGGGTCCAAATAAGTTCATTTCTCATTTATTAGATGAATTTTTCCTGTTTTGGTCTTAAATTGGTGTAAATTTAATTTCTAAAAATTTAAAATTTCTACCCAAAATTATAATTTAATGTCAAATTCATTATCAAATAATGTCATTGAATGTTTTCTTAAGCTAAATTATATTATGAAATATACATGTGCTTTTTTTACAATAAAAAATATATACCTTTCTACGTTTTTGTTTTTTAAAATAATTTTTTTAGTCTTACTCATCTTCCAAATTTTTAATTTGTTATTTTAATGTTAGATCACTATTTTTTTTACTTGATTAATCATGTATGCAAAAGTTAACAAATTAAAATTTTGGAGATTAAAGAAATTTGAGGAACTAAAACAAAAAATGCAAACCTATATTTAAAAACAAGGAAAAAAACACAAAATGTTGAATAGTCTTTTTTATCAAATTTCAAAACTTCTTTTTGAAATTGAAAATAGTCAAATAATAACTTATAACTTAATTCGTCATCAAATTGTGATTCTTTCGTCTCATAATGATAACTTCATTGATTCATTTGACTTAACATTTTTTTTTAATTTATTTCAAAGAAATATCAGACAATATTTTTTTTTATAAGATGGATTATAATAGATATATTTTATAACATTTGCTGAAATGGTGATTTTCAAATAAATATTTTTTTAATAATTTCTTCTTTCTTGGTTTATACATATGATAATAACATATAATATAATATAAAGAGTTTAAAGAAGAGAGAAATGCACACAACTTATACTTGTTCAAATATGATAACATATTATATCTAATCTTCAATCAACAAATTAAATTCTACTAGACTGACCGGTCTTATGAAGTACACTTAGAATATTATTTAGGATTATTGTCACTTTTGGCTAACTCGTTTAATATTATTTAAACTCCACTAATGTCTAATTTCTTGAGTATTAATTGGGCTCATTATCATTCCTAACTAATCTCTTAATATTATTTGGGCTTGTAGGCTAATCCCTTTATAATAACCTAAAATTTGTAGTATTTCAATTATAATATGATATCTTATACATAAAAGGAAGGGTTCTTAGAGGTATAAGTAGTTCATTATTAGATGCTCATAATAAGCTCTAAACGTGATTTAGATGTCTGTCTGACACCATTGGAGTTGAGCAAGATGTGAATTGGATCATTGGTTCTACAGAAAGAGTCAACCTTGACGCCATTAAAATTAAGCCGAGCGTGAATGTTAAGATTCATATACCATATACCATTCAAGTAAAGTTATTTTTGTTTTTAATATTTCGTGTAAGGTAATTTCATTTAACCTTTGAGTTAGTTACTTCCAAGAAAAATTCAAGAGATAATGAAAGGTAAAAAATATGAAAATAATTTTGAATCAGTTAAACATGATGGATAACCCATATATGAGTAGCTCAATGGATTGAGAATTCCTTTAAAACTCATAAGAACTAAAGAAGTTATTAGACGAACTCTGAATTTATCCAATAACAAAATGGTTGTGCTTTTACATAATTTATTAAATGAAGAAAGAAGTGAGATTTTTTATAAAAGATTTATTAATAAGGATAAGAAAAAGTAAATATTTTTGATCATTTAATGTTTTGATATTATTAAATAAAAACTTATAATTTATCATTGATATGTGAGAATGTTACTACAATACTTATATTCTTATCCAGTAACAAAATAGCACTGCTTTTGAGAATTTATTAAATGAATAAAAAAGTAAAATTTCTTATAAAACAAATTTATTGTACTAATAAGAGAAAGTAAATATTTTTAAACATTTAATACTTTGATATTGTTAGATAAAAATATCATTTGATATGTCATAATGTTTATTATAATATTTATATTGTTATGAAAACTAGACAGTTGAAAAACTAAGGTTTAAAAACCATAACTAAACTAAACAATTGAATTGAAACAGGATTATAAGATTTAGGCATGAGTTACCCAAACTACACCACGAAAGCAGAGAAACAATAATAAAAACAGTTTTAGAGAAATGGAAAAAGAATAAATCTCTACCATATTTGAAAGTAAGAAAAATTATATATATATATATATATATATATATATATATATATATATATATATATATATATATATATTTT
>Ga0099824_1002400_pt1 | contig 27360 bp, 18 predicted proteins | sample SiratrowhiteBW_FD_76837 | JGI IMG/M metagenome (GOLD analysis project Ga0099824, IMG submission 76837) | Root nodule microbial communities of legume samples collected from California, USA - Siratro white BW | ecosystem: Host-associated > Plants > Roots > Nodule | place: USA: California...
AAAAAAAAAAAAAAATGCAGTAAAACAATTAAGGGAGATTGTAGGTAATGTTCAAGGTAACTTTTTTTGAAGAGTTGAAAACCAGAATTTTAAAGTTAAAGTGTTTGATAATTTGCGTAATTTCAAACCGAAAGTATCTTTAACAATAACTTTTTAGTGGTGTAATTTTGGATTTAGAATAAACAGAAAGAAAATAACAAAACAATTTCTAAAATTATCCCAAACTGCACAGTTAGACGGAGATTAGAAACTTTAAGTCTGGTAAGTATTTTAAAAATATGAAACTTCAACGATACTATGAGATTCTATCGAAAAAAATTGAAGTCAAACTCTAAACAGGGGTTGAGCAAATCTCTAAATGAAATTAAGTTTGACACGTTCTTTTCTTTTAGACAAAAATATAAATTTAAATAATCTTAATTAAATACTGTATTAACGCGTAAAATTTTCACACACGGCCAAAGAAAGAAGTTACATAAGGGAACAAGCTTCATTTACAAGATGGGAAACAAATAATTTTCTTTGGATATACGATACGAGATTCTATCCATAAAGCTTAATGTTTAATTTTTTGTCATTTTCAAACAAAATGTAAATAAATTAAAAAAACGGTAAATGAAATTATTAGGGCTAAATTGATTACTATTTATTTGAAAAAAGTTTTCATTTTCAAAAATAGAAAAACAATAAACACCTGATGTATTTTTTGTTCGAAACTTTAAAACAATTTTCAGACATGTTTTTTAAAAGCTGAAAAACGAGAACAACTTGTTGTAATGAACTCATAAATCATCTAATCTGTTTTTTCATTCTCAGTGTATATTTATATTAAAAATAGATTACTTAAGTAATTAACTTTACATATACTTAAAATTTTACTTTTGTATGTTTTAGACGAAAAATAATTTAAGGTAATCTATTTTGTCGGAACTGACTGAAACAACAACTTTTTATATTAAATTTAAAAAATTAAATTATAATTATTTGTACTGAATGGTTTAAAATTTGAAATGGTCGATTACTTGAAATGAAAAATAAAATAAAATATTTAATTTAAACTTAATTAGTTATAACTGTTAATCAGAATCTTTATTTTTTTTAAGCAAAATTCTTTTGTAACAGGAAAAAAAAAATCTAATTTTATGATATGATTTTCATGAGTACTATCAAACAAATGAGAAGAGTTACAAACATTTAACAGACCATTAATAATTGATTATAAACTTACACCAAACATATCCTAAAAACAAAGTAAAAGAAAATTCTGACAATACTTCTCCTGTTGGACTATCAAACCTCAAACACCATAAATGAATATCAATACTCTAGTATTTTTAATATATCAGTCTTAAACAGAATTTTAAATTAAAAACATATATTAATATACACTGATATGATTCAGTGAGAGTCTTAATAAGACTTGGATCTTAAAAATAAAACAAATCCATAATTAATTATTTTTTTAAGTTGTAAAAAATTAAAATAGGAAAAAATATGAAACTATGATTCTTATAAAACTGGAAAATTTGTAAGAATGTTAAAAAATATGATATGATTAAACTCATTAACTAAAAATTTATAATTTTTTTTGCATTGGAGGTGTTATAAGGATATTTGATGTTATGAGGATATTCCCAGCCGTTGTAGGCAAGGAATAATACATGGAGTTTATTCATTGAAGCATCAATATTAATGGTGATTAGTGGAATTTTCAGATTTTTTTTTCTCATGACGAGGAAAAACGGGAATAACTTGGTTCTCCTTGCTAGCAAAAGAATCTTCAGGATAACTTATTTGGCTTCCACATACGTCAGACATGGAAAAATGGCATCAAACATAATTTTCTTTCCTTCTTTTTTCATACAAAATGTTTAAATTTATTTTATGAAATCATTTTGAAAAACTAAACCTAAAAACACAATAAAAATAAATCTTAATAATTACGCCTAGTTAATGCCAAAACTTTTATATCATTAACCACTAAAAATACAGCCTTAGTATAATTTTCTAAAGTGATCACGGTGAAAGTTAGAAAAGTTATGATAGACAGACAATTTATAATTGAATAACAATATAAAACTACTTTACATAGTTAACACATAACTTATTTTCTGAAGAGAAAATAAATTATTTAATACCAATATAAAACGATTTCATGTTATCATCTAATCATAAACTTCGTATACCATATAAAGTTGTTGAATTTTACATTAATTGACATAAACTTAAAAGTCATACCATCTGAGGTTTTTTAAATATTTTTCAGTGCATGCCCATCAAATTAAACTAAATGAAAAGCCTTAATTTAGAACAAAAAATGAGAATAAAAATGAAAATTGAACCCATACAGCTCAATGTTAACAATGGGCATGTAACGACATTCGTTGGGCTTTAGCAGAATTAGGACTACTAATTGAAGACAGTGGCATTCTGTACCCCATAAAATTTAAAATTCTAATTTTACCTTTCTTTAAGACTTTTGAATTGTATATTTAAACAAGTAAAAAATTAAATTATATTTTAAAATGTGCGATCTAAAATATCACAACGTACAATTCAATATATATATTTTGTATTTTAAATTGACATTTTAAAACCCAATACACTTCAAAATGTAATTTTAGATTTAAAAATACATTTTAGGTTATATATATTTTGACTTGTTCATTTTAGAAAGTAATTTCAGATCTAAAAATATATTTCAAATTTTATAATTCAGAATATATTTAATTTTTTTAAAAAATAAATTTATTTAAGAATTGATAAAATCTGTATTTCAGAATTTACAATTAAAATATAAAATTATGTTCCAAATTATATATTCTAAGATATATATTTTATATTCTGGATTTATATTCCAAAATGTAGATTCAAGAATACAATTATACACTTTAAAATATAAAGTTTCTTTTAAATCACACAATTCAAAATACAAATTTCAAAAGCATAAAATTGAAATTTCAAATTTTATATGGGTGCAGCGTGAAAAAATGGAGGGTGCAGAATGCAACTGCCCTAATTGAAAAATATCCTTTTGAATTTGCCCATTTTTTTAATTTGTGAACTGCGTCTACAATAGTTATAAATTAGTTACTTTTTGGCCAGCAACGAGATTTGATAAGATGCCGAAGTATCTTTTATAAGATTCTTTATTTGTTCTCCGGGCCACGTCAACTTGTAAATGTGAAAATCCCTAAAAAAACATGTACATATAATAATACACAATTTATGAATGAACGTTAAAACAATAATATTAAAAGGATGTAAAACAATCCAACCTTTTGTTCTAAAATTTTCAGTTTTTGCTTTCTGCATAAAAATAACAATCTGGCTTGTGTATAGTAACACCACACCTCCAAGCCAAGGACATAAACATAAGGGCTTTGCTTTGATGATTGACAACCTCAATCCTACGCAATGATACAACAGGGATTGCTTACCGAAAATTTTCAACCTCAAAAGCACAAGCTGTTCCATCAAGTGAGGCCGAAACAAGGTAATCCCTATTAGCAGACACTGAAAGCGACTGAATGGCATCAGAGTGTCCCTTTAATGTTCTTACACATTCACCAGACCGGCTATCCCACAATCTCACCTTACCATCCACACAACCAGTAGCTACATATGATGCACCAAGCCATGCCAAACATGTCACTCCATCCTGTCCACAAGGCAAAATTCCTTTAAAGCAAACAGACTAATTTAGTCAATGAATGCACAAAAAGCAAGATTACAACAAACCTCGTGTTCACAGGTTCCTCGGGGTATTAAATGCTCTATATCCCAGATGATCAATTTTTTATCCATGCCTCCAACTGCAGCCCAGGAACCACTGTCATACAATTTAAGAGAACAAACTATTCAAAATTCCACACGTATAAGCTATTCATATTTGAATCATTTTGCTGTCTATTATTCCTTGGAAATAAGTAGGAATTATTTCTTGAATCAGTGTGTAACTTTTAGGTCAGGCATAGTAAGTCTAATAACAATTATCGAGGCCATGACACTTGGTTTTCATTCATCTTAATAAACAAAACCTATTACAGTATGCCTGTCATCCTTTTATCAACAAGGGAAGGCGTGTTTGACAGTATCATTGTGTTCCCAAGAATCATATTCCTTGGAATATTATACCCAGGAATGATATTCCTATAAACATGTCTGGTTGGTATTTAATAATTTTAGAAAGAATTTAACTTAAATTAAAACATAAAAAAGAAGAAAACAAAGAGAGAAGGACAAAGTGAAAAGAGGTAGTTATTGTAGGCAATAACTTCCATTCACATGGGATACCCACTCCCTTCTCATTGGAGTACACAGTCTAAAATGTGAAGGGGTCATTTCTTGGAAATAAAGTTATCAGAGAATATATTTTCATAACCATCTATCAAAGCAGGAATATTTCTTCTCAACTTCATGTTCCCAGAAATGAAAAAACGATGACGTGAAACAAACACTCCACAATACTATACTATATACTTTTGGCCGTAACATTACATTGGTGGACCTATATCATCATCATCACCTTCGTCCCTTTCAAAAAAACCTATGGGTCCATTAAGATTTCTATTGTGTAAATGGATGGTAAGTGAAAATGTGCAAGATTGCACATATAGATAGGTTATGAGAAGTCTCTTAATCATAATACATACCTTGGCGCAAACCCAACACACTCAATGGAGTCTGAATGAGGAGCAAGGGCATTATTATCAACAACCTGTCAAACAGGAACATGTTTCTTAGAGACAAAATAGGAAGCTAATAAAATCTGTAGAATACAGACACAAACAGACAATTAGCATAGGATAAAGTGATAGGCAACAGTATTAAGGACAAAATTCTTAGAAAGATTTCCATAAAGCACAAAACTAGTAAAATTGAAAAGACCTCCTTAAGAGTCTAGCTAGGTTACAAACTGCCAAGCTGAACTAACTAATTAGTCAATTTCCATACACAAAAGCCACCAAGTAACTAGTATCTGTGTATATTTGAGCATAACAAAGATATACCGATCTTGACCAATACATATTGGAGAAAATATGGCAACCGGTTTCAAATTAGTGTCAAATCAAGCATCAGACCACTCAGGCAATTGTGAAATTTAAATTGCAAAAACATCGGTACAATATAGTCTGAAACTAGTCTTGCTAAACGCTCTATGATCTGATCGCAAAGACAACAGTAATCCAACAAAAAATGTTCTTCACTCAAATTTTTCCAACTAACATTGGAGGCTATTATTCTTTGGATAAATGCCAACATAGTTAGGATCAACCAGTTGATTAGATGATTTTACCCCAAATTTCTTTTAAGCAACTATTGTCTCAGAAATTTCAGTACAATATAGAACTTGAAGTTATATGGCACAAATTTTAGAAACATTATCAAAAGTCAAGACACAGCCAAAGACTTCTCAGAATAATGAGATATCACACCCAAAGGCAAAGAAACAAGACAAGACAAATAGACTAAAGAAAACAGTGCAATGAATATCAAATACAGTGGAAAGACATACTCTTCCGGTGGTGATATTCACAATATGAACAGATCCATCCTTAGAACCAGAAAGTGCGAGAGTTGAAGTTGAATTTATTGTCAAGCATGTTAATCCCTCGTTATGATATGGATGGCCTAGAAAGCAAATTGTAGCAGGTTATCAAAAGGAAATAGAAGGAAAAAAAGAAAGTTTGCAGATGAAAGGGAACTTATTAGATTTTTGTGAAACTATCATGACATTATGTACATCAAGTTTCACCTCATGAATGGTGTCCCTACTTTATATAAGAAAAATAGATAAAATGTACATGTGAAGTTGCTTTTAATTGATTTTAAAAATTGCTCCTACTGCATCCTATCCTTTTTTCTAGTGGAAAATTCAAGATTATGTTTTCAAAATAAAATAACCACAGAGAGTTGTAATACCACAGACTATTTAGACTGAAGGCATGAATAATCAACAAAATGTATTGCCAGGGAATAGAAAGCAATCACAATAAACACACACAGAGCAATTTACGTACCCCGCACAACATGAGTACTTTCTCCACTTTTTGGATTCCATATTCTCAAGGTTGCATCGTTAGATCCAGTACATATTATTTTCCCTAAGGTCAATCAAGTAAAAATAAATGGAAGAGTGTAAAAATATATGGCACCAATAACAACAATTAACAAAAAATGCACTAAGATGAAGAGAAATACTACCATCAGGAGTAAAATCGCCACAGGTTACACTATCACCATGACCAATAAATGTATTAAGTAAGGCAGCATTATCCGTATTCCACATCCAAATGGTAAAATCCTCAGAACCAGCTAAGAGTATGTGTCCTCTTGGATGCCACCGAAGCCACTGAAAAATTTCATGACATCTAACTTAGCAATTATTTACAACAGGAAAAACAAGAAAAGTATGGGCGGCTTTTTCTTTACATTTCCAGTTGATATTTTGTCACTAATAACTACAAAAACAACACCTTGTTTTCACTAACAATCTCACCTCAATGCCTCCTCCAGGACCTTCAAGTTTTTTACCTTCCAAATTTCCCGATACATCCCATACTTTAATAATTCCATCTAAGCTTCCTGATGCCAAACGCTGTCCATCATAGCTAAAAGCTAAACTAGATACAGATTCTTCATGACCTGCACAAAATTAATAATACCAAAATCATTTGGATATTTAATAAATTGCAAGTACATCTCTTGACTTTACCAATTATTATGCAACAGCACTAGTCCTAAATGGAAAAATATCAATCCATAAGTAACCCAAGAGTCATGCAAATACCTTGAAGCTCAAAAGCCCAATCTCCTTGGCCAATCTTCCAGAGAAATCCTCTGTCATCACCACCCCCAGTAGCTACTAGGGCTGCATCTGTTGGGCTGGAGGCAACTGAGTACAGCTCCCCTATATAAGAATTCAACAAAACAAAGAAAATGCCATAAATTCCCTGGTAATACCTTGCAAACATACAATACACGACTTCAAAATTTGAAAAAGGGAAAGTAGTAATAATATATTGTCAATAAAACCGTTGAGGAACATCTGATTAGAATCCATAATTTGACCTCAATCTAATTAAGGCTCGACAGAATCAGGATAGCTATGCATAAACACAAACAAAAAAGTACAAAACTTACCAGTATGAGCAGTGAATTTGTGCACAAAATCACCATCCTCGTCCTCTGAAATGGTTTAAAAGAATATCATTATCAAATATATCATCACATAGAAAAAAAAAATACATCTCAATTCTAACACAATGAAGTTGCAAAACAGAAAAGTAACAGTTGAAATTTTTCACATAATAGAGAAATAATACACAAGAAATGCCACGTATAAACCTACAGAAATCGAAATAAAGGCTCAGAAGGTTTTACAGCAAGTCCCTACCAAGTTCAGAATCATCATCAGCATCAGGAAGATCTTCATTATCCATTTCAACTTCATGGATAATGTCAGCCTCATCAATGAAAGATGGTTCATTATCGTCTTCATCATCATGAAGATGTGGAGAACTCATTGTGTTTGATCAATTGTCAATGAAATGTTTTCAACACTCAAAACCTGAGAGAAATTAATCATTATCATATAGCTTCTTTCTTTATCCAACCAAAATTAAAAGCAAAAATACCTTTAAGGTTTAAACTTGTGAATAATCAACAAGCCCAGATGATTAATATGAATACATCATAGAAGTCACAAGTAAAGGTAGTTTTTAGAACTTAGAATAATGTAACGCAACTGATAAAGAACAATGGAATTTAGAACAGAAAGCTAAGAGAAATTACCGGAAGAAAAGGGATAAAGAGAAGTGAAGCTTTGGTCACGACTTCACTTGTGGTTTGCGTGCTGTTACTTGCTTCTCTCACTTCTGCTCCTCTCTTCTGCAGCGACAATGGAGGGTGCTAAGTGGAAGACACATGGACTGGACCGACCGGGCCCATCTAAAAAGGTTCAGGGTCATTTCTTTCTGCACCCCGACAGAGTAGTTAAAAGACCAAACTACCCCTTGCTGCCGTCACCTTGCCGCCGCCACCACCGACCCTTGCCGTCGCGCCACACATGCGAGTGGAAAGGGGTGTTCATAGGCCTTTCTTTTTTGGGTTAGATAGTTACAGGTTCAACAATTCTGTTAATAATGGGTATTCCTGAATCGATTGTATTCGGATTAACCAAATATAAAAATAAAATGCAGTTCAATTTATTTTTTATCTCATAAAAAAATGTAAATAATAAGAATACCATTCCGAATAAGTTCAATGTTAAAGTAATCATTTCTTCAAATAATTTCCATTTTCTGTATATTTCTCCCAATTTCAGTTAAAATAAATTTAGATATTTTTTTTTAAATTTTCAATCTAATTCCATTTGTGACCTTTCTTTCATCTAAAATAGATGAAATTATTATTTTTTATTTCATTATGCTTGATTTTAACTACTTTAGTCATGAATTAAATAAATTATAAAGTTAGAGACATGATAAATAAGCATTATAATAATTTAAAATACATAATGTTTGGATTTTGTACATGGGTCAATGGTTAAAATAGAATTTACCCAAGATTATAATTGGACTTTTTTAAATTACTTCTAATTAAATCCTATGAGACAAGCTTGTATAATAAGGAAAGCTGTATAATAAGAAACGTTAAACTTGCATGTTATGGATAGTCTCACATTATGAAATTCATTAAAAAGTGTTATGCATAGAAAAATACATGGAAAGTGTGACATGCTATGTATTATATTTTTATTGGCTACACTATATCTAAAGTTTGTGATGTATATTTTTAATTTGAATTTTGGCTTTTTTATGGGTAGATCCTAGATTTTTTGTAAAATCAACTGGTAGTGAGGAATGAAACTATGCAAAACTTCAGTCACACTTATTCAATGAATTCTCTCTATATTAGAGCTTATTCTCCACTTTATAACCTAGACATTTATAAGAGTTGACTACACTTATCTCAGAATCAATCAATTACTTCTTGTTCACTTCTCCATAGCTTCCACCATCTTTATCCACCCTCCATTCAAATGAAACTCTTAATCAATGAAGGAGAAACACTATGTGCCATCATTTTGCCTGGAAGTGATAGCATAGAGTGTTTCTCTAATTGATTACGAGTTTTTTTAGATAGATAATGGATCAAAAAAGGTAAAACTATAGAAGAAGTCAAGAACTCAAGAAAGTGAACAAGAGTTCTAAGAGAGGTTAAGTAACTTCTAGAAGTGCATAGACTAGAAAGTAGAAAAGTTCTAACCCAGATAACTTACTTTAATTATTATCTAAATTGTCAACTTACTTTATTGACCAACCTTTAAACTATTTACTATTTTATTCTAATATTCTTGTAATATAACTATAGTGAAAAAAATATTTTCTTCACCCTTCATTTGACCATTTTACTAATCCTTTGAATTATCTTCTAAATTTTCACTAGATTATTTTACTGCTGTATAAACTTTCTATTATATTTTACCTACCTTTTTTTTTTTGTAAGTATAGAGTCACAGATTGCTACTCTTTTCCATAATTGATTATGCATGACATGTTTTTGTTATTTGTTATTACCATTTGTATGCTTATAGAATAGACAATTTCACTAACACAATATAAATATATATATATATATATATAGAGAGAGAGAGAGACCTAGACACTGAGAATACGAAGCAGGAACAGAAGAAGGTGAAGATGTGGATGTGTTTAATGAATCTGAAATCGACGTATCACCCACATTCTGGTTCCTTGCTTGCCAAGCAAGGGTATCCTCTTTATGAATTACCCTTCGATTTTCAGTATTCTAAGCTCTCTGCTACTTTCTATATACACAGATTCATTCTCAACATGCCAAAGCTTCATTGCTTCTTCCACAAAGCCTTTAAAGCCTCCAAATGGTACTTGCTTCATGTCTCCTTCATCTGCTCATCACTTGTTATTTTTGTCTGTTGAAGTTATTCGCTGCATTTTCAGTGCAACCTTGCTGAAGCTCACAATTCCGCGTATAAAGTTGCTGAGAAACAGAAGAGAGGTTCAGCTGAAGCAGATGCGAAATGACGTTGCTATGTTACTTGAGGCCGGTCAAGAAACCAAGGCTGTTGTTAAGGTATCAATAACACCCCTCGCTTACACGTGATGTATGTTGTTTAATGTTTCTGTTTCAGGATTTTGAACACTTTTCTGCATGGTGTGTTGCTCATGATGATGATGATGATAATGATGATAGGTGGAGCACGTTATGAGAGAGGAGAACATGGTGGCTGCTCAAGATATCATTCAAATCTTTTGTGAATTTATTGTTGCACGCCTTCCAATGATTCAATCGCAAAGGTTTGCCAAAGAACAAAGAAACATTCACACAACGTGCACACGCATTGATAAAAATCAGCATTCCAATATAAAAGCCTGTGTTTGAAATGACAGTGTTTGATATTGGTAAGAGGGAGGAAGAACAACGTATATGGATGATCAACTTGTTTTTCAATTTGTTTGTTGTAAACAGAGGAGTTGTTAAAATGTTATATTTACATCCGAGATTTAGAAACACTTGCATTTAGTTTCATACATGCAAAGGCCTCTTGGAGCTAGCACTCTAGTATGGCTGAGGACACACATTATGGCTTAATAATTTGCTTTAACCAGTGTAATTGTTTTCGAGTTAAACATCTGACTTCTCGATGTTGTTCAGGGAATGTCCCCTCGACTTGAAGGAAGCAATATCTAGTGTATGTTTTGCTGCTCCAAGATGCGCTGATCTGCCAGAGTTATTGCAGGTTCAGTCCCTATTTGCCTCCAAATATGGGAAGGGTTTTGTATCTGCAGCAACTGAGGTCACCCCTGACTGCAGTGTTAATCGCCAGGTTCCATGAACTTTTATCCTGAAAAAAACTTCACTTATATCTTTTTCATCATGCTGTACTGCCAAATAATTACGGTAGTTGGATTTTTTACTGAGGGACTCTAACTTATATTAATTATGATATTTTAAAATATATTATATGTATTTTTAGTATATCTTAGTGTAATTTGGAGACAATAAAATGACATAGCATGTTTATTCAAAAGCTTAATGTGATAAGGATAATGGAAACATATAGGCACATGAACATAAGATACACTCAAGAGTTGACTCTACTTAAGTGATGATTTCATGAAATGCTGTCATGCTCATCTTAGAGTCCTTGATTCCATACATAATTTTGAGATGATATAAGTAACATAATGTTAGGTATCCAATATGTTAGGTATCTAAGTGTGAATCTAAATTTTACATTGTGTATCTAAATATGAGTCCAAATCTCACATTGTGAAAAAGTCAAGTAACATATAAAAAATAAGACTCACAAACCTATTGTCTTAAAGTTTTTTAGTTAAAGATGGTGTTCTAGGAAGAAGAATATCTTTGTCATACTCCATGTATTGTTCTTGTAATTAAATGATCTTGCTCATTTCTTGATCTTCATTCATCCACTTATTGTGATAAGAAGCTATTAATTATTGAAAAGTATGATCATTCGATTAGAAAACTTGATGGCAAGGATGTAAAGTAGGCACTTGATTTTTGTCCTTCTATCTTGTACAGTAGTGTTCATGTTTTTACAAGTTGAACCATTTTCTTCAATGACATTATGCTCCACGTCAATTACAATGGCAGTTAATAGAGCTGTTGTCGGTTCAAACACCTTCACTGGAAAAGAAACTGAATCTTCTAAAAGAAATTGCTATTAAGCATAATTTAGATTGGGATCCAACTGCTTCAGAAACCAAGTTCCTTAAAAAACATGAGGATTTACTGGTAAGTATAGCATAGTATTACTATTTAGGATTTACTTGCCCCCAGATGAAAAAATAAGATGACTAAGGTATTGTTAGTTTATTACTTTTTCTTACTTCATTGTGGTAACATGTTATCTCCTTGTCAGAATGGCCCCATTAAACTTTGCGGTCAATGTGAGTCAAAACTGTCTCTTCCTGAAGAAAAACAGAATGAAGTTGATGTTCACTCATCAAGCCAATCTGGATCACTTGGATCAGACAAAGATAAACCCCATACTTCACTTGGTGAAAAGGAAAGTAAACAGTTTATGTCTTTCATGACAGCTTCCTACTTGTCTAGGACAAAAACTGAAGTCAATCTAGACTCACAGGATGTGTTGGCTGCTGCTGAAACTGCTGAAGTCCCTAGTAGTAAGCTTACCAAGAAAAATAAAGCACATGTGCCAGATAGCAGCTTTGAGAATCCATTCTATGCAGGCGTTGTTAATAAATCTGAAACAGGAAAGGAACATTTCACCGAACAAAATACTGCAATTGAGTATGATGGTGTTGGCATAAATGATGTGGAACATGAGCATGCCTTTTCATGCTCTCATTTATCAACTTTTCCTTCATTTGATACGCCCAAGGAAGACTTTGGTTCTTCCCTACACAATCAGTCTGTAGTGGATGACAAATCCTCTCATCATCTTAACAAATTGCCTTCAGCTGATGCTTACTCGAATTTTCCATACCCCAACTTATTCACCTCACAGAACTCAAATATTGGATTTCATAATTCAGATAATAGGCATTCTAGTCATGATTGTGACAAACAGTTTTAATACTACTACACATTTTTCCTTATGACTTTCAAGTTGCTCGGGAGTAAGTTATTTGGATTATTGGTCGAATTAAATACATAATTTTGGCAGTCTTTGCCGTATTTAATTGCTACGTCAGGAGCATTTCCTTCATGCTGAAATAATTTGTGGTACGCATGTGGCTATTCTTGCAATGAACGTAGATATTGGAAATAAATGTATTCAATTTCATGTTTCACAAAAAGCAGCTGTTATGTGCTTTCCCATGCAAAATAAAGGCCGTTTAACCCATCGTATGCGATAACTGTAACCTTGTTGTTGCACATTATACTGCGAAGTATTATAAGGGACCATTCACTGCTATTTACTGATATTCAGCAGGTAGCATCTTTGAGGGTGTAAAGTGTTATAGGCTGCATAAAAACATAGCACTCGTTATGGCTAAAATGGCAATGCATGTAGAACAAATCACGTTTCCGTTTTATATATATGTTGTGCAGAAATCTCTCTTCCATTACATCAATCACATAGTTTATGTTTAAACACAAACACAAGTTTTATGTTTAAACATGGCACTTTTTATGTTTAAACACAGTGAGATCTTGCAAGCACCATGTTTAATGATAAAATCCAATGCTCCTCACTTGTACCAATTAAACATCTCCTTCTATTTTGCAAATGCAAATCCTCAATAAATGCTTCCACAAAGCTTTTATATGTCTGAATAACACGTAGCACTAACGTGGCAGTTGCACCTTACCTTTCTTTTTATAAAGATGTGATTTTGGCAAACCAGATTCTATGGTTCTCTTTCTTAGTTTATCTTTATCCCAAAACTCTCAATCACTACAAATTTCTTGTAAGCAAAATAATATCCCATGTTTTCTTACAACATCTGTTACCAGTTCCAAGCCTAATAGTAATCATGACCAAAAATTTAAACTGTCACATTTACTTTCTCTAGCTTTTTTAGCAGGAGGCTGCATACTGCATGGTTCTTTTCTCTCTAAATTTTTTTATTAATTGAATTGCGAGTTTGGTTTATATTTAGTTGAATGGTTTATCTTTTTCTTGGTGAATTTAGCACTGATAGCTCCCCAAAGCCAATAATCTTTAGGTACAAGAAGCGAAATATGCCAGACTATGTCACACCAGAAACATGTAAACTGTGAATTGAAAATTTCCGGGGCCAATTATAACTGCCTTCAAAGGTGACACTGTCTATGCTACTGTTTAGAACAAGGCCAGATGAAGCATCACTTTCCAGTGTTATTTATTGCATAGTCTCATGACTTTTGTTTTCTTCTGGAGAATAAAATCAGAGAAAATAATTCTAGTGCTTCACTGTTTCTAATTGGCTGGCAGGCATGGATAGAAGCAGACAATGAGTCCATGGCCAAATGGCATTGAAGTAATCACTCAGTGCCCCGTCAAACCTAGAGGAAAATTCAAGCAGAAGATTTTCTTTTCAACTGAGGAAGGGACCTATGGTGGCATGTTCATAGTGACTGGTCAAGAGTCACTTTACATGGGGCAATAATTGTGTACCCAAGGTAGCATAGTGCCTACCCTTTTCCCTAACCTAATGCAGATGTGTCAATCATATTGGGTAAGCCTTTACAGTTGTCCTGTGTCCTTAAATAATCAAATAGTTACATGACATTTTAAAGACTTTGTGTGAAGGAGAATGTGGGAAGAAGGATGTCAAGAAGACGCACACAGAATTTGATGTTTGTTAGGATCATTGGTTACCAAAGTTAAGATATTTATTAAATTAGTACAAAAATTGGTTAATTCAGCTCCCTCTGTATAACGTATCACAAAATAATATATGAATATCCATATACACGATTTAGTAGTTAATCATGTTAAAGATATTTGGTTAATGCACTACTTCATTATTATGATAATGGAGAGTCTGTAATCTTATATGAATTGGAATACATACATGACAATAGTGCAAAGGTGATACTTTTAATATATAACATACAAAATTTCATGTTTATCAGTATCAGAAAACATTTAACAAAGTTGTAGATTTTGATTAAATTAATATAAAAGTTAGTTAACTTAGTTTCCAAGGTATTACAAATTATATCTAGGAACACCTTGCAAGCATTATAAAAAACTTAGCAACAAAACATTTGAACTCAAACGGACTTATAATGTGAGAATAAAGCTCATGAGCAAGTTTGGGAAGCGATTTATAAAATTGGAGGTCACCAATTAATTAATGCTGATGCTGTCAATTTAAATGGTCAACCTGATCTGTATCCCCTTTGCTCAAAATCAGGTATGCATCAAAATTTCATTTCCTTTGGTTTTTACATGTCACAAATCATTATGACTCCAACACAAAAGTAATCTTTAAGGCAAGTTTACCTTCTCCGAATAGTAAATGTGCACCAAGTCATTGGTAAGTGACTACATTTGTGTATCTCCGGGACCAACAATTGATGCATTAATCTAAGCCAGCCAAGAGTATAAACGCTAGTATATGGCTGCAAGGGCATACTCAAGTAGGGTTGGTGTTCCCTTTTTTAACACCACAAACACAGCTATTCTCAAGTATAGTGGGAACTATGCTCCACATTCCTCCCCTTCATGAGATTTTCTTTCTTTCCACAATGACACATACATGAAACACAAGGACCCCATAAAACACCATTCCATTGACCCTCCACTTTTAAATACAGTACGATGCCTAAAAATGGCTGGGCAGCTATTACATTCAAGGGTACCAATATGAAACACCTTCTCAATACAACAACCACAGTTAGTTTCTCACTGTTCTTCATGCTAACTTTTTCATCTAAGTTTCCTTTGACATTTGATTCTGCTCTTTGAGCTACGAGTTTGGTTCATGCACTACCATAAAAAGTTGGCTTGTAGTATAACTTTGTTGAATGTGATAAGCACAAAGTTAAGGCTTGTACTTTTGCTATGGCCCTATGCGATGGCATTCGATTAGAATAAACTATGTGTACGAGTTTTGAACGAAACTGAATCAAGTTTTGTGATTTTTGTCTTTGAATTCAACTTCATTACAGTGATCCATGTGGTGTCTTTTCTACTTAATTATTAATCTTAACACACGTGCATGTTGAATGGACAGGATTGGATCTCACACGCTGTACACATATATGTTGTCGTCTTTGTGCCTGTTCTTCATTGACTTTAGCATGTCATACATGCACCTATAAAAATATCACACTGTTTTTTTATTAAAAGAAATCGCAGCATGATATTCAGAATTGATTAAGTAATGAGTTTTTTTATTACACCTTATCTTTTAAACACCAATTTAACATGCATTAGTGTTTTATACTTCTTTTTTTATTATATCATATCATCTGGTATATTTATGAATTATTTTTCTTTTATTCTCTTACTAGGTGAACTAGGTTTTTAGTGAGTCGAAATTATTTTTGTAACTAAAAAGTAGTAAATATTATTCTCCTGTGTGTATATAAAGTTTAAAATTAACCAAAAGAATCAAATAATTTATATTACATTTTGAAAAATATACAATATACATTATGGTAATTAAGATATTAAACAATTTTTATATTGATATAAAATTTTGTATATATAATTTGGTTGAAAAAAAAATTAATCTAGTAGTGAAGTTTGAAAAAAATATGCATTAAAAAAGAAGATATTAAAATTGTAATATTAGAAAAAAAAACATAAATTAAACTCTAATTCATTACCGTTTTGTTTTATCTAATCACAATAGTTAGACGCGGAGGTTTTGGGAAATTCCGTGTTTTAGAAGAATTATAAGACTTTTGAAATTTAGGAAAAAAACAAAGAAAATAAGCTGTTGGTTTAAAAAAAACATGTAACTTTATATCTGTTATTTTGATATGGTGTGTAAAGATCTAAATTAAATCATTTATCAAACATATTAGATTAAATTGACTAAACTTTTAAGAAATATTATTTGAAATAAATTATATATATATATATATATATATATATATATATATATATATAAACAATAAAATGCAATCTAATTAAGGAGGGCAAATTATGAGGCTGTGGATGTCATTTGTAGGAAGAATTTAATTTCCTTTTCGAACATTTACAAGATAAGGGAATCGAAATAACTAAATTTGTATGAAGATTATCAAATTTAGTTATTTCCATTCCAATTTTCTCAATTTCAATTTCAAAAACATCCCAGAACATTTAAAATCTTTCTACAATTGATCATCTCTTATGATTTAAAGAGAAAAAAATGTTTTATTCAAGAAATAAATATTTTGGGATGTTTTTGGTGATAGTAGTTTTTCAACAGCTGACACTTATTTGTGTACCTGCAATATTCCTAGTTGTTGGACTGTTTTTGTACTCTCCTTGTTTTATATTATTATTAGTGGTATATAGTCACAGTATTGTCATCTTTCATATATTGTTCGGAGTAATTGACCTTTTAACTAAATCACCAAAAATCTTAATTGGAGATAAATTTTTAATTCAAATGAGATTATAACACTTCATTCATAAGCTTATTTTAAAAGAGAAAAATTTGAAATTAATGAAATTAACTTCTAAACAAATTAAAAAAAAAAATTAGAGAAATTATGAGAGTGCTTAAATAAATTAACTTACACATGGATTTTTTTTTTTCAAAAAGAGCTTGGTATCATAGAAATCTTTCTATACTTGAAAATCCCCATTGTTTTGAATTATAATTCTTTACAATAATTACAATATGTTTGTTCAATAAAAAACATTTATTTAAATTGTTTTTTAAACTTACTATAATTTTAAATTTACTACCATATTAAGTTATTAAAAAAGGCAACACGATAATCTTTTCACTGAAACATTCATTTTAATTTGGGAAAGTTACATTTCTACCTTTCGACGAAAATAATTTTGTAGAAAAAGCTAGTCAAAATGTTTTTGAAAAAGATTTAGTTAAAAACCTTTTCCAAAATCTTAGTTTCCTAAGAGTGTTAAAAGGTGGACTTGATGGGAAACACAGTTTTTCAATTTGAGGTTCTTAAAACAATAAAAATTTCTCATATATGTCAGAAGAAATATTCAAAATGTATTACAGGCCACTTCCCAAAATCATGGCTTCAAATTTTTGTCGATGATACTATTTTCATAATTGATTTAATACAGAATCACCGACCATAATTTTTGGTAAAAAACCTCCACATTTGACATAAGTTTTCAGCAACAACCGATCTGAATAAAATGCAACTCCCAGGGCTTTTAGGGCTATTAGTACAATTATAGAAAAGTAGTATAAGATGAGATAGGGTATAAACTTTAGATTGAAGGAGTGTGAAAGAAGGGTGTACAAAAAGATTAAGCTGTCATTGTTTCATCTAAGTAAACATCACTTCATCAAATGCAGCAGATGATACAAATTGCAACTTGACAAAGCGATCCCTATGCACAAAAGTAAATGAATATAATGCAGCGGACTTACAAGAGATGTAATCAGTAGGAGAATATGGCACTTGAAGAAGGAACCAAAAAGGAAAAAGGTAAGAAAACTTTTATAGTTAAAAAATAAGTCATAAATAAATCCATTCTTTTCTTTTCTTTTTTTTTTTTTCTTAATTTACTACTGTGCCAAGGTCACCTTGGACCAGATAACTCAACTGCATGCAGATTTTCGGTCGAGTCGACTATCCAGTCAGAATTGGGATGAGGGGCTAGCTCCACCTCCTGCCGGAGAACTTCCACCTTTTGCCACTCATCCCATCTTTCTGCCAAGCCATCACCTTCAAGCATTCTCACCACTTCTGACATCTTAGGTCGGTCCATAGGGGAACCTTGTGTGCACAGCAGTGCAACCTGGATTAACTGTTCTACCTCAGCTTCTATGTAATTGTTTTGTAGATCAGGATCAACCAACATTTCAAGCTTTTTCTCCTTCAGGAGTCCTTTTACCTGTAAAAATATTCAGCTGTATTAGATTTACATACATTACAATACAGAAGAGGGAACTTTAAACATGGAAGAAAGCTTGTTAAGGAAAAATACATCAGCAGATAATTCTCAACTACTCAAACATGTAACAGAAATCAAAATATAGTTGAATACATGCAATTCTTGTCTTGGCATAGCTCAAATGCATACTTTACCGAGTAAAGAAATGTCTATATTCTGAATCGTGTTTAGAAGAAGAATAGTGTTCTTAGTTTGGATTCGCCGTGTTATATATTTATTGTTTTATCAGTTTTAAATACTACAGTGCATCCTGAACATATACTGTACTAAGAAATAACCATATTTGCATGTCAGATATATATCGTATGTAATATATATATATATATATATAATATATATATATATATATATATATATATATATATATATATATATTATGAGCTTCATAGATGGACGCAATTCCTAACAACAAATATAACAAAAACTGCTACTCCAGCTATTCAGGAATTGCATGAAATTAACTGCACGATAAACAATAACAAAAACACAAGATATACTTTTACGCTAAACATACCCAATCAAGCAGCATAACATCGTCGTCATTTGCAAGCCGAGCAAGGTCAAAAGCTCTCTGTCCAGTGATAAGCTCCAGAAGCATGATACCATAACCAAAAACGTCGGTTTTCTCTGATGACTTACCAGTGGATAGGTACTCAGGAGCTATGTGCCCAATTGTGCCCCTTACAGCAGTTGTCACATGGGTGTCCTTGTAATCCATGAGTTTGGCCAATCCAAAGTCCCCAACAACAGCCTCAAACTCTTCATCCAGCAATATGTTTGCAGCTTTCACATCACGATGAATAATCTTTGGATCACAGTGATCATGCAAATATGAAAGACCCCTTGCAGATCCCAAAGCTATTCTTTTCCTAGTTGGCCAATCCAGGGGTTCTTGATGTGGAGGACGCTCTAAAATAAAAGAATGATTGAGAACACAACCAGTATGGGTGGCTGGGCCAATAATATTTACTTTAAGCACAGAAAGTGTGACTATGCACACCTCGGGATTTCTTCCAGTTTGGCAATCAAGCTAAAAAATACAATTTCCATAAAACAGCCTAGTGTCTTATATCTTTACTCTATCGTCTCTTTTTGCTTTGAACATGGAATTATGGAATATACTTTCCCAATAAATGGCCTATTAAAATATTAAACTTGAGAATCTTTTATCCAAGCTGAAGGGTAATAAATTTAATAATTCAGTTAATGGCAATTAACACCTGGTTAAACAATATAAAATAAAGATGGCCAAAAATCCCACGTTCTAAATGGGTAGGTGACATTAAGAAGTTAAGAGAAGAGCTAAGACCAGTTAAGATTTTAGACTTGAGGAAGTCCTCTGATGCTTTTAGAGCTACAGGTTCCTTTTTAAACCAGAGGTGGTAAGTAAATGTATACTTTCGACCAAATTGAAGGTGAAAAACTACACAACTTGTTCCATTTTCTTTCATCATTCTCAATAGAGAATGCCACAGCTCGAGCACCCAACAACTATACTACTTTCATAAGCTTATGCTAAAGTAGAACTACCGGAGAATTGGTATGACAATTAGAATCCCGTTCCATGCAGGTTGGGGAGGGGAAGAGGGGCAAAGAAAGGAATGAAAGAAATAAGAGAATCAAGGACTTGAACAACAGCTAAAAAGAGTGAAACAGAAGGTCTACCTCTTAAGCATGAGGCAACACTTCCGTTAGCCATGTAGGGATAAACAAGTAGCCTTTCTGTTGGTGTCATACAAAACCCACGTAGTCGGAGGAGGTTTCTATGCACAGCCATGCTAATCATCTCTACTTCAGTCTGAAACTGAAGCTCCCCACCAGGTGTGCGTTCCTCTTTCAACCGCTTAACGGCCACCAGTGAACCATCTGCCAACCGTCCTTTGTACACCTTACCAAATCCTCCCCTCCCAAGAATGTTCTTATTGCTGAAAGTATCTGTTGCAACTTGGAGTTCTCGTAGAGAGAACCTTTTAAGCTGTCCAAGATGAACTTCAGGATCCTCTTCGGCTGCAAACATACGTAATCAAGTCAAATTATATTCTTTAAACAAGTTAGAAAACTGTTATACCCACTGTTCGAGGATTGCTCACCAGGCACATCAAAGAAAAATTCTTGTGGTTTCCTTCTACGCCACCAGGCAAATGCAATTGCAGGTGCAGCAAATAATAGAGCAGCACCAGCAGCAACTCCTCCAGCTATTGCTCCAGTGGCACTGTTACCTCCTGAAATTAGATATAGAGGAATGTTGGATCATCATTGTTTCTTTTATCTCTATGTTTAACATAACTAACATTTGTGCACAGATATAAACCATTTAGATGCAGCAATACAACCAAATCTTGAAGATATTAGACGATATGAGTGACCAAATGATTTTCAATTCCAAATGAGCCAATAAAGAATTTAATCTTCAAAACTTAACATGCCTATATAAAATACTTGAATCTGTTCCACAGAGAACTGGAAGAGATATTAAACACCATAAGTAAAAAACACAAATTCAGTCCCATAGCATGACTAAAAATATTCATCTACACAAGTACGTCTGTATGATGGTCAGCAACTATAAGCCACCTCTATAATAAAAAATTGAAATAGCCCTCACCATGAGCTTGATAAAATCACCACCTTTATAAACTAAAAGATCAATTGCAACAGAAGGAAGATTACCTGGGACAGAAATTGGAGGAGGAGGGACAAAAGGAGGAGGAGGAGAAAATGGAGGAGAGCCAGGACACGGGTGCCCCGTTACGGGTCCACATAGATCCAAGTTATTTGCAAAACTGAGACAGGAAGCACGTTCAGAAAAAAACTTGCATATCAGAACCAACATGACAATAACACAAATTTCAGTACGAGACCTGATAGGAGTAAATAATGAGAAGGAGCCATTATCGGGAACCACTCCTGATAGATGATTATTAGACAAATCCCTACATTTGACATAAATTAAGGGGAAAACATTAGCACTGCATACAAATAATAAAGAGAGAAATACATAGCGTATTAGTGGTACTCACAGAACTTGGAGAGCAGTAATATTAGTCAGCGACATGGGAATAGGACCTGACAAGCTGTTGTTGTTAAGCCGGCTATCCTTAGACATAATACGAGAAAAGAATTAAGATCCATACGGACATTATGATCGAAAAGATTGACAAGCACCAGAACAAGATTCTACCCTCCAACAGAAAAATAATAGCTATTTACATTATAAAAAATTCAGAATCTCTGCAGAGCATATATAGAACAAGTATACTCACAGGAAACGCAATTTTGACAACTTGCCCAATGAATCTGGGATTGGGCCAGTGAAACGGTTTAGGTACAGATCCAAGCTAACCAGGTTAGTAAGATTCCCCAGGTCACTTGGGATAGGGCCACTAATGTTATTGCTGTAAAGTTCCCTATAATGTAAAACAATTTACATCAAAAAGATATGATGATAAACGATACTTAAATCAATATTAGTAAAATAAGCATCTGTAAAAAAAATATTTCGTGGAAATTCCACAATTAGTTTCAGGTGCACCCCATCTTCTGCATAAGTAAAGATAGAGTTAACTAAAAAAAGTGAAAGGTAAAACAAGTTCTTTTTTTCTCATGTTTTCCAAACACAAAAAATCAATCCATTAGGTTGACTTGCATAGCAAATTTTAACAGTAGAATACCATGTTCCCCGTAATAATATTCGTATGAATAATCATTCTATTGAAACAACTAGACAGGTCATTAAAAGTGAGGATGGAGCAGTACACAGATAAGCATCATTTCCTAGTCTATCAGTCTAAAAGAATTATGAAAACCAGCTGAAAAGGAACAGAAACCACGTATTATTGCCAACATACAAATAGTCATCCAGCTGGATATTGAAGATTCAAAAACCAAGACCCCATTACACATGACCCAACTTGAGAATCACATTAAATAATTTATAATCACATGTCCCAATTAAATAAGGAAAGTTAAGTAATAGTTGTCGCTTCACTAACAAGACCCATAGAAAATTAAACTACAAAAGAATAAAAAAAACATTGGAACATCAAATCAAGTGATAACATACAAATACTGCAAATTCTTGAGCTGACCAAGCTGCGGAACAAGTTGACCAGACAAAGCAGCATTCCCCAGATCACTGACATCAGAACAAAGTAAAGATCACAAGCAACCATTAGAGAAGTCGTCCTCAGTTAAAAGAAACTATTCAGACAGAATTAACATGTGTGAACAAGCAGCTTACACTCTTATAACACTATTATCATTGTTGCATGTTACATGAAACCATGTACATGGATTGACAAGTGTAGGATCCCAACTTTGCAAAACATTGTTGGGGTCCTGTAAATTAGTCCTCAGACTATGCAAAGCATCTCCTGTTTCAAAGCACGAGAACATGCAATCAGGTACTTTAAAGTTCAAAATAAACATGTGTCAAATCCACTCAAATGACTTTTTCCAGTAGTAAAGTTGCATGATAAAGTAGCTAGAAATTGCACATAGAAAATTTTTTATACCCCATAGGTAGAACTAATACACGTCATGCACACAAAAAACAGTATTGAACACACTTAAAGCACTAATTAATGCAACACAACACACACCATGTAGGTTGTTGGAGCAATACACTTCAAACAATAAAACCGGATTGAAGAATACAACGAACAGGACAGGCAAACACATGCACACAGAAATTACAATGCAATAAGATCGCATGTAGATAGATTAGAGCAATAGGCGTTCCAAGCCCGAAAAATACAAGATTTACTTAGTAATCGCAACACGACAGGAACACGCACAAGCACAAAAAGATACACTTCAAGAAGATAGCATAAAGGTAGAGTTGGAGCAAAACACTTAAAGCACAAAAATAGGATTGAAAAATACAGAGAAATTCACTAGCTAATACAGCATGACAGGCACTCGACTGTGCACAAAAATACACTTCAAGAACATGTACAGATTTAGCAATACATTTCAAGCACAAAAAACAGGATTAAAAATACAGAAATTCACTGATTAATACAACACGACAGGCACACGAGCGCCAACAAAAAATACACTTCAAGAACATATCTTATTGTTCGAGCAAAACACTTTCATGCACAAAAAACAGGATTGAAAAATATACGGAAGTTCGCGAGTTAATGCAACACGACACGCACACACAGGCACCTTTTGGCCACTCTGGTAGATTACTACACAGCCTATATTCTAAAACTTCTAGTAGATTAAACTACGAATTTATTGACAATAAGAGAGATGAACGTAATCATGAAGGTCGGGCACATTCCAGGATTGACACTGTTACTACGCATACAAGTAATAATTCAGTACTTGGTTTGAATTACGGAAGAGGTGGCCAGCAAGAAGGCATTGTCTTAAAATGGTACTCATCAATTAAGAGGAGAAAAATCTGAGGACTTGTTATACCAAAAATGAACAACGACAAAAAAAGATTCCATAGGTTCACTTGTACAGCATCCTTTCTACAAACTCACAAGCTAAGGGAACGAAGATTGATCAAACACCCAAAGCGAGCAGTGCTAACAACAACATGAATCTCTTTCATGGATACACAAACCCCTCATATCCAAGAAGGAAACAAAAAGGAAAGGAATCTCCTTTACCAAACCCAGTAAAATCAAGAAAGCAAGAACCAAAAGCCCAAAGAAGCTTGAAAAAAAGCTCCCTCTTTCACATTTTGTTTGACAAGGCATAAATAAATCACCACAGAAAGAATAATTTCACTCCTTGAAAACATTACAAACCTTCCATGTTAGCAGAAATCAGGCATAGTGGATGAATCAACAATACCCAACAAATGAAACTTAAATCCATAAACTTTCTCTCCATCAACCTATGTACTCAATAACCTCAGATCCAAACAAAACCTCCCACCCCAATACACCATCACAAAACCACCCCAGTCCTCTTCCTCCACCACCACTATCAATACAAACTCAAATGAACTCAAACCCTAACTCTCAAATCTCCGCCATTACCACCCACCACACCACACCCACACTCCGATCTCACCAAAATACACCAATTTTCGAGAACTCCAGAGACTCAAAACCCAGAAACACAAAACAAGCTCTGAAAAACCAAAAGAATCAAAACATTTTCCCTTCTCTTCAAGTTATGAAAAAATAAAAAGCTTTTCTTTTTCCTTCTTTTTCACTTTCGCTCTTGCTATCTTGGAAAGGAAAACACAGATACTGTTTCTCTTTCTCTCTCTTTCTCTGTCAGCTGGTGAGAGTGTAAGATTGTTATCTTTTTTGAGTGAGGCGTGGAGTGAGAGTGTAGAATAGATAGATAGAGAAAGGAAAATGAAGCTGCCCGAACGGTGCTGCCCGCTGCCCTAACGCAGTCAAAAACGCTCTCGCGCGAGATCGTGGAAAGTGACGTGACTCTAACATGGAGGGGCAAAACCCCGTTTTTTGGTCAAAATGCGAGTGAGTTCCCTGGGCCCAACATTACTTTTGTTTTGAGGGGGCTGCCACGTCACCATTTTCTTTTATTTTTTTTATTCTTAGATGCTTTCTTCCTTCTCTTCCCTTCATTTTACTTCCGCTTTAATAACCCCCAATTAAATACTATTTTTAGTAAAGTGAATTACTTTTTAAATGGGTCTGCATTTTGAATCATGTAAATTGACACTTAGAATTAATTCTCTTTAATTTAATAATGGATATTTTTAATTTTTTCTTCAAATTGATCTATGAATAATGATGAGATTGTTTTTGTAGCAAATCCATTTTGAAGAACCAGACATGTTTTTTGTAGTAATTAAGATTAATTCCTACCACTCAACTTGGCTTTGATTAACCCTACCACTAGGAATGGCTCAAGTAGCATCTTTTGTTTCCATGTTAAAATAAATATTTTAATGCTTTAAATTTTAAATAAAGTATTAAATATCAACCAAAGAATTGAGATATTAAACATATTTTTTTTAAAATAGTAAACATGATATGAGAAGAAGTTTTACCATGCTTTATATTTGAGTATGTGAAAAGAATCTAGGATAATTTTTTTCACGTTCTTAGTACAGTTTGTGGAACAAATACTATCATAAATCATGGATGAGTTCACATATTTTTCTTTTTTTTTTTTTCAGTTTTTATCCATTTGTTTTGATGCTTGAATAAAACAAAAATGCAATTCCATGTATTACTCGTATCTTTGTTACCATTAACATCACTGCTTCTATTTTTTGAATGGTTGCCATTTGTGCATGCAGAGGATAATGAGAAAGCATTAATGATGAAGCACCTCATCAATCAATTTGTTAATCTTTGTTGTTATAAGTGATAAAGTTTGTTTGGCATGAGTATGAGTCTCTTGTTTTAGGTAAATAAGATGCTTAATTTGTGGTAGATACAAACTTAGATCTGATTTGTTAGGCTAGGTAGAAGAATAAGAACTTTGAATGGAAAAAATTAGGTATTGATTGAATAAAAGGGGTAATTGGACACGGGCACAATAAGTAACTGAAAGCTTCTGGATTTCATATTTAATAAGGGCCCACTTATTTATGTTTTATGCTATTAATCCAAATGCTTCTGTACTTTTTATGATCTCTTTATAACATTGCTATATTCTTTTGATTTAGATATAATTTATTGTAATTCTTTGTTTTGTCATTCCATCTTTAGGTAACGATGTATATTAAAAATAACGCGATAATAACATCTTATTAGATTATTAAATATAAATGTAAAAAATATTTTGATAATATATTTAATGAAGGTGTAATGGACAATTTATCTACTGCATATTAGTGATGATGATTATAAAGAAGGATGTCTTCTTCAAAGTTGGAAGTACAATTTCACTTTAGATGACAAGTATTGAATAATACCTAACAATAAAAATAATAATAGTGTTTCTTACTTACACGTACTTACACAATTTTTGCAATGTCAAGTATTTATCACATTTTTTAAATATCAAGTGTTTCTTTTGCTTATGGGATTTTAATTTCATATGTCTTGATGTTGATATGATAATGTTTTCCTGAAACATAATTTATCTCATATTAAAAAATAATATAATAAAAAATTAAATCCTTAAAAAATAATTAACCAATGTTAATTTTGTGGATCAATTTAAATAAAAATAAATAAATTATATTAGAAAATGCAAATATCTTTATTTACCCTATTACTCTCAAATCATGTTAAATTTATTAGTTTTCAATAACTATCTTTAGAGTATTACCAGAAGTGTTTTTAAATTAATTAATTATATATGTAAAACTTTTGGGCTAACATTACAGAACTGTTAATCTCTTAAACTTAAACAGTGAATTAAAGCAATAGGAGAAAGTTGATAAGTTGAGTGGAATCTCTTTAAGCTATTTTATCTTATTGTAGCAGCCTATAAAGCTTGGAACAGTGTTTCTTTCACTGAGTGATGATAACACATTTGACCACTCTTCCACATAAATACAAAACATTAAGATAGCTAGGTTAGTCAAAGGCATGCTTGTTTAATACATGAAATTATATGATATGATATGGTAGGTATAGGTTACTACAAATAATTACTTCAAACTTTCATTTCCTCTGCTACACAATAAATACAATCATATATCAGTATCTAAGATACTTATCTCAAAACTCCTAACATAACTAATTTTATATGAATTTTTAAAATACGTATATCATAAAAAACTATACACTTATAAAAGTTTACAGTTTTTTTTTTTTTTTTTTTATATTTAAAAAAATAAAATGCATTTTATTTTTATTTTTTTTAATGAATTTAATTTTTTTTTTTAGATT
>Ga0099824_1002405_pt1 | contig 27343 bp, 11 predicted proteins | sample SiratrowhiteBW_FD_76837 | JGI IMG/M metagenome (GOLD analysis project Ga0099824, IMG submission 76837) | Root nodule microbial communities of legume samples collected from California, USA - Siratro white BW | ecosystem: Host-associated > Plants > Roots > Nodule | place: USA: California...
CATTGATGTTGTAAAAGTTGATCAGTTCAAAAACTTTGAGGAGATGACTAAATATTTAGAGAGGAGCGGTATGCTATCTGCAAGAGGTGCAGAAACTTGGTTTAATAGTGCGTGAGATTTGCAAGACAATGAAAAGCAAAGATATGTTTGAAAAAGTCATGTTGTTAATTAACATGCAATTGTTGACCCAGTCTAATATACTTATAATCCATTACGTTTTAACGATTATATATTAATATATTATTATAATTACTTATAAAAATTATTTTATTAATTTTTTAAAAAAATTTATTTTATTGTAAATTTAATTATTATATATTTTTTAATTATTTATTATTTTAAAATATAAAATATATATTTTATAATTTTATTAAATTAATATTATTAGTAATAATAATTTTATATTATATAATTAATTATATTTATTTTAATATTATATAAATATAAATATATATATATATATATATATATATATATATTTAAATAAATATAAAACGTTTTGAAAAAATTTTCTCAACCGCAAATCTTTGTAGATGGCGAAGAAAGTTTTCAAAAAAAGATTTACCTTAATTTTTATATTTTAATAATATTTTATTATCCAAATTTGTAACTTTTGTTCGTATTTGGTCCGGCAAATCTGTGTTTGGATCCAAACATACTATAAGAGAAATAAAAGAAAAAAATTGAGTTCACTTATTTTATTTTTGTATATTTTATTACTATCACTAATAAAAAGGAAAAATGTTAGTCTCGTTCATACTTAAATTATTATAAAAAAATAATTTTTAAATTTAATATCAAAATTCTTTTAAAATTTTAATTTTGTATTTAAAAAATTAATCTTTTTAATTAATAAATATATTTTATAATAAATTAAATTTATATTAAAGATAATTACTAATTTAATAATTTTGTATATATTTTTAAAATAATTATTAATTACATTAAATTAATTAATTATATTTTATTTTAATTATAAAAATAAATTTATAATTTTATATATTAAAATATTATTATATCTATCACATTATTTATAAACTTTTAACTAAATTTTACTATCTTTTTTTCTTAATCCAAACAACTAAACTTTCCTCTCAAATAATCACAAATCCACTCAAATTCACTTCCTAACTAACAAATCCTTACTTTTGGTTTTTATTTAGTTAAAGATGCTTTCTTTTCATTTTACATATTTATTTCCACTATACTAATTTCTCCTTTTTAAAAAATAAGAGCTAGAATGAAGCAACACATTTATTATATATGTACTAATTGACGCATAAGGAATCTTCATTCGTATAAAACTATTATTTCCTACATCATCACTCACAACCTATTTAGAAACCTCAGTGTCGTAGTCACGTTCAATAGAGTATAAAGCAAACATGCGCAAGTAAGAAGAAACTATAAAAATGCAACCTCACTTATATTTTCTAATAAGCAAATTAAAAACGCATAAAAAGTTACTAAAACTTTAGTTGCAGAAGAAAGAAAAAATCCTTAATCCAGCAAAATGCTAAAGTTCTCTAAACTAAGAATTATATTTTAAATTAAATATTAAAGAATTTTATGCTGATGTGGATGAAAGCACTTGAGTGTAATATTCCAAAAGGGTTAACTCAATTCTCTGTACCACCACTTTCTTTATACTTAAAGAGTATGACACTCCTTTTCAATAATAACACGCCCTTGCAATTTTGATTAATAATAAATCTGTAGCAACCCTCAGACCTTTTGATTTCAACCTTTTATGTTTACATCATAATTATAAAATATCTTAGTATAATGGATGAAACTACGACAACACATCACATTGGTTCTTTCACTGCTTTCTTTGTCTTCTCAAAAAGAAAATTCTCAAAAAGAAAATAAATGACTGGTCTTGGTCTTTAGATGTTTAATGCCAATCCTTAAAGTTGCTTAAATATTTTGCTTCAACGTCAACAAATTTAGAATATACATGGCTTTATTTTCAAGAAAAAATTATGTTTTTATAGGTATATTTAATAGAGATATTACTTTTGTAATTGATCAAATTGAATTTTCATTTTCATATTACATAATGGAGTGTTAGAAGTTAATAATAAATCATTTACATTATCTCACATCTTCATAAGTTATGTACTTTGATCTTTACTCCGGATTTTTTCGAGAATACTTTGTATGGAATTATATTAATCGATGGTTAATTATATTTTTCAATGTATCTCTTTTTATTTTGTATTTTATTATATTTTAAAGTTTGAGTTAAAAATAAAAATGTTAAATCTTATTTAAATATATTATTTTTCACTTCAATTTGACCATGATGTAAATTTTTTTAGTACTTTATTTGAAGTTGTAAGTGATTAATAATAAACCTGTACTCAAGTGTTAAACTGGATAGTCTTTTTTTGTGTTGTCAAAACTTTCGTGTTTCAATCAATTCCATTAAATCATACATACACATTATAATAAAGCTAACATCGGTAAAAAAAATGTTAAGTCAAAAAATAAGTGATAAATCATAGTTCGAGTGTTTTTTCCTTTTTTAAATATTTAAATGATAATTACAATATAAGTAAAAACATGTATGATGTCTCTACAACAAATTAAATTTATTTTCCTGTTATATTGCATATAACTTTTTTTTATTTGTTATAATACACCATCCAAAGATATCAAAGTGGTTTTTGTGTTTCAACAAACATTTAAAAATATAACATAAATCCCAACTAAATATTATTCTGAATATTAGTTTATCCCATTCACAAAATTTAAATCCAAAACCTCATATTAAGGAACCACGTTTGATGTTACTCAGACCAACTGATTTAGTTTAATAACAATATTAAAAATCCTTATACTTGTGTACAAATTTACGTCATCAATCCTTAGAAAAATTACGCAGTTAAAAGTTTATATTGGAATCGCACGTCCATTTCTCCATTTATTGGTTTGAAATATAATACACACTACTTTACTTTTTTATTATACTAATAATTTATTTTTGTAAAGTGCCAATAATTCTTCATACTGTTCAGATGCAATGATACGTGAATGCCTCACCTGACCAAAAAAGTTAGAAAGATTCGACTTTTCCTAAAGATAGTATGATTTCAAACATTTTATTTTAACTATAATTTAATAGTGTTACCCACGTTTTTTTATTTAAAAATAATATTAAAAATAAAAAACTGTGTAAATGACATCACTGTAACTAGTTGCTGAGTATCACGTTGTTTCTATTACAATCCGATATAACTACTTTCAAAAATAAATAATTTTCACGGGTGGTTTTCATGAATACACTTTGGAAGCCAATTTTAAAACTTCCTTATCCTATTAAAGATAATTTATTTTATAACTTGAATTATTTTTAATTTATCATAAGTATTTTTACAATTTTTAATACTTATTCGTTTTATTATAGATAAATATTATTTTATTGACACATTATATTAATCGTGGAAAAGATCAATTATCCTGATAGATTTTATATGGATCAAGTTATAATAAAATTGTAATGTTTTTATTAATACATCCTTGACTTAAAAATAATAGTATCTTAATTATAAACTATAATTTTTTATTTAATAATAATGTTCCATCCAATAATTAATATATCACAAAATATTAATCGTATCTTATAAAATGTTTTTAAGGAAATATAAATCAGTTGAAGACTAAATATCAAAATTTTAAAAATGAAAATAATAATAATATGCTTGATTATATATATAAAAAAAAAGACAACAACTAAGTTCAGCATATATTAGGTACATGAAAAAAAGAAAAATTTTAGCAAATAAATTATAAAGATAAAGACGACGTGAGATATTTTTTTTTCTTATATATACTTATTTTTGAAATAATTATAATATTTTTTCTACATAAACATGTTGTTTTAAAGTTGCTCATAAAGTCTTTTACGTAAATTAGAATAAAAAAATGTTTTTACAGCACCATACTGGAACAAGTTAATAAAACCATTTTTATAATTGCAACCAAATATTAATTTTAAACTATTTTTATAAAATCACTTAGAAATTAATTATTTTGCTTAAAGGTGTTTATTTTATTTAAAAAAATTTATATCTCACTTGACAGGTGTAATAAATGTGAAAAGCACATGTATGTTAGAAAATACTAACTAAAAATATGTAAGTCAGTCAACTCTTAACTCTTGAGAAGTCAAGTGAGCTCCTTACTTTCACACTCAACACTGCACATTGCACATGAAGTCTTAACTCTTAATTCCAAATTAACTATTAAATATCAAAATAAATAACCAAATATCAACATAAAGTTGCAGTTATAATGAATTGAGCAAGTCAAATACTTTAAAAACATAGTCCATGAAAGTTTAAAACAAAAAAACAAAGTTTCATAACAGTGTCAAAAAGAAACCTAAACAACCCAAGAAAACAATAAACATAAATATGTCATGCACTTTTATTCTAGCATGTAAACTTAAAGTAATTAAAGAGATTTATAAATTGATTCAGTCATTTATTTTAGTGATATTGTCTTTTTCTTTTATTGTTGTCCAATATAAATGGAATTTAATTATAAATCAATAATTAAATAATATAAGTTCCATATATGTATGAGTATACAACTATTTTATAATCACACATATTTAAAAAAAGATTGTAATATACAAATAAAGACTTAAAAATTACAATACATAAATTTATACAAGTATTTGTGTAAATTTACTAGGTAGAAGTTAAAAAATTTAAAATTTTCTTACAAAATAATATTATTATAATACACAAGTTTTCATTGTTCAAAAAAGTTATTGTCAATCACTGTTATTGACTGAATTAAGAACCAAATAATTTTTATTTATAATTAATTTTATTATATAATTTTAAGTATGAAGTATTTACAGATCTATTTTTTTAATTAATATTCTTTACTTCTTTATTTTTCACTTGAATTTTTTTTTAAAAGTTAATTATAATGTTGTTTGATTTAAAAAAAATGTATTGACCGAATATGTAAAAAGTGGGACAATTATGTTTCATGAAGATATTTTGTTATATATGTTTAAGAACCAATTTAACATTAATTTTTTAAAAAAGTTTCTAATACTATATTATAAAATTCAAGAACCGATTTATACTTTTTATTTACCTATGCAGGGACAACAAAAATTTGTCATTCATTCCATGACAAAATTTTGGTTACTTTAAGTCATACATAAAAAGTACTATTTATCCTAACAAAAATTTTATAAAATATGTATGTAACTATAAAATTTTTTAGATACTTGTAATTATGTTATACGTGGTTACATATTTTATATACATATTCATCGACTTATACTTACATAAAATAAAATATTAAATGTAGTAATAAAATAAAATATAAATTGCAATCATAATTAGTACATGTTGTTATACTTATTATAAAATATATCACTATAATAAAAATATTGTTTAGAGACTAATTTTTAGCTAAAAATGAAATTGTTACTAATTGTCACCAAAATAGTTACCAAATTAGATTTTGGTTGCTAAATAACTACAAAATAGAAGTAATGATTAAATTTAGTGACCAATTAAGTCAAATAATTGATATATAATATTAGCTACCAAAGGTTTAGTGACCTATGCCATTAAATTCTAAATTAGTCTCTAACTTAATTAGATACCAATTTAGAATCTAATGGCATATGTTACTAAAACTTTGATATCTAATGTTAGATACCAATTATTTGACTTAATTGATCACAATTAGCAACCATTTCATTTGGTAGCTAAATATTGGTTTCTAAATAGGTTTTTTCTTGTAATGTATATAATTTTGTTTGGTAGAAAATGTAACCAACTTTATCAAGAACAAAAAATAGTTACCTATCGACACCACTTTATGTTATCCATGATATACAATTATTATTAATTTAAAGTTTGTTATTGTCTTATATAACGTTACAAGGAAACTATTGAGAATTATAGAGAAGGATAAAACTTTCCAATTGAATTTTATATATATATATATAAAAGAATGAATTTTAAGTAATCCAACTCAAGAGTGAATCAAGGTTCTCTCATAAGAAACAATTATGACAAATAATAATATGAAAGAATAAGTTATACTCTCTTTAATCAAAACATCAAAACATGTATTTATATGTCTTTAAGATTTTAAAAATACCTATAAATATGATAAATTGACAAGAAAATATAGATGATATTCTTTCTAGACTTGACCTACTTTGTCATGTTTACCAAGCCTGATTTAAAAATAAACTATAAAAATAATGGTTGGCAATATTATTATATGATAAGGAATATCCACATGTAATCTTCATAATGGTTAATTAATAACTACCGAATTACAGTTAGTCACAATATATAAAAGTCACAATATATAACTTTTATGTTAGTTTAACAACAATTATTAAGTTCAGTTCATTTAGGCACTCTTAAAAGAATTCTATTAATATAAAACTTTGATTACACCTAAGAAAAATCTTAATTTTCTTATCATGCCTATACTTAATTGTTTTTTTCTTAATTTTCTTATCATGCCTATACTGAATTATTTTGCATAAAACTTCTTAGATAAAGACTTGTTTGTAGCATCAAATATAATATCATTATAAGAAAAAATTAAAGAAAAGGTATTGACAGACTTATATTTGTTAGTGAAATTTATTATTAATAAATTTTAACAACGAAAAATTTATTATTATTTTACCTATACATAAAATATGTTGATAATTACTAACAAATTTACTGATAGAAAAATTAATCATCAAATTATTCATTCGTAAATTGATCATCAATCTATCAGTAATTTTACTGTCAATTTAACAACATATTTAATTTGTCGATAAATTGTTGGTCAATCAATTGATAAATAATAATAATAATAATAATAATAATAATAATAATAATAATAATAATAATTGTAATTATAATAATAATATTATAGTAATACTAAAAATAATAGCTGTAAAAGTAAAAACAAAAATAATAATAATAATACTAACAATAATATTAATAATAATTATAATAATGATATATAACAATATATAACAATATATAACAATATTAATAATAATAATAATAATAATAATAATAACAACAACAATAAAAAAATTATAATAATAATAATTATTGTAATAATAATAATAATAATAATAATAATAATAATCACACTTTAATAATAATAATGATAATATGACAATCAAGCTTTTTTTATCTATCTAATGATAATAAATTTTATCCACGATTAGTCTTTGATACGATTTGTTAGTAATCTTTAATAATAATGTTAAAAATAATATTTGATAATTCTATTGTATCAACAACATAAAATAGTATAAGCACTCATGGAAACTTCGAAAACATTATTAAAAAAAATAGTATTCTTAAACATAGAAGGTTGTTTGATACATACTTTCTTTAGATTGTTCTATACATTCTTAAAAACATTATTATATAATTTTTTTTCGATATGGCATTTGTAATACAACTTCACCTTCTATACATACGCAAACGTTGAATTTTCCAAGTTTTTAAACACTCATATAAAGTTATTTTACGATCCCCATGGTGTTGGTAGACTTCTTAGGATATTTATCAATGTCCTTATAGTTTCTATGAATCTTACTTAGAGAATTATGTATGATAATAATGATCGTAATGATAATGATCTAAGACTAACTTGATGATTTTGTCCTCTCAATGTTAAGCAACTTTCGTTTAACAGAAGAAAAATGCTAGTTTGACACCACTATTCACTTATATTCCTATTTGACACTATATTTTATTAATAAAATATCATATATAAATAAAATAATAATATATATTAGTGTTAAATGGTGTCAAAGATAAATAGTAGTGTCAAAGATAAATAGTGGTGTCAAAATATCACCGTCCGTCACAATAAGATAAGTGAGAAATGGTAGTTTAAAGTCGTTGAAGATGAAAAAAAAAAAGAGAAAAATTACAATGAAAAAAAAAATATAATAGTCATTTACACTTGCATTCGTATATTAATTTAAAGATTGATAATAGTAGTGCGTAAGGAAGGTTTTGAGACAATAGTCTATCTCACCTTTACTATAAGATACCTATCTTTTCATTTATTTTATTTTTCCAAAATTACTCATTTTGGAAAACCATACTTATAAATGGACCTGATAGATACTTTATGGTATCTTTTACTTGTTTTCATATTGAATATAAGACTCCCGCAATATCTTAAATTTAACACTTAAATGTTATACCAAATATTCATTCTTTGTTAGAAGATACTAACATGTTATAGTAAAAGATATTAAATTAAAGACTTAAATATTATATAAAAGGATGAGTTTAAAATAAAATATTTAATTATAACTATTAAGTTAGTTTTTTAATTTAAAAATTAAATAAAAATATAAATAAAGTACAGTTTTATATTATTTTATTGTTTAAAAAACATTGTAAGAGATATAAAAAAGTACAGTATATTATAACTCAAGAAATTAATATCTTATTAAATAAGACTGAACTTTGTATAGACTAGGATGAGAGTGGAAAAAGAAAGAAAGAAAGATAACAGTATAAAGTTTAAGGTTTGTTGTATTAATTAAAAGATGATGAAAATTGAAAATAAAATAGTAATAGGTTTGTTATAAATTTGATTAATGTGATAGAAAAAATAAATTAATTAGATAATATAATAAAATATAAAAACATTATTCATTTAATTTTAATATTAACTAGTATGAATTAAAATTGTAATATTATTAAGTATAGAATAATTAATTTATAAATAGTGGGAGACAGACATAATTTCTTTGTTAATTTAAAAATCATCATAGATAAGTATGATTTTAGTGTTGTATTTTTATTTTTATTTTTTTGCTTTTATTGCATGTATATTGGTGTATAAGATAATAAATGTCACACCAATCTTATTTCTTTTGAACACCTATTAATTCTTCTTGACATTTATTATCTTTGATTTACAAAAATATAAATAGATCTATCAACATATTTATTAAGTTTTATTGTTGTACCATCAAGGTATGTATTTGACGGAAACATAATGTGTCAGTATGATTTGACTTCTATAAATATAATGGGAACAGACTAAGACAAGATACAAAAATATAATCTTTAAAATTGTTATTCCGACGTTCATATACTAATTTTGGCACCAGAATACCTTTTAGAAGTATTCTCCCACACCTCATTAGAAATGGAGGAATGAAATAAAGACTGAAGACTAGGCAGATCCTCTACTTAAGAACAACAATTGTATTTATTATATTATACACTAATCTAAATACATTAAAGAAAAAAAATTGAGAAAGATTAAGTGTTTCAAACTTAATTGCATTTATATTGGTATACAATGCTAAATGCAATAAATGTCACCCTAATTTCTTCTTATCACTAATCCTTCTTAAACATTTTTTCATACAAAAATTTGAATATTTATATACCTATTTATAGATATTTATTTTTATTAATGTGTACACAAATCTAAATGTAATAAAGTTGGAAGAAATAAGAGGAAAATTAAAAATTTATGAAGTGATTCACATAATAATACATAATATTGAGATGTGTTTTCTTCTTAAATTTTCTTTATTATGTAGGTAAAATGATGTCTAGTTAACACGGTTTATTCATATCAAGCATCAAGATCCTATTAAAGTCACATACTTTGTTTATTTTAGAAATTAAAAATTTTCAGTTATTTTTGAGTAATAAAAAATGAAATTATCTTATTATGAGAAAAAAAGCTTTTTATTCTTATATAATGTTTTTTATTGAAAATCTAAAACTAATAAAATAGTTATATCAAATTAATTGTAAAAAATTATAACTCAATTAATTTATGTTGGCTTAAATTATTTTTTTATTCTGTTGGCTTATTTTTTAATCTTATTATGTAATAAATTATTTAACTTTTTTCTATCAGTCGCATAAAAAAAGCTTCATTTTTTTGCCCCCTTTCATTCCTTCTTTGCCCAACCCGGACCATTCCTACGTCTCCTCCCTCCCCGCGGTTCCAACATTACTCTTCCCTCCCTAGAAAGAAAAAAACACGGTTAGTTTTCCCTCTCTCTCGATCTATTGTCTTTCGATTTTTTGGTAATCTAAGAAAATGAATAAGAGAGAACTGAACTGAAGCCCCTGCACTGTGATGTTTTCGTTGGAAAATCTCGAAATACACGGGAATATGTGTGCACTGTGTTCTCTCTTGTTTTAAACCGTTTTGGGCATCTAATGATTACTTTATTGAATTCAATGTCGATCCGATAATCAGCATTGAGCAGTGTAGAATTTAGGTTTTTAATCATGCGTTTGGATCTTGGCTGTAACTGTCTATTAGCTTGTCTTTTGGTGAAAAATCTTTTCTTGATATCAATTCCAGTGTTTAATGTGTTAGATTTTTCAGAATCACTATGTGTCCTTTGCTTCCTTCAATTTGCTCCGTATCTGGCTGTAGTTATTTCAAATGCTTCTAGATAATAAAAATGTAAATTCAATTATGCATTAGTTGTGATTGTAGTCTTTCACAATAAGTTTGTACTTAAACAGTTAGCTATAAGTTTAACTATTTCCAGCTCTGTTAGATTATAAGTGGTGTTGAATTTGCAATTAATCAGTTGTGTATTCAGATTTCAACTCTAATAATCATTGTTTGTTTCCATTTCCTGCAGTTGAAAATGAAGTTTCTTGATTGGTACTTGAAGATTGGGGTTGTATCTGCTTTGGTTGGGGCTTCTATGGAGCTGTTCATGATCAAAACTGGCTTCTGTGTGAGAACTTTCCTTTCTTATTCTCTAAGCTCTCTTGCCCTGCATTACCGTTTTCTTGATTTTTCATTTTATTCTCTTGCTGAAGCCGGTTTTTAAAATTTATTATAATTTTGCATTCTCGATGATATATGACCTTTTGAGGAGTTATAAGGTTGGCTTGGTGGTAAAAATGGAAGGAAGAGTGGGATAGGTTGTGGATTTGAATACTCCTCTAATAAACATATTAACAACTAACATTTTGCGGATTAAAAGAACAAAAAGAAAAAGATGTGGCCTTTTGAGTTGTCTAGTACTAGCAGGTTATTGATTTCGGTTTGCTAGATTAGTATATTGATTTTGCATTCTAATGTAGTAAGTGTTGATTTTTGCGATAATGTTCTTCCAATGAGAATGAAATTTTGGAAAATAACGTGTACTCTGTTATACTTGTCTTTCACATTATTTGTTTTGGCCAAGTTGCCCAATAAACACTATATTTTGCGTATCAAGAGCATTTAATAATTGTTTTCTTAGGTATTGCGATAATCCCCATGATTGTTTTTCATCAAAGGATTTTGGCTTTATAAATTTTGATTTTGTTTCAATTTTTCCTTGCCTTGTATTTGTACAGACGACAAAGTAACCGTTTTGGAGTCAGAAAAGCGTGCCTGGGAGAATTCCCCGGAAGCTCAGGCGATTAGAGATGCTCTCAACCCCTGGAGCCATGTTGACTCAGAAGAAACAAAAAAGTCCTGACTCAAGTATGAAGCATTTTCTTAAAATCCACGAGTCATTTTTTGAGAACTCAAGATTTATTTGACAATATACTGGAATAAAATGACAGCAATTGGACTAGCTATTATGCTATGAAACTGGATCTGGTATTGTCCATCCAACAACATTGATTGCTACATCTTGTCAGCTAGACCCCAAATCATAGCAACTTTGGGATGGCTCACACAACCTTCAATTTTGCTATCTGGCTTTGAATTTTTTATACATGTTACCTGAGTCTTGAAGAAGTGTTCGCTATTTTCTTGGTAATATGATACACATATAACACCAAGAGGAGTGCAAGTTTGTAACATTATTCTCAACCCAAAGAACGTAATTCGCTTCGTTTCCTGACATTTACCTCTTATATGCAAGTGTTTTGATTTAATCCTACTCTTCTACAATTTCAATTGACCTTTGCTTTTAGACAATCTATACTTCATCTCCTGCAGAAAAAGGAGAAACACATTTCGGGGCTGCTTCTTATGGCCCTATCATAGAGCTTCCACAATGTTTCCAATGACTGTCATAATCATGGTCATTCACTAATTTCTTTTCATCTTCATGACTGTCACCTTCTTTGTATATTCTTTTTGAAGCACATATTAGCTTTATTTTCATTATGAATCTATGATATCAATAACAAGTAGGAAAAGTAGGAACTATGGTTGGGTAGAGAGTAGAGAAGAAAGAGGCTGTTGAATAAACTTCTCAAATATCAGTTACAGGAGAAGGAAAAAAAAAATGAATAAAGTTCCTATCGTAGTTAAAACTTAAAATTAACTTATAATTTGCAGTTCAACCTTTTTATAAATTCTCTTATCTTACTTCTTTATAAATTGTTAAGTTGAGGTTCTTCAATTCAGAGAAGTTTGATTTATTTTATTTCTTCTATAAGTGTATTTGAGAACTTTATCCACATTGGCTTATTGACTGTGCTTCAGAATCTGCTAAGTGCTTAAGTATCAATGTTTTATTTTATACGGTGGTTCCTTATTAATATTAGTGGGTGTTTCTTTTCCCTGATTCGAGTTCGAATTACAATTCTCCCCTACCTCCCCCCTTTTAGAAAAATGTCATAGTTTGTTTGTTTTCGTTAATCTTTCTTGAGGTTGAATGCTGTGGTTTACTTTATGTATGTTTAAATACAGTTCTCTTTTCATGAGAGTTTGCTTATTGGTTCTGTATAAAGAAATTTTCTTTCCTTCTCAGTTTAATTCCTTTTGTTTGTGTTGCAAAGTAGTTTGCGGCAACCCATATCTGTTTCATGGTATACTTACAAGTCTAAACTGATGTCATTCTGAAACTTGTTACACGGAAAGGCGCTAAATTTAAGGGACGTCTTCTTAAAAAATTGTTAGTTTAGGAATATAGTACTTTTAATGGATGAGATTGATGCAGTTCGTTCAAAAATTGCAGAGGATCTGTGATGTGTAGCACAACGTCTCCAAATGTGAAGTCTCTGCAAGCACTTGCAGAGTTGCATCTCTAGCCACCATATGGCCTCTGGCTGATGACTCACTGAACTTAGACTGAGTCGTTCCTCGTCAGCTATGTGTCATGTGTTTTGCTTAAGCTCAAATCGAAAATTTGATCCATTCCACATTTTGTTACTTTGTCAAATTTTGTCACGTGGATCTAGACTCATTCATGGTGGATAATTGAATTCTTTTATTCGCGTTTTTGTATGCAGTTTATTGTTGTAAAAAAGGGGGAAATTGAAGTTATAATTTGTTTACGTGATCCGAACCAATCATGCTAATATTGAAACAATTTTTATTTTACGTTTATAATATTCTACTCGTTCTAGCAGGATATCTGTGTTCACATACATGACTCCTACTAGTATAGTCTACGTCAAATTAGTTCGGCTTGAATTTTTCTTTTCAAAACGGACATCTCTGGTTAACCTGTATTACAATCTTAATTGTGGTGTAATATTTAACATATTAAATGCAGTCATTGTTTTAATTTTAAACAAAAAAGTGTTCACAACCATTTCCGAACTAAATAAACTTATTTTTAATGTAATTTTTGTTTAGATTTAGTTTTTTTTTTTTTTTTCTGTAACTGGTTTTTCAAATATATTACATCAGGGACTACTTTTACTTGAAATTTTGAGAGTGTTTTTGGCTTAACATTTTTTTTGTTTATAGTAAACATCAAACACTTTTTTTTTTTATGTGAATCAAATACAATTTCTGTACTACATGAATACAGATTTTGGTTTAAAAGTGGCCGGCATTTTTATTAATGGATTCTGTAAAAGGATTCAGCTAACAAAAGAAATATGTTCCTCCTGGGAATGGAAGTTCTCTTCAAGCCAAAACTAAAGTTCCACTAAAAACAAAGCCAAGCACCTGAACCCACGTACACCACCTCTCCCTTTTGCATCAGATTCCCCTTCTGCCTTGCTTAACCAACTTTCTTTCATGCATCACGTCCTTCTAATTAATTTCAATTTTGTTTGGTTTAAAATCATAAAGTAACTTTAATACAAACTGTGCCTTGTAATACGTGAATTGAGATGTAAAAAAAAATATTTACAAAGAATAAATATTTTTTAATTCTTTTAACTTGTTTGAACATGAATAGAATTAGGGTATGTTTAGATTTCAGTTGCAAGACTCAAACTAATTTTCAGTTTTCATTAAACATTGTGTTAACATATTTAATATTTTTTTTTCAAAAATAAGTTAAAACTAAAATTCACCTCAAACTTCAATTCACTTAAAAGCTATAATATTTTTTTCCAACTCTAGCTGGGTTCAAGTTAGCTTAAAATTGATAGGAAATAAAGTAAAAGTTTTTAAATAGAAAAATCTGTTGTTTAAATTAATAGAACTAAGAGTGAAAATTCTTTTTATTTGTTTGATTTTATTAAAAAGTGAGGGAAACTGTTTAATTTCCGTCAATAGAAATGTTTTCATTACCAATCAATTGGCAATTAGTTTCAACATAATTTTGAAGTAATTATAATAAAAATGAACAAATTTAATATATATATTTGTTCATGTATTTGAATTATATTCTAAATGTAAAAAATGTCTTTTGTTGGTTGCATGACTGGTTGTTGCAAAAATCGAAAAATAAAAAATCATCCATTCTGATAATATATGATAGATAACCAGCATTTAAAGTAACTAAAAAAAAAATCTATCTGCTGCCTAACTATTCATCAATGTTCTTGAAGAAATCCAATTATATTGTTGAATGAATACCTATCATGGTAATACACATTCCACTTTGCAAACTTAAAGGCAGCAATTTTGGGTGTGCCGCGAATAATTACGCACAACGTAAAATTTAACGCCAATTTGTTCATAAAGCAATCAAAAATTTTTTATCTTTGATTCAACGCGATTTTTGGGAGAAGCAAAGTGCAACAAGTGTTGTAAAAATCCTTTATAAGATGTAAGATTATGGTCCAATATTCGGTAGATTGAGCTATATAATATAAAACTTTGATATCAATAAATGAAAAAATCATTCACTCAAAATTAAGAACATCTGTAGAATATGCATGTTGCCAGCCCAGAGACCAATGCACACATGACAAGGATAGAAAGCTTTTGATTTCGTCATAATCGTAATTATAGTAAGTCTTCACAACCAAACAAAGCGTAGCATCAGCACTACCGCCTCAAGCTCTCCACAACGTAGTCCGCATACAAGGTCCTTCACACAAAAATTTTAAAAAAAATTAGAAACCTCTATCAGTTTAGCACATGAACAAATGAGGAAAGCAATAACCTTAAAAATATTTTATAATAAGTAGAAGATCATTTTAATAATTTTATTAGAAAAAATACTATTTGAAAAGAAGTATGGGAACTGATGTCAAAACGGTTTATTGATCATATCAGATTAGTATTGCTTACATGGAATGCTTGATCGCTTCATAGGCAGCTGAAGCAGGAAGAAAGTCGTTTACTGCAACTTCCTTGTTTTCATTCTTCTTGTCTAATTCCTTTATGAAGGGAAACATAAAATACAGTCTGACAAATATGGAGGCCAAATGATACTTTTGCATTTCGCTGTTATATATATGCTAACATATAACAAATATTAAACAAACACATTTTGATTTTTTTTTAAAGGATACAATCTTCAAAAAAGCGACGGATTTCAGCTAAACGGTGGGGAGGAAGGTCCTTGATATCATTGTAATGACGATACTCGGGATCATCAGCACAAACAGCAATTATCTTGTCATCTTTCTCACCCTGAATTTCATCAGAATTAGTGGTTGTTCAGTAAACGGAAGAAAATACCTCGGGAGAAAGACAGAGACTCTTGCTATGAGGAAAAAGGTAGTGTATGATATACCTGGTCAATCATAGGCATGAGTCCAATAGCTTTAGCCCGAAGAAAGCAACCTGGAAGAACCGGCTCCTGTGTATCCAAGTACAACCAAAGCTTAGTACCACAGAAGCAGTAAAGACATAAAACAAGGCGTGCCTAACAATTTATTGCTATACTAAAGAAGTAAAAATGCAGGATGATTCTCAATTGTGTAATACGAAGTCGTTGGAGTAGGAAGACCAATTCACTGATTGAGGATAAAGTATTTCCTGCTCTCCATGAATTATTACAACAAAAGTACTCTGGAATTGTATTACAATACATATATATACATAATGATTTTATCAAGGTTCCCCACTTTGAGATCACCTTGAGCTAGCTAAATTTTGGACTAAGATTAAATATTAAAGAAACTCCATTGAAGAGAATTTAGTTAAAATGTTGACCTCCTTACTTTAATCACCAACATGTGTGTTTTTTATTGCAGTAGTTGAACGAAAATTGTTGACTTGTTACACAATCGATATATAGTTACTAAAAATCAGTTTAGTCAAGTTGCCAGCTGCAAGAACTCTCATGCAAAACACTGATAAAGTGCAGTCCAAATGGGGAGGAAAATTTTTCAAAAGCACGGCGTTAATTGAAACTCAGTGAATCACTAGGCAATTCTCATAATTACATACTAACACACTTTTAAGAAGGCGACATTATGAATAAGATGCAATTACCTGCATAATAACCAAGACATCAATTGGGTCACCGTCCTCACAAATAGTACGGGGGATAAACCCATAGTTGTGAGGATAGACAACTGACGAGTAGAGTATACGATCAACCTGCACATAAATGCATGTTCAGCAATGCCCTATAGCAACGAGTGTGACAAGGGAAGAAAAAGCTCGGGAACCATGATTACCTTGATAAGTCCAGTTTTTTTGTCAAGTTCATATTTCACCTTGCTTCCTTTCCCAATTTCAACCACCTGAAAGATTCAGCCATATATCATAATCATTGAAATCTAATTACTGAACAAAAATATCTTGTTTGATGCCCTTTTGAGAAAACTAAACAATTCTTAACAATTTAAACTCAACATGATATGTTGAAACATTATAGGTCATGCACAGAATTTTGAAAAAAGCTCCGATTTCTCATTCTATAGTATCAAAGACGAACAAATAACACATAAAAGGAAAACAAAAACAATATAATACAGGGCTAAATTTTGGCATTTTACAACCAATACTCCCACAATGCCAGTTTACCTAAATCTTAGTACAAGAGTAAATAAATTCAGTCAGGATCCCGTACAAATAATCAAATTCAGTTTACCTACATATTTGGGAATAGTAATTTGATCTCAACAAAGAAAGATGCATACTATATATGTGCATAACATCCATTAGGACACCAAATCCCAGATAAGGAATCATAAAAATTTCTTTAATGTTTAGTATTGTAATTCTTTTAGTTCATATACTTACACAGTTGAAGATCTTTGGAGCTTCGGGTCCTGCATTCAGGGAAAAACAGTCAGTACAGAAAATAAAAGCAAAGGAGCAATGCGGTAGGATCAAACCACAATCACGTAACAATTTCTACAATTTTTGAACGATAATGCTTACCTATCTCAAGATCATGCCATGGGTGTGCAGCAACAGTCCTCCGGGTCAAGGATGAAAGAATCCTCTCATTAAGAGGAGGGTGTGGGGTGTGCTGATAGCTGGAAACCTTGTTTGGGGTCTCAATTGGTGGAGCCATTTCTTCAGTCTGAAATGAAATAATAAACAATATTTATTGCATTAGATGGTATTTTTACATAAATCACCAACCATTAAAAACACAAATTTGACCTTGACATTTCAAGAATCAACCCAAGAACAGTCTCTGAAAATTAATACCATAAAAAGTCAACAATCAATCAATTTCACGCGTTAACTACGGTGAGAATTTGCAAATCACACTTTTTTTCCAAATGCGATATTTCGAGACAACTAGTTTTCACTTTCCAATCTCACCAACAAAAAAAGAAAAAGAAATCACTTCTTGAAAAATCGACGTTCATAAAGGTTTGATTTCAGTCACGCGCATTGACACCTCAGTAAAAAAAAATGGTTTTCCCATAACATAACTCACTCGACATTTTCCGATTCAGAAACCATTTTGCTTTTCCCTGCCGCTACAAGCTAAACAGGAGAGCATGAACAACACACACCGGCAGGAAAAAGCCAAAACGGCGACAGATCTGAGCCATTCGAAACCGTACAAAATTACTGCACAAATCATTCTTTGAGAAAAAAAAACAAACAGAGGCTACTCAGAAACGTGGACTTTACGAAACCGTGCTCCTGGCAGTTATTCAGAACCCTAACGAATTAAGAAGTTATTTAAAAAATAAAACAGCAACCGAAGCTGGTAAACGACGGTGAAACCCTAGTGGTGGAGGCGTGGAAAGAGGGAGAAAAGGAACTCACCGAGAAGTGAAGGAAAAGAGTGAAGAAGAAGAGAAAAACGAAGGAAGTGAAGGTTGTGAACGGAAAATAGATCTGAAGAGGTGTGAGAATGGTGAATGCTTGTTGAGTGTGCAAAGAATGTGATGCGAGGGCGCTTATGTAGAGGAGGAGGATGTGAGCTCTACGCAACGCGTTCCCGCTCTCTTTGCCGTTTCACAGCACAGACTTAGCCACTTCAACTTTTCACTGCAAATATTGAAAAAAAAAAAAGAATAATTAAAAAGAATCAAAGAATAGGGTGCCCAATAATAGTGTAATGAAATTTAAAAGAAAAAAAATAATATTTAAAATTTAAAAGTTCTGTTAGTTATATTAATCATCACTGCTTGTATTACCAAGATTAATCACATGCTTATATATTCGCGTTCTTAAATTAGAAACAACATGGCATATGACACGATGTAAGAACTCTGATCCTTCCATTTATATTTTGTGTTTTTGGGAATTTAAATATAAATTATTTAAATATTCCCCCTCCCTAGTGGAATAGTTGTGCGTGAATCTTTAAACAAGGTAAAATATTTGAAGATTGAGATGAAACTTGAGTTTGATGTTTTGCACAGTGAATTAAAATTTAGACATAATTAAACTTAATTATCACTTACAATTTATTTATTTAAAAAAAATACTGGTCCTTATACTAAAATACAACATTATTTATAACAATTAATTATGAAATTAATAGAAATAATTGCTAATCAAAACTCAGGAATTAAAATAATTTGATAACTCTTAATTGTGGGTTAAAAAAGATTAGGTTATTTCCTACTCAGCGTGGATAAGTATCCCTTACCTGTTATCCGTATATGCTGACTGGGTCTGTCGTGTACGTGACGTGGACCCACCGTTGACTAAGACGGCGTTCCTAACGGTCGTGCGGTGCAATATGAACTCGTTACCTACGCACATTATCTCTGACAGCGAGGAGTTTGTTACAGTTAAGGAAACGGATATTCGCCCATGGCGATTGGGGGATCCGATTTCCGAGTTTAATTAACGGATATATATTATTCTCAGTGTAAAATTGCTATTTATTAATTAGAAATCTTATTAATATGTTTTTTAAATAACTTTTATAAGATTTATTTACACTGTTATACATTTCTATCTTGTATGGAATTAATAAATACTTATTTTGGTAATATCATTAATAGTAATTAAGTTCATTTCTTTTACGTTGATAATATCACGTAATAAAATTTATTTCAGAAATAATGGTAAAATTAAATTATTTAAATTATTATTATATTTAATGACATTAGTCGTAACTCAAAAAAAAACTATTTTTCTAACAATATAACTCATGTTTTCAATAACGCAAGAAGTATAATGTGCATTTTATGAGAGATTAGTAAATATTTTATACTTTATAAGTTCGGTTCTATAAGACCGAATTATTTAATTCACAAGAAATATTAGTTGGACTGATTAGTAATATTAAATTTATTTTATATAATATTTTTTCACAAAGGTATCTCTAATATTAGTGAAATGATTTTTTTACTTTTCAAATACTGTTATAATTTGAATTTCTCTAATATATTTTATCATTAATTTTAATTCAACTAACGCAACGTTATTTAAAATTATTGTCTTAAAAATATTTGTAAGTTTAAACTTAAACATTATGCCAATTACTTAAACACATTTTCGTCCTTGAAATATGGTCATATTTTATTTTTATTTCTAAAACAAAAACTTGCTTGACTTTAGGTCCCGTAAAAAAAAATATTTTCATCATTGATATTTTTTTATAATTTTTTTTTGTTTTTTTCTAATGTTTTTATTTTAAATTAGCCCCTTTGAAAAAATATTTGATAAGAAATAAAAACAAATTATTTACACAGTAAAAAGACAAAAAAAAATATTTAGGAGATTAAAACAAAAATAAGAATTAAAATTAAAAGAAAACAAAATTGTATGATCAAAAGTCAAACTAACTTTTATTAGGAGCCAAAACATATTTAAATTTAATTAAGTTTCTTAATCCGTAATAAATTGCTTTTGTTTCGCATACTTGAGTGTGAAAAATAATACAAGATTAGACTTCAGAAATAATGACACGTTAATGTATTTATTTTTTAGTTGTTGAAAATAAATAGTCATAACTAAGGACGTTTTGTAAAAGTTAATAATACAAGATATTGATTATTATAAAAAAAACTAAATTAATTTTAATTTTTGTAACACAGTAAATGCACACTTTTAAGTACATCAAAATATAAAAAAAATATATTTCTTACTCAATTATATATTCAACGTATATCACATAATTTTAATATTTACAATAAAAGATTAAACTACGTTGTAGAATCCTCTACTGTACTGTCAAAATACAATCATGATAGAATCACAAATATAAAAAAAAAATAGAAGAAGGGTTAATTATTTAATTAAACATGTAATAATTAACATTAATATATAAGCATTTACACATTAAAACTACTAAAAATTCTTTATCTCATTAGTAAAAAATATATTGCTTTCAAAAAAATTAAGCTTATATTAATGGTTTAACACCTAGTAAAATACTTTTTTAATAATATAACATTTTTAACATCAATCTCATTTAATCTCTTCAAACAAATCAGGTATGTAAAGGTAATTCTTTTTATATATTTAATTAAGGACAAATGATTTTTCATCCTAACTTAATTATGTATTTGTCTGTAAATGTCATTATAATTTAATATCTAGTCAAATCTTCTTAACTGGATATATTAACTAACAATATTGAAGTATCTTCCTTCAGGATTACTATCAATATAAACATGTATTCATCACTTTATAATACTTCTTTGATTAATACTTGTCATCATGACAACATATTTAATCTTCATTCATCATTCATATATTAACATATTCACCAATCACACCCTCTAATTACCAAACCTAAAACAATTATCTACATGTAATTAAATTTCAAAAAATACTAAATTATAACCAACATAAAAATATTTCTTGTGAACGATACTATAATGAAAAAAAATATAAAACATTTTTCTCACTTTCTATCTCTCAATGTTCAAGTCATAAATATGATTTATCACTACTTGGATAACCAAATGGAGAGTGATAATATTTTGCACATGTAATAAATGTCACAACTTTAATATGAGCTTGAGTGATATATGAAGAACAATAACTATACATAGACACTAAGAATAGTTTTCCAAACCCAATTCAACTATTCCCACATATTCTAATTAACATGTTTTAAACATAATTTTCACCTATTTTTTGCCATTACAACCACAATTTAGTACGTTCAAAATATGATTACACAACACCTAAACCATATCAACAACAGTACAATTCATTAATGCAATTTCACTTTGAATTTTAATATTCAATCGCTTAAGTATAAATAAACATTTAAACAGTTGATTAATTAACTTATAACAATCTCATAATCCAGTTATACTCATATTATTTTATATCTTTTGTGTTTCATAACTAATAACAACAACTCCAAGTGCGAAGCACAATTAAAAATGTCTCAAATCCTCATAACTTAAAGTAGACCACCTAAATAATCAAATAAAAAAAAATTCAAGAGCTACAAATTACGAGAATAACACTCGAAACTAATTAAATTCGTAAAACTTTATGATACTCATAAACAAAGCAATAAATAAAATGTAAAAAAATATTTAGAATATAGGAGAAAATCACTGTAAATTAATCTATAATTGAATATAATTGAGTTAGAGTGAGTCGCCTACTAACTAATAAGATATATTTGCGAAAAAAAATGATAAACAATTTCAAATATAATATAGAGATATAGATAAAAGGAGTTTTCAAAAACAGTAAATATTTAGAAATTAATAACTAAATAGTTAGTTGTATTTTATATTTCTAAATATAACTTATAATTTTAACATTAAAATCATCCCTTGTAAATAAGTAAGACACAAATTCTATAGTTTTGAGTTTATTAATAAAACTATTTTAATTTTGATTTTGCAACAATCATAATAGGTAGGAATATAGTTTGCACTAAATTAAAATATAAAATAGAATTAAGGATAAAATATTTTTGTATTATTTTATAACATCAAAGAGTTATTATTTTGATTTATATAAAAATATATTTTTTGTCTCCATATTAAATTTAAAATTATTATTTTTTATCCTTGTGAAACATGTGAATTTAGTTTTGTTTATGTGAAATGTTTTTCTTTGGTTCGCATCCTTTCAAAATTTAAAATTATTGTTCTTGTTATAATATTTATTTTAAAATATATATGAACGACGTTTATTTTAAATATATTAAAAGTTGTTGTGAGGTAACATATATATACTACAATATCAATATCAGTATGTGTCACTTAGAATGATCGTTTATTTTTTGTTTAAATATAAATAATTTTTTAGAGCTGTATAATACTAGATTTAGAAGTGGCAACTTTTAATTTCAAAAAGGCCAAAAATAAATATTTTTATAGAAAATAGAGTCAAATTTTACTTATTTTTATAGCAAATGGAAGTGTGTGTATATATATATATATCACAAAGATGGAAATTCATAAAAATTCAAGAACAATATTCTATAAGCCAAAAATAAATAAAAAGTATATTTTAGAGATAAAAATATATTTAAAATAAACTAAACAAACTATTAATCCCCATCTTTGAGGTGAATTAGATTATCACTCCGGCTACCTATTCATCTGCTTACTAGCAATATGTGATTTTCATATGCATCTTTAAACTAAAAGTTGTTCATTTGTCTCTATATATTTATGACAATTGATAAATGGTAACTTGAGATTTCATGTAATATTATAATGACCTTAAATTAATTTGCCATGCCATAATTGTTTTATTTCATAATCACAACTCTTATTAGGCCATTTGATAATTTCAAACTTTTTTTAACATTTGGTAGTGAAAATTGATTTTTTTTAAAGCAATGTCACCTCTTCAACAAATTTAATAAATGTGACATTCCTTTATTCCTTATTCAACAACAACCAGAAAAAGAAAAAAAGTAACATTCCTTGGCACCGTCCACGCGAGATGCGACCTTGCACTATCTCTGTAGAGTGAATCAAAGAAAGTGGCGTAGAAGCAATCAAAATGTGTCCCTAACAAATCAACAAGTGGGCATTTAGGTGCTTATTTTGAAAAAAAAAAATCCTATAACAAAATATTATAGAATAATTATATATAATAAACACGTGTAATCCAGTAAAATCTACAAACGTAACTCAGTGAAAATTTTCATAAAAATTAGATTAAGAAATTGCACAATGAGAAGTATTTATCGAGAATATATGAATGTGAATTAAATATACATTATTGTATTGATAATGGATGGTGGCATCTCATTACAGCTAGTACCATTTCAATTCTGATTAATTTAGCAAAGCATGATGAATAAACTATTCGCAACGATGGTTCGAAACACGAGATTTGAATGTTGATCGTGTTGGACGATAACAAAATGTGAATAAGTTGGTCTTTAGAAAAGGATTAAGGAGAAGACTAGGTCGATCAAAATGACTTTTCAAAATCTTATTCCACGATTTGTGGGTTGCATTGCATTGTCGCCAATTGTGCTGAATCTTTCTTTCTGAGGTTGTCGTTTTCTGTCTTACGTGTCTGTTAATATTTTATTGTATGAAGCGAAAAAAAAAAAAAAGTGTGTAGCGAAAATGGATGCTAGATGGAAGGTGGTGCCCCACATCGTTTCGGCTGAAGCATCGTGTCCCAGAATCAAGGAACGTTCTTTTAGACAAATAATAATAATAGGTACAGAAGAAGTCTTGCAATAAAGCTACGCGTCAACAACACTTTTTAAGCTTTAAAGGTATCTGGTTCAATTCACAATTAACAACAATGTTCTATCAATACTTGCCAAAATATATTCATTGCACTTTTGTGAGCTATTACATTGTACAATTTTAATTTCTTAAATTACTATTTTGCTGATGGAGTCTTTACTTCTTCTCTTTTTTTGTATTTTAACTGCGTAAAATCAGTCTTTCACGGATTATAATTATTTGTGCACGGGGCTTTATTATTATATGAGATATTTAAGTTTCATAAAGTGATACGTATTAAATAAATAATGAGATGATTAGGTGTTAAAAATATAGTAAAATCATTTGGACCCTTAATCTAGGTTTAGATAAAAGTTTATTAAATTGTTAAAAATATATACGTGTATTGCTTATTATATTTATATGATTTTAGATTTTTAAATTCTTTAAAGAAAATCTATTAGATAAAAATCCATACAGAACATATTGGACAAAAAGGAAAAAAATAGTACACTACACAAAAGCCTGTAACATAAAAGGAGATATTCATGTTGTAGGTCATCCTAATCTTTGTAAAAATATTTTATGTTTTTTATATGTCAAGTTGAGTTATTTCATATCAGATGTATTAATAAACAACATGAAAAAATTTATTTAATTTATTTTCTCTTTTGATATTTTGTATTATTTTTCTTTTATAGTTATCTTCGTTCTTGTCTTATTAGGTTTGATGTATTATTTCTTCTCTTAATCTATCCATATTCTAGTTCTTATATCACTATAGTATTTGTCTTAATTTCTGTCTATTTCTTAATTTCTTATTGTTTATATGATTATATACTATTTTTATGAACTAATTAAAATTATTAACACAAGTTTCTTACATGATTTTATGATTTGAAACAAATGAAATTATTTTTTAATAATTTTGATATTTAACACGTTGAACGTTAATTTTGTTATAAGACTCTTATTACATGCAAGAAAATCATGTAAGTAATGTTGTAATGTTAAACGAATTTAAGAAAAAGTTAACTAGATTGAAGAAGAGAAGAGTATAGGAGATTGATGCACTAAGACTAATATGAAAATACTTAATATAACAGTTAAAACATTTTTTTTAGTATTTGTAATTATTGAATGTGAGACAAAAGAAATTTTGATTGATTCTTCCAATTATTGTGACAATACATAACACCTCAACAAAATACATGCATGTTAAGTGATAAAGGAGTGACATTTTATCAGCATTATAGTATCAACAAGTTAGATGGGAAGAAGATCATCTCCACTCAATGTATTTCAATATCACATTTTATCTACCTTGAACAAAAAGTTCAAAAAGCTTAGTGTTGAAGAGACAACTCATTAACATAGGTATATTGGTTAACTCTAATTACACAATTTTCCATAATTACAAATTGTTTAAGTAAATAAATTTATTACATCATGACAAAATGAAAGGTTCCACATTTAAGTAATTGGTTAGAGATCTTAACTCTAGCCAGCGGTTTCTTGGCTTTAAGAAGTTGGATTCAGATATGTGATGGAGGCAGAAAGTATAATTATATGACAACAAATCCAGTCAAACATAGTAACTTTGTTTTGAAGTAGCATGTTCCTTACCCATTTCAACTCTTATGAAGATAACCTTTAAAGAAACGCAAAATTATTTGTTGAACGATGGTTTAGGATAGAGTGAATGACATGAGCAGACCATTAATATCCTGAAAATATTATTGTCTTACTTATAAAAAATGAACAACAATCATATATGTCATCAAATGATATAATCATAAAATTTGGAGTTTGGTTTTTAGGAGATAGTTACTCCCTAAATTAGTCAACGACCAATGTCATACACAATTAAATTAAATGATGAGTGGAGTATGATTGTAGAGAGTTTCAAGCATTTCGTATGTCTTGTGCTCATATTAGTATTGTTTGTTCATCTTGTCATTTACAAATAGTGACATTTATTGACTCAATGTACAACCTATAAAACTTTTACAATGTTTATAAAGTTCAACTACATTCAATTTGAAAGATTTTTTGTCTACTTGTATAAGATGAATTTCATACCTGATCCCACATGAGTTAAATAATCAGAAAGACCAATTACTAATCATATCTACAATAATGCAAAATAAGTAAAAAAAAATGTTAGTGTTGAAACAAAGTCATAATAGAGAAAATTATGCATATAACAATAAAATATATTATATTATAATATTTATTTATTCATTTTCTTGTAATTTTTGAACTTACTTTCTTAACATTATTTTTTTTTCTTTTATGCTTTTATCCTTTTCTTTAATTTAAAAATGTTCTTGAACCAATCATGTTAATCCACAAAATGTCACATATACTTTTCCTAATTAAATCTTAAATTTTAATTAACATACCAAATAACTAATTTAGTTAATTTTTTTATAATCTTTTATAATTAAAGAATAATTCAATTTTTACATCTTATTAACCATATAATATATAAAATTAAATAATATCACACATCATATTATCATCCAAATATATACTAACCAGTTATTAAAAATAATTAATTCACAAGATAATAAAAAAAATCAATCTATCTAGTGGTACCAGAAAGGTATTTCTATAATTATTTAACTTATTTTTTACATCTCGAGTTCAATAAAAATAAGTGATTTTTTTTTAATTTACTCCATTTCTTTAATATAATAAAATGTATACATTATAATCATACTAGTAATGCATGACTTATGTAAAAATAAGAACAACCAAAAAGTCATGTTACATATGTACAACTTCTATTTGAATAAAAAAAGTAATAAAGTCATATTATCTATAAAGAATTCCAGTTTAACAACTTCTGTGTGAATAAAAAACATAATAAAGTCATGTTATCTATAAAGAATTCCAGTTTAACAACTTCTGTTTGAATAAAAATAATAATAAAGTCATGTTATCTATAAAGAATTCCACTTTAAATAAAAACAAAAAAAGTTATGTTTAACATTTGTTTAAATTAATGAAAGTCATATTCCTTCTACATAACTTTGTCAATAATACCAAAATTATGGTTGAGAACTTAGACTTTAATATAATTTTAACTCTGACTTTAATGTCACGACTCGTTTTGAACGAAATCATATTCCAAAAATATTACTTACTCGTTAATATATATATATATATATATATATATATATATATATATATATATATATATATATATATTTTTTTTTATATATTTTTTAAAAAAA
>Ga0099824_1002408_pt1 | contig 27326 bp, 7 predicted proteins | sample SiratrowhiteBW_FD_76837 | JGI IMG/M metagenome (GOLD analysis project Ga0099824, IMG submission 76837) | Root nodule microbial communities of legume samples collected from California, USA - Siratro white BW | ecosystem: Host-associated > Plants > Roots > Nodule | place: USA: California...
TATATATATAAATATATATATATATATATATATATATATATATATATATATATATATTATGTTAATCACAAATTTATCCTGTGATAAAAATATAATAGATCTAACCAATTTTGTTAAACTGTTCTAATGTTATATTAAAAAGTAAGTTTAAATCTAATTTATTATTATATAATTGTCTTATAACATAAGGAATATTATATTTATTTATATATTTTAAATTGATTTTATCTTAAGTTAATGTGAGATGTACCAAAAGTTTTGTTAGTAAACACACTGTCCATAAGAAGAGTTAATTTAATATTTTGTATATTGGAATAGATATGTAAAATATAATATGAATGTGAAATATAGTGGGAGATGAATATCTAAGTGGTTGTATAGTTATTCAGTGTTCAAAGTATTTTGGAGAAGTAAAACTTTGATATAATGATGTGATGATTATTAGTGTGTATGAATATGAGTATAAGAAGAAATAAGAATTTTTGTATTCGTTATATTTGAAATGTTATATATTTTCATGTAAAATATATTGTATGAGTTGATACTGGTCGCACGGTGCTGCGGAAAATTGCGAAATGAAAATGGAAACTAAACTCTAAAATTAAAGGATCCAATTCTAGTTTTTTAATCTTTTTTTGTGTTCGTCTAAAGTGAGCTACACCATGCTATTTGCATCCGCTATTTAGCTGTTATTTTTTCATTGCTATTTCAGCATTTTATTACAGTGATTTTATCCATCCTTTTTTACTTGCATTATTTCTCTTGCAATTTCGCATAAAATTTTTTGACCATCTGTTTCTGATAAGCTTTAGTTGCTTATAAAAACCTACCTCTCTCATGTCACGTCGCATGACAGTCAAAATTCTTGGATAAAGAAGTCCTAAAGCAATGTTAACATAATTTAGAAGTGAATTTAACTCTCTAGAGAAGAAAGTTTAAAAGATGCACAAAAGCTAATGGAAACTATTTACGTTAATAAATTGAAATGTCTCATTATTCTCTTGTAATATATATAAGTGAAATGTTGTTCTGATGAGACCCTCACACTGTTTTAATATTTTTCATTTTAATACGGTAATTTACATGGTTTCATTATTTACTAGTGGGATCTGACTGACATTTTATCCAATATAATAACAAAAGCAAAAACATATGTAAAACAAGGTATTATTAGCATTTTTGTAAATACATTATTTGAGTTGAAACTTTATACATACGCTGTTACTGTGTGCTTGACTTTATGCCTTAAGGCCTAAAACAAAAGAAAGAAATTTAAACGTAGAAGAGATGTACCAAAGTATAAGAAATGACAGTCTCCATATATTAGGTGTGTACCGTTATATTTATATGATTATATATTGTTTAATTAAATTAAGACATACCAAACCTTCGTTTTCAACAGTGCAACCTTTTGAGAAAGCTCGCTTTCATGCGTGAGGAAACACGTTACTCACCTAATTTTCCAATTTTCTATGTATATGTTCTCTTGAAGTTCTTGTTATCGACGAAAGGACCACAAATAATATATATATATATATATATATATATATATATATATATATATATATATATATATATATATATAAACTATAGTTAAGATTAAATGTTTATTACTGGTCATATGACCTGTGTGCATTTTTCTGATTTCTTATACTTTTTAAGTACTTATATGCTTTGTAACTAAATTTTAATTTTAGTTAATGATGTACGGTTGTACAAAGAATCTAAGTGAAACAACTTTTGAAGGGAATTTATGAGATTGAGAAATGATTGATAATTTTAGTTAACAAGATAAAATGGATGCTAATAATATATTGGAGATAAGAAATTATGAACGTTCAAAGGTTAAAGCTATAAGTTTCGAAAATTTACAAGTCTTGTTGAGAATGAAGTTGCAAATGATTTGGTCTATTTCGAACCATGCAAAGGAAAACACTCATAATAGCAACAATCTTTACAAGAAATTACGAAACTTTTGAAATTCGTTACATTTAAATTTCAAGAAAAAATATTTATGTTGTTTTAATTGTATTTACAATTTTAGAGAACAATTAACTTATAATTTTGTCAACCATATATATATATATATATATATATATATATATATATATATATATATATACACACACACACAATTTTTTTCTAAAAAAGTAATTTAAATTATTAACTAATATAAATTAAGATAAAAAAATGTTCTCATTGGAAAATTAATCTTCTAAGATGTAAAGAGGGGAAGTCTTATTTTATTAATTTTGTAATTTCTCAAGAATAACCTTTAACATTTTGTGAATTTTTTAAGGATGAACTTTAACTTGTTGTAGATAGAAGAAATGTTCACGTACATAAAATTCTTTAAAGCTTCAAGATTTTTAAGTGAAAAATACAAGAAATAATTAAGTATTAAATGAAAACTTTCTTTGATATATATATATATATATACACATATATGTGAAAAAAACTTTTAATTGTCCAATAATAAGGCTAATTAACTAACAACAACACTATTCAGTTTTGATATATGTTAATTTGAGTATAAAACATATGGGTAGACATATAAATTATTATTTTAAATAAATTATTAATTAATCAAGTGTTTATTTCTTTAATTTTTATTGAAGGAAACCAAGTTTGATAAGTAAAACTGTTCATAAATATCCTTAATTAGATTGAGTTCAACAATACTCCACAGCTTCTTTGGCCCTAAGATTTCAATATTGTTAACTTTTGACTTGTAGCACTATACAGTTGGCCATCCAAATAAGTGAAAAAATAAATTGAAAGCAAAAATGAGGTAAGAAGTGAAGAATCTGCAGCATATCTCACCAAGTTCACATTTGTTGGTTGACAAATATATGTTATGATGTCACTTCCTCTTTGACCACCATATCAAACCTCCACACGATCACTTGAGAGGTCTGAATCAAACTTTCATCAATAAAATGTCAAACATTTTACTTTTCAGTAAAAGAATAAAGATTTACGTGTCCCTCCAATTCGATCTTGCATCCGTAAGTCAACCCCTTTTTATCTCTTTCACAATTTTCTTTCCACCTTCTCCCAATCTACCTTATGTGTGATGGGTCTGAAATTGGAATGGACTAGTGTTTTCAATATTTGCAAGAGTTTATATATAAACAGTTTATAAGAAACAAGTTTGAAACTAATTATTTTATAATTTTTAAACTTTTATTTTATGTCTAAATTACTTTTTAATTTATAAAGCGTTATTTTTTTTTTTCTTATCTATGTTGTTTAAAAGTGTTTAGAAACATATTTAAGCAAACTCTCTAGTTGGTATCAAGGGGATTAGGAATAAAAAATATTGTAAACTTTAATGTTGCATTATTGGCAAAATTAATGTGGAGGTTAGGAGGGAAAAAAAATCAAAATTTATGTTGGGAGATTATTTATTCTAAGTATGGCAAGGATGGAAGCCTAAAACTCAACATAAAAGATAAGAACGAATCACTGGTGGTGGAAAGACATGTAAAAAATATGAGAAATAATAATTACGGAATTATGTAAAAAATATGAGAAAGAATAATTACGGAATTAGTCTGAAAATAATATACAATTTTGGGAGGATTTATGGGCAAAAGGATTCCATTATAGATTTTCTAAATTGTATAGTATTTTAGATTTTGCTAGAAAATATATTGGAAAATGGGAGAGTTGTTAGAAGGTAGATGGTGTTTGATAATACCATGGAGGAGAGAGAGACTAGTTTGGGAAAACATAGCAGGAAGATTAGGAACGTGTATAAAGACTTTAGAGTCATATTTACTATTCTCAGAAAATAATTGTTGGATCGAGTACTTACCATTATATTAAAAGTTATAGTCATTATAGTCAATAGTCAGTGTATAACTTTTCAGAATCAAATTCGTGATCTTGGTTCTGATAGATTAAACACTAATTACTATATCAAAAGTTATAACTAATAGTCAAGTGCGTGGCTGATTTTTTCATCTTTGCAGAAAGTTAGACTGGCTTGTTATGAGTATGGGATGATGTATTTTGGTGAAGCCAAATTTTGTTTGGTTTTTTTGTATATGGTTGCAACACCCTTTTGTGGTGTCTATTTATTTTTTTATTTATTCTTTTGCTGATAAAAAATATATATAAATGACATTTTAAGATTGAAAATTTGATTTTAGTTCAAAGTAACCATATCTTATGTAAATAATGTGTAGAAAATGTCATTATTTCTAGCTAACCCATGCCCTTTCATAGAAAAGGTAATTTGAAAAGGAAAAATAATACGTTTTTTACTTTTTTTATTATTAAGAAGTGATTTCAAATTTAATTTATTTTTAGAAAATCGACTTAAACTCATTTCTTAATATATATTAAAGTTTATCCTAACAGGATGTGTAGGTCTATTAAGTCATGCGCTACTGAACACGATATGGATATGTCTCGGTTTATCTAGAGATAAGACTAATTTACAGCATATATGTGAGGACAATCCTCATTTTATAAGTTGATTTTGTAAAGATGAGTTATACTTAAACTCACTTAATATGATATCATACTATCCTAACAAGATCTATTATCTCACCCGCTTATATCTAGTTTCACGCTTTGTCTTTCTATTGAAGATTCTATATCAACTAAAATTAAAACAATTTATAATTAATATATATATGTGTGTGTGAGAATAATCCTAACCTTTAAAGTTGACTTTTTGATAAATGAATTACGCTTAAACTCACTTCTTAATATTTGTTCAATAAAATAAAAATATAAAAATTGATTCTTTAGATTTTTGTTATTTTATGGTCATCGACTTCTTCTTTTAAATCGATTTAAGTAGATTGAGAAGCTTTTAAATCGATTTAAGTAGATTGAGAAGGATTTGTTGATAAAGTTAAAAATAATATATAAACTAATTTCCTTAAATTGAACCAAATTTATTAAAAATTTTTAAAATTAACTCAAATTCATTAATCAATAAACTCATATTTTAATCATATCTAATATAAAATTTTAAATTAATTAGCCCAATTTAAATATTTTGATTGAAATTGGGTTGTATGATCATGTGTATGTATTAAAAAAAATAAGATATTATATTTTATTTTATATAAAATTTAAATATTAAAAACTTATCAATTTATATTTTATTTAAATTTTTAATATTATATAATTACATATTAACCTTTTTTTTAATTTGATTTTAACATAAAATCAATCGACAACAAATATAAACCAGACTCGAAGATTTGAGACATGTAATGTGAAGCTTTCCAATACTCACTCTCCATGAACATCTATCAAAATTACAAAAATAAAATGAGTTATAGATTTTAATACCATGTTTTATATTTCAGATTAAAACTAATTTATAAGTAAAGTTCCAATTTAAAAAAAAACTATATTTAATACTCCAAATTTGTTTTCCTTTTTAATTTTAGATTTGTAAACATTTTTAATATTAATTTATATATTATTTAGTGATTATGATAATTTTACAAATACCGGTGGACCACAATTCGACCACCATTGAACAATTAAACCTTAAAATAATATTTGACCGGTTTAACATCGATTAGGTTTTAAAACATATAATTAAACATCATTTGAACAATATTTATTAAAAATACCCTCCCTTAATTATGCTTAATTGTGTCCTTCATGACGTGTAGGTATTGTTCAATATTTTATCAGCAAAAACCAAAAATAGTGATGGAAACCACCAATGACAAGAGGATCACCTCTACAATATATACTCTAAATTAATAATGGTCATTGAAGGATTTTTTTATGCACACACCCTTTTTCTTTTCGTTTAGAAGTGAATATTTTATATTGTGATAATTGTGGAGGAAACACTGTTTCGTCGTCTGAGAAATTTGAATGAGAAAGAATATTCATCCTTGAAACGAGTGCAATGAATGAGGAGCAGGTGGGGAATTGTTCTTGCTTGACAATTATTATTATCAAGGAGACGTTGTTCATGACAGCACAATGGGGGATGCAAATCTAAGAAGAAAATGACAAAGTTGATGACCACACTGATGACAAAAAATGAACAACTGAAGATAATATTGTGCATGAAGGAACATAGGAAGCATCCATGTTAGTTAGGGCAAGATCTTGCACACTACGTGGACCCATTTACCAGGAGGGGCTTTTTCACTTCAAGGCTCTATAAAGTTTTCGATGTTATTGTATGCACTGTGCACTTTTTTTGTTTCCCCAACATTACTTTTCAGTTTTGAAACTCTTATTCTGATACACTTCATGGAATTGAAATAGCACGTAATCAAATATGAAGTTTGGACAGAAAAATCTACCATTGAAAGAAATTGTTGTCTCAGCACTGGTTGCATGACTGAATATATATAGTCCTTTGATAACTTTATAAGAAACTAATTAACTGCAGAATTTTACTATCTAATATAGTATTTGTGTAAGGCTACAATTGATGGTGCAATCAATGTTTCAGATTTATAATGCACTAAAACTTCAGAATCTTGTAACTAATCAGTAATTTGATGACAAACTAATTAATTAAACAACAAAGTTAATATATGTGATTGCAGTGTACAAATTAAAAGGTTACTCTTCCATTAATGCAGGAGAAGATTGAGCGCTTTCATCTTTAAACATGTTTTTTTGTACACTTAACTAGCAATGAATCAGATGAATTTTTCGTACGCTAGTTTAAATTCTGTGACAGCTCACTAGTACTTTTTATACTGTGAAACTTTTATTTGTAGTTTTCCAAATTCAACATCATAATCTCCCAAAATCCCATGTACGTTCATGGGCATGCTGCTGCTTCAAAAAGACAGAAAAAGAAAAAAGGCTTTTAGTTTGTCATCCTCATCTCGATTGTATCGAAAATCTTCAAACCTTGACCCAACAGGTCAAACCACGATAACTTACTATAAAAGAATCCATTCAAACCATATGTGTAGGTACTTTAGGAAATACAATGAACTTTACCTTGTGCTTAAACGACACTTGCCCTACCTAATCCCGGTTTTTGTTGCCAATAATTAAAGTTCTCCGTGTCTGAAATATACCAAAGGGTAATCTCTAGGTAACTTCTTTCACACAGTCATTTTTCCCAGGTATATGTTTCCCATTTGTTTTCTAATTAAACGTAATTGAAAAAACATTAAAATGATGACATCATTTCTTGAATTCGAGTCCCCTCTGCACCTATAAAACCAAATATCACGACCAACTAAACTATGCAATACGGTTCTAAGCCCTAAGTTAGTTTTTCCCTGAAAGCAGACCACCTTAAGTGTTTACTATTCTTTGTCTTGGAACATATCTCCGTTATTATGGGTAGATCACCGTGCCATGAGGAGATTAGGGGTGTAAAGAAAGGACCATGGACACCAGAAGAAGATGAGATGCTGATTGATTATATCAATAAACACGGCCATGGCAGTTGGAGAACACTTCCAAAGCGTGCAGGGCTCAATAGATGTGGTAAGAGCTGCAGATTAAGGTGGACAAACTATCTGAGGCCTGATATCAAGAGAGGCCAATTCACTGAAGAAGATGAAAGAATTATCATCAACCTTCATTCAGTTCTCGGAAACAAGTATGTACATGTTTGCTTCCTTTGTAAATAAGTATACGAAATTTACCTTATTTTTGTGGATTCATATGAGAAAGAATGAAACAAATTTCTTAGAGTAACAAACAAAATGAAAATGAAAACTTTCTGAAGCTAATAACTTCCTTAACTAAATGAAACCTGTTTTAATATTTCTGTGTATTTTTTCTTGTAGGTGGTCGAAGATTGCAGCTCATCTGCCAGGAAGAACTGATAATGAGATCAAGAATTATTGGAACACTCACATAAGGAAAAAGCTTCTAAAGATGGGCATTGATCCAGAAACTCACAAGCCAAGGACAGACTTGAATCACCTCATGAGTCTTTCTCAGTTGCTTGGCATGTCAAACTTGAGCAGTGCAATGAGTACAACTTGGGGCAATAACCATCTTGGTTTACAACCAGATATCACTCAGCTAGCCAAAATACAACTGCTGCAAAATCTTTTGCAACTTATGAACAGCAATTCATTTGTTAACATGGGTAACCCTTACCTCTTAGGCAATCCCAACCTCAATCCTTTATTTTTGAACGGCACAAACCCCCTCCAAGCTAAGGACCCTGTGGTGTTGAGTGAAAGATTTGCTAACCCTAGTGTGTACTCTCAAGCACAAAGTGAGTGCTCTCAGCAGCAGGATGTTTCAAAATCATTGGCAGATGTGGAAGGTGGATCCATTCCACAAGATCTTGAATACAACAAAATTAGCAGCACTAATCATTCACGTGAAAATCAAGAAGAAAACCCTCTTCCTGCATTAGTTGCAGCCTCTCCGAGGATGGGAACCTTCAACCAAATGGACAGCGGTTGTGGTAACTTAGCACAAACGAGCACAGAGTCACCTTCCAACACATTCTTTGATGATTGGGAGAAGTTGTTGCTTGATGATGAAAGAAGCGGTTCCTATTGGAAAGAGATTCTAGAGTAAGACCCTATTCTCAACTGCTTTCCTTTTCTTGGTAGCTCTAGGTTTTACCTGCTTCCATGCACCTTGTGAGAAAATGTTCCAAGCTTCATATATGTCCACATGTTTATATATATTTTAGTTAATTTCCATATGACACGAAGTCAAATTTTTCAATTTACTAAAAAAAGTTAATTAAACTCAAACAAGCATCATGTGAAGACTCTGGCTGGGACTATAATAGTCCCTAACCATATTATATAATTTTGGTACATTTTAAGCTTTCAATTAGTTATAAAATTGATAAGGTTTTCCATTACCTTCCCTCAGTTAACATGATATTTTCCATTTTATTCTGCAGCTTTACATCCCCTTCTGCGTCACCGATTATGTGGTAGAAGAATCATCGGTTCTCTTTCAGGATGATCCATCAATTCATGGATATATATTACATAACGAAGAGATACGCAGTTTTATTCATTCATGGTTTTTTTCTTTGTCTAGATTCATTTCTCTTTTATACAGTACATGGATGTACAAAACATACATATCTATAAAGATACAAGTACATTCATATTTATATATGGAGAGTTGCATAGATATATACACATATATATGGCTTTATATGTGTTCTTTTAGAAACAAACCTTTATTAGATTGGTTCTATTTTCTGAAATAAAACACCTTTTGTAATTTCAATTCAAAATTCTAAGGAATTCTTTCGATGTATGTTCTCATCTCTGGTGACTTTATATATAGCTTAGGGTTTTTTTTTCTTTGCTCCTGTTGAAATATATGACAAATTCCAAATCCTCTAGGCCTTTTCTACAGTGATCATTGTCTAATTAATCTATCAAGTTATGCATCTGACTTTTAGTGTAAGATGTATAAGTCAACCTTGTCACCACAATTTCTCGCCGACTAAAGAAATTATGCTCTCTTAAGTATCACATCAAATGATGAACATGTAGAAGATTAGAAGCTAATCCAAATGACAAATTGTCGTTGGAATTATTAGATTTGTCCAGATTCCAGACCAACTGTTTGGTCAGATTAATTGGTTAAGTCTAAAAGAAGATAAAAATAACAATAAAGAAAAAAAAATGCTGCAAGGGGCCACATCCAATCCAATGTAACCACCCCTCTATTTTCAAATTCACTAAAAAAATTATAATTATTACCTCCTTTAATTTGAGATAATGTTTTAGGTAAGGGATTAATGAAGGACACGACACAAGTTATCCTCAAAAACTTTGTTTCTAGAATAATGGTGACTTTATTTACCACCTATTTGATTCTAACAAGAAAGCTCACCTTTATAGTCATATTCGATTGAAAGGAAAAATAAGGCAACCCAATACTATTAGATGATGCAATTTTAAAAACATAACTAAGGTAAACTAATTAATTGAAGCTCTAAATATAAAGTTATATATATATATATATCAAAATTATTGGTTAAATAATTATATGCTAATTGACCAATGGACTAGGTATATTAAACTACAGCCCTATGCTTTAGTCTATCATAAATTTTAATCAGGAATATGAACTTCGGAAGTGCTCAGGGTTCATATACTTTTTCTTTCTCAAATGGTTTGTCTGTAATTTCATGTTTACTCCAGGACTATATGGTATGAGTGCGATATAGAAATGTCCTTTCTCATTATATTACCTTTTACCAAAAGAAATGAACCGGAATATTTTATTTGACTTTATTAATCTTAATTGTAATTTTAAAGAATGTATGATTGTTTAAACAATTAATTAATTAGTTTTTTTACTGTATTTTTAAAAATAAAATATCATTTTTTATAGATAATAATATATATATATATATATATATATATATATATATAATATTGGAGATAGTATCTCAACCCATTCCTATAAAAAAATATATATACATATCTACGATTGTACAAATTTAAATTAATCTCTTTGTATCGGGTTTGGTGATTTATTTTATATGTGACCAAAAGAATTGTGAAGTCTAATTAATTTATTTTAATTAATCCAGTTTTTCTTTCATTAAATCTAATTAAATCAATTAATCCTATCAAGTTAACAGATATTTTTGTACGACCTTAAAAAATCTATAAAATAATTAACAAGAAACACATTTCTTGTAAAATTTTATAAAAAATTAAAGTAAGAATATTCAGGAAATATAAATTTCTGCTAATGCATCAACACTCCTAGCAATTCTTTTATGTTTGGAGATATTGAAAAGTAACAATAGTCTTTGTGAAGATCCTACCATTTTGTTGTGTTGCTTTGTTTTCCTTCATTCTGATAGGCATGTTTTTTCTGAGTAATTTGAACAAGTTTTTAAGGTGGTCTTTAGTATTTTGTTGTTAGTTGACAGTTTATAATATCAGTAGTATTTAGAAAACAGGCTTACTTAATCGCTTAACGTTATGAAATATAGTATTTTAATTTCTGATTTCTTATATTTTATTTGTTTTTTTATCTTTAAAATACTAATTACATCTTTTATTTTTTACATAAGATAGAATTTTATTATATTTTTCTATTTCTTTATTTTCATTCTTATGTATGTCCGTTTTGTTATAAACTATGTATTCTGTGATACATAGATTACGTGTCACCCTCTTTTATACAAGTATAAGTTGTGTTTTTTTCTTTTTAATTGCTTGAGAATATTTTAAAACACAATATAAGATTGGTAAGAGAAAGCACAAAACGAAAAAAAAAAAAAAACTAAAAGTATTTACGATAATACATTTATAAACATGAATATAAGAGCTCGTAATAAGTTAAACACAATAAAAATTTAAATTACACAAAAATGTATTATCCAAAATCTGTTAGTAAGTGAGAATTTACAAATTTGACAGCAAAAAATCTATTAATAAATTAAAGAATATTATTTTTATTATAAAATTTATTATTATTATTATTATCATTTTATTTCTATTATTATTAAATTTTTATTTATAGTTTTATTATTCATTATTAACGATTTTATCAAAGTTGGTGACAAAAGAACCACTTGTATCATGTTATTATTATTATATTTGTTATTACAATTATAATAATAATAATAATATTATTATTATTCATTAATATTATTATAGTAATTACTATTATTATTATTAATATTATTATTATTACTGTAATTATTATTAATATTAATATTATTATTACGGTAATTATTATTATTAATATTAGTTAATTTTTATTATTCATACTATTATTATTCATACTATTATTATTACTGTAATTATTATTACTATAATCATATTATTATTAATATTATTATTATTATTATTTATTATTATTACTAGATTAAACTCGTCGTTAACTTGACGAATGACTTATCAATGAATTTATCAAGGAATAATTTTATAATAATTTTGTCCGTTGATAAAATTTATCTGTTAGAAAAATTTTATTGATAATAAAAGTTTTGCTTATAATGATAAATTGTTAATTTTATTATTTGAATTTATTAATTACTTTAATGATAAGTGGTCTATTATGTAAGACAACATAGACATCTAAAATTGTTAATAACATTAACTATATGACAAAATAACTTAATTAAAATACAGTTTTGAATTAATTAAGTATTTAATAGTAATTCAAGCATATAATGTAGTCCTTATAAAAGTTAGATCAACACAAGGGGAGGTGAGGTTAGGGTTAACTAATTTTTTAAAGATAATAAAAAATAAAAAATAAAAGAGAGGGAGAGAGGAAGAGTCTTTCTTACTGGTAAGTAGAAATTAAATTACACATAATTGATTTATATACAAAATAATGGATATTTTAAGTATTTTTTATACATAATTAAGTATTGGATTATAGATAATAATAAATAAAGTCTTCTCGCTCTCTATTTATTTTAATTCTATTTCAAGTCATTGAAATAACTTCTCTTATTATTAAGAATTTTTTCCCATATAAACCAAATCAATTTAATTAAGATTGATTGTATTGATTGATTTATCATCTTACTGTAAAAATACATAAACTATTATATTCTTTTACTTTTTAGCTTCATTTATTTTATATTTATATATTTTTAATAGTTAGTTATTCACTTTATTTAATATTTAGACATTTTTAGTTGTCTATTTATACATATCTCATTAACCATGCCCTCGTATATATAAATTACAATATAAACATGATGAAAATGATGAAATCAAAAAACTTAAAAATGCTAGATAAGATTAAAAAAAATTCAAAATGATTGAAAGGAAAAAGTTATTACTAAAGATAATGTGATTTGACTAACATCCATAAACACAAAGTTATTATGAAAAAATAATTAAAGTTTAGTCAGGTTTTCAAAATGTCAAACATTTTGTAGTTAATTAAAACTCTTGAAGTAAAGTTGAAAAGTCGAAAGTAATTATAATTCACTCAAATTAAAAAAGTGGTCAAAGACAAATGAAAAAAAAATTGTTTAAAAAACATGATTAAAATCTATTAATATTATTATTTACAATAATCACATCTTATTTCTTAATTATTGTTTTTCAATATTCTTAACATTTTTCCGAACAATTTATATTACTGTTTACAAAATATACTTCATACTAGTACTAATAATATGACTATTTCAGTATACTTTAATATGATTATCTCTAAATTAAAATATTTCATTTAGATAAAGGTTCTAAATTATTTTAAGTTGAATGGCCTAAGATGATTCACATTTCTAACATTCAATAGTTGGATCACTTCTTCCTGCATTTCCATAATTTATTCTTACAATAGCGGATATATAGGTGTCTACCACCTCCAATAATACAATAAGAAACTAAATATCATCAGTGTATGGCTTGTTCGTACAAGATTTTTGCATTCTGTCTGATTCTTTTACTGCACACATATTCTGGTTTAGTCGAATCACCCCTCTTATAAATACCTGTAACACAAACAACCATTTACTGTGCTCTAAGTAAATGTGGGAACTAACTCCCCTCGCTCTCTGGTCATAGTCTCCTCTATAAACCACCTGTACAATCTACAAAACCTATATCACTGAAAGAAGACACTTAATTGGAGAAAAATGTCAATCAAAAAATGAGACAAAATTATTAATTAATTTATACTTAAGTCATAATCATTTCTTAAGCTGGGCTAAATTAAAAATCTTTTCAACATCCACTACCGGACCATTAAAAACTACCTTATTTCTATGAATCTAAATTTCAGATATAATGACAATCCATGTCTCTTTTCATACTCTATTAACCTTATTACTAATGTCCATTAAATGAAAGTTCTAAAAATAAACAATGATATTAATTAATTAAAAATAACAATATAAATAGCTTTTTAAATAGTTAATATAAAATCAACAACCTCTAATATATGATCGATTAAATGAAAATACATTGTCAATATATTTTAATTAAATTTTAACCATACAGAAATTTATGATTAGATGACACTTAATGCATTAAAATTAGAATTTATATACAGAGAGTAGAGAAATCCAAATATTTAAATTTTTGCATAAACTTGATTTTATTCTTAATTAATGTTCACAGTAAAGTGTTGTAGCAAATTTTATATATAGGATTAGGTTCTCAATATAGGATTAAGCTCTCAATTTTGATTCATAGTTCAATGATCAATTATAACTCATTCTTGGTTCTTACTTCAACCCTAATTCATAATCCCCTGAATGTATAACAATTTTAACTCCCAAAATAAAAGAGTGCTCTTTATAAATAATTTATGAAATTTCAGAAATAAAATGAAATGATGCTGGATTATTGATTGTAGGTAGTATACAACTACTACACACAGTACAATCCACATATTAAACGTAACTGTTATATAAGAATCATGAAGACTACGAAATTAAAAAATTTATTTCAAAAAAAAATATATATATATATATATATATATATATATAATTTAAAAATAATATCCTTAAAAATATTAAGAATTACAATATAGTAGCAAATGTGAGTTCTCACAATATCTCACAAGATATATAAACACCTGTGTAGTCTCATGCAGATAATAGCATATAATAGATAGATAAAGATCATTTGTCTCTTGAAAAAGAAAGTTAAAATCAATTCACAAAAAATATCTGGCTTTATTTATAAGATGTTAAAATACCATTTCCTCTTTAAGAAATGAAATTCCACTTATAAAAATTATTTATTTAAAATTAAAGAGAGTAATTTTAGAAAATAAAAAATTATTTATATAAACAAATATTTATAACTAATTTTATTTAAATTTTAGTAATCCATATATGTAAGACTTATATTGAAATAATATTTTTATTTATGAACTTACGTACAATTTTAAATTTATAAAATTTTTCATTTCAATTTCTATTCACTTTAAAATCTAGTTATTACAATATATAATGTCTAAAGAACATATAGAAAATAACTTACTTTTTATTAGTAAAAGTTAAATACAAATAAACAATAAAATTGTTCTAATTTTATAAAAAAAAAATACCTACAAAATAATACATTTTTGTACATTTTCTATTATCTTTGATCAATTCATTAGTATTTAACATCTTTAATATAAATTATATATGTCAAAAAAAATTTATAACTAATTTTATTTAAATTTTAGTAATCCATGTGTAAGATTTATATTTTATATTTAAATATTATTTTTATTTATGAACTTACGTACAATTATAAGTTTATAAAAATTTTCATTTCATTTTCTATTCGTTTTAAAATCTAGCTATTACAATATACAATGTCTAAAGAAAATATAGAAAATAACATAATTTTTATTAGTAAAAAAAATAACAAAATTGTCTTAATTTCTATAAAAAAATAGTACAAAATAACACACTTTTGTATATTTTCTATTATCTTTAATCAATTCATTAGTATTTAATACCTTTATATATTAATTCACATTACAAAATTCGTTCCTTGTTAAAAACTTTTCCAAAGAAACTTGCCTACAAAATAACCTATTTGAATGATAGAATTAAAATAAATAAATAAACGGACACTAAGTATCAATGTTTTCATATCTATATATAAAATTGTAAAGAGTATAAAACTAAGTTTATTTCAATATATATTTTAAAAAGAATATCCTTAAAGAATATCAAGAAATATAATATAATAGCACACATGAGTTTTGACAAAATCTATAAAAACCTATATAGTCTCGTACAGATAATAGATGAACATCATTTGTCTTCTGAGAAAAGAATATCAGGAATTATAATATAGTAGCACGCATGAGTTCTGACAAGGTCTATAAAAACCTATATAGTCTCATACAGATATATAGTCTCATACAGATAATAGATGAAGATTATATGTCTTCAGAAAAAAGAATTCACACGAAACAATTCAGACACGAAAGTCCAATTTTATTATTTGTTTCTTCACGTCCAAAATTAAAAAAATAATAATAATAATAATCCTTGATAATTTAATATATTAATTATATATTTTATTTTTTGACTTCAAATATTAATATATATTATTATATGATTATAATAAGTTGTTTACGTGCATATTTTTTATTTTATAAAATGTTAAAGTATCATTCCGCTTTCAAATAAGGTAGTAATGATGAAATTTCACTTATATAAATTATTTATTTAAAATGAAGAGAGTAATTTTGAAAATAAAGAATTATTTATATAAATATTTTTCTTAAATTTATAACGAACTTTATTTAAATTTAAGTAATCAATATATGTAAGATTTATAAACTTACGTATGTAACTACAATTAGAATGTATAAATTTTTCATTTCATTTTCTATTCATTTTATTAGCAAAATAATTAATTAAAAATAAATAATAAAATTGTCCTAATTTTTATAAAATAAGTACAAAATAATACATCATGGTACATTTTCTATTATCTTTGATCAATTCATTTATATTTAATATCTTTAACATATTAATTTACATTACAAGATCCTTTTCTTAACCACAGTCAATACCAAAAAAACATTTCCAACTAATCTTTGGTACAAAATAACCTAATTGAATGATAGATAGGTAGATAAATGGGCACTCACCACCATTTCCATCTCTATATACACGCAATATCCTTATTATAAATGACTACAAAAATATAAATAAAATTTAAAAATAAAAAATATTTACATATCTTAAAATTATATTAAATGATAACAATAATAATTTTTCTAATTTTATAATAAATACCCACTTTTTTTATATTTTATAACAAAATAATATTCTCGTTCCTTCGAACTCTTAAAAACTGGTTCAAAACTGTACTTTTTAAAAATCATATTGAATACATGCTGAAAATTTTATTTCATCCAAAATCTGTTTTCAAATACACAGAAGTGGAATAATAGGAATATTGTTGTATTACATTTATATGAGCGAGAAAGGAAGACATGCACAGAGAGCCTGTGAGTTGTTAAGCATTTAAACATGAATAGAGAGTCTGAATCTCAATAACATTAAATCTTATTTGGCTGGGCATTACCTATTTTTTTGTGAGTTTTTCACCATACTGTGTGCCAACTGATAAATTTTTTCTTTGGTGTTATTCAGATTTCTTACACCTGAAGAGGTAACAAATACTGCTTTTTCTTATTCTCTGTAATTTTATTGTATAACAACCCTAAACAATAACGACACGACTAAGGAATTTCAGACAGACAAATTTATAACAACCTTAAACAATAATGACACGAATAAGGAATCTCAGGTGGCCAGGAAGACAAATCAATTTTTTCTTCTTTAATGGATACTCTTGTTTCGCTGAATAAAAAAATTATTATAAAAAAAAAATAATATAATTAAGACAAAGTAAAAGAGTTTCCAAAAAAAAAACTTGAATATATTTATCTTATAATTTTATTATCAAAATTAAATTCTATATTTTATTACATATTTATCATTTATGTTTTATTATAAGTAGTGTGGTTTCTTTATAATTATTAAAAATATTGAAAATATTTGTTTTAAATTATTTTTTCTTAATAAAAGGTGATTTATTAAAATTAATAAACCTGATGAATCAATCTAATAATAGTTACATTACTAAATAAGAACAAGTTAAACTCAACCTAAACTGATTGAATTAAATTTAACTGGATTGAGTAACTGGATTGAGTAAAAGATTAGACTAAATCTGACCTAATTCAAACCACTTATACTTCTATTGTTTTTTAATAAAAAAACGTATAAATAAATATATAACAATATTTACCATGAGTGTAAATTTGTTCATCCTTAAATAAATTAACAATACTAGATTAAGTATTAATACTAGAAGTATGGATATTATAATATATCATTTAAAATGTCAATATTTTTAATTACTAAATATTATCTGATATTATAATATTTTGTATTATTAAATATTTCAAAACTGAACTTCGTTTTATTTGATAAAATTATTATTAAAATTTTAAATATATTTAAAAGTAATTTTTTCATGTAATAAGAATTAAAGTGTCCCATCCTCTTGAAATTAACAATTTAAATTGATTCATTTAATTAAAATATTTAAAAAATAAAATATTAAATCAAGATAATTTAAATTTCAAACCATTTTAAAACCTATAATAATAATTTAAGTGGAAACGCAAGTATTTGAGAGAAGATCCTAAGAAGCACTATAGTACGAGGAAAATCCGAATAAACTTATAAACATATTATATTAGCATGTTAAAGTTGTCACAATCGAATTTCTTATTTATAATTTCAGCACTATCTCTATAGAAGAGGATAACACCTGAAATAAATTGGCTATTCAGTGAGACGGATGAGAATTGAATAAAATATAATGTTTATGTTAAATTTAACCATAGAGTAAAATAATAACTGGAAAGTAGAAAGACAGAGCATAAAAAGAAAAATAAATCGTGAGAAATTAATATTTAATTAAAATTTAATTTTGTTGATCCCAACTATTCTTCTTATATTTGAGCAAGTTGCATGTCATATTGGTAAATTTAAAAACAGTACAAAACTTGTTTGGTTTCAGATATAATATTCAACATCATCATCCACCACCACAGTTTATTAAAGGATGTTCTCACCTGGAGGATAACACATTTAACACTAACTAGATCTTCATACTTCTACAGAACTCTCTTTGTCATCCGGATGAACAGAAACTTGCATGGCTGCCTCATCTCCATCACCAACAAGCATTGCTCAGTCTTCGTTGCATTTTTCTATTGCATTTTTCTATTATCTTTAATCAATTCATTAGTATTTAATATCTTTAATATATTAATTGACATTACAAAATTTCTCCTGGTTAACCACCCGTCAATAAAAAACTTTTTCAAAGAAACTTTCCTACAAAATAACCTAATTGAATGATAGAAATAAATAAATCGACACTCAGTATCGTTTTCATCTCTGTATACACCCAACATGCTTATTCTAAATGACTACAAAAACAAAATCTAAAAATAAAAATATTTACTTATCTTAAAATTATATTAAATGATAATAATAATAATAATTTATAATTTTATAATAAACACTCACTTTCTTTATATTTTATAACAAAATAATATTATCGTTCCTTCTAACTTCTAAAAATTGTTTCAAGACTATGTTTTGTCAAACACAGTCAAACATCAACTCTTCAAACTTTCAAAATCTTCAGCAAAATGCTCTAAACATTTTTTGTTTTTATTAATGACAATTTTGTATTTTACTTGGAAGGTTATAACAGTATGGAGGTAGAGACTTTTATTTATGAAGGTGCAGGAAGAAGGTGTGTTCCAATATTCAATAGTTGTCACAAACCCATTAATAGAACACAGGACTGAAAAATAAAAGGTCCAACTTCCGAATTCTTAAATCTCAAAGTCCACTTGAAAATTTTGTTAATGTCACTATGGGACAAGCATTGGTTATACGAATCTAATTTTGATACATTATCAGTATAAAATCTTTAGAGTTTTATATTGGCTAAAATAATGATTAGAACATCAATTTAGTTTATTTTAATTTTCATTACGTCAATATATAGATATGTATATTATTAATTAATTAGAAAGAACAATATAAATAGTTTTTAAAATATACAAAATCAATAATCTTGTCATAATATATGAATATATGAATGATTAAATGAAAATATAATGTCAATATATTTTAATTAATTTTTAACCATAAAAAATTTATGATTAGATGACACTTAATATAGAGAATAGAGAGAAGATAATAATAATAATCTAAGTATGCAAATCGCTGCATGAATCCGTTTTTATTCTTAATGTTAACAGTGAAGTGTTATAGCAAATTTTATATATACGGTTAGGCTGTCAATTTGATTTAGTTGAATGATCAATTATAACTCATTCTTAATCTTCTTAAACCTTAATTCATAATTCACTATAATCCCGTGAATGTATAACAATTTTAAACTTCCACATAAAAGAGTGATTTTTATAAATAATTTATATGAAATTTCACAAATGAAAATGACAATAGATTATTGATTCTAGGTAGTATAAACAATCCAGAGTTCAAATGTAACTGCTGTATATAAAATGATAAAAGACTATAAAATTAAAAATTTATTTCAATATATATCCTTAAAAAGAATATCTTTTTAAAAAATATCAAGAACTATAATATAATAGCACTCATGAATTCTAACAAGACATGTAAACACCTGTATAATCTCATGCAGATAATATTAAGATTATCTGTCTTTTTAAAAAAAATCCAAAATCAATTCTGACTTTGAAATAATGAAGACACTGAACCTGAATCCTGTCTCCCTGAAAAGAATTCAGACATAAAAGTCCATTAGAAACAATTCACATACGAAAGTCCAATTTGTCTCATTTTTCACGTTCAAAATAAATAAAAAAAAAGTTAATCCTTGCTAAGTTAATATATTAATTATATATGTTATTTTTTTGACTTCAAATATTAAAATATATTATTATATAATTATAATTAGTTGTTTACGTGCATATTTTTTTTATTTTATAAGATGTTAAAGTATCATTCCCGATTTTAAATAAGATAGTAATGAAATTCTACTTATACAAATTATTTATTTAAAATGAAGAGAGTAATTTGAAAATAAAGAATTGTTTATATAAATAATTTTCTTAAATTTATAACCAATTTTCTTTAAATTTAAGTAATCTATATATGTAAGATTTATATTGAAATAATAATTTTATTTATGAACTTACGTATGTAACTAAAATTAGAAATATATATATATATATATATATATATATATATATTCATTTCATTTTCTATTCATTTTATTAGTAAAATAAAAAAATTAATTAAAATTAAATAATAAAATTATCCTAATTTTTATAAAATAGGTACAAAATAATACATCATTGTACATTTCTATTATCTTTTATTAATTCGAATATTTAATATCTTTAACATATTAATTCACATTACAATATCTCTTCCTTAACCACAGTGAATACCAAAAACACATTTCCAACTAAACTTACTTTCGTACAAAATAACCTAATTGAATGATGGATAGGTCGATAAATGCACACTCAGCACCATTTCCATCTCTATATACACCAAACATCCTTATTATAAATGACTACAAAAATAGAAACAAAATTTAAAAATAAAAAGTATTTACTTATTTTTAAATTATATTAAATGATAACAATAATATTTTTTCTAATTTTATAATAAATATCCACTTTCTTTATATTTTATAACAATATAATATTCTCGTTCTTTCAAACTTTTAAGAACTGGTTCAAAACTATATTTTTTTATACATCATATCGAATACATGCTGAAAATTTTACTTCATCCAAAATCTGTTTTGAAATAAGTACAGAAGTGATGCTGAAAATTTTACTTCATCCAAAATCTGTTTTGAAATAAATACAGAAGTGAAATAGGAAGATTGCTGTATGAGAGATAGGAAGACATATGCAGAGAGACAGCATGTGAGCTCTTAAGCATTTAAACATGAATAGAGAGTCTGAATCTCAAAAACATTAAATCTTCATCATAATGTGTGCCAACTGTTTTTTGGTGTTATTCAGACTTTGGACACTTGAAGAGGTAACAAATACTGTTTTTTCTTATTCCCTATAACCTTGTTGTATAGTAACCTAAACAATAACGACACGAATAAGGAATCTCAGGTGGTCAGGAAGACAAATCAGGTGGTCAGGAAGACAAATCAAATTCTTCTTCGATGTATTTTATTTCGCTGAATAAGAAAATTATTATAAAAAAAACATAATAGAATTAAGACAAAGTAAAAGAGTTTTCCATAAAAAACTTGAATATATTTATCTTATAATTTTATTATCAAAATTAAATTTTATATTTTTATAAGATATTTATCATTTATGTTTTATTATAACTAGTGTGATTTCTTTATAATTATTAAAAATATTGAAAATGTTTGTTTTAAATTATTTTTTCTTAATAAAAGGTGATTTATTAAAATTAATAAACCTATTGAATCAAACTAATATAGTTACATTACTCAATAAAAATAAGTTAAACTCAGCCTAAACTGATTGAATTAAATTTAACTGGATTAAGTAAAAGATTAGACTAAATCTGACCTAATTCAAACCACTTATATACTTCTACTGCTTTTTAATAAGAAAAATATATGAATAAATATATAACAATATTTACCATGAGTGTAAATTTGTCTATCCTTAAATAAATTAACAATACGAGGATAAAGTATTAATACTAGAAGTATAGATATTATAATATATCATTTAAAAATGTCAATATTTTTAATTACTAAATATTATCTGATATTATAATATTTTTGTATTATTAAATATTTCATTTTTGTATTATTAAATATTTCAAAACTGACCACCGTTTTATTTGATAAAATTACTATTAAAATTTTAAATATATTTAAAAGGAATTTTTGCATGTAATAAGAATTAAAGTGTCCATTTTCTTGAAATTAACCATTTAAATTGATTCATTTAATTAAAATATTAAAAAAAATAAAATATTAAATCAAGATAATTTAAATTTCAACCATATTAAAACCTATAATAATATTGTAAGTGAAAGGCAAGTATCCTAAGAGAAGATCCTAAGAAGCACTAGTATGAGGAATATCCGAATAAACATGTTAAATTAGGATGTTAAATTGTCACAAACCAATTTCTTATTTATAATTTCAGCACTATCTCTATTGAAGAGGATAACAATTGAAATAAATTGGCTATTCAGGGAAATGGATAAGAATTGAATAAAATATATGTTTATGTTAAATTTACCATGGAGTAAAATAATAACTGGAAAGGAAAAAGATAGAGCCTATAGAAAGAAAAATAAAATGTGAGAAATTAATATTTAATTAAAATTTAATTTTGTTGGTCCCAACTATTCTTCTTATATTTGAGCAACTTGCATCTCAGATTGATAAATTTAAAAACAGTACAAAACTTGTTTGGTTTCAGATGTAATATTCAAAATCATCATCCACCACCACATTTGTGAGTTGATAGTTTATTTATTAAAGGATAACACATTGAACACTAGATTTTCATACTTGTACAGAACTCTCTTTGTCTTTAGGATAAAGCGAAGCTTTAATGGCTGCCTCATCTCCATCACTACAACAAGCATTGCTCACAGTCTTCGTTGCATCTTTCACACAATCCTCAGTCTCATCCCATTGCTGTTTCTTGCATAACACATCACACAGAAAGTCAGTAAAAACAGTTTCATAACCAGGCATTTTCGCATAGCCAGGGAAGTAATTGATATCAACAATAAGATAACGAGTTTTGAGTTGAGAATCCCTGATAACATCGAAGTTAAACAGGTTTAGCTTCATCACACGCCTCAACTCCCGAGCTATCTCAGTAACTAAGCTCAAGGGAGGCATCTCAGCATCATCCAAATGCATCATCTTATAATACTTCTCTTCTATTCTTTCATCCTTAGCCAAATTCGAAACCTGCGAAAACCTCCACAAATCCTCTGAAACCTTCATCAACTCTTCCTCTCCCACATCAGGCAGCGACTTCCGCTTCACGCACCTCACGCTCTCCCCGACCACGAACACCTTGAAGATCACGCCACCGTGGTTCACGAACTCCTGCACCACCATTGGAGGCTTCAGAGAGTTCAGTCCTTCCTGGTTGTAGACCAGCGCCATTTTGTGCGACTTCGCGCTGCCGTCAGCCACCAGAGGCTTCGCAATCACCGGAAACTTCAATGTCTTACAGATTCGCCGGTCGAACAGTTCCTCCTTGTCATTTATCACAACCTGCTTGGGAATCCCAACAGTCCTCGTCCGGTCGTCGATTTTCAAATCCGACACGACCTGCAGCATTGAAATCCGGTTGTGGAGCCTCTCGATTGATTCCGGCGAGTCGAGAACGACGGCATTTGGATATTTCACGGTAAACTCGTTCAGCTGATTCTTCCAATCATCGCCGTAGAGCTTGTGGAGGACACAATGGAAAGGACCTTGTTCCGTTAGGTTCCGGTTCGGGTCGATCGGGACAAGGTCTATCCCACGGGATCTTGCAAGATTCAGGAGCGAGTCTTGGATGAAGCTGGTTTGCTTCTTCATCAACAACGCATATCCCACTCGGAACAGCTTTCTTTCCTCTGCCATTAGTATTTTTCTTTCAAATGCTAAAGTTGTTAAACTTCGCTCAGTGAAACTCTGAAATTGCAAAATCAATAACTTTGAGAGGCAAAGAGAAGAGAGAAGAGAGAGGTAAAGCGGAAGCAAAAGGATCTGTACAGAGTGAGTGGTGTATATATATATATCATATAGCTTGGACTAGGGGTCAGTGCTGTGAGAAAGAGGAGTGAATTTGAAATTGAATACACGTGGCAATCTCGTCCTTTGAAACTGCCATGTGGATTCGCGCATCAAAAGCGCGTGTTTGGTTCGAAAGAGATTGTATTAATGTACTAAGACTACTATGTATGTGCCTTCATAATCATAGTTGATAAGAATTTGATGGTGTTTGGTAACAGGAAATAGATAAGAATGGAGGTAAGATGTTAAGGGCATGTTTATATATATTATATTTGTTTTACTCTATGGATTATGTGCCATTTGTATATTTTTAAAAAATATACTTTTTAAGAATAAATAATAGACAATACTGATGTTAAAACAAATTAATAATTTATATTTTTTATTAATAATATGTAAGTTCTATAGTTAATGAGAGTTTTGAATTACCTTCTCATCTTACTAACATACATGTTTATTACAAATAACAAGAAAACTAAGTTACATATTAAATATCAATATCATTTATGATCTGTTTCCATTCATGAGTTTACTGTTCATGAAAAAGAGAAAACCTAAGTGAATGATAATGATTTGTTGTAAGTAACATGCAGATAAATAAATGTGTAAAAATATAAAGAGAAAAATTAGTACATAAATAGTCTGAAAATTTTTGTTTTTATATTATAATAATAATAATAATAATAATAAATAATTAAAAAATAATATGAAAAATATTAAATAATAATAAATAAATTTATTAATATCAAATTAAATTATTTTGAAAAAATTTCAGATCAAATTATTTTAAAAAATATTTTTAATATTATTTTCTAAACATGTTAATTTATAAAAAAAATTACCATATTAATAAAATTATTCATAAAATTTTCTCTTATTTTCTTTCACTTCTACTCAAATTCTTTTAATTTAAATGTACACACTTCTCTTTTTTTAACTCCCTTATTTTTAAGTATTGAAATTTCAATGTTTGGTTTCTTTTCAATTTCGTCCATACAAAATATTCTTCATGCTAATAATCAACAATGGAGCTAGGTCAACATTTTAAAATTTTAATATATATATATATATATAATTATTAAAAATATTTAAATTTAAGTTCAGATTTTAAAAAAATGAAATATGATAGCATAAGATGACTTTATAGTCACGAAAGGACCAACCTACCTTAGCATATGCGAATCTAGGAATAGGTGCTTTCTATTAATTGGTGGTACAATTTGCCATTTCCACTACTACTGGTCCTATCCTATGATGTGACAAGTATACTGTATACTAAGAGTGGAATGACAATGTTTATTCTAATAAATTTAGTTATCTTCAGTTAAATCATTAATGACTTTTAATAATGATAATAATAATAAGTGATTTCATTTATATTAATTTCTTTTTCATTACCTATATTTAAAACATAATAGAAAGGTGATATTTGAGATTAGTGCATCAAACTTTATGATAGATGTAGTGAAGACTAACCCGAGACCTTATTGATAGTAATGGCCCAAAAATCCTAAAGGGTGTAAGGAAACCTTTTTCTTAACCCATATAGCAAAGACTTTTTTCTTTTTCCACCTCCATTATTACTATTTGCACTGTTCATATTAAGAGTTAAAAATTAAAATACTCTTCCTTGTTGCAGCACGTTATCACTATCGCCATTGATGTCATGTTATTGCACCTCCAACTACTCCTATGTTTTCCTCTACGGTCTTTGAAAGAAAGAACATGAGAGAGTAAAATGGTCTATTAGATGAAAAATTTGTTCTTGAAAACACGTTTAGTAAGATATTATATATGTTATAAAATCTTTGTTTTAAAAATTAAGTACTTGATACATTTACTTTGAAAACTTATTCTGAAAAGCATCTTATATGTTCGAGAAGGTTTATTTTAAAAATTCTATTTCAAAAAATTTATTCCATAATGTACTATATGGGCTTAGACGACACCCTTCACTACAAAAATAAATAAAAATTACTGATGAGACAGATTCATCTAAAACACTCAAAATTCTTCGATAAATTGATTGCCTATAAATTTACTAATAGATTTTTGAGTCCGTCGGTAATTACCGATAGATTTAGGATAAATTTGTCAGTAAATTTAGTGACGGATGACATATGTTGATAAAATCGTCAATAATAATATTTTACCGACGGATAAAGTTCCGTTGATAAAATTTCGTCGATAATTTAAATTTTTTTTGTAATGCTTGTCGGTCTGATCCGATATCTTGTCGATCAAACTCATTATCAAAGACAACATTACAAACACTTTTTGACAGCAGCAGTTTACAAAAGCTGACATGTGACGGTATCTGAACCAATCATATCGAAATAGTGTGAATCGCTCCCTATAAATAAGTGAACCTATGAGAAAGGTACGAAAAAATATCCTATTGTCATTTGTTTCGATATCCAAATATTGACTTAAGTGTCGGAATATCATTGACAAATACTTTTTTCGATTTTGGACGAAGACTATATAGTTAAAGACGAGGACTTGAAAAATAACAAAAAAATGAAGATCATCTAAATTAAATTAACCGAATACTCCTAATAAAAACACATAATACATTTTTTATGCTTTAAAAAGCTTATTTTGAAAAATCGTATTTCAAAAATTATATTTTGAAAATAAGGAAAATACCATTTATATTAGACAAAAGTAAACATTCTATATATACTTTATTATTTTTAAAGTATATTTTCTAGTTCATTAATGTAATTAAACAGTAATAGCTATTTTAAGGTTCATTTAATTACAATAGTAAAAATACTTAATTAAGTTTCAAGTTTATTGTAAATTTATATAATTTTAATTGAATTCTTATTAAATTTATTTATTTATTGAATACTTAAGAAATTTTTATATTTTTAATAAATTTATTGTTTTTTAATTTTTCGTCAATTAGGTGGTGTATTGTTATCTTATTTAAAGTAGTTAAAATTAAGATTATGATGATGATAGAAAACAATTCACAAAACTATAAACAGTAAAATCGTAATAACGATTGTAAATTTTTCTTTTAAAAAAAAATTATATATATATATATATATATATATATATATATATATATATATAAAAAAAAAAAAAAAAAAAAAAAAAAAAAAAAAA
>Ga0099824_1002410_pt1 | contig 27296 bp, 13 predicted proteins | sample SiratrowhiteBW_FD_76837 | JGI IMG/M metagenome (GOLD analysis project Ga0099824, IMG submission 76837) | Root nodule microbial communities of legume samples collected from California, USA - Siratro white BW | ecosystem: Host-associated > Plants > Roots > Nodule | place: USA: California...
GGGGTTGGTTTCTATTTATGGCAGGTTTTCGTATTTAGGTTTGTTCTTTTGTTCTGGGATTTTTTTAACCATATTGATGAAAAAGAACATTAAAATGACTGAAAATCATGTACATATGGTTTGGGTGCAAAAATAAGTCATCATGTGTTGGTTTGTAACATTTGTGAGTTTTCGTGCATAAAGTCCTGAACTTTTGACCGGAATATTTTTCAGCCGTATTGACAGAAAAGAACAACAAAATGACCGAAAATTGTGTGCAAAAGATTAGGGTGAAAAATGTAGTTATCTGGGGTTAGTTTCTATTTTTGGCAGTTTTTTGTATTTAGGGTCATGTTCTTTTGTTCTGAGCATTTTTTAACCATATTGAAGGGAAAAAACAATAAAATGACCGAAAATCACCTGCATGTGGTTTGGGTGCAAAAATAACTCGTGATGTGTTGGTTTCTAACTTTTGCGAGATTTCGTGCCAAATGACCTAAACTTGTAATCGTTATATTTTTAAGCTGTATTAATGTGAAAGAACAACAAAATGACCCAAAAAGATACGCAAAAGATTTAGGTTAAAAATGTAGTTATCTGGGGTTTGTTTCTAATTTTGACAAGTTTTCGTTTTTAGTTTCCTATTCTTTTGTTCTGAGGATTTTTTAACTATATTAATGGGAAAACACAATAAAATGATCGAAAATCATGTGTAGACGGTTTGGGTGCAAAAAGAGGTTATCATGTGTTGGTTTATAAATTTTGGGACTTTTCATGCATAAATGCCTCAACTTTTGACCGGAATATTTTTCAGTCGTATTGACGGAAAACAACAACAAAATAATCGAAAAGTATGTGCAAAAGTTTTCGGTGAAAAATGTACTTATCTGAGGGTGGTTTCTATTTTTGGCAGGTTTTCGTATTTAAGGTCAGTTGTTTTGTTCTAAACATTTTTTAACCATATTGATGGGAAAAAACAATAAAATGATCGAAAATCATGTGCAGATAGTTTGCGTGCAAAAATATGTTATGATGTGTTATTTTGTAACTTTTGCGAGTTTCGATGCCAAATGACCTAAACTTGTAACCGTTATATTTTTAAGCTGTATTGATGTGAAACAACAACAAAATAACCGAAAAAGATATGCAAAAGATTAGGGTGAAAAATGTAGTTATCTGGTGTTGGTTTCCATTTTTGGCAGGTTTTAGTACTTAGGGTCTTGTTCTATTGTTCTGAGCATTTTTTAACCGTATTGATGGGAAAAAAAATAAAATGATCGAAAATCATGTGCTGATGGTTTGGGTGCAAAAATAAGTCATGATATGTTGGTTTGTGACTTTTGAGTGTTTTCGTGCCAAATGACGTAAACTTGAGACCGTTATATTTTTAAGCTGTATTGATGTGAAACAACAACAAAATGACCGAAAATTATGTGAAAAAGATTTGGATGAAAAATGTAGTTATCTGGTGTTGGTTTCTATTTTTGGCAAGTTTTTCCATTTATACTCCTATTCTTTTGTTCTAAGCAATTTTTAACCGTATTGATGAGAAAAAACAATAAAATGATCGAAAATCATGTGCATATACTTTGGGTGCAAAAATAAGTCATGATGTGTTGGTTTCTAACTTTTGGGAGTTTTCATGCCAAATGATCTAAACTTTAACCGTTATATTTTTAAGCTGTATTGATGTGAAACAACAACAATATGACCGAAAATTATGTGCAAAAGATTAGGGTGAAAAATGTAGTTATTTGGGGTTGGTTTCTATTTTTGACAGGGTTTCATATTTAGGGTCCTGTTCTTTTGTTCTGAGCATTTTTTAACCATATTGATGGGAAAAAACAATAAAATGACCGAATATTATATGCATATAGTTTGGGTGCAAAAATAAGTCATGATGTGTTGGTTTATAAGTTTTGCGAGTTTTCGTGCCAAATGACATATACTTGTGACTGTTATATTTTTATGTTGTATGGATGAGGAACAAGAACAAAATAACCGAAAATTATGTGCAAAGGATTAGGGTGTAAAATGTAGTTATCTAGTGTTGGTTTCTATTTTTGGCAGGTTTTCGTATTTGTGGTCTTGTTGTTTTGTTCTGATATTTTTTAACCATATTGATGGGAAAAAACAATAAATTGACCGAAAATCATGTGCATATGGTTTGGGTGCAAAAACAAGTCATCATGTGTTGGTTGGTAACTTTTGCGAATTTTCGTGTCTAATGACCTAAACTTGTGACCGTTATATTTTTAAGTTGTATTGATGTGAAACAACAACAAAATGACCAAAAATTATACGCAAAAGATTTGGATGAAAAATGTAAATATTTGGGTTGGTTTTTATTTTTGGCAGGTTTTCGTATTTAGAGTCATGTTCTTTTGTTCTGATATTTTTTAACCATATTGATGGGAAAAAACAACAAAATAACCAAAAATCATGTGCATAGGGTTTGGGTGCAAAAACAAGTCATCATGTGTTGGTTGGTAACTTTTGCGAGTTTTCGTGCCAAATGACCTAAACTTGTAACCATTATATTTTTAAGTTGTATTGATGTGGCACAATAACAAAATGACTGAAAATTATACGCAAAAGATTTGGGTTAAAAATGTAGTTATCTCGGGTTGGTTTCTATTTTTGGTAGGTTTTCGTATTTAGGGTCCTATTCTTTTGTTCTTATCATTTTTTAACCATATTGATTGGAAAAAACAATAAAATTATTGAAGATCGTGTGCTGATGGTTTGGGTAAAAAATAAGTAATGATGTGTTGGTTTGTAACTTTTGCGAGTTTTCGTGCGAAATGACGTAAACTTGTAACCGCTATATTTTTAAGTTGTATTGATGTGAAACAATAACAAAATGACCGAAAATTATGTGCAAAAGATTTGGGTGAAAAATGTAGTTATCTGGGGTTAGTTTCTATTTTTGGTAGGTTTTCGTATTTGGGGTCTTGTTCTGTTATTCTGATATTTTTTAACCATATTGATGTGAAAAAATAATAATATGATCGAAAATCATGTGCATATAGTTTGCGTGCAAAAATAAGCCATGATGTGTTGGTTTGTAACTTTTGCGAGTTTTCGTATCAAACGACTCAAACTTGTGACCGTTATATTTTTAAGTTGTATTGATGTGAAATAACAACAAAATAACCGACAATTATGTGCAAAATATTAGGGTGTAAAATGTAGTTATCTGGGGTTTGTTTATATTTTTAGCAGGTTTTCGTATTTGGGGTCCTGTTCTTTTGTTCTAAGCATTTTTTAACAATATTGATGGGAAAAAAAATAAAATGATCGAAAATGATGTGCTGATGGTTTGGGTGCAAAAATAAGTCATGACGTGTTGGTTTGTAACTTTTGCGACTTTTCGGGCCAAATTACGTAAACTTTTGACCGTTATATTTTTAAGCTGTATTGATGTGAAACAACAACAAAATGACTGAAAATTATGTGCAAAAGATTTGGGTGAAAAATGTAGTTATCTGATGTTGGTTTCTATTTTTCGCATGTTTTTTCATTTAGGGTCCTTTTCTTTTGTTTTGAGCATTTTTTAACCATATCGATGGAAAAAAACAACAAAATGACCGAAAATCATGTGAATAGGGTTTGGGTGCAAAAACAATTCATCATGTATTCATTGGTAACTTTTGCAAGTTTTCGTGCCAAATTACCTAAACTTGTGATCATTATATTTTTAAGTTGTATTGATGTGACACAAGAAAAAAATGACCGAAAATTATACGCAAAAGATTTGGTTGAAAAATGTAGTTATCTTGGGTTGGTTTCAATTTTTGGTAGGTTTTCGTATTTAGGGTCCTATTCTTTTGTTCTGAGTATTTTTTAACCATATTAATTGGAAAAAACAATAAAATTATCGAAAATCGTGTGTTGATGGTTTGGGTGCAAAAATAAGTAATGACGTATTGGTTTGTAACTTTTGCGAGTTTTCGTGCGAAATGACGTAAACTTGTGACCGTTATATTTTTAAGCTGTATTGATGTGAAACAACAACAAAATGACTGAAAATTATGTGCAAAAGATTTGGGTGAAAAATGTAGTTATCTGGGGTTAGTTTCTATTTTTGACAGGTTTTGGCATTTAGGGTCCTGTTCTTTTGTTCTGAACATTTTTTAACCATATTAATGGAAAAAAACAATAAAATGACCGAAAATCGTGTGCATAGGGTTTGGGTGCAAAAATAAGTCAGGATGTGTTGGTTTATAACTTTTGCGAGTTTTCGTGCCAAATGACGTAAACTTGAGACCGTTATATTTTTAAGCTGTATTGATGAAAAATAACAACAAAATGACTGAAAATTATGTGCAAAAGATTAGGGTGAAAGATGTAGTTATCTGGTGGTTGTTTCTATTTTTGGCAGGTTTTTGTGTTTAGGGTCCTGTTCTTTTGTTCTGATCATTTTTTAACCATATTGATGGGAAAAAACAATAAAATTATCGAAAATCATCTGCTGATGGTTTGGGTGCAAAAATAAGTCATGATGTGTTGGTTAGTAACTTTTGCGAGTTTTCGTGCCAAATGACCTAATCTTGAGACCGTTATATTTTTAAGCTGTATTGATGTGAAACAACAACAAAATGACCGAAAATTATATGCAAAAGATTTGGGTCCAAAATGTAGTTATCTAGTGTTGGTTTCCATTTTTGGCAGGTTTTTCCGTTTAGGGTTCTGTTCTTTTATTCTGAGCATTTTTTAACCATATTGATGGTAAAAAATAATAAAATATCCGAAAATCATGTGCATAGGGTTTGGGTGCAAAAAGAATTCATCATGTGTTTGTTTGTAACTTTTGCGAGTTTTCATGCCAAATAACCTAAACTTTTGACCATTATATTTTTAAGTTGTATTGATGTGAAACAACAACAAAATGACTGAAAATTATGTACAAAAGAGTTGGGTGAAAAATGTAGTTATCTGGTGTTGGTTTCAATTTTTGGCAGGTTTTTGCATTTAAGGTCCTGTTCTTTTGTTTTGAGCATTTTTTAAGCATATTGATGGAAAAATAAAATAAAATGACCGAAAATCATTTGCATATGGTTTGGGTGCAAAAATAAGTAATGATGTGTTGGTTTGTAACTTTTGCGAGTTTTCGTGCGAAATGACGTAAACTTGTGACCGTTATATTTTTAAGCTGTATTGATGTGAAACAAAAACAAAATGACCGAAAATTGTGTACAAAAGATTTGGGTGAAAAATGTAGTTATCTTGTGTTGGTTTCTATTTTTTGTAGGTTTTTGGATTTAGGGTCCTGTTCTTTTGTGCTGAGCATTTTTTAACCATATTGATGGAAAAAAATAATTAAATGGCCGAAAATCATGTGCAAAGGGTTTGGGTGCAAAAAGAAGTGATCATGTGTTGGTTGGTAACTTTTGCGAGTTTTCGTGGCAAATGACCTAAACTGTGACCGTTATATTTTTAAGTTGTATTGATGTGAAACAACAACAAAATGATCAAAAATTATGTACAAAAGATTTGGGTGAAAAATGTAGTTATCTTGTGTTGGTTTCTATTTTTGGCAGGTTTTTGCATTTAGGGTCCTGTTCTTTTGTTCTGAGTTTTTTTTAACCATATTGATGGAAAAAAACAATGAAATGACCAAAAATCATGTGCATAGGGTTTGGGTGCAAAAATAAGTCATGATGTGTTGATTTGTAACTTTTGCGAGTTTTTGTGCCAAATTACCTAAACTTTCGACCGTTATATTTTTAAGTTGTATTGATGTGAAACAACAACTAAATGATCAAAAATTATGTGCAAAAGATTTGGATGAAAAATGTAGTTATCTAGGGTTGGTTTCTATTTTTGGCAGGTTTTCGTATTTAGGGTCCTGTTCTTTTGTTCTAAGCATTTTTTAACTATATTGATGGCAAAAAACAATAAAATGACCGAAAACCATGTGCAGATGGTTTGGGTGCAAAAAGAAGTGATCATGTGTTGGTTTGTAACTTTTGCGAGTTTTCGTGCCAAAATAACCTAAACTTTTGATCGTTATATTTTTGAGCGTATTGATGGGAAACAATAACAAAATGATCAAAAATTATGTACGAAAGATTTCGGTGAAAAACGTAGTCATCTTGGGTTGGTTTCTATTTTTGGCAGGTTTTCGTGCAGATGGTACTGTACATTAGGTATGTGCATTTTTTAACCGTATTAATGGAAAACAACAATAAAATGACCGAAAATGAAAGTAAGCCTTAAGACCACGTTTATGATTTTATGTGATGCCCAGAAACCAGTTTGGAGCACTATTTCCAGGGTGATTTTGGGTGACCAAATGATTTCATAAATGCACCGAACCTAGACCAATCGAAAGAGGGTAAAATTATATTTCAAATGATAACTCATACACCTCCTAAAGCTTCAATACTAGGGAGAACGAACATCCCAACATAAGCCACCACGTTTATGATTTTATGTGATGCCCAGAAACCAGTTTGGGACACTACTTTTCGGGTGCTTTTGGGTGACCAAATGATTTCATAAATGCACCCAACCTACACCAATGGAAAGAGAGTAAAAATAACTTTCTAATGATAGCTCATACACCCCCTAAAGCTTCAATACCAGGGAGAACGAACATCCCAAACTAAGCCTCAAGACCACGTTTATGATTTTATGTGATGTCTAAAAACATGTTTGGAGCACTAATTTTGGGATGATTTTGGGTGACCAAATGATTTCATAAATGCACCTAACCTAAACCAATGGAAGAAGGGTAAAAATATATTTCTAATGATAGCTCTTAAACCTCCTAAAGCATTAATTCCATGGACAACGAACATCCCAAAGTAAGCCTCAAGACCACGTTTATAATTTTATATGATGCCCAGAAACCAGTTTGGGGCGCTACTTTTCGGGTGCTTTTGGGTGACCAAATGATTTCATCAATGCACCCAACCTACACCAATGGAAAGAGGGTAAAAATATCTTTCTAATGATAGCTCATACACCCCCTAAAGCTTCAATACCAAGGAGAACGAACATCCCAAACTAAGCCTCAAGACCACGTTTATGATTTTGTGATGCCCAAAAACCATTTTGGGCACTAATTTCGGGGTGATTTTGGGTGACCAAATGATTTCATAAATGCACCCAGCCTAGACCAATGGAAAGAGGGTAAAAATATCTTTGTAATGATAGCTCATACACCTTCTAAGGCTTCAATACCAGGGAGAACGAACATCCCAAAGTAAGCCTCAAGACCACGTTTATGATTTTATGTGATGCCCAGCAACCAGTTTGGGGCACTACTTTCGGGGTGATTTTGGGTGACCAAATGATTTCATAAATGCAACCAACCTAGACCAATGGAAAGAGGGTAAAAATATCTTTCTAATGATAGCTCAGTTTGGTCTATCTGGTTTGGTTCGATTCAATTTGGTCTGGTTTGGTTCGGTTCAGTTTGGTGTGGTTTGATGTGGTTTGGTCTGGTTCGGTTCGGTTTGGTCTGCTTTCGTTATGGCCTGGTTCGGTTTGGTTCGGTCGGGTTGGGTCTGGTCCGATTTGTTGGGTCTGGTTCGGTTCGCTCCGGTTCTATCTGGTTTGATTCGGTCCAATCTGGTTTGGTTCAGTCTGGTTTGTTTCGGTTTGGTCTAGTCTGGTTTGGTTCGGATTGGTTCGATTTAATTTGGTCTGGTTTGGTTCAGTCTGGTTTGGTTTGATCCGATTTGGTTCGGTCCAGTCTGGTTTGTTTCGGTTTGGTTTGTTTTGTTTTGGTCTAGTCATGTTTGGTCCTGTTTGGTTCGGTTTAGTCTAGTTTGTTTCGGTTTGGTCTAGTCTGGTTTGGTCTGGTCTGGTTCGGTCCGGTCAAGTTCGGTCCATTCTGGTTTGGTCCGGTCTAGTTCGGTTCAGTCTGCTTTGTTTTAGTTTGGTCTGTCTGGTTTGGTTCGGTTTAGTTCGGTCTGGTTTGGTTCGGTTCAGTTTGGTATGGTTTTGTCTAGTTCGGTTTGGTCTGCTTTCGTTGCGGCCTGGTTCGGTTCAGTTTAGTCAGGTTGGGTTTAGTCTGGTTTGGTTGGGTCTAGTTCAGTTTGGTCCAGTCCGATTATGTATGGTCTGGTTCGGTTTGATTTTGTCTGGTATGGTTCGTTTCAGTCTAGCTCAGTTCGATCGGGTTCGGTCCAGTCTGGTGTGGTTCGGTTCGGTTTGGTTCAGTCTGGTACGGTTAGGTTTGCTTCGGTTCGGTTCGGTCTAGTCTAGTTCAGTTCGGCCTGATTCACTTTGGTTCAGTCTAGTTTGTAAAATGAAATTTGCTCCCACTTATATACTATTAGAAATAAAAAATATCTAAAGAATATTTTCAACCAAACGAAAAATAAAAGTTAAATTAATATTTTAGCGTGGAATAAATATTTTTCAAATTTATATAAATAAATATTTTATACACATAATTTATATTTATAATTTATTAGAAATAATTTATATTATCATATAGGGTTATATTTTAATTGAAACATTTCGTATTAAGTGTTTAAAACTAATTTATACTAAATTTTAAAATATATATTCATCTTTCTTTCTACACATCCACCAATTTTCTTTACACGCATTCATTCAATATTTACGAACAGGACTCCGTTTTTTTTATATATATAAAAAACTCTTTCAATATAGAATAAAATAAACTTTTAGAAAACTAATTTATAAATAAAAATATTGATTTTAAAAAAATAATACGAAAGTGCCTACAAATAAAAAATAATTTTATTTTTACTCTAAAAATATTTATTAAGAAGTTTATAACCTAAAGTTAACTCAAGTGTTACATCCACCATCATCTTTATCTTATTCCTCTTTAATGAATATGGAAAAGAAAAAATTAAAAGCAGAAATTGTTAATTTGTTATCTTTAGCGAGATTTTAGTTGAATAATTATGATATAATAATTAAACGGCGGAAAATGATATAAAATTAGTAACGGGTAGTGGATTTTTAAAAGGAAAATGAAAAGAGTGGGTCAAAATAGTGAGTGATGAGCATTGACATTGAAGCACTACTGGTAGGAGTACTGACCGACTAACCAGGAGTGAAGAGACATTAATTTGCGAAGGGTGAAATCTGGGAAAAGAGAGATGGAGCGGAAGTGGAGCAGTGAATCTGGGAATGTGATGTCCTCACCATCACACTCCCGTAATGGCCATTCTCGTTCTTCCTCCCTCACACTCACTGCAGCTGGAATTTCAACCGTCAAAAGGACTCAGAATGTTGCTGCCAAAGCCGCAGCTCAGCGCCTCGCTCAGGTCATGGCTTCTCAGACTGCTGACGACGATGACGACGACGACGACGACGATCTGGGTTTTCGCTACACTGCTCCCCCACCTCTCTCTCTTTCAAGGAACTCTGCTAAATCTACTGCCACTCTTAGATCGCCATCTCCTGCCGCGGTCCGATTCTTCCCCTTCCACTCCACATTTATCCTATCCATAATTAACTAACTTCCTTTCCTCATTAACCTCCTAACTTAATCAGGTACCTCGAAACTTCCCAGAAGAATCAATGTATCTTCGCCCAGCACCAGCACCAGCACCAACTCCACCTGCTACCAACAGACCTCCGCTAAGCCTCAGGACTCCAGCTCCTGTTCCTTCCTTAGACCCTCCCATTCCTAATAATAAGCCCAAAGATAATAGGTAAATTCTCACTCCCTTCGCATTTCTGCCCCTGTACGTCATATCTTATTCTATAACTAATACATCCGTACAATGCTTACCCCTTCCCAAATTGTTTTTCCATATTTCCGATTCCTTTTATGTATGTCTATGTGTTATAATAATGCGTGCCCGTCCACCCCCTAAAATACCATTACAATTCGGGATTCCATTAAATTTACAGATTTCCGTTTGATACTGGACTCGTTCTACCAAAAGATTCAGGACATCAGCGTGAGGCTTCTGTACTTCGTGATGAGGTTAATTACCTTTTTTGCCAAAAAAAAATTTCGTGTTTCCAACTTTCAATGAAACAGAATTCAACGTGTTGATAACTTATGCCCACGCCCTTCTAAATTCACTTAAACAAATCTCTGATCTACCTGCAGGTTGATATGCTGCAGGAAGAAAATGAAAGTATTCTAGACAAGGTACTACGATTTACTTTGTTTTCTATCAGTTGTGAATGAACTCACATCATTCATAAGTATTAAAGTGTTTCTTTCTACAATGCAGCTTAGACTCGAGGAAGAGAGATGCAAGGAATCAGAGGCCAGAGTTAGGGAGCTTGAGAAGCAGGTGCTGGCTTTATTTATTTTTTGGTATACAGTACTATTGTTTCCACCCATTGATCATGGTCTTCTGAATTATTGTCTCCTTGTTCTTGGTTGATACATTATGATTCCCTAATTCATACTTTCTTACTACAGTGCTTGTGATTAAGAATATCCTATTGCTTTTTTGATTTGAGAATCTGTCTATTGTTGAGCCTAACTCATCATTTTTTACCTCTCCAGATTGGGTTGTATTTGTGTGCGTAGTTGGCTATTATAATCTACTATGCTATACTTGCAGAATGTGACCTTTGGCCCAGTGGTCACTGCCTTTAGTCCTTTAGGCTAGGAGTTTGGATCCCATCCCATTGTACTTTAGATAACCAAAAAGTGAAAGAATAATCATATTTGAAGAGTTTCTCCCTAGTTAATATAACTTTCCTTTTTCAGTTTTGAAATTTTATTATTTGGCTTAGACATTTATGTTTATATGAGTGTATGTGTCAATGAAATTTCTGTCAAGTGTGCTTGTGCAGTTTTTAATTTTTCGTCCGAATTTGTAGGTTGCTTCCCTTGGAGAAGGTGTATCTTTGGAAGCCAAACTCTTGAGCAGGTTTGTGAATTAAAGTTAAAACTGTTGCAAATGGGTTTTCATTCGCGTAGTACGGTGTATGACACCCCCATATTACTGAATTGCAGAAAGGAAGCAGCATTGCGTCAAAGAGAGGTAATGTGGTGGTGATAACTTGAACTTTCGAGCTGCATGTTGTACAAACTCTTAACATAGTTGATTTATACCATTCTGGGAATCAAGATATTGTTTAGCAAAATAGTTTTGTATTCCATTTCTTGCTTACTACCCTTGTGAAAAATGCCTTCAACAGAGCTTTTTATATCACAGGCTGCGCTTAAGAATGCCAAAGACTCAAACGATGGAGCTGATAAGGAAATAACATCTCTACAGGCTGAAATTGAGGTGAATATGCCATTTTTCAACATTCTCAACACAGGCTGCCATATATGTTTAATTATTTCTTCTGAAACAGAATGCAAAAGTTGAGACTGAGGCTGCAGTGAGACAGCTTAATGGAGTTGAATCTGAAGTAAAAGCTCTTCGATCAATGACTCAAAGAATGATATTAACGCAGAAAGAAATGGTACATACTTCCACAGTAGCACGTGTCCATTTGTATTTTGTTAGTTACTTTGAAAACTTGTTATATATAATTATTTTCTTGACAGGAAGAAGTTGTTCTAAAGAGGTGTTGGCTTGCTCGTTATTGGGGTTTAGCTGCAAAATATGGTAGGCCACTGTCTGTTTTAACTTCTTTTTTTTTCCTTTGCTTTTGGGAGAAGCAATATTGTATTTCTTGTGGACATGACTAATAAGTCATTTTACTATCAATTGGTTCTATATGGCAATCACTTTTGACAGAACCTGAATAAGCTTTCATATATTATAATTTTTACTGCATTTATGCATGTTAGTATTATCAGTAATCTGTAGAGTGATGATAACACTTTGGTATGTAGCTACAAAATAAACCAAGCTGGTGATATGCCGTCCTTTTTTGTTTTTCTTCTGGTGAGAGGCAAAAGCATCTCAACTGCACTGGAATACATTAATGGAGCTTTTAATATGAGTTTTATAATTTTTGTATGTTTGCATGCATATAAAATTGTACTCTGTCTATATATCAAGCTTGAATCCAGCTGATCTGGATAAGTGAATATTTCCATGATTCACTTACTGCTGTCTGTTATCTAGTGTAACTTCTTCCGTGGTTATAGGCATCTGTGCAGACGTTGCAGTTTCGAAGTACGAACTTTGGTCATCCTTAGCCCCTCTTCCATTTGAGGTCGTTGTTTCTGCTGGACAAAAGGCTAAGGAGGAATGCTGGGAAAAAGGCATGAAAAAAAGATTTGGACTCTACAGTTCATATTAGTTTGGCTGCATAGTAGGGCAAATCTATGCTCTATGTTATATTTTTTCTTACAGTGATGATTTGGATTATGTGAATTCCAGAGATAATTGTTATGATTTTTAAACAGGTGATGATGCAATCGAGAAGAGGAGCAAAATTGTTCCTGACTTAAATGATCTTACTGGAGAAGGAAATATTGAAAGTATGCTTTCTGTTGAAATGGGACTAAAGGAGCTTGCTTCTTTAAAGGTTTTCAGAAATATATTAATTGACTTAAATATATTGTTGTGGGAAATTCAGTCATCTAAGTAATTTTTGTTATGTTCCTCTATAAGGTTGAGGATGCAATTGTGCAAGCATTAGCTCAACAACGGCGTCCAAATTCTGCTCGACAATTAGTCTCTGGTATGTGTTGTTACTGTTGTCACTATTTTTGTTATCCTGTACATAACACTTGAATGTAGATTAAAAAAAAACATACTAAAACCCACTCAAAACACATTTCTTGGAAGTATTAACACAAGTTAGCTCTTGAATATTGTCATTATCTTTAAGAAACTTGGAAAAAAAATTAGATTGACATATTTTGTACCATTGTTAGATCGAACTCTCTTAATAAACTTTCCAAATTGATTTTTAATAAGATGCAAGAAATAGACAAATATTCAACAAACCTTACATTTATTCTTTAAAAGACATAACCATGTCACACAAGTACAATCATCAATTAATCTCACAAACCACTTAGCCTCATGTGTAGAGTCATAAATAGGTCACCACACATAATAATGCACAAGGTCAAAAGTGCAAGACTTTTATTGCAACCAGGAGGATATGTTGCCTTATGGTGTTTTGAAAATTGACAACATCATAGTGAAAAGACTCAACTGTCTCTTTTGTAAACAAATGAAGAAACAAGGACTTAGCATACTCAAGGGTGGTTGTCCAAGATTTTAGAGTTTGCTTGTTGACTAGAAGACAACACTCTCTTGACAATACACCATCAATCTTCATACATTGCAAGAAGTAAAACCTACTCTGCTCTTTAGCAGATGTAATCATCCTTCCCCCAACAAGCTCCTATAATACACAATAAAAATGGAAAAAGGCCAATGCACAATTCAAATTTTGTGTAAGCCAATGTATAGAGATAAGATTGCTAGTCAATTTAGGAACATGCAAAACTTTTTGCAAGGATTGGGATGACTAGAGTGTCAGAAAATCATAAGAACCATAACAAAATCAGTAATACTATTTGGGAAAATATTGATATGCCAACTTGAGACCATTGTTGTTAAATAGCCAATAAAAGCTTTATATTTACACCAGAACATTGTAACATCTAATTATATAGTAATGATTGAAATGTAACATTTAATTAAATACTAATGATAGCCTAACAGAAAGATTTGTGTTGTACAATTGTAATGTCTAATTAAAAATAATTATCACGACATAAAGGGTATTAACATTCCCCAATTTGCTAAAAAGTACCTTGTTGAATATAACGGACTTAGCCCATATGTTATTTTATTACTATTTTTGTTACTTTTATTATCTATAAATAAACAACCCTTTGTGTGTATTTTTAACATGTTAAACACAAGGGAATTAACCCTATATCTATCTCTCTTTATTTTAATATACCTGATGTCGTTGTTTAGCCATAACGTTGGTTAAAATATCAATCACTTGAAGATAAGCAGAAATATACAAAGAGGGATAACTTGACTAGCTAAGGCTTCTCTTGTATAGTGATAGTCTATTTTGTATATGTTTGGTGCATTTATGAAACATGAGATTTGTTGCAATTTGAGTGGAACTTGTATTATCAACATAAAGAATTGAATCAGATTGAAAAAAGCCAACCTCCACTAAAAGATTACTCAACCACAATCTCAGAACATGCAGATGACATTGCAAGATATTTAGATTAAGTGAGAGATGTATATTTTGTTTCTTACATTCCCATGACATATGCATGTCCTAAAAAATTACACCACCTTGCAGTAGAATTTGGGCAACCAACCCAATCAACACCACTATAAGCATAGGTTGTAAAGATGTCTTAGAAGGAAAAATTCCCTGACATCGTGGTGAGATGGATGAGGAGTAAGCTATTCAAAAGAGTTGCTACAAAAGCTGGAGGATAAAAAAAAGAATTCAAAAAGAACATAAAAAAAGGAAGGACAACTGAAAGAAAGACTAAGGAGCTTGAGGAGGTGCTAATAAAATCTAGTTACATAATTAGATAAAAATAAGAGTTTTTCAATTTTTAGAATTTAAGCCACGAATTAGTAGTAGGTGTCCTAAGATTAGAATAAGATTAGAATAGGAAGGAATATGGGTAAGAATTTTGTAGTGTTTGATTGCAAACATAGTTTAGCTTGCAAGCAAACACTACAAAAGCTTCCCATGGAAGATAAACACATTTTGGCCACCCATGATAGGAGGCCATTACTCTTTGTTTCTCATCCATACATTCTAAATTAATCTTGAGGATTTATATGAGAGCTTCTTCTCTAGAGTTGTGAGTCAATCTCTGAATCTCTAGTGAATCTTATATTGTCTTGAGTTTCTTCCATTGCATTTATCTCGAGTTGAACTTCAAGTGGCGTGTCTACACTTCTTGTATCCCTCTTCATCTTTTCTATTTTGTTCTTAATTCCTTTACTTGATCTTTATCATTTTGCAAGCTACACTATTCCTTTGGTGTTTTCTTGTCTTGGCCGTGAATCATGAAATACCAAAAAATGGATTTCATACCCATTCTTGTTCATTAAATTTGATCCATAAATTCCATCTCATTGTTGCCTTTCTATGTTGTCTCTTTAATTCTGCAACCTTGCTCTTATGTACAATTCTTTTGTTCATATCATCGTGTTCTTGAGTTGTTTCAATATGGGTTTGAAACCCATTTTCATGTGCATGTGTTCTTGAGGATTGTCTATGATCCAATTGGTTGAATCATCTTTTTAGATCATTCTAAGACAACCTATGGAGAGAAACCATGTCTTATTAGTTTGATTGTGGTTCTTCAGCCTAGTTTGATGGATTCTACATTCCATATAGATGAGACTTCCTACTAAACTTTGACAAAGCGTAGGACCTGTAGATCTCTATCATCTTTATGATATTGCAATTAACTTTCAAAGGAGTACCTATTGGATCAACACTAGTCAAACTTGCCAAGATTATAACTTGAATATATTTTTATAACTTGAATATATTTTTGCTGGTTCAGAAAAACATTAGGCTGCTAATGTAATTGCAATCTCAAAAATAGATTAGATTCCCACTATATTTAAAATTAGCATGGAGCATGTCCTAAAGCTTAGTAGTCGGAGTATGATGGGAGTAATGACAACGTCAACCACAAAAGCTAGAATGAGAACTATCCCAAGAGTATTCGTGACAGAAGAAAGACAAATTGTTCTGACTGTGTAAAAGACAAGTTAGGAAATGTACTGCAAAACTTAAATCCATACAAAGGGCACCTTAGTTTACTCACATCATGAGAAGAACCAGGCATGCCAAAATGAAGCTTCATATAAACTTATTCTTTGAGATCACTATGAAGAAAAACGTTACATCTGTTTTATATAGTTTCCAAGGTTGAGAAGTGGCAATAACTAGAGTGGTTTGGAATGTAGCCAATTTGGCAACAAGACCAAATGTCTCTTCAAAATTTATACCGATTTTTTTGGTGGATTCATAGAGAAACCTGGTTATCTCCAACTAGTGTGACATTGGGAGGACAAAGGGCAATGTCCCAAGAGTGATTTTCTTCAATTGCCTCAAGTTCTTCTTGGATTGCCTTTCTCCAACAGTCTTTTCCCAATATGTTTATAACATGAATACGAATAGAAGATGAGGTAGTCAAAGAAGATATAGGAAAAGAAAACCATATTGATAAGGTGTTCTAAAGGGTCAGCTAGACGGTTGATCTTGGAGGACTCCAAAGTCATGATGACTTCATCTTTCAACTACAAAATCAGGTTTAAATCATTTCAGTGGTTAATTTAGTAGAAATTTAGGCAACAAAGATAAATGATAAAGATAATGGTTTGGCATATGATGGAAAGAAGTACCAATTTTCAAAGAAAATAACATTTCTAGATATTCTTATACGAGACACATTTGAATCATAACAAACAGAACCTTTTTGAGAATTAGAAAAGCACACTCAACAAATTGAGCATGGAGGTTCACAAAACAAACACAACCAGATATACAAAAATCATAAAATGAAGAGGAATGACCACACAATTTATATAGGGAGATATATTGTCCAAAATTATCAAATGAACAGTTGTAGAAAGGGCTTTACAAGAGGAAGAATTGAAGATTCGTGTAAAGAGTTCTCATCATACTAAGAAGATAAGGATTCCATCTCTCAACAATACCATTTTGTTGTGGTGTTGAAGGACAAGAATGCTGAGAGATGATTCCTGTGTCTTGAAGAAAAAACTGAAATTTATAAAACATACATTCTCCACCAAAACCAAGTTTTAACATTTTTACTTGTGTAGAAAATTGATTTGAACATGAGTTACAAACCTTGTAGAAGCACAAAACACCTTTTGCCTCACATCAAAGGTAATAAATCCACTTAAAATGATTGTAATAATCCATGAACGAGAATAAAATAGTTATAATGTACATGGGAAATAATAGGTGTAATGCCTAAAACATTACTTACTATGAATGACATCAAAACAATGAGTTGCAATGTTTGGAAAAGGCAGAGCTTTACTTTTTCTAAGTTCGTACATGATGCAATCAGAAGAAACAAAGGGAAAATGGATATTTACTGCCCAACGAACTAGATTTTTACAGAGTACTGAGTACGCGAGAATTGGATGACCTAAACTTTTATTCTACTCTTTATTTCCAACATCAATACGAGGAAGAGAAAATAAAGGCAAAGAAGGAGAACATGTAGTCAAAGATATTGAATAGTAATAGTTATCCAATTTTAGGCCCCTTCATAATTGTGTTCCTGGACACTTGAACCTGCACAACACAACCAGAAGAGAAAACGGGGTAGTACAATTATAATCAACCAATTTCCCGATAGAAATAGGGTTTGTGAAAAGATCAGGAGACACAAAAACAATAGTTAAAGGAGAAATTTAACTGACAGCCTTGATAGGTAGATAATTGCCATCAGCTGTATGAATATTTTGAATTCCACATATTTCCAATCTTTGGAAAGAAAGATTGTTGTGTTGGTCATAAGGTTTGAAGCTTTGGAATCAAAATATCTAGGTTGAGAAAATTGGGAAAATTTCAACATCTAAATTCGCATTTTAAGATGGTATTAGATTACATCTTAATCTGTTAAAAAATGTTCATCCACTATGTTATTCATGTACCAGTAGAGCTGGACATGAGGGGGTGTATTGGAAGAAACCCAAGGTCTATATTGGATGGAGGTAGTACCAAAATACAATATATAATTGAAGGTGTAGGAACAACTGGCTCTAAAAGGGAGGGGTTGAATGAAGCCTGAACTCAATTCGCTATAAATAGAAACCACCAACCAAGGCAAAAATATATAAGCACAGATAAAGCAATTTTATACTGGTTCACCCTAATCTCTTGGGCTACGTCCAGTTCTCAAACAAATTGTTCAAGAGGTTCCACTATTTAGCAAATAATTACAACGAGTATACAAACCTCTCCAGGTTATCACGAGTATACAAACCTCTCCAGGTTATCACAAGTACACAACCCTCTCCAGGTTATACTAGTCCCAATCTTCCCCTGAGATCAAGACCATTCAAGAATTAAAGAAACACTCTCAAAAGAGAGAACAATGAAAGCTCACAAGAGTTTACTTCACAATGGTGAAGAATTACACAATGGTGAAGAACATAAAAGTAGTAGATAATAAGAAAACTTATCTCTTCATGGATCATGTGTCTGCTGCTCTCTAAAAATAAAGTTAACTGAACAAAATATATAAATCATTAAATATAAATGTATACTTGAGTTTTGTTATCATTAAAACTTTATCAGGTGATTTGATCATCTAAAAGGACTTTGGACTGTCTAATGTTCAACAAAGGAAACCCCTACCTTATAAATTTTGTAGGATTAAATTGGGTCTAGACCCATGTTCTAAGAAAGAATAAGCAATTGAATTACATAAGAGTCCACAAGCAGAAAAACTCAGCGAGAATCGTCTTCTGTACCATTTCAGGGTGAAGGTGTTTGGGTTTAGCGAAGGTATAGAAATTGGTAAGAAAGTAGTAGTAGAGACACTCGTTGAAGCATTGTATGCAACTCCTTGTTTGTTTGCAGGTAGTGTGGGACAGACTGAAATAATGTACATTAATACTAGCGGTACCCATTGTCAGTTTATGTCTCAGCCATTAGAATAACTCTGGGTTGTTGTCAAGGGAATTCTCATTGTTGTTGTTCTCTTAGTTCTCACTACTTGTAAGCTTACGGGGTATTGGAGTACAGTTTTGCTCCTGTTCTAGTTAATAAACCTTTCTTTTCTGTTAAGCTTTGATAACCGTCCTCTGCAGCTAATTAGTTACAGATTCTTAGGATCAGGTACATTCTGTCAGAGTCTCTCCAGAGTAATTATATATAGCTAATTTCATCATTCTTGTATTTTGGCTTTCTTTTTTCTATAATACAATGCAGTTTCTTTTAATTCTATTTATAAACATCAAATCTGTCAGATTGAAATCCAGCATTCTTATGTAATAACATCCTGTACACTTTTGACCATTGGCAGATATTAAATCACCTGGGGACCCTAAGTTTATGGAAGCCTTTGGTAAGTTTTCTCCCACCTACTATTAGCTGAAATAGCTACGCGGTCTCCCTTTTTGGCAAAAATGCAAATGAGAAGTTAAAGCTAATATCTTTATTTGTATGTAGAATTGAGTCCGGAGGAGTCTGAGGATGTTCTTTTCAAGGAGGTATTCTGTTCTCTTATGAACTATTTATGCTCTTTATTATTATCAGCTTCTTGGAATGTTTGTATATAACAATCTATTTTATTTCTTCTCTATGAGAAGGCGTGCTTTTCTAGATTCTGGATTACACGATTGTTTGATTTTAATTTTTGTAGCATGTACTTTTTAATGATTTACCTCCCTTCTCAAAATGTTGATGGCTTGCATCTAGTTTGGATCTGCAACCAGTGAAGATGACATTTACTCTCACGGTTCTCTGTTTGACTAGAAATGTGTGCTTTGTATTACTGAAACATGCCTTCTATGTGAATTTACTCTTCGTGTACAGGCTTGGCTGACATATTTTTGGAGAAGAGCCAAGGTTCATGGTATAGAGGAGGACATAGCCAAAGAACGTCTTCAGTTTTGGATTGGTCGGAGTGGGCATTCACCTACATCACATGATGCTGTTGATGGTAGTGTCTAGCATTTTTGTTTTCATAAATTATTATGTAGTACACGTGGATGTTTCAATCCAGTATTATAATATTTGGTTTCTGATGGGGGGAAATCTCATGCACATTGAAAATCATAGTATGAGACGCAAAAAAAATATCACTGGTAGAAATAGCAAAAGAGAGGAGAGCAATTTAACATGGTTGGACAGCTCTTGCCTTCATCCACGGGAATATCTTAGAAATATTTATTATCTCAAATACGATTACAAGTTTTGTGGACTAACTTGAGAATACCCTTCTCATTGCAAGACCCAATCTTTAGGTTTTCTTTCTTTACATGACCCTTTTATATAGCAAAGGACCATGACTTCGTTCATTAATGACACTAGTGAGTTTTACTAATCCAACCAGTTTACTTACCTCTCCTAGTGGAGTTCTCCAAGAGTTAAGGACATTCCAGTAGCTTTTGGAATGTACGTTTAAATTTTCTCACATTACGTTAGTTTGGAAATTTGAATTGTTCTCCAATAGTTTCGTAGAAAGTTGTTCTGTTATTGCCCCCAGTAACATTTCTTGAGTCAATGCCTTGCTACTAATCACCTTTATTCATGGAACACGTCTCATCTTGTAGGCCTAGAGTCTATCTAGATTGGGTAATGACATGGTACGGGAGAGTCTTCTTTGTTTATATGTTTATAATGGAACGTGCTTATTTCGGACACCTTATTACACTTCAAAATGCATGATTGTGCTTAAAATTTTGATGTATTGCTTTGTTCCCATTATCATGTATGGCCTAGTGTGCCATTAGTGTTACTTTTCATGTCCCGCACCATGTACCAAAAACAACATTTAACTGTTCCTTTCTCGTGGCTTCTGTATTTTACACCCAATTCTTTTTCGTGCCCTTTCTCCTATTGTGGCAGTCTTCTCGTAAGCATACAATAGATATGCTTTAATTTTTATTTTTTTTTCTATTTACATTGTTGGCTAAGGGATGAATTCTTTATTAGTATTATTGAGAAAATCTGCACTGTATTACTTACGTGGATTTTTCAAATTCCAGTTGAGCAAGGACTTTCTGAGCTGAGGAAACTGGGGATTGAACATCGACTTTGGGAAGCATCCAGAAAGGAAGTTGATCAGGACTTAACTATTGCACGAAAGTGGACTTAACTTAAATGTGTGCTTAATTTGCTTTAGAGATTTGCTGATTTATGCATATGAATTGTGAATTTTATCTTGAATTGTGAATTTTATATTGTGTGCGTTCGAATGAGTTTACTCTTGCTGTTAGCTCCAGGTATACTGACTGTTATTGTGACTATGATGAAATTTAGGAACTGATGAAGTTATCGCTCTCTTGTTCCAGTATTGATGGCATAAATAACAGTGATAACCTGTCAGAATATTAATCATAGAAAAACCTCATCATTGAGATGGTTCACTCATGAAATTCGGAGATATGAATAAATATTAAATGCTTTCATATTTCTAAACATTAAATAATTTTTTTCTTTACAAATATTAAGAAGATTTGTGACTCACCGTCAAAAATTTTTAATCCTTATACGTTTTTCTTCTATTCTTTAGTTTATATGTTAAGCGTTGAATGCTTTTTAGTTGAATTTCTGGTAGAAAGACTATATATGAAACAAATTTAAACAATTTAGAGTGATAATGGAACGAAACTTTCAGACTTTCTTTAGTGTGTGAATGTGTTTCACAAATCGTGTGCACGAACCTCCAACAAAATGGTTGGACTGGAAGAAAACACATCTAATGTTGATTGTGCATTAAGAATTAAAAGTAACCTACCAATCTCCTTTTGAGGAGAGTTCATCATAAAAACTTGATATTTGATGACATACAACGTAGAACAGCAAAAGGGTGATTGTGTAATCAATCATCTTTCCTCTTTTTTCACCTTCCCTTCCTCTTGTTATGGAAGGAATGTGGCAACTAGGGACAGCTTGGCGCTCGGGATTCCATTTTACTTCCCCAATATGTTAAACAAATACAATGGCCTACACACAAACCTCACTGTAAACTCACTCTCCAACAAATTATCAAAATTTATTTATTTCATAAAGTTCATTATTGAAGAATTCTAAACTCTTTGGGAAAACTTATCTCAGTAATTTATATTTAAAATCATTTATATTTAAAAACAAAAAGATATTTCTAGATATTTCATAATTTAAAACACATGCATCACAGTATTTTCCCGATAGTTGTTCTGGAAGCAACTGATTCTGCAAAACAGCTCTTCCTGAATGACCATCAATTTTGCAGAATAATTGTTGATACACAAATCAATGATATCTTATATATTCTTTATTCGATCTTCTAGTTCATTCTTGGTGCAGAATCTTTACTCTTATGTTCTAAATTTCTTTTCATCTCAACAGTAGTATTAATATTTTTAATTATTAGTGATTTCATTATAACTAAAATTATAACTAAAGTTAAATTATCATTACTTGTTATTTTAGGGAGTTTACTTATTTACATATATCTATCTTTACTTGTATGCATGAAGGGAGTAGGTCTGTAAGTTCAATTGGCTTCTTAACCATAGTTTATGATTAATGTGTGTTGTCAATCTTGAATATTTGATAAAATGTTGATAACACTTATTTTATTTATAATTATTTAGACTAATTGTATATTTTAAGTATTGTTTTATTTTTAGTGTTTTCATAAAGATTTATGTTTTTCATATGATTGAGATGTTTTAATAAAAATTAGATTAATTTTATGTTTTAAATAGAGATTTTTTAGTAGATTTTTAGTTCATGCTTTTTTTCTGAATTTTTTTTTCAATTAATACACTTTTTGAAATGTAATTGTGGAAAAGTAAAGCAAGTTAGAGACATTTTCGTAATAAGCAATTTTAAAAGTCAGAAGCGCACAACTGAAATTTCATAGAAAATGAAACTAAATTTCAGTTGAAATATAACTGAATCACGTGTAACTACATGAATATTTGGAATAAGTGGGATTGGTTATAAAAAAACTTGACAATTTCGAGACCGTGAAAAGAAAAAACACATTACCTAAGTCTTAGATTTTAGTTAAACTTTTATTTTCCTTTTAGATTTTTGTTTACGAGAAAACTTTATTGTGATGGAGAAAAGAGTTTAGGGTTCGAAGTTTTTTTTTTTTTTTTCTCCTTACTTCTTTCATTTCAGCACTTTATTGCTCTTTATTGTGATTCTTTTTTCTTTACTTTCGTTTAGTTTTCATATGTGCTCGTGAATCTTATTTCATTTTATCAATTGTATTGAGATTTTTTATTAGATTGAATGTTCTATTTTTATGGATTTTGTGGTTTTACTTTAAGTTTGCTTGGTTGTAATATTTATATATTGTCCATTAAAAGTTTTGATGATTAGAAATAATTGTTTAGAGTTAGGTTTAGTGGATAATTTTTTTAGTTTTTAGTTTCATCGAAGATGAGTTAATGATTGGCAATTCATATTTTGGTTTCTTTCGTTTCTTCTTTATTCTCTATTTTCGTTATCTTCTTTACTTTTCTTTGGAGGCTTGGTAATGATAGTATGTTCTTTTACCCATTTTATGCATTTTCAGGTTGCTTCCAATAGTGTATGAAATTCTTTCATGATTTTTGTTCAATCTCTATTATACTTGTTGAATTAAATTCATATTTAAAATTCTTAACCATGAACCGATTGCTAGAGAGTTTACCTATTCAAAGAAATCAGATATGATTTTCGTTGCATGCAGGGTGAACGGAGATTGACTAAAGTTATAGGGAATAAGTCACTGTTGGGAGGGTTTTTATTTCTTTGTTTGCTTGTGTTACTTCACTTGTAGCTTGTATTTTTTTCAAATGTTTTGTTACTGTAATGTTTGCGTTTAATTCTTGTTCTTCTATTGATTCAATACAAATTTTGACCTTAGTTTTAGAATTATAACATGTTCTTTTGATATTAGTGAAAAATCTTGCAATTAATAAGACTACAAATATGATATATTGATGTATTTAATTGATTTAATAGTCATTCATATATTTGTACTTCATGAGTTTGGTTTTGAAAGGTAAACTCACCTACATATAGTAAAGAACATACTAGATGGTCTAAAACATGATAGACGATTCACCAATAAAAAGATTATTCAAAATGTCATGCTAGATGAATCCTATAGAACGTGATCATAGTAGAAGGTCTTTATTAGAAGAAGCACATAGATGTCTTAGATGATCTTTTGATAATATACCCATTGGATGTTCACAAAGAATAAACTTTACTAGATGATGTCATTATGACACACATCTAAGATGAGTTCGTAGGGTTAGATTATAGAAGACATAATAATAAGCTTCTGATAGATGGTAAACTATATGGCAGATGATTTTCATAGATGATCCAGTCTTCATGCTAGACAATAGAGAATTTTTCGAAACTTATATTTTCGATATTTATTCTCAAATGATTCTTTAAAACTCAAGTCTTTGTTAATATAGAATGATAGATCGTTGTAGAAGACATATGCTAGATGAGCATCTGTGTATATTCGTGGAGATTGTCTAATAAAACATTTTTATATCTAAAAAATTTTATATTATAAATTATGGTATTTGAAGATACTAAAATTTTTGGAATGTTAAACATCATCTAATAATCGTGATTAAGCTCTAATTTTGTTTGTAAAGTACTTAACAAAGTGATTGTCAAATTATTGAGATTAATTCTTTGTAGGTTGGCATATCGAATAGTTCAATAATATTCCATAATGACTAATAAAGAATTCATTTTAGAGTATTATTGACAAAATTGATTATCATTCTAAATTACGTCTTTTCAAATAACAAAGAACAATTTCAGATAATACTTCTGAAGGGCTATTTTATAGTACATCTTGGATTACCTTTGATATTATAATTAGTCATTCTGAATAATGGTGATTCTTAAAGAGTGGACTTGCTCAAGTCAATGTTATAAAATTGGTTTGTAAAGTGAATTTTGCACCCATTTATATAATATGAATTAACTTTGTATATAGTCGTAATATCTCAAACACATCCTTTATATTGAGACTGTTCAACTCGTACGTGAAACTATCCGATAAATCTTATTAGGAGAAGCTCTAAATGACTTTGATATGATGATAAGAAATGAACGTATTGCACCGAAGACAAGAAATGAACGCATTGCAAAAAAGAAAGAACGAAACTCTGCGTACAATATAGAAAACAAAGCATGATAGTACGAGAGAAAAGAGGAAACAAAACGAAAGTATGTTGATTAATTGTGTCTAACCTGTGTACAGAGGCAAAACTACAGTATATACAAAACGAGATCGCGACTTCCCAAGAAAAGTAGCAGACCATTATGTGTAGAGTGTCTAACAAACAATAGACGAAAACATCATATGATAGACAATAACCGTCTATAACGACTAACTACAAACGACAGACGATACCAGTCTAGATGCGTCTAATCCATAAAAGGATAAAAAAGTTAAGAATGATAAATCCCAAATAATATTGTGGAATGTATTCCTATTACAGAATGTTAATTGCAATATGTCATATCATTCGGAGAGTTGTATTCCTAAGACTCCCTCCTCTATGGAATACATTTTCCGAAAACCATAACAGAGGCAATGCAGACAACGTAAAAAACCAGTTCGGACTTACCTATGTTTCTAGTGACATTAGGTGCGCGGTGGCATTCTGGTGTGTGTGCGTGCGGCAACATTCCAGTAGCTCTGCGATCATGTTTCAGCCATGTGCGACAACATTCCTGAATGAATCGAAAAAAACACTTCTATTTCGACAGTGGGGCTTTAGGTGTGTAGGAAGAATGTTTAAGGAAAAATAAATCAAAATCTTTAAATTACAAGCACAAGTCATTTTGGCGTTCAACTGGGATGGGGGAAGTGAAGAGAGAATCTAAAGAGGTGCAAGGTGCAAAAGCCTTCTTTTAAGAAGGGTTCAGACGGGTAGATAAAAAGTTTCTATAAAGCTATCCCAGCAAATTAAAACAATACCTAGAAAACCCTGTGAGCCATAGGAACAAAGAAATTATGAACCATTAATGAAAATAAAAATGCATCTAAACATGAAATGTCGTCCATACAAACCATCTTTGCTTCCCAGGGAAAGATTCGTGTAACCTCAGGTATATTAATATAGCAGTAAGAGAGAGAGAGAGAGGCAATCCAAATGTGTGTAAAATCCTAAAATGGCAGTAATAAACCACAAAAATATGGCATATCCAAAAAGGAAAACAAATGGGGAACAAGTGTGGCAGTCATCTTCTAGAAGACATCCTGTGATAAATAACAGTAACCCCAATTATCTACAGGACTTCAACTGTTATGTACAATGTATTCTGATTGCTCTTGCGCTATAATTTATCAGCGATTCTCCCTAGAGCATCTGCAAGCTTATCAAGCACAGCAACCAAATTACTACCGTGGACTTTCCGCTGCTCACGATCCAACTGGAAATTTATATTCTGCGCTTCAAGTTGAGCCCTTAGCATCTTGCCATTTCTTTCTAAGACATCAATTAAATGAATTTGCAAAGTCTCCTCCCCTCCATCAGTTGCTAACCGCTTCCTTTTTCGCTCTCCTTGAGAGGTAGAACCCATTTCTGGATTTGTAGTAGTCCGTTTATCGTTAGTCACACCTATGGAAAAAAGAGACGCTTAAACAAATTAAATGTATAATCAAACATCAGTCAAGTCCTCAATGTTATCATTGTTAAACCAGCACCTTTATTTTTACGTCCATTATAAGAAGCTAAAGGTAAAAAGTTTAAAATCCTACAATCAGTGCTTGTGGCTGGGAGGCAGTTATCTGATAATCTCGGGCTATTTCACGGAGCTCAAGGAGTTATTTTATCCAGGAATTTGCTAATTATGAATGGCATGCCTCTGAAACATGAATAGTTCAAGAGTTACTTGTACCATATGAGGCATGTAAAGAATTTGGACCTTTCAAAAAAAATTTAGGCAGAATTTACCATCCAATGACTTGTGGAGGAGCGAAGTGAATTATAAGTAGCATTACTTGTGTGATTATACAAGTTGACATCATTTACCTATATATGACGAACCTTGATCTAATTCATATTGTACAGATGCATGATTTATATGCGAGCTTTCAAAAAAATTTCTGGATCATTTAAGTAAGCAATCACACGTTGGATGATTATCCCTAGAAAAGGCGAACACAACTAAATGATACTTAGCACAAGAAATAATTATATATTGGCATTATCGAAATTCCAAATTCAGAAATAGGAAACTGACGAACCCAGTCAACTCCATTCTCAGGCTACTGCAGGAATCAGAAGCAGCAGCAGAAAAAAGAGCAGTGGTCTAGATATTGAACAAGGTAGCAAGCTGAGACAGATGAATTTTAGTTGATTCAAGGTCTAAAAGCTCCATGCTCATTATATTCTGGAGATAAAGTAAAGGTCATTGAAGTAACTTCCATGTTTTTGGGTTTGTCACTAAGTGCAGTTTAACTAACTTAAACAGGCATTATCATTAAGATTAGAGCCTCCCACATCAAAATTGGTTAAGTGAGAAAGCTGTCCTATGAACAACGCATAGAAGCCTCATCAGATTAAATATTAAGAATGTTTTAGAAAAAATCAATAAGTGCTTCAAAGAAAAAAAAAAAGAGATAGCAAGATGAATTATAGAGTTCTACAAGTTAAAATCAACTTATACATCAGTTTTTTTTTTTTAAAAAAAAAAAAAAAAAAAAAAAAAAAAAATTATAAAAAATAAAAAAAAAAAAAAAAAAAAAA